>Ga0214921_10002669_pt1 | contig 28559 bp, 21 predicted proteins | sample LL1505_MetaG_FD_177992 | JGI IMG/M metagenome (GOLD analysis project Ga0214921, IMG submission 177992) | Freshwater microbial communities from Lake Lanier, Atlanta, Georgia, United States - LL-1505 | ecosystem: Environmental > Aquatic > Freshwater > Lake | place: USA: Georgia | collected...
TAGAAATTTTGGCCATGCTTCAGGCCGTCTAAAAGATCGTCCGGATGAAAATCAAATCTGGCAAGTTCTCTATCAAAAACGGAATCTGATTTTATTTCCGTATTTTTTGTGGGACGTGTTTCGCCTCCTTTTGTGGCTGCGGGTGTGGCTCCCGAGGTCGCACCGTCCAGAATGGCCTTGAGTTCGGCAATTTCCCCCTCGCAAGCGATCTCGATGGCCCGCTCGGGATTGACGAGCATGAGATTCAGTTTATCCGAAGTCGAGATGAGCAGGCTGACCATGGGTTGGTCCGCTTTGAGGACGGCATCTCGCAAGAGCGACATCACGCTCTCCATCACATGGGCCAGCTTGACGATGGGGTCAAAGCCAAAGAATCCGGCCCCCCCTTTGAGGCTGTGCACAGATCGGAAAATGCTGTTCAGTAGGGCGTTGTCTGTTGGATTTGACTCGAGGGCCATCAAATCCGTTTCAAGGGTCTGCAAGTGCTCGCTGGACTCTTGGACAAAAAGATCGAGCATTTCCTGATCGGCACTCATTCGGCGTCCTCCTGGGTTGTGATGGACATGCAGCGTTTAAGATGGAATAAATTCAAAAATTTTGTTGCCTCCTGGGAGGCTTGGATTTGAAGGGCAAGTCCCCGGTTCTGGCAGTCCTGAGCGAGAGCTAGAAGCAGCTTGATGGTTCCCGAGTCAAAGCTGGCGGTCTCTGAAACGTCGATTTCGACAGACTGTGCGCCATCCGCTTTTTCGAGAGCCTTTTGGAGTTGTGAGGCGGCTTTGGAAGCGTTCGAGGTGTTCAACTCAAGGCCGGGGGTGATCTTGAAGATGCCTTTTTGGTTCTTCGTTTTCATACCAAGTGGTTTTTCTTAAGCTCGGACATGGAAACAAGGCTGCCGATTTGTAGCACGGTGGTGAGCGTGCCTTGAGAGCTGATCACTCCGGCGATGAAACGCGTATCCAAGCCGCTGAGTGCCTCTGGTGGAGCCGGTAGGACCTTGGTTTCAGGTGGTAGAATGTCTCCGATGGCGTCAACAAGAAGCCCGGTGGGGTCTGCGTCTGCCAGTTCATGGTCCTCTGGCGGGTGTGGCAGGCGGATAAGATCATTTGTTGTTTTGAAAACAATACAGCGGCTTGATGGACGGGGATCCGACACGGTGTGGCCGAGGCGCTCCTCAAGATCAAGCGCCGTCAAAATCTGACCCCGCAAGTGGACAACGCCACGAACGTAGGAGGAGGCCAGTTTGACCGGAGTGACCGATGGGCAGCGCAGGACTTCTTTGACCCAGAGAAGGTCACAAGCGTATTGTCGACCGCAGGAAGTGAATCCCAGCCATTGTGAATTTCTGGATGAGGGGGCTGCTTTTGCGAGGCTAAGGTTCACGACTCAATATAAAGGGGGGGTAATCGTCAAAATGCTTTCTTGGCAGCATCCCGATTTGGGTAAACATCAAGATTATTCTGACCCTCAAATGGATTCTTAATATCTTTAAAAGCGGCAATTTTCTGATTGCTTGCCATCAGTGTGGGCAAGGGGAAAATATCATCATCCGAACCGACAATACGCCAGGTGATATCCAACGCAGTTGCCTCCACAAGAATGCATGCGATGGCGCGGAGCAATGGGACTTCAAACTTTTTCACTCCGGTAAGATCCATGATGAGTTTGTCGTGTCCCGAGTTGACGAGGCCGGAAAGCCTAGAGCGGGAGTAGCGAACAAGGTCAAGTGACCCGATTTCACTCAAATCCTCTGGAATAGTCACAACCTGAACATCTTCGTCCATGGTATAGAACAGCGGCGTGTTGTCCAAGTCCATGGCGCGGACCAAGCGGTCTGGAAGTTCTTTGAGGTCGAGAGGTTTTGTGATGCTGCCGATGAAGCCTACATCCTTGGCGTTATTTTGCTCAAAGGTAGCAGTCTTTACGCAGAGTCCCATGACGGGGACGCTTCTCAAGGTCGGATTGGATCGGATCGTTCCGTAAAACGTGAGGGCAGCGTTATATGGAAAAGCCAGGCTTACCAAGATAATGTCTGGCGTGTTTTCCGGAGGCAAGGTGGCGGCGACATGGGCGGCCGCGTCCGAAGGGCTCGCGCAACCAATGATCTCCCAGCCGCGATTTGAAACCGCCTTTTTGATGGATTCGACAATGGCTGGATGCTCGTCAACAACCAAGATCTTGATCGCTTCGGTGACGCTTTTGACTTTTTTCCCGGCGGCTTGAGGGGTGACCGTTTGTGCACTGGCTGCCGGGCCCTTGTGTTTCAGGTCAACCAAGCGGGACACGCGATCAATGACATTGGCCTCGGTGAAAGGCTTCACAATGTAGTCACGCACTCCCATCTTCGCGATTTTGAGAACGTTTTCTTTGCCGGCCTCTGCCGTGAGCATGATAACTGGAATGTCCTTGAGCGATGGATCGGCTTTCAGCTTTCCAAGGCACTCGACGCCATCCATGACTGGCATCGTTACGTCCAGCAGGATCACATCGGGCTTGACTCTTGCGGCGGCTTCGAGGCCTTCAACTCCATTACTGGCGAAAAACATTTCAACGTCATAGGACGCGAAGCCCTTGTTGATAAGGGTGTGGATCATTCGACTGTCGTCGACGCTAAGAATTTTTGGTGAGCTCATTTGTATAAAAAATTACTGTTCTAACGCTGCAAAGACTTGGACAATCAAAGTATCGGAGCAGCCTTCAATTCCATAAGTGTTGCTGACGCTGATGGATGCGTTTTTTGCTGATACTGTAATATCATCTCCCCTCATGACGCTCGGAATGCTGAGGGCGCAATTGAAGCCGAGGTCGCAAAGGCGGGACTTCAAGTTGCCAGTGACCATGTTTGTAAGCTCTGCAACGACATCGGCCACATCTTGATCGCTCGCGCTGCCGCCGAGGATTTTTTCAGCCACTGTCTTGGCAAGTTTTTCCGTAAAAGCCGTGTAAACCATCCCGTTGACCTTTCCGCTGAGTCCGATGGAGCCGGTCACTCCGGATATTGTGGAGGGTTGGGGAGCATGCGCGTTTCCCGACTCTGGTGTGGCGACTATGCCAACCATTGTTTGAATCACTTCTGGAACGTACAGATTGATTGTTTCCAAAATGAGTTCGCTGCTCGGTGTGTTGGAATGGGGCATAGTTGGATCGGGTTAATGTGAGGGTTTTTTTAAGAAAAATTGCTAAAAGGCGTTTGGCCGCGAGCGGTCAAATCAATCAAAGCGCTGAGTTTGGGTCAACTTCCAATTTCAAACTTCGACTCAGTTGGAAGCAGGCGGGCTCTCTAGTTTAAGCGTGATGGTCGGACGGTCGCAGACTTCGGTTGGGCCGAAGTATTGGATTGGGCCCGGGAAGGCATATTGGGTCTCCCCGGCCCAAGCGGCGCGGTGTTTTTCAAATTCCTTGAAGGCAGGTCCGTCAAGCTCAACAAGGGCTTTTTTGATAACGGGAACCATTTTTCCATGTCGGCGTTCCATGTTCATCATTTGAGCCATGGGGATGCCGCCCGCTTGCCACTGGGCGGCAGGTTTTGTGAGGCCGCGCACCGAGCAGATGTAGCCTGTCAGGCCTTCGCGGAGGAGAAGAGCTGCGGTGAAGCCTAGTGTGTAGGTGTAGTCTGCGTCGAAGTTTGATGGCACGGCGCAGCGGCCTTCGTATCCGAAATAATGGGGTTGTGGCGAGAAGCTGGATTGGTAGGTGCCGGCAGCCTTCATTTCTTTCAGACGCGCCTCGACGAGGTCAATGAGGAGGCGCTGGGTGTCAATGCGGGCGACTTGCACGTTGCCGTGGGGGTCGCGGTCGAGGATGAGCTGGTTCGCGATGTCATCCGGCAGGCTGCGGTAGAGCGAGGCGGCGGCGGCGGTGAGCTTGGCAGCCACAAATTCGCGCTTTTGCGGGAGGGTTTCGAGGGCGTTGAAGGCATCGCCGTGGTGTGCGAGGGCGTCGTTGAGTTCGCCGATGAGCGCGCCCATTTCGGGTACGAATTCGATGAGGCCTTCAGGGATCAGGACGGTGCCAAATTTTTCGCCTTTCGTCGCGCGCTGTGAAACAGTATCGGCAATCTGATCTACGATCTGCTTCAGCGTGAGTCCGCGCTCGGCGACTTCTTCTGAGATGAGCGTGATGTTCGGATGCGTCTGCAGGGCGCATTCCAACGCGATATGCGAGGCCGAGCGGCCCATGAGCTTGATGAAGTGCCAGTACTTGCGGGCTGAGATGGCATCGCGCTGGATGTTCCCGATGAGGTCGGAGTAAACCTTGCTCGCCGTGTCGAATCCGAAGCTCGTTTCGATATACTCGCCGCGCAGGTCGCCATCAATCGTCTTGGGAACCCCGACCACGCAAAGGGGGGCATTGTTCGCCTTCGCAAACTCGGCGAGCTTCGAGGCATTCGAATTGGAATCGTCTCCACCAATCACCACCAGCGCGGTGAGGTTACGGGTTTTTGCGGTTTCGAGGGCTTTGAGAAAATCCTCGTGCGATTCGAGTTTCGTGCGGCCGGAGCCGATGATGTCGAACCCTCCGGTATTGCGGTACCTCTCGAGGAGCTGGGTGTCGATTTCGATGGCTTTATTCGTAAGAAGGCCGTCTGGGCCATTTAGGAAGCCGATGAGCGAGCTTTCGGGATGGATGCTTTTGATGGCGTCGAAGAGGCCGGCGATCACATTGTGGCCACCGGGGGCTGGACCGCCGGAAAGGATCACTCCAACTCGGATCGGTGCAGGTGATTGTGTCGGCGCGCCTGCTTCAAAGCTCACCGCAGGCAGGTCAAAGGTATTTGGAAAGAGGGTGCGGATTTCGATGTCGCTCGAGGTCGGAATCGGAGACTTCTTGGCGGCCGATGTCGCGCTGAGCGAGGCTGGGAGCTTCGGTTGGTAAGTGGAGCGGGCTTGTGCGAGTGCGGTTTGCTGGATCATGGAATGCGATAAAAGAGTGACTTTTTTAACCTTCCAATGAATGAACGCAAGCGCGTCGTTCACTCTGTCGGGGGAGGCGTGCTGAGCGTAACAGGTGATGGCGCCGGGGTTGGCTCTGGCGTTGAAGTTGACTCTTGAGATGGGGAGGGAGTTGGAGTCGGCCACGGCGGAACAAGGTCGGGCCACTCGTGAAGCGGGATGGCAAGGCCTCCGAGTTCCTCGGTGAGTTGTGTGCATTTTTCGCGCCACTTCGCCAGATCAGGTGGGGTGGGGGATTCATCCGCAGAGCCCGGGAAGACGAGGTAAGTCACAGTGAGGTCGCTTGCTGCCCTCACGATTTTTGAAGATTGCTGGCTGAGTTCTCGGCAGAGGAGGAGCGAGGCTTCGCCAATTTTGTGGGAGGGGCCCGAGTCTCCTAGGATGGCTGGATAGGCGCGTCCTTCGTGAATGACGACGGCATAGTCTCCGATCTTCGGGACGAACGGGCCGCTGTGGTCGCGCATGATGAATCCTGGCAGCACGATGAAGGGGTCCACCGAGGATACGAGGAAACTCCATTTCTTGAGGTCGTGGATGCGGCGGCTTGCGAGGTCAATGCCTTCGTTGATCTGAGCCAAGCGGGAAGGCTTGAGATCGGGCTTGAGTTTCTCCGCTTTGAGGCCGGCGAGCCTGCTTTCCTCAATGGCGAGCATGGGATTTGCCCGCTCGGTTTGTTTCGGCCATCGGTAACTTGTCTGAGGAAGGAAGAAAACCGAGGACGAGTCAACTTGGACATTGCGGTCGCCATCGGACCCATCCGTATTCACATCCATGTCGGCGATGACAAGAATCGCGCGACGTGAAGTGGCGGGGTTTTCGAGTTCGAGGATCGTCTCACAGTCGTAGAAATTATGACGCGAAAGAACGGCGTCGATATTGGCCAACTTGCGGGTGAGATCATTCGTTTTAAGCTCGTAGATTTTTTCGTAGAAGGGTGAGACCGATGCTCCAGTGAGGATGACCGGGAGGTCTTTAAAAACACCCGGAAGCGACGGGTCGTTTGCCGCGATGTCCTCAAACGTAAGTGCTGCGCGGGGCAGCCGTGCTCGGAGAGTCAACTCCAGCGTGTAGGCATCGGCATCCAAGCGGTTTTGCGAGGCCAATTCGTTCGAGGGCACAGTAACAGCTGCCGATTCCAGAGAGATGCCGCTAAAGAGTGTCGCGGTGGGCAGCGGCTTGCGGAGGAGTGAGGGGATCGGCTTGGGAGTTGGCGCCGGAGTCGGCGTGGGGCTGGGAGTCGGCGATGGCGAGGGGGTCGGCGTGGGCTTCGGAGTTGGAGCCTGCGGGCAGGCGCTGAGACCGAGCACCGCGAAGGCCATGGCCAGAGTCAGCATGCCTCTGCGGCATTTGCTTGCCAGCGTCCCGGATTTCATTTCTCAGGTGTGGGCGATGAACGCTGAGTAAACATCCGGCGGGATGTCGAGCATCTTGTAATCGCTGGATGAAACGAAGAGCAGGCTCTGTTTGCCTTTGCCGAGCAGTTGGCCGAGTGAGTCGTAGATTTCGTGTTCCAGCGTTGCAAACTTGCGGTTGTAGCCTGCGACTCGAATTTTTACCTGCACGGTTTCAAACTCGCGGGTCTCTCTCACAAACTTGTGCTCAAACGATCGCGTCAGGATGTAGAATGGCGTGTTCTTGAGGTTGAATTTCGGCATCACGCGATTAAAGAAAAGTTCGCGGGCTTTGCCCACCCACATCGCATACATGCCGAAATAGACATTGCCCACGGAGTTGGTATCCGCATACGTGGCAATGAGCGTGTAGACGAACCATTTGTCTTCAAAATGGCCCGCCAGGCTGTGCTGAGACGCTCCAGGATCGAGCACGGTGACAGGGCTGGCCATGCTTACGGCGCTTTCTGGGCGAGCGAGGATGGCCGACGGCACAGCGCTATCCAGCTCGGTGGTATCGCTCACGAATTCCTCCGAGGAACTGGGCTTAAGCAATAGCCAGACCACGTAGCCCAGCGGTAGCAGCGAGCCCACGATCTGCAGGCTTGGCGAACGCAGAAAGTAGCCGAAGGAAAAAATGACCACTGCGATGCTGCCGATGCAGAACATTTTCACCTGAGGAATCGCATTGGCCGGGCTCAAGATGAAGCAGCGGGCAATGGCGAGGATCGAGTAGCCAACAAAAAACGTGGCGTAAAAAATCATAAAAAATTCCAACTCGAAACGGAGCATGACACCTGCCACGGCCACGATGCCCGCGAGCAGGTAGGCTGGAATGGGTGAGGTCAAAAGCTTGGGTGGAACAAGTGAGAAGATCGGGTGGTTGCTGGTGCTTGCATTCGACTGCAGGAACCACTTCAGGGCAATGTAGCCGCTGTCGAGTGTTGTCAGGATACACACGCCAACAAAGATGGCGTAGGCTGCGAACGTCCACCGAGTGCCTCCGGAGAAGACCATCGTGAGCACTTCCTGGCCGTAGTTGTGGCCGGTAATTCCGAGTCGAATGAACTCGGCCGCTCCCCAGTTGAGAGCCCATAGCGTTGTGAGGCCATGCCAGAGGATCAAACCCAAGAAGAGAAGCGAGCCGATGATGTATCCTGCAGCGATGGATACTCGCTCGCGGTGCATCTGAATGGCTCGCTGCCATTGCTGGAGATCCAGCCAGGGGCCCACTAGAAAACCTATGATGATGGGAACCGCGTAGCCCCAGTAGTTCCAGTCATTCGTCGGCAACTTTGGAAAGGCCAGCGGTCCCGTGCCTTTTTCAAAAGTATAAACCGAAAGGATCACCATCGCCGGAGCAAGCAGCAGAAAAAGGGCTCCGTGGCTGAATTTAATGCGTTTGATGTCGAATTCCTCCCCAAACAAAATCGCCGCAGAGAGGATGACCAACATCGTGAGTGGCAGATAAAGAAGCTCGGGCCGCAAGCCTAGAGGCTGCCATGCATAGCGGATGAATGCGAATATTGTGAGAGTGATCGTGAGCAGTTGATACAGAAAGAACACGAGACGGAACGGCCTCGACCAAGAGGTGAAAAATTTTCCCAACGACTCGGATCCAGGCTCCCTTCGCGCCAAGTGGTGAGTGACCAAGCCGAAAATGAGAAGGCCCAGAAAATTGGGGATCGCAAAAGTGAGCAGCCCGAAGAGCCCGAACTGAGTGGTAAATTGAACCGAGAAGAACAGTCCAAGGCCCCACATCCAAGACAGCGCAATCGAGATTCCCCAAAGCACGGTGCCAAGAGTGTGGGGAAGTTGAAAGGGAATCGTTTTAGCCATGAAACCCATACTCATACAGCGGCCTCAAGAAACTCGCAACCTCTTCGGCAGCGCTCCCTCCTGCTAGGCGAGTTCCCATCGGCTTTGAATCTTGAGTTCCGCAGCGGCAGAAAAATGCAAATCTCGGCACAATTTTTTCTCCCGTCTCGGGTCGCTCTCCCTGCAAGGTCGTTTTATTCAGTTTTTGGTGTTTTTTTGTTCGGAATTGTCAGAAAATTCAAAAAAGTTGGCCCGCTTTATGCTCCTGCAGAACCACTACATATTGTGGTAGCGGAAAAATTTTCCACAATATGGAGATTTTTTTTGACTTTTTGAGGTCTTAAAAATAAAAAGTGCACTCATCTGCCTGCTGGTGCCGTAGATTGCAAGCAGAGACGCCTGCAAATGGAGGCATCCCACTCAATTCTTTTCAAAAAAATGACCACAACCACCATCACACTCGGAGACCGCCAGTTCATACTGGATCGCGATAAGGCCGAAGCCGCATTCGCAGCCAAGCGCGTCATCAACGGACGCCAAACCATGTTTTTCAACATCCTTCCCTTGAAATATACATGGGCTTACGACCTCTATAAAAAAATGAAGGCGAATCACTGGGAGCCCGAGGACGTACCGATGCAAAAGGATTGCGAGCATTGGCGCGATACCAGCGGGATGATTTCGGATGTGGACCGATGGATTATCAAGATGGGGATCGGTTATTTTTCCGCAGCGGAAGGTATCGTCGGGGACAATATTCTCCACGTTATTCGCGAGGCTGTCACTGCCCCCGAGCTCAAACTCGTCCTGGGTCGCCACGCGCAGGAGGAAAATATCCACGCCGACTCGCTGGTGTACATGATCAGCTCGCTTGGCATCAATCCTCACGAGTGCGAGGCGATGTTTGAAGACGTGAAGACGATCAAGAACAAGACCGATTTCGTCGTGAGCAACAGCCGTGCGCTTCGCCGCGACATGGATATGAATGACATGGAGAACAAGCTCGCTCTGGCGAAGAATATTTTCCTTTTTGGCCAGTGCATGGAGGGAACGCAGTTTTACGGACTCTTCGGCATGGTTCTTGCCCTCTATCGCCAAAACAAATTTCCCGGCATCGGCCAGATGTTCAGCTACACACTGCGCGACGAGTCGAACCACATCGAGTTGCTCCGCCAACTTTTTCAGGATCTCGTGGATGAAAATCCGGAAATCTGGACCGAGGATTTCCGCGAAGAATTGCGCTCCACCATGGCAGAGGCCATTGCGCTCGAGAAGCAGTTCATTCGTGACTGCCTGCCGGTTGCCGCCGTGGGTCTCACAGCCGACGAGTTTGGACGCTATATCGACTACATCGGTGACCGCCGTCTCGTTGGTGTCGGCCTCGAGCCCCTGCACAAAAATTTGGAGAACCCGCTCCCTTGGCTGTCCGAGATGATGGAAATCAAAAAGGAGACGAACTTCTTCGAAGGCCGTGTCACCGAATATCGCCGCGGCATCGACCTCGCCGGGGTAAGCGACGACGAACTCTAAAAATCCTCCACCCCAGAAAAAAACACATGCCACGAAATCTCTCACTTGACGAAGACATCGCTCTGAAGCGCCTTGTCACCATGCCGCGCGACCAGAAACCCGATTTCTCCTGGCGCGAATCCCTTGCCGTACCTACGCATCCCCTCACTGGTATCACGGTGACGCGTACGAACGGCGACGAGCAGTCGTTTAACCTCTCCGATGTGGCTGATGAGATCGGAGAGGCTCTCACCGATTTGCTGCTTTCCCGCGAAGAGAAAAACATCTTCAACGAGCAAAACCGGGGTTTCGTTGCCAACGTGGCCCATTCTGTGGCTCTCAGCCTTGCGGAGCAGGCACAGAAGGGTGGTTCGCTGCGGCTCTCCGAGCACGACCTCTCCCTTTTGATCGAAAAAGCCCTCATCGAAAACGATGCTCACGATGTGGCAAAAAGTTTGGTTTTCAAAAGATCAATTCGCTCGGGAAGCGCATCCCCACTCGCTCTGGAGGCTGAACAGCTGAATGTTCGCTTGATCCGTCGCAATGGATCGGTTGTGCCTTGGATGGAATCCAAGATCGAAGCAGCCTGCCGCCGTGCATTTCTCTCAATGAAGGAAAATGCCGAGGCTGCCGCCGCCATCGCTCGTGGTGTGAGCGATCGCGTTCGCACACGCGACTCGGCATTCGTCCACATCGAGGACGTACAGGACCTCGTTCAAGAGGAGCTCATGCGCCAAGGCTATTACAAAGTGGCCGAGAGCTACATCCTTTACCGGGCCCAGCGCGCCAGCCACCGCGAGGATGTGGTCAAAACAGAAGCCGAAGCCGAGACCACCGATTTGCAGGAATCGCTCATCATGGTCACGATGCGCGATGGCCAAAGCGTTCTTTGGGATGGCTCCGAACTCCGCAAGCGCATTCAGTTTGCAATGATCGGGCTCGATCTTAATCTCGATGCGCTCCAGATCGAGCGTGAACTCCGCCGTTCGCTTGCCACCGAGGTGACGGAGGACATCCTGAAAAACACAGTCATCCTCAACGCGCGCACCCTCATCGAGCGAGATGCGGATTTTGCCAAATTTGCCGCGCGTATCATGCTTTCCTATATCTACGAGGAAGTCCTCGATTGGAAAATCCAGCGCGACGGCATCGAAGGGCTTCGTGACGCCCATCGGAAGGCCTTCAAGGGGTATCTGAGGACGGCTGTCAGCATCGAGCGTTTGACGCCAAAGCTTCTTGGCTATGACCTCGATGCCCTAGCCGATGCCATCGACCCTACGGCCGATATGGATTTCGATTTTCTGGGTATCCAGACTCTCTACGATCGCTACCTCATCATCGACAAAACCAAGAAAACTTTGCGTCGTCTGGAAACCCCACAATTTTTCTGGATGAGGGTTTCCATGGGTCTCTTCATCGAGGAATCCTCCAAACGCGAGGATTGGGCGATCCGGCTCTACAACCTCTACAAGAGCCGCCGCTTCTGCTCCAGCACGCCGACGCTCTTCAATTCCGGTACGCTCCACAGCCAGCTCTCCAGTTGCTATCTCTACAAAGTGGACGACTCCATTGAGTCAATCATGCAGCGCGGTATCGCTGAGAACGCCTACTTGTCAAAATGGGCCGGGGGCCTCGGAGGCTCATGGACAGCGGTTCGCGGCACTGGCAGCTACATTAAGGGAACAAACGGCGAGAGTCAGGGCGTTATCCCTTTTCTCAAGCTCCATAATGATCAACTCGTGGCCGTTAACCAAGGCGGCAAGCGCCGAGGGTCCGGCTGCGCCTATCTTGAGACTTGGCATAATGACGTGGAAGACTTCCTGCAGCTCCGTCGTAACACGGGCGACGACCGCCGTCGTACGCACGATCTCAATACAGCGAACTGGGTTCCTGATCTCTTCATGAAGCGCATGGAGAATCGTGAGAATTGGAGCCTCTTCCGCACGAACGATGTTCCCGACTTGCACGATGCCTATGGGCGTAAATTTGAGGAGCGTTACCTCCACTACGAAGAACTTGCACGTGAAGGAAAAATCACTGCCAAGGAGGTGCCTGCGATTGATCTTTGGAAGCAAATGCTCCGGATGCTTCTGGAGACAGGGCATCCTTGGATCACTTTCAAAGACCCTTGCAATCTTCGCAGTCCACAAGATCACATCGGCGTTATTCATTCTTCGAATCTCTGCACCGAGATCACCCTGAACACCAGCGAGGACGAGACGGCCGTTTGCAATCTTGGATCCATTGTTCTCAACACGCACATCAAAGCCGACGGGTCTTTGGATCATGAAATGCTTCGAGAGACAATTCATGTCGCCATCCGCGCGCTTGATAACGTGATCGATATCAATTTCTACCCCACAGAGGCCGCCAAGCGTTCGAATGTGCGCCATCGCCCCATCGGGCTCGGCGTGATGGGTCTGCAGGATGCCCTCTTCAAACGCGATACGAGCTTCGCGAGTGCCGAGGCCGTGGATTTTAACGACGAGTTCATGGAAGCCATCGCATACCATGCTTACGCTGCATCCAGCGACCTTGCGGCGGAGCGCGGGACCTACAGTAGCTACCGAGGTTCAAAATGGGATCGCGGCCTGCTTCCGCAGGATACGATTGATCTCCTCGAGCGTGAGCGGGGAGTGAAGATTGACGTGCCTCGTGGTGGCCGCATGGATTGGTCTCCTGTGCGAGAAAAAATCAAGAGGCAGGGCATGCGCAATTCCAATGTGATTGCCATTGCCCCTACAGCCACGATTTCAAACATCATGGGCACCACACCCTGTATCGAGCCGAACTACAAAAACCTCTACGCCAAAGAAAATCTTGGCGGTAAGTTTACCATGCTCAGCACTGAGCTTGTTCGGGATCTCAAAAAAATCGGCAAATGGGACACGCGCATGCTCGAGCAAATCAAATATTTCGAGGGTGAGCTTGGTAATATTGAGGACATTCCCGTTGCCATACGCGAGAAGCACCGAACCGTCTTTTCTATTCCATTTGACTTCGTCATCGATGCCGCCGCGCGGCGTCAGAAGTGGATCGACCAGTCGCAGTCGGTGAACCTCTTTATTGGCGAGCCTGATATGAAGATCGCTAGCCATATGTATCGCCGCGCTTGGCATACCGGCCTCAAGACCACGTATTATTTGCGCACACTCGGTGCCTCCAGTATTGAAGGCCCGACGACAAATGTGAAAAAAGAACTTCGTGGCGTCGTGGCTGGTCCCAAGCTCGAGCACACGGCTGAGGAAAAAATGGCTTGCTCGATCGAGGCAATGCGTGATGGTGGCGAGTGTGAGGCCTGCCAATAGGACTAGCTCCACGGCCTACCAACAGAACCACCTAACCCTTAATATGTCTCTCAATACGCCTCAACTCCCTGCCCTCGGAATTCTTGCAAACCTCGACCCAGATGATGTCAAAGACTTTGCTTCCTACGGTGCCTTCAAATCCGTAGATGAAGGCACGGTGATTATCGAACAAGGCCAATCCCATGGTAAGCTTTTTATGATCATCAGTGGTCTCCTCGAAGCTCGTCGTACCGATCAAGGTGAGGATATCCTCCTCGGGCAGTTGCAAGCAGGCGAGTGGATGGGGGAAGTGGATCTTTTTGATCCGCTTGAAGCCGTCTGCTCGGTGCTGGCCATCGAAGAGTCGCAATACTGGGCCATCACCCGCGAAAATCTTGAGGAGTTCATTAATAATCATCCTGCCTCAGGCATCCTTCTTCTGATCGGTCTTGCCACGACTCTCAGCCGCCGGATTCGAGATGTAACCAGTAAATTTGTCGAACAGACGGAGCTGAACAAAAATCCGAGAATCTCTCTTTGATTTATCACGCTTTGGCGCGGCTCTTTAAGGCCAGTGAACCATTTCCTATCTGCAGGTGCTCGCTGGTCTTGAACCCCTCTTTTTCTAAACAAAATCCCTCGCCACCTGGCTGCGCCGATCATGGCATCTGCAAAAAAAAGGCTTGATGCCTCTCTCGTTGAGCGTGGATTTTTTCAGACGATAGACCAAGCGGCGAGGGCCATCATGGCTGGCCAAGTTTATCTCAAGGGGCAGCCGATCTCCAAGGCGGGAACTCCTGTTGCGCCTGATGCGGATATTTCCCTTGCCGTCCAAGAGAAATACGTCGGCCGTGGAGGATTCAAACTGGAGGCGGCTTTGGATCATTTTCGCATTGATCCGGCGGGCCTTGTCTGTGTGGACATCGGGGCCTCCACAGGCGGGTTTACGGACTGCCTGCTCCAGCGCGGCGCCAATCTCGTTCACGCTGTGGATGTCGGGCACTCGCAACTCCACTGGAGGCTGCGTGCCGATCCGCGAGTGCGATGCCGCGAGGGGCTCAATGCGCGTTTTCTTCAAGATGGAGATCTTACACCTACTCCCATGCTGGCTGTTGGAGACGTCAGTTTCATCTCCCTCACGGTCATCCTGCCAGGTGTTTTCCGAATTCTTCCTGAAGGCTCGGAAGCCGTTTTTCTCATCAAACCTCAATTTGAGGCACCGAAGGGTTCAGTGCCTCAGGGCGGAGTCGTTCGGGATGAGAGTCTGCGACTTGCCTGTATTGAAAAAATCAGAAACTTTGTTGAGCAATCCGGGCAGATATGGCTCGATTGCATCCCATCCCCCATCACCGGACGTGATGGAAATATTGAGTATCTGGCCCAAATCAAGCGGGCGGGGTTCACACTTCCGATAACTTAGAAGTTGAAATTGAAGCTCGTGTCGAAGTGGGTCTGAAGTTCCTCGTTGTTTGCTTGGCCCGTGGAAAGAGTGAATGTGTTTTGCCATGCGAGCCACTCGCGAATGCGCCAGTAGAGAGAGGCATTGGCAAGCCAGTAGGACGAAGGGCCCTCAACAGGGGTCGGCATTTTTTCGCTGCTCAGTGAGACGTATTTGGACTGCTCGTAACCGCCGGATACCGAAACGCTGATGCCTTTTAGTAACTGCTGCGCAACTGTGCCCAAGAAACCTCGTGTTACGTTGTATTGGTCTGGCGAGAGGCTGGAGAAGCCTTGGTTCTGGTACACGGATAGGGAAAGGCGTGTCTTCTCTCTCACGTCCCAACCACCAAGCAAACTGAAGTTCGGCCTGATATCCGCGCCTTCCATTCCAAATTTTGCCTTCAAGTAGGTTTTCTCGGTCGGGTTGTAATTGATTCCCACGTTGTAGACTGGTCTCACTCCAGTATATTCAGGATCGGGGATATTATTATCCAGTACATAGCCCACGCCTCCGCCAGCATCCACAGAAAGTTTTGGTGCGAGTTGGTAGGTAACCATGAGCATCGAATCAAAGTAGCGCCTCCCCTCGGTGGCTCCGCCACTGAAATCCTGCAAGTCTTGCCCGGCACTCAGAATCAAGCGAAGATTGGTTTTCGGTGTGACCAAGTAGTCTGCAAACAAACTAGCCGAGGCCATGAGGCTGTTGCTGTTTGGCTGAGGAGCATCCCCAGTGGGCACCTGTGCATCTGCCGTGTTCGAGAAGCTCGCAGAGGCAGCTCCTCCAACGCTGAATTCTTCTGTGATGATGTAGCGAACGGAAAGGCCGGCGGAGGCGTTGGTCTGCCAGTTGTTTGCTCCAGCAATTACGTCGTACCCTGATCCTGAGGACGCGCTCGCATTGATGTTCACTGCCAAGCGGCTTGTTTTATATCCAACATCTATTCCTGCGGTCATCGAGAGAGGATTGCGTTGATCCCCCGTTCCAGCAGCCGTGTAATCTTGATTAAAATAATATCTATACCCCGCCGAGTATCTTGCCGAGACGTTCCACACGCCGATTTCCCTCTGGTAGTTCACGGCAACAGTTGGCGCTGCATAAAAACTATTGTTGTCGTTGAAATTAGTTCCCCCTCCCACGGAATTTTGTGAGGAATATTCCCAGCCTGTGATCAGCCCGAGTTGAAAATCCAGTGGTCCGAAGCGAAGCTTGCGGCGCAGACTTTCAGCCATGCGATCCATGGATTGTGAGAGGCCGTTCGGATTTTCTTGGTCTAACAGCGGATCTCCAGTTTGTTCTGGGCTTTCGCCTTCGAGACCTCCTCCTGGTTCAAAGTATTGGGAGGGCTCTGCGCGATCTTGTTGTGGACCTTCCCAGCGATTACGGAACTCGGCCTCACGAACGGTGAGCAGCGTCTGTGCAATTGATTCATCCAACGCAAAAAATGAGAACGCAACAAGGAACCCCGCGATGCGGGTTCTCACTGATGGGGCCTTCAAGAGCCTCAATCTTTGCAGAGCGCTGAGCATTGCCTTACTTATTCACAATCTGTTGGCGGATTGTCGATATTCATTTTCGGAGGGAAGTAATTTATATCTTGAACGTTTGTTTTTTTTGCAGTCGGTTTCAGTCCAGCGATAATCAGATTGTACTATTTTCACCTTTAAGTCGATTATACTTTGGTTAAAATGAGAACAGGGGGTTTGGAATGGTCGAAACGTTCCTGATTCGGGTGGGTAGTGGTCTTTTCGGAAAATGCTACTTCAGTCGCAGTCGTTCGGCCATAATCACAAGCTGAGCCAAGGAATCAACACCCATTTTCGACATCACTCGGCCACGATGGACTTTGATAGTTTGTTCGACCACTCCGAGTTCATTGGCTATTTGTTTGTTTGGAAGTCCCTTTGCAACATAACCCAAAACTTCTTTTTCTCGTTTGCTGAGTGCGGCATGCCGCTGCTTCCATTCGTTGAATTCTGTTTTGGAGTGGAGCATCTCCTTGGACTTTTTAAGCGCCATTCGGATTACTGCCAGCAGCTCGCTGTCCTTTACGGGTTTGGTCAAAAAATCCACCGCCCCAGCTTTGATCGCCCGCACACTCATCGGAATATCCCCATTGCCTGTGATGAAGATGACCGCCAAGGCTGAGTCTTCTTGCATTAGTCGCTGTTGTAATTCCATACCGGACATTTCTGGCATGGATTGATCCAGAACAATGCATCCCGATCCGGGATGGCGCGGAGCATTTAAAAAAGCCAACGCACTCTCAAATGCTTGTACTGTGAAACCCTCCGCCTTCAGGAGCCGGCCGAGGGCTTTGAGCAGGGCGGGTTCGTCATCAATGAGAAAGACTGTTTCGGATTGTTTCATAGATTTTCAGGTACAATGGGGAGTTGAAAATGAAACGTTGCACCATGGCTCTTGTTCCGATCGCACCAAAGTTTGCCGCCATGAGCACGAACGATGGTTTGGCAGATCGTCAGCCCCAAGCCAAGTCCGTTTGGCTTGGTGGTATGAAATGCTTGAAAAATATCTTGATTATTACCTTGGAGGCCGTGGCCGTTGTCCCGGACCGAGAAACGAAGCCAGATCCCCTCATTGACGCAGCTGAGGGAAAGAAGTTTTTCACGGGATCCATTGTCCTGCATGGCCTCGCAAGCATTTTTAATAAGGTTCAAGAGCACCTGCTCGATAGGGATCCTGTCGGCCTGGAGTGTTGGCAGTTTTTTTGAGTGTCTGCGGATTACTTCCACACCAGCCTCCTTGAGGTCTGATTGGGCCATCCCTAGCGCTTGGTCAAAGAGCGAGGGAGGGGATATTGACTCCAGCACGGGTTTGCCCTGGCGGAGTATCGAGCGGAGGCGTTTGATGACATCAGCAGCGCGGATATCGGCGGTGACGATGTCTTCGAGAATATCACGGAGCTCATTGAGGTCAGGCTGCTCGTATGCCATGAGGCGCTGAGCCGCCTGCGCATTGCTCAGAATGATGGCTAGGGGCTGGTTGATTTCATGGGCCAGCGAACTGGAAAGCTCGCTCACCGAGGCCACGCGCGCGATATGGGCCATCTGCTCGCGTTGCCTTTCCGTTTCTGCCGCTAGTGCCCGCTGAGATGTCACATCGATGCCGATGCCTACCAAGTGGGGCTCTCCGCCGATGTCTACCGGCACCATCCGAAAAAAGTGCCTTGCCATCTGCCCGTCTTGGCGAGCCAAGTCGAATTCCACCTCATTCCCGCCTTTGGCCAACGCAATGCTGCGTGCTTCTTTCAAAATCTCTCGCTCTGCCTCCGCGCAGAAATCCTCCGCCTGCATTTGTGATGTCTCGGAGTTTGAGAACCCCGTGACCCGTTCGTGTTGTGAATTCCACCTCACCATTTTGCCTGTTGCGGATTGCAGATAGAGCATGCCCGGTGCGCTTTCAAAAATGGCATCCGTGAGTTTTCTTTCTTCACGAAGTTCGCTTTCGCGGATTCGGAGTTCGTCTGCTAGCCGTGCCGCGCGGAGCATGTCCTCGCTCAGTTCGATGCCCATCACGACAATGATTCCCGTAAAAAACAAGCTGGCGATTATCGGCATATCAATGATCCCCCACAGCGCGAACATCATTTGAATCGAGAGGGCGAGAACGAAAAAAACGGCGCTTAATCCTACCCGCAGCGCACCGGGCTTGTCTCCTCGCTGCGAACTCCGCCACGTTGCATCGACCAGATAGGCCGCAAGCATCAGCAAGCTCAACTGCCCGACAATCGAAAGCGGGCTCGGGATACCCTCCACAATCGTAACGTGTGTGCCGAGAAACGGAATGCTCACGAGCTCGTCAATGCTCGAGTAGTAAACCATCGGGGAGAAAATGAAATTCAGCAACAGGCTCAGTGTTCGTAGCCCACAGACCGTGAGCTCCAACCAGGTACGCCCCGAACCGAGGTAAAAATGGATGAAGCCAACGAGGGCCAGAGTCACCAGCCAGCGCATGAGGTTGTACCACTGGAGGGCATGCGCGTAGGATTGCATCTCCGCAAGATTCATCATCCAAAGCTCACAGCCTGCCATGCCGGCGGTGGATGCCGCCATGAGGCAGAACATGAGGCTCGCCATCTGCCTTTTTTGGCGGATCCAGACAAACCCGTGCACGCCAGCTAGCGTGAGCGCGGCTGCGGCCGTCATCGCCCAGATGATCGTGACCCAGTTCACTTGCTGAGACGTGCCTTCACCACGCGCCGAGCCTCTGCGATGAGTAAGCTGCACGCATCAATGCACAGGAGCGGGATTTCATTTTCTTTCGAGGGAACCGCTGGATGCGGAGCATCCGAGGGGATCGGCCATTGAATATGGCGAAGACAGCCTGGGCTGCAGAGGGAATCCACAATGCCCTGAGCTTCTTCATCGGTGATGAGACCCGTGACACGATACATGCCGGTCTGGCGGCTGACAGTATCTCTCAGCGGAGATGCGATTTTTTCGTTGCGCAGCAATGCCCGCCAGTTCGCCAAGGCCGCAGGATAGAGCAAATCCAGAGCCAAGTGCAAATCTGCGAGCGATCCGACACGTAGAAGCCATCCGTGCTTCAAGTTTGGTCCCGTCTTCAGCGGGCGATAGTTGCCGGCATCGTCATGAATTGCGATGGCTGCGGCATCGTGCGGGTTGTGGAAAATTTCCAAGTCGTTCCGTTCCGCGTCGTCTGCATGACAAATCAGAAATCCTTCTCCATCGGCTCTGAAAACTGCCTGGCCGATTTTGTTGTAACCCTCCGCGACGGCCGCTTCCAAAAGGTGGCGGATGGTTGAGGAGGCGATGGATGGGAGATTCGATGGAGAATTCACTGGAGCTGCTGATCCTGCCTTGTCCCGCTTTCCTGTTCAAGTCGCCATCGTGCGGCAACGTCGATTTGCAATGTTTGGAAAAAACAAAACAGCCGGGTCCTTGCGAACCCGGCTGAGTTGTTGAGTTTGGCTTTTCGGCCTTGAGTTGGCTGGACTTAGTAGTCCATGCCGCCCATTCCACCCATGCCGCCGCCCTGAGGCATGGCGGGAGCTTTGTCCTTCTCGGGCAGCTCGCAGATGAGAGCTTCCGTGGTGAGGAGGAGTCCGCTGATGGATGCGGCGTTTTGAAGCGCACTGCGGGTCACTTTGGCAGGGTCAACGACACCAGCTTTGATGAGGTCCACATATTCGCCAGTGGCGACGTTGTAGCCTTCAGCGCCCGAGCGTTTCTTGACTTCCTGCACGATGAGTGCGCCTTCCTGACCGGCGTTATCGGCCAGCGTGCGGAGTGGTTGCTCGATGGCGCGGCGGATGATGCCTGCACCGATCGCCTCGTCGCCCGAGAGCTTGAGGCTGTCGAGAGCCGACTGAGCGCGGATGAGGGCCACACCACCGCCGGGGACGATGCCTTCTTCCACCGCTGCGCGGGTGGCGTGAAGAGCGTCTTCGACGCGGGCTTTTTTCTCTTTCATTTCCGTCTCGGTGGCTGCACCGACGTTGATCACGGCCACACCGCCTGCGAGCTTGGCAAGGCGCTCTTGGAGCTTCTCGCGGTCGTAGTCGCTGGTGGTTTCCTCGATCTGGCGGCGGATTTGACCCACGCGGCCTTGGATGTCGGAGCCTGTGCCTTCCCCTTCAATGATGGTGGTGTTTTCTTTGTCCACCACGATGCGCTTGGCGCGGCCGAGGTCCTCAAGGGTGAGGCTCTCAAGCTTGATGCCGAGGTCGTCTGTGATGAGGCGTCCGCCTGTGAGGACGGCGATGTCTTCGAGCATGGCTTTGCGGCGGTCGCCGAAGCCTGGAGCCTTGACGGCGCAGACTTGGAGTGTGCCACGGAGCTTGTTAACCACGAGGGTCGCGAGGGCTTCGCCTTCGACGTCTTCCGCGATAATGAGGAAGGGTTTGCCTGTTTTGGCGATCTTCTCGAGGATCGGGAGCAGGTCTTTGAGGCTGCTGATTTTCTTTTCGTGGATGAGGATGTAGGCTCCTTCGAAGGAGACTTCGAGGCTCTCGGCGCTCGTCACGAAGTAGGGCGAGAGGTAGCCTTTGTCAAACTGCATGCCTTCGACGACGTCGAGGGTTGTTTCGATCGACTTGGCTTCTTCAACCGTGATCGTGCCATCTTTGCCGACCTTGTCCATTGCGTCTGCAATGATTTGGCCGATGGTGGTGTCCCAGTTGGCGGAAACCGTGGCGACTTGCGCGATTTCAGCACTGTCTTTCACTTTTTTTGCGATCTTTGCAATCTCAGCAACGATGGCTTCGACAGCTTTGTCGATACCGCGCTTGAGGTTGGTCGGGTTGGCGCCAGCCGTCACGTTCTTGAGGCCTTCGCGATAGATCGCTTCGGCGAGAACGGTGGCTGTGGTGGTGCCGTCACCAGCTGTGTCGCTGGTTTTGCTGGAAACCTCACGGATGAGCTGGGCGCCCATGTTTTCGTAAGCGTCTTCGAGCTCGATTTCTTTGGCTACGGTGACGCCGTCCTTGGTGATGGTCGGGCTGCCGAATTTTTTGTCGAGGATGACGTTGCGTCCTGATGGCCCGAGGGTTGCTTTGACGGCACGTGCGAGTTTCTCGACGCCGCGAAGGAGCGCGTGGCGTGCTGCTTCGTCGAATAGGAGTTGTTTTGCTGCCATGTTATTAGTTTTAAGTATTAAGGTTTAAGTATTAAGTTGTGATTAGCCGATGATGCCGAGGATGTCGTCCTCACGCATGATGGTGTAGGATTCGCCTTCGACTTTGACTTCGGTTCCGCCGTATTTGGAGACGAGGACTTTGTCGCCGACTTTTACAGTGAATTCGACGAGTTTGCCGTCGTCATCGCGCTTGCCGGTGCCGAGGGCCACGACTTGGGCTTCCTGTGGTTTTTCCTTTGCGGAGTCGGGAATGATGATCCCGCCTTTGCTGATTTCCTTCTCTTCGAGCGGCTTCACGAGCACGCGGTCTCCGAGAGGCTTGATGTTTGGGTTTGCCATTTTTGTATGTGTCGTTTTGTTGGTTTTGTTTTTAACAGGCTCCCAGTCTGTTCGAACGGGAGCGGGTTGTTAAAGTGGTTTGGATTCTGTCTAAGGTTTTAAGAGGATGACTAAGAGTAACAGGGTAATTCCGATGAGTTTATTCTCGAAAAAAATCCTGTCTTTGTGGCTTCTGCGGTCGATCCCTTGCTCAAATTACTTCTTTTTATCTTCGTCGAGGACTTCGAACTCGGCATCGACGACATCGTCTTTCTTAGCTTGTGGCTCGGATGTTGGGGCGTCTTCTTGTTCGGGAGTTGAGCCGGCGGATGCTGCTGCGGCTTTGTAGGCCGCTGTCGTGATCTCCTGAAACTTGGTTTGCAAGTCGTCGTAAGCCACCTTGATGGCCTCGGAGTCGCTGCCTTTGAGAGCTTCGCGGACTTTTTCGATGGCGTCTTCGATATTTTTCTTGGATGCACCGTCGATTTTGTCGCCGAGTTCTTTGACTTGTTTCTCGCACTGGTAGGCCAGATTGTCGGCGTTGTTCCGGATTTCGATGGTTTCCTTGGCTTTCCGATCATCTTCCGCATGGGCTTCGGCCTCTTTCTGCATTTTTTCGACTTCTTCCTTGCTGAGTCCGCTGGAGCCAGTGATGGAGATTTTTTGCTCCTTGCCGCTGCCGAGGTCTTTTGCCGAGACGTTGAGGATGCCGTTTGCGTCAATATCGAAAGTCACCTCGATCTGTGGGACGCCGCGGGGTGCGGGTGGAATGCCATCTAGGTGGAAGGTGCCTAGGTTTTTGTTGTCGCGGCTGAGTGGGCGTTCGCCTTGGAGAACCTTGATTTCCACACCGGGCTGGTTATCGGCGTAAGTCGAGAAGACGTTGGATTTCTTGGTTGGGATCGTTGTGTTGCGCGGGATCATCGGGGTGGCGATGCCGCCAGCGGTTTCGATGGCAAGTGTGAGCGGTGTCACGTCCAAGAGGAGGACGTCCTTCACGTCGCCTTTGAGCACGCCGCCTTGGATGGCTGCGCCGATGGCTACGACTTCGTCAGGATTTACTCCCTTGTGGGGTTCCTTGCCGATGAGTTCGCGAGCGGTTTCGATGACCTTGGGCATGCGGGTCATGCCGCCAACCAAGACAAGTTCGTTCACGTCATTCTTCGTCCATTTGGCGTCGCCAAGGCAGTCTCGCACGGGCTTGAGAGTGCGCTCAAAGAGGTCGTCTGTGAGTTGCTCCAGCTTAGCGCGGGTGAGCTTTTTCTGAATATGCTTCGGGCCCGTGGCGTCGGCTGTGATGAAGGGTAGGTTGATCTCGTATTCCTGTGTGGAAGACAGGGCGATTTTGGCTTTTTCGCCTTCCTCTTTGATGCGCTGCACGGCGTCGGGTTGCTTGGAGAGGTCGATGCCAGCGTCATTTTTGAATTCGGCAATGATCCAGTCCATGATGCGGTTGTCCCAGTCGTCGCCGCCGAGGTGGGTGTCGCCATTTGTGGCACGGACTTCAAAGACGCCATCACCGATTTCCAGAGCCGAGATGTCGAATGTGCCGCCGCCGAGGTCATAAACGGCGATTTTTTCGTCCTTCATCTTATCGAGCCCATAGGCCAACGAGGCGGCTGTGGGTTCGTTGATGATGCGCTTCACGTCGAGACCGGCGATCTTGCCCGCATCCTTTGTGGCATTGCGCTGGGAATCGTTGTAATACGCAGGGACCGTGATGACGGCTTCGGTGATTTTTTCACCCAGCTTGGCCTCGGCGTCAGCTTTGAGCTTGGCGAGGATCATGGCTGAGATTTCTTGGGGTGAAAATGTCTTCGGCTTCCCATCAATCTCGATCTGGATATGCGCGTCACCGTTGGCGGCTTTCACAAGTTTGTAAGGCACACGGTGCTCTTCACTGCGCACTTCATCAAATTTGCGACCCATGAAACGTTTTACCGAGAAAATCGTATTCGCGGGATTCGTAATCGCTTGGCGCTTGGCCGCTTGGCCGACGAGGCGCTCGCCGGATTTTGTGAAGGCGACGACCGACGGGGTCGTGCGTGCGCCCTCGGAGTTTTCCAACACGACGGGCTCACCGGCTTCCATCACCGACATGCAGGAGTTTGTGGTTCCTAAATCAATTCCTAAAATTTTTCCCATAAAGTAGTGTAGTTTAGCCTATCACTAAGCATTTCGCGCGCCTGATATTTTAAAAAATACAAGCTGTTTGTTTACAGATAATAAAATATAAAATCAGAATTTGTCTGGATCGCCTTAATGGGGCCAAAATGTCTCACTATTGCATTTTTAGCGCCAAGTGAGACATGCGTTTTGGCACAGTCGGGTCACTCGGGCGAAGAAGATTTGAGGAGTTGCGAATCGGCTTTTTGGTGGGTAAAAAGGCGAGCATGAAAAATTCGATGCCGCGTCGCATGGTGATCTCGACCCGCAATGCCCACAAGGTCGCTGAGATCCGGGAAATTTTGGGGGCGGGCTTTGCTGTGGAGGACCTCAGCGGGATGAGTTGGGTGGGGGAGGTGCAGGAGACGGGCACGACGTTTGAGGAAAATGCCACCCTCAAGGCGCTGGCTGTCTCGCAGCATTATGACGGCTGGGTGCTTGCGGATGACTCCGGTCTGGAGGTGGATGCGCTTGGCGGGGCGCCCGGTGTGTGGTCGGCCCGCTTTTCCGGTGAGGGGGCGACGGACGTTTCAAACAGGGCCCTGCTTTTGGAAAGGCTCGAGGGCGTTCGCGGCAAGGAGCGCTCGGCTCGCTTTCGTTGTGTGATCGTCCTGGCCAAGGGAGGATGCCAACTCGCTGCATTCAGCGGCTCGGTTGAGGGAGTCATTATCCCACAGGAAAAGGGCTCGGGCGGGTTTGGTTATGATCCGCTTTTTGCTCCGGAAGGCCATTGTGAGACGTTTGCACAGCTTGGGGCGGATGTGAAAAATGCACTCAGCCACCGGGCTCGGGCGCTTGAGGGGTTGCTGGCTTGGAGCGGATGGGACGAGTGAGACTCTGTGCGCTTGTCGTGCCGCCCTACCGCAGATAATGTGAGCGACGCATCTATGCATCAAGGTTCTCTGGCTATTCTTTTGCACGCGCATCTGCCTTGGGTGAGGCATCCGGAGTATGAGGAATTTCTCGAGGAGGACTGGCTTTTCGAGGCCATCGTCGAGTGCTACATCCCGCTTCTAAAAAACCTGCGCCGGCTTGTTGCGGACAGGGTTTCAGTGAAGCTCACCTTCACGCTCACGCCGCCGCTCTGCGCGATGTTGAGAGATCCTCTGCTGCAAAGTCGGGCTGAGCGTTATCTGACAAGGGGGGTGGAATTGGCGGCAATGGAAATTGATCGTGCGGCACATGATGCCGCCATGCGCGACATCGCCCGGCACTACCAGGCCCGCCTCACGGAGGCACTCGATTTTTACACGCGGGAAATCAACCGTGATATCGTGGGCGCGTTTGCTCAATTGCAGGCGGACGGCATTGTTGAAATCATAACCTGTGCGGCGACGCATGGATTTTTGCCACTCATGGAGATCGTCCCCGAGGCGATGCGGGCGCAGATTCTTATCGGCTGTGATTACCATCGCGAGTGCTTTGGTCGGGCTCCCGAGGGCATCTGGCTGCCTGAATGCGGTTATGTGCCGCGTGTGGACAGCTTGCTGCAAGAGGCCAATCTCCGCTGGTTTGTGGTCGATGCCCACGGCCTCATGTATGGCGAGCCGAGGCCGCGTTTTGCCATCTATGCGCCGTATTTCACGCCTGCCGGGCCAGCGGTTTTTGGACGCGACCGGGAGTCAAGTAAGCAGGTCTGGAGCGCGAGAGAGGGGTATCCGGGCGATCCGGCGTACAGGGATTTCTACCGCGACATCGGCATGGAATTGCCGCAGGACTACCTTCGCACCGTGTTGCCCGATATGGGCTGCAGACGCAATACGGGCTTCAAGTATCACCGCATTACCGGGTCGTCCGACAAGCAACTCTACAACCGCGCGTGGGCGATGGCGGCGGCAGATCACCATGCGGGCGAATTCCTGCGCGCGCGGATCGGTCAGTTTGAACATTTGCAATCCCTGTTGCCGATTGATCCGATCATTCTGAGCCCGTTCGATGCCGAGCTTTTTGGGCATTGGTGGTACGAGGGGCCCGAGTTTCTCGACCTCTTCTTGCGCAAGGCGGCCTATGATCAAAAGACATTCCGCCTCACGACGCCCGGGGCTTATTTAAAAGAAAACTCGACCCAGCAGATGGTGTGTCCCTCGCCATCCAGTTGGGGAAATAAAGGCTACTGGGAAGTTTGGCTCGACCAGTGCAATTCCTGGATTTATCCCCATCTCCACGCGGCAGCGCGTCGGATGACAGCCGCCGCGCGGACCCATCGAGAGACGCACTCGGAGTTTACGATCAGGCTCCTGCAACAACTCGCTCGCGAGTTGCTGCTCGCGCAGTCCAGCGACTGGGCATTCCTCATGAAAACAGGAACGGCCGTGGATTATGCGACCCGTCGGACCAAGGATCACATTTTGCGCTTTAATAAACTCCATGAAATGTTGGAGAGCGGAGAGCGAAATGAGGAGCTCCTTGCCGCCTGTGAGGCGAGGGATAACATCTTTCCGAATCTCGATTGGAAGCACTATTTGTGAGGCATCTTCTTTTATGTATGGCTGCTCTGGGCGTGTCGCTTTCCGCATTGTCTTTGCAAGCGGCTCCGCGCCGCATTCAAGAGGTCGCCTTTGCCGTGCCAGCTCAGGGCCTGATCAGCCTCGGCGTCTTCAATAAAGCGGGCAAGTTGGTGCGAACCCTGCACGCGCTCGACGGGGAGGAAGCCTTCCGCATCGGGCTGAACGGCTACATCACGCAATGGGATGGCTGCGATGATGCCGGGCAAGGAGTCCCTGCCGGCCGCTATTTTGTGAGAGGATACCTGATCGGGGATGTCGCTGTAGAGGGCGAGGCCTTTCATTTCAACGACTGGGTTTCCTCAGAGGATTCGCCGATGCCGCGCCGCATTGAGGATTTCGCCATGTTGCCGGGCGGGGATTTGCTGGTTGCGGGATTTTCTCCGCGAGGCCAGTTGCTTTGCGGGCGCTACTCTGCTGAGAAGGGATTTTTGTGGAGCAGGGAAATCGAAGCGCCTGCACCGGCAGCAATCCGGCTCGCGGCAACCGATCGCGCCGCCGTGTTCCATTCCGGCCAAGGCTGGAGCGTCTTTTCGCTCGATGACGGAGGCGACGTGCCCTACTCCTCGCTGCCCTCGGCCTCAAGCCCCAAGGCCCTCACTGCCGCCGGCGAGCGTATTTATTTTGTCGAGAACGAGGGCATTACCAGCCTCACCCTCGACGGTGTGCCCTCTCAAATCCAGACTCCGGTCGTTTTTGACACGCTAAGCTCCACAGAAAATGCCCTGGCAGGCTCGGCCGGTGATTTCATTTGGCTCGCACTCGATGGCAGGCCTTTTGCCAAGGTCACGCTTCCCGCCACCGCCACTTCGCTCTCTTTCGGAGAGGGGAAGACACTTTGGTTCACTGGTACCTCGATGGACCCCGATGCCTCGCCTGTCGTCGCCCAATCGAATTTCGAGGGTGGCATTTTGCGAGCACTGGTCTCGGTGCCAGGCGACCCTCTCCCCGTGAGGGTCCGCGCCTCACGCACGAGTGACGTTTTTGCCGTCCTTGAAGAAGCGGTCGGCATCCAACGGCTCCGCGTTCTCTCCAGAAATCCCGAAGGCGGATGGACCATCGAATGGGAGCGCTCGATCCACGATGCGCCAGCTTTTGGCTTCGTGGACGGCCAAGCGCAACCCGATGCCGCTGCAGTGCCCCAACCCGCCTCACTCCGATTTCGACTCGAGGAAAATCCCCTCACCGGCGAGCATGACGACATCACACTCCAAGCCGCATGCGGACCCGAGGGCATTCGACTGACGACACCCGATGGCCTCCCACTCGTGACGGTCAGCCTCAGCCCGGATATCCAACGCGTCGCCATCCAACGCGGCCCCGCTCCCGACAGCCTCCGCCTCCTGCAAGGCAACGGCGCCGTTGTCGAAGAATACCTCATCCAAGGCCTCCGCCATATCACCCCACTCAGCGCGGGAGAGGTGGAAATCCCAAAGTGACAGAGCCTGCGCTACTGGGCGGGATTTTTTGACAGGATGACAGTATCGAAGCTGTGCGGAGAAACACTGCCTTGGTGGGCAGCCCGAAGGGTGAGCAAAGCAAATCAATCTGTAGGGTTTTTTTGACAAAATTAACAGAATTGGGTGAAGCGAATTGGTTCGAGGTTTTAGCAAGGGCATCTCGGATTCTTGGGCTTTTGAATAAGGTATTTTTCTGTACGACTTAAAATTTTGTTAATTTTGTTAATTCTGTCTAAAAAAATGCCGTTGGCCCTCACCGGCGATGGCGCGGCCTTTTTAGCTCGCAAAAACTCCCTCCCACTAGCGAATTCTGGGGGCTTCGGATTGTTACAAAAAAGTAACAATCTCGCGCTGGTTTGAGCAGACATTGCATCAATAATGCAGTGCATGTCCAAGCTCCACTTCCATTGCAAATCGCCTGCAGAGCGTCTTTTTATGGGCTTCCCCGCTCTGGGCCTCCAGCCGCTTTGGTTTTCCATTTTGTCAAAAAAGCTTTCTGCCCGGCTCGCATCTCGCAGCATTTTTCATCGAGCTCATTTCCATTTCGTCCTGCTCGCTCTAGCCCTCGGGGCTCTTTCCTCCGCTGACGCCTCGACCGTCGTCCTTCAAGGCGGGTTCGGTTATCCGGTCACAAATTCGGCGGATGGCGCCGCGATTGATCCCGGCTTCGAGGTCTCCGTCGGCACCTTTGCCGAGGGCTTCGATCCCGCCGCCGCTCCCTCCGATCTTCCTGCTCTTCTCGCCGCTTGGACCGAATACGCCAAGACCACCACCGCCGTCATCGATGGCGTTCCCGGCAGCTTTTACTTGAAGCATATTAATAACACCCCCGCCTTCGCTGGAAAAAAAATCTACCTCTTCCTCACCCGCACCACCGACCACGCCTCACCCGCAGCCGATGCCTCGAATGTCACCGACTACGGCGTCTTCTCCTCCTCCCAGGCCGCTTGGACCTTTCCCGCCATCGGCGAGGACGTCCTCCCGCCGCTCGATCTCACCCAGCTCAACACCGCCCAGATCGACTCCGCACTCTGGGGCGCTGTCGATCCCTCCGCCCTCGCCCTCGCTTTCAAAGCCGGCACGAACACCTCGCCCTCCGCG
>Ga0214921_10002672_pt1 | contig 28531 bp, 32 predicted proteins | sample LL1505_MetaG_FD_177992 | JGI IMG/M metagenome (GOLD analysis project Ga0214921, IMG submission 177992) | Freshwater microbial communities from Lake Lanier, Atlanta, Georgia, United States - LL-1505 | ecosystem: Environmental > Aquatic > Freshwater > Lake | place: USA: Georgia | collected...
CTTCGATCGGAGCAGGAAGAGGAGGCTTGAGGTTGTCGGCAGGTAGTGCAGGGGCGGACAATTCGCTGTGTGTTGTGTCCCCTTGGACTTCCTGGGACCATGTTGCAAGTGCCTCCTGCACATGAGTTGCTCGAGCTAGGGCAGGCGCCGCCGCTGCAGGAGCTACCAGTGGCTCCTCCTGGAGCTGGGCATGTGCCACCCTGACAGCCGCCCCCAGAGTTGCTGCCGAAGTCCTGGAAGAAATTATCGAAAATTGGCGCCCCTGGTTTTTGGCAGGTCCCGCCGGCACACTCGGCCATAACAGAGCCTGGAGCCACCGCGAGATAAGATAGATTCAGGATTAAAGATAGTGATGCGAGTGAACTAAAGCTTCTTCGGATAGCGGCCATTTAGACTCCCTGATTTAGGATTATAGGATAGTGTTAACCCTCATAAAGAGGTTATGCGTAGTTATCGGCGGGGCGTGACTTAATTTTCGCAAAAATTTTAAGTTCCCCATAAATCACACCACTAATAGATTCTCGCATAACTTTACATTAGCAGGTTTAGAGAGTTGCCAGTTTGGGGTATGATCCTCCTAAGTTCAGCAAAGAATTTTCTCATGAAGATCGGTCTATATCGAATATACTTGATGATTACGGACACAATGTTTGCGGACATCAGAGTCGCAAAGCAGATTAGGCACACACTGTCGTTAGTGTTAATGGCACTTATCGGTTTAGTGCACCCGCTTTATATACAATCGGCCACCTGCGATGATTTTAAAGGGATCGCCGAGAGGTTGCAGCGTGGAGTCGATAATCCGGATGCTGAAAAGAATAAGTATCGTGGTGGAGTCGACAACATTCAAGCCGTGATAGAGAACATGAAGAAGATAGCTAAGCCTATCTTGCCAGGGAGTCCGAATGCTGAGACGGATAAGTGGTATAGTCCGCATTTGAGGGATACGAAAATAGCGGAGAAGGAGAAACAAGCCGAATTGCGGGGTAATGCTGGAGCCGCCGTTTTCATTCAATGTCCCTTTAAACCTGATGAATGGATGTGTTGGAATGGTTTGGGTGGCAGGCAGACAGCTTGTCCTTTGTGCCAAAAAGGAGGATGGTGCGGTAATATCCCATGGCCAGAGGGACATGAGAGCCATTTGGCTTTAGAGTGTTGTGCATGGGAGAATAATGGTACTGCAATCTATCATAGGTTTATTGAGGATACCAACTTCAAAACCTGCTGTGTCCGCGATGGAACCAATCCGGGAGATTTAAACGAAACCTTCATGTCAGAGGAAAGAATCGCCTGTCGTCACCCGGACGGATCCGGTTGGGCTGGGCTATTTGAGTATTATTACCCAACAACTATTATCGGCGTGGAGAATCAGCGCGGCGAAACGATGTTGGCCACAAAAGAAGAGGTGAGTAGCTGCATTCAAGCCGCTGACGCGGCTATGGAATCCAAGGGAGTTGACTGGGTCGCCGATGCGATACAGAGGAACCTCAAGGTGGCAGCAGGAACCGATGGAGGAGAGGTCTCCGCTGATCCTAAAAAAATCAAAGAACAGATCCGCGAGGATATATCTGAAGTCAGACCAAGGGATGCAAAATTACGATTAAGCGACAGCCTTCAGGGAGAAGGATTAACTGCGCGGCCATTCTTGCCAGCTTACGATCGGCCTGAGATGGAGAAATTAGCCAGGCATTTCTGCATGCGACCTACACAATTTTATAAGCTAATGGATCCTCGTTACGACAAACTGCAGTTAATTGGCGGCACTTCGTCCACCGAACTCGCAAAGATTCCACCGTGGACTAATTATTGTGCGGAAGGGGTGGAGCTGATGACGAATCCTGAAAACACCAGCAAGCTGATCAATCGAGATGAATCTGGCACGGACTTTATAGCTGGTATGAAAGCTTGGAAAAATGATCCGCTCTACTGTCAAAGCATGAGCTTAACCAATCCGAATATGGATAAAACTCGTATAGGCGATGTAATCCGCAAGTCGAGCAATACCGGGGCATTATCTGAACAGCAGGTTGGGTATACATGCAGCGGCACGGGCGAGCTCAATAATGGATTGGTTCCGGTCACACTTTATCGAAATGCCCCAGTGGAAAGACGTGCTGCGTTTGCAGATCATGCCATGGCATTTCTGATAACCACCGGTCTAGCGACGATGGAACCAGGTGAATTCTCTCTTAAATCCATTTACAAGCGCTTTGAGCCAAGGCCATATTCCAAGACGGCAGTGACGGGATACCAGACATTCTGGGGTAAGAAATTCTCCGGAGGCGGTATCAATGAAATTGGTATGCAGTGCGGAGCTGTTAACGGAGAGAATTACAGCATCGATGATAAAAAAGGGAATTCCGACCAGCTCTTTCTTAGTGACTATACCCATAAAAGCTTCACACAGCAGCCGGTCGTTAATAAAAACGGAGACGATAAAGCTTTTAAACGATACATTCAGCAGTGGTCAAAAGGTGATCAGAAGTCCGAGAAAGATATGAAGATTAAAAGGCTCGATGCTGATAAGCAAAATGACAAGGACGTCCATAATTATGCTGTGAGCTTCCGAATCTTTGCGACATGCCCGTCAGGGTATTCCCGTTGGCGTCCGGATGCATCGCATGGGGCGCTTGCCGAGAACATTGTAACACAATGCGGCGAGGAGAATTTTGGTAGTCCAAAAGTTCACTAAAGAACGATACTTCACCATGAAATATTCAATCTTCATCGTTCTAATTCTCGTTTTGTCCCTTAGTGTTGGAAGTTCCTTCTCGCAAGAGTTCTTCCCTAATGACTTTGCAAAGGGGGCAGCAGGAGAGAAAGTAGATAGCCTCAAGCAGGCCAGCCAGATTTCGCCAAATCCGGAGAATAAATTAGCAGGAGTCTCCCCCTTCAAAGACCGAATCCTAGCCATAGTCTTCGTTAATTCCATAAACAAACAGCACTTCGATCAAGTTATCACCAGGATCCTCACAGTTCAGCGTCAAGGAAAGATCCGTATAGTGTCTGTTGCTCACATCGGAGATTACAGAAACGTTGATAAGAAACAGATTGAGGCTTTAAAGCATGTTGGAATTATATTCGGCGCAGTCTCAGAGCTCCCTCAGGGGCTTCCGGCAGATACGTCACCCGCTTGGGGCGTAATGACTCCTGAATCTCGCAAGAAAAAAGCGGCCTACATTATTCAGGGATATCTAGAGCCGGAGCTGTTTTTTAATCAGGCAGGAAACTTCGAGATCCCAGCCGGTATGCAGGTCGCAGATGACACCTCCAAAGAGGGAAAGTTAGGGGAGTTTTAAGTGACGCGTGTATTTAGCTTATCTCTTCTTTGTCTATTAACCCTCGCCTTTTGCGTGTCAGCGCAAGCGCAAGAGCAGATTAAACCTGAAGACTCTAAAAAAGTTGATTCACTACCCCCCATCTTAGCTGGCCCAGGTTTAGAGCGTAATCAGGAGCTCCTGGCAGAGTACGCGGAAGAGATGAAACGTTTAAGAGCCGATCTAGGCTTGCCGGATCCTGCTACAGTGGCTGATGCAAAAACGCCAGAGCCTGCTATAGATCCATCAAAGATCGATCTGCGAGTAATATCAGGAAAAGAGGGGATCCCGTTTCCGCGCCCTGAACAGGTCGTGATGCAGCCAACTCCGACGCCACAGAATTATCCAGCATTCACACCGATTCCCACACCAATTCCGTATAAGAGAGCCTCTAATTGCGAGCGCGGCGATATCGTTAAAAACGTGATCTTACCTGATGTAAAAGATAATCAGATCTTATTAGACAAACTCTTCCTTCCCCAAGATCTAGTCCCCCTAGATCCAGACGAGATCTACGGCCCACAGGTCGAACTTTATCCTTACGGTCCAAACGTAGGCGAAGGTCAGTATATCCTTCAGGAGATGTACCGTGTGCCGTGCTTGCCGTACCGTATCAGATCTACAGCTTGGGGCGAGTATCAGATAACAGGAGTGGACGCTTTAAAATACTACGACAGAAAATCCAGTGTGCCGTTAAGATTAGATAAGTGGGTGTCTAAAAAGATCTACGGCACAAAATCAAAAAGATAAGATACAGAGGCTAGGCCCTACGAGTCTTAAGCCGCCTGCGTCTGCCGTCAGTAGAGAGAGTATCTTTGTAGAGCTCATCAACATTTTTAAGTAGCCTAGCCTGCGCGGATTCAACATCGTGTAGCTTCATCGGAGGAAGACTATTTAGTTCATCAAGGACCTCAGCGCGCTTCGACGCTGATAAATTCGTTAACACTTTTTCGCGCACATCATCAGGGACATTTTTAAGTGAGATAGCGAGCTCACGTGATGGAACCTCCCTAACAACCTCTTGCAGTTGAGGGCCAGGCACTTGCGTAATCGTATTAATCTCGGATTCCCCTTGTTGCTCCAAAGCGATAGCGGTTTCATCATTTTCGCGTTTAGGAGCACTCGCCATTTGTCGGATAATAATAGTTTCGATCTGAGTGGCAGAGCGAGGATTCACTGAGCGGATAGACTCCACCAACCGCTCAGCAGTTGCGCTAGGTAGGCGGCTTAAGATCTCCGCTGCAACTTGAGCGCCGTTAATGTTTATAGATTTGTCGCACGACATGAAGAATAAGATGCGCGCAGATGAAAATTAGGATTAAAAAAACGTATTTCCCGATAATCAAGCGTAATCCCAAGCAGTTATCGCCCGAGCCCAGCCGACAAGCGCTTGATTTTTTTATCTGAATTTGGGACATTAACCAAGTTATCCCATTCATAAGCCCACGTAGCTCAGCTGGTTAGAGCGCAGAACTCATAATTCTGAGGTCCCTTGTTCGATTCAAGGCGTGGGCACCAGCTGGTGTTGCGACCAAAGATAGCCCGTGTAATCGTCGCATGTATCTCTAAGAGCTTAAGCCAGATGGCCCCATGAGCCCCCGAGCTCTATCAAGAAGTTTTAAAATAAGTTTTAAATTTAGACATGACACGAATCGGCATCATCGCGGCGCTACCACAAGAGTTTGGTCGTTTGGCCGAGATATTCAACTGTACAAAGAGTGAGTCAATCGGCCCACGTGTGTTTAGCCGTGGTTCGTTTGGATCAACAGAATTGGTGTTGGTCGTGTCAAACGTAGGTAAAGTAGCCGCGGCCACTACAACTACATTGTTGATCGACCGCTTCGGTGTTGAATCGGTTGTGTGTGTCGGAGTGGCCGGCGGAGTAGGAGAGGGTATCGGCATCGGAGATCTGGTGATAGCTGAGCATCTCGTGCAACACGATATGGACTGTAAGGGTGTCCTTGGATTTGACCGGTATGTTATTCCTTCGCTGGCGATAGCAAGATTGCCCACTAGCTCAAGATTAACAGAAGCGGCGATAGCCGCGGCAGGTAGCGTTGTTAATGACTCCTTGTACCGCAGCGCGGTAAGAGAGATTGCTAAGCGGGAACCAGTTATGCGCTATGGAGTAGTCGCGAGTGGTGATCAATTTGTTGATCAGTCTAGCGACCGGCGCAGAATGACAGACGATATTCCTGGATTGTTAGCGGTAGAGATGGAAGGCGCCGCGATAGGACAGGTCTGTGCTGAGCATGGGGTTCCCTGTGTTGTCGCGCGCGTCATCTCAGATACCGTGACTGGGGATGCCGCGGGCGATTTCGCGACCTTCGTTGAAAAAGCTGCCGCGGTAGCATCAGCGCGTTTTGCCAGAGATTTCATAGAGCGTATTTCGCTTCCAGAGTAGATTCTTGGACCGCGGCGCTCCAGCGCCGCTTAGTTTGGACATTCAAGGTACTTGCATAAGAGCGCGCCAGAGGCGCGCGGTGCGAGAGTGGGGTGATCCTGTGGTCATTCGGACCGCGGCGCTCCAGCGCCGCCTGTCCCATCCAATCAAATCCCCCCAGCCACCGCCCTACGGCCAAAGCCCCCCAAAAGGCCGAATAGATTGCCCGAGCGCATCATTTGGCAGGATCTGGGTCTTCGTTTCCGTCACAGTTTTTGGCCCACCTAGTAGCGACCCAAGTGGATCGGCTCTCTCATAGGTGGAAGTTACAGCGCTATATCCAGTGTTCCATCCAGCGCTGTTTCTCTCGCTGTCATAAAAGCCCCCAAATCGACTCGGGTTTCCAAATACATCGTTAGGCACAACTCGAGTCGTTGTTTCGTGGATAGTGTCGCTGCCACCAAGAGATCTCCCCAGTATATTCGGCCGCTCTGAATTAGTTGTGATAGCTGAGTACCCCGTATTCCACCCCAAACTGTTTCGCTCTCCAGGCCTCAACACGCTTGGATCGATCGGCACAATTGTCACAACGCCATTACCCGACCCAAAAGCCGACGATTGGGCCAGGGCTGGATTATCCAAACACACACAGGCGCATATGATAGCAAACGTCGAAATAACCCTAATAATCCGTCTCATAACTCTCCATGACACAAAATAATCAGCTGTCTAAAAAGCCTCTCACAGCGCCGAGGCGTAAATCCAGCAGGTGTGTCGTGGGGTGGGTTAGGTGTGATGCCCAGATAAATCGTATTAGGTAAGACCCGTCTCATCTGTTGATACACTGAGTTGAGTTCAGTCCCATGCTGTGAGAGGGTGCGGCGTTATTTGAGGAGAAAATCTATGAAAGCTCGTATTACTGCATTTGTAATTTGCCTTATAACTTCGAGCGCGCACGCGGTTCCGAATGGATGTTTTATTACCGATTATGGCAGTTCCTGTTATGCCGGCCAATTTTTGGTGTCAGATTGCGACCAGTGGAACATGACATCTTATTACTTTGGTAATTATGTCTCATCGATGTGCAGTTATGTAAATACGACCGAAAGATCTCTCGCAAGCTGTGAGGTTGTGTATGAGTCCTGTGTCGCTAATTTTAACACCGCCATCGCCCAGCGGAACTCCTGCGCCGCTGATAAAGATAGTTGCCTCGCGACTGCCGCAAGCATCGAAGCTAATCGTCAGCAGTGGATAGCCTACGCCGGCAAGCGTAACACATTGGTGACTAAGCTATATAAAGCGTGTGGGTCAAAATGTAGAAAGATCAAATAGCTCACGTCGCGCATTCGGTATTTGAGAATGGAGCTCACAGGCGCTAGAGTATATAGATGCCCCACTCCCAAGCCGAACTAGAGCTCCTCTCTTTTAACACAGGTGGCATATTATCAGCGATCCGACAAAGTGCCTTTCCAAACCTCACAGCAGAGGTAAGTCATCTTTATTGCGTTAGGCCAACGCTTGCCTCGATCTCAAAAATCAACCCGGAGCGATACGTCATATCTCTGCACTCGATCCTAAACACGCATAAGACCCCCGAGTACGTCATTCGGCACATCTTGATTCACGAGTTAATACACATCGAGATCCCACCACGAGATCTCATACCTGGTGAAGACGACCCAAGGCTGAAAGAGAAGCGCCGCGGAAAGAGAGATTGCCCGCCCCTTGGTCCGATATCGCATCCGCCAGAGTTCTGGGAGCGCGAGTCGGGTTTAAGTCCAGAGAGAGAATCCGCAATGGGCTGGATTATCGAGCAGCTTTGGTCGTTTATTAAATTAGACTCTCAAGCCGAACGCATAGAGGTCAAACCTAACTGGAGGAGTTGGGTGTGGGAGGGGAGTAAGACAAGGAAAATGTTGAAGAGTATATCACGCTGATTACCTTGACTAATTGCATGGTGCCCAAATACTGAGGCCTGCACAATTAAGCCATACAACGTGAATTATAAATCAGCCTCGTAAAGAAAATGGAAAAGAAGGGGGCATGTCCGAGCATGCAGAGATAAATTAATCCCAAGAGTGACATAAGGTTGGTCTATTGCGCTAGACGTTTATTCAATCAGGCGGAGCGCAAAGCCATGGCTAAGTTCGCCTATTTTTTAACCCCCGCATTAACCTCGGAAATAGACGCCGCATGCGCCCGGCCTATTCCCGGCACTTTTCTCAGCTCTGATTCCAATGCGCCCATTATCGTGCCAATCGTTCTAAAGTGAGTAATCAGAGCGATCGCTCGTTTCGGTCCTATGCCGGGGATCTCGGTGAGCATGCGAAGTGCTGGCTCCTTGATCGCATATGCCGGATTCCGCGGCCTAGGTCTCATCGGCCCAGCAGGTGCTCGCACATCTTGGTTTGAGATCTGTACGAGCACATCAGCGGTATGCCTACCGTCTTGGGTATGCAGTATCGGGATCTGCCAACCTGCGCAGATTCGAATATAGAGCGACATAAGCGGCTCGTTATGTAAGGAAGGCCGGCAAAACCCCTCCCTACTGCGAAAGCGGATCTTGAGCTGCTCTTCGAGTTTTCGAGATGGGAAAAAATCCTCAATGTATCACAGAGGATACACTTCCGGTTTTTCCCCATCTCGAAAATCGAATATCAACTCAACCTCCACTTTCTCGCTACGGGTAGGTTTTGCCGCCCTTCCTCAAGTGAATTCGCATTCCGCGACCTTCGATGATGAGCAACTGGCGACGGAATCTATGCTTCATTTCGCGAAGCTGCTTAAACAGCCTCCCTTCTCGGAGAGTAGAAAAGAAGTCCGGAATAGTTTTCCGTTCGATTGCAAGATCGTGAACAATAATATCCGCGGACTCGAGTAACTTAATTTGAACCTCATGGTCACTCCTCAGCCAATCAACATATTCAGCGTCGCGTTCACGACTATCGATAATTATCGGGGAGTTCATACACCTGCTTAGTAAGAGAAGACGCCACGTGAATCAGTCATAGACTTATGGGCTCTGCCCAATCAGCGCTTCAGATTTATCGATTGCGTGAGTATGAAAGTTGCTCCTACCGTGTCCGCGTCGGCGATTATCGCGTTATTTATGAGATTTATGAGCGTGAGATAGTGGTAACTGTACTTTAAATTAGCCACAGACGAGATGTTTACAGATAGAGATTTAGTTTTCGTAATTAATCGTAAATAATGTCGTAATGGCGTAGCCCTTATTAAGGGGCGGGTTTGCGGCGCGAATTCAGTAGGAAGTTGCCATGTGCTTTTCTCCTTCTACTCCTCCTCAAGTCTACATCGAGGTCACGGAGGGCCACAGAGAGATTACCGCAGATAATATAAGCAAAGATAAAATCTCTGTGGCCCTCCGTGACCTCGATGTAGATTATTCTATGGAGCTAATCGGAGGATGAAGAGATCCGCTCAGGCGCATTCATCATCTGATGCAGCTCGCGCATAGCTTTTTGGCTAATGAATATCGTGCCTTCTCGCGGGCGATCGAGATCCGCTATGAGCGAGAGCACGGCGGCGAAAGATAACACAAGCCCCAGAAATGCCGGTGATCTTGCGGATCCGCTGATGCCAGTTTGATAGCCCATCTCTGTAAGCCCTAGGCAAGCAACACTGTAGAGCACTATCCAGATAACAGTCGGAATGCGTAGCTGAGTCGCGGCGAGTATTCGGCGTGTGTGAAGATCCATCATCTCGCTGATAGAATTGATGTAGATCCCTAAAAGGATCTGATTGGAGGTCTGGTCCCTTGCGGTGTTTACATAGCTCCATAGTTGGTCATGGAGTTGTTGCGACTGGTTGTCGGCCAATTGAATATCTCCCGTGTCGATTACCTGTAGACGTATTGCTACGTACTGCTTAAGCGCCTCTTTACTCTGCATGCTTAGCTCTGCAGGAAGAAAATCCGCGTGACGGTATGCAGTGCTTATTGAGTCTACTTCATCAAAGAACGCCTTACGTCGTATATCAAATTGTCCCATAGCGATTCCAAAGGTCACCGCGAGCATGAAGGCCAGCAAACCAAGCGTTGCTCCTACTGACGAGCCTATCGGTGCATCTTTTTCAAAATCAGGTCGACTTCTTCTCCGTGCGCCAAGTCGATATCCAGCCTCTAAAGCCAGGGTGCTGATAGCAATCGTTGCGATAAAGAGTTGAACGAGCGTGAAGTGAGAGAGTAGTAGAGGGGAGTCCACACAGTGCCGCTATTTAGGGTGAATTCGAGTTATCTTAGTCCCCTGCAGCCCAAGACCCCCCATTAAGCCTTTTTGGTCAAAGAAAAAAGCATACATACCTTCGCGCAAGGTTGTTGTAGAGAGTGACCTGGCTAGTCCGACATCAACGATGGTTATGCTCGGCCCAACTCCGATCTCCCATCCACTCGATCGCTCAAGATAGGCTAAGTCCTCTTGAGTCATAAAAAATAGTGCGTACCCAAAGCTTTGCACCCCAGCCTGAAAGCCAAACGAGCCAGAGGTTGTGTTGTAGTAACCGACAGCCTTTCCCCCTTTAAACAGCACTCCGTTTCCGTATTGGGCCGCGACGATGAATCCGCCCTTAAGAATCTCAGGAAATACCAGAATTCCCGCTGCCTTCTGACCGAGGGCCCTAGCTGCAGGTGTTGACGAGTAGAGGTTAGCGAGTGCCTGACTTGCAGAGCCTCGCATCTCACGAGCGGACTCGGCCACACAAGAGAGCGGAGCGGCAAGAACAAGAAACACTACGGTCAAGAAGATGAAGAGTCGTCTAGATTGCATGAGGCTTTAGCTATAGCAGCTATTCGCCGCAAGCCATCTGATTAGAGACAGGGGACGAAATACAAAAAAGCTTAAGCCAAAGTGCTCAGAAGACCCTCACCAATTTAACGGACCGCGGCGCTCCAGCGCCGCCTAGCTTTAAGCTTCCTAACAAGCCCCAGCTTCTTTGAAGACCGATCAAAGAAGTATGTAGGAAGCCTAATATTTGGTAAGCAAGTCACTGTCATTAGCAACGGCACAAGAGCTTCATGCTCTTCCTCAAGATTCGGTACCTTTGGCATCTCCGGGGATTGATGATGTTAGCGATATTAAATAGGTCGCGGCGCTGCTTTCAATAGCGCATCAGGAGTTCACGCAGCGTTATCGGCCACACTGTGAGGGGTTGTTCGTTCGGAGTAGGGGTGTTGAGCGTGTTCTGTGACAACCATGGCTCAAGTGAGTGATCGACTCCATCAAGTAGATAGATCTCCTCAAAGCTCTGCTCTTGTGCCCAGCGTTCGATACGCCAGAAGGAGCCGCCTCCTTCATCATTATCGAGCGAGCCGTGAACAATAGTCGTCGGCCGGGTAACTGGGGGTCTTGCTGGATATATCTGGAGCGCCTCAACGAAGGTGGGTGGCATAGTCCATGAGTCTCTGGCCTTGTCAGCGTAATTACGCTCAAAGTTATCAATCGCCGGAGCGAACAGGAGGACCTTGTTAACTAATTCTGGATAGCGAGCAGCAAAGATTGCCGCCAGTAAGCCGCCAAAAGAAAAACCGATCACGTTGAGTTTTTTTGTCGGGGAGTTATTGATTATCGTGCGGCAGGTCTCAAGGGCGTGATCGATTCGTGTTAAAGCAAGCGACTGATTCGGATGGTAAGAGGGAGCATGAATTTTCGCCTCAGGTAGGATTGTTCGGATTGCCCGAAGAAGGGAGCAGGTCTCAGGTTCAATCTGAGAGAAGCCATGTAAAAATAAAAGCTCACGCATAAGAACGGCTGTGAATCTATCGCCGTTGACCTGGGTCGTCAAGAATCGCGAGCACTAAGGGTCAGCAACCTTTTTAGTCAAAGCTCGATACTATATCCGGTTCCATTGAGCGCAAGCTCGAAGCTCACAGGAAGACCAAAGAGCTTTACGATTAGGTGGAGGTTGGTGTGAAGGCGAGGAGATCGGAGATTGTCACAGACGGCTACAAAGATCTGCTGAAGGATGTAAGCACCATGCTAGAGGCCGGGAGAAGAGGCGCTGCCCGGTCTGTTAATACGATAATGACGGTAACGTATTGGCATGTTGGTAGGAGAATCGTTGAGTATGAGCAGGGTGGAAAGCGAAGAGCACAATACGGCAAAGAGCTATTGGCTAAATTGTCCGTTGATCTTTCGTCACGATTCGGACGTGGTTTTTCGAAGGCAAATCTTGAGTCTATGCGCCGCTTCTATAGTACTTGGTCAATTCCCCAGCCAGTGGCTGGGGAATCTGTCCTTGGCAGCTCTAACCAATTGATATCACGGGACTATAGAATTCAGCAGCCATTGGCTGCTGAAATAGACGCCCCATTTCCACTACCCTGGTCGCACTATGTAGAGCTGCTTCCCGTAAAGAACAAAGAGGCGCGACTTTTTTATGAGCAGGAGGCGATTCGAGGTGGTTGGTCGAAGCGGCAGCTTATTCGACAGATCGACAGTCAGTTCTATGAAAGAACGCTCCTGTCACGGAATAAAGCAGCGATGCTTAAAAAGGGGCAGAAAGCTGTGCCTGGGGATCTTGTCACTGCAGAGGAAGAGATCAAAGACCCGTTCGTTCTAGAGTTTCTTGATTTGAAAGACGAGTATTCAGAGAACGACCTTGAAGAGGCGCTGGTTAATCAGCTTGAAGATTTTCTGCTTGAGCTTGGAGGTGACTTCGCTTTTGTAGGAAAGCAGAAACGGTTACGAATCGGCAATGAGTGGTATAGAGTCGATCTCGTATTCTATCATAGGCGACTGCGCTGTCTCGTTATCATCGATCTAAAAATTGGTAGGCTTACCCACGCCGATATCGGTCAGATTCATCTTTACCTAAACTACGCTCGTGCTCACTGGACCCATCCTGATGAGAATCCACCAGTGGGGCTGATTTTGTGTACCTCAAAGGATTCTTCCCTAGCAAAATATGCGCTGGAGGGGCTGAACAATAAAGTTTTAGCGGCTGAATATAAGATGGCTTTACCTGACGAGAAGGTGTTGGCCGCCGCGCTAGAAAAGAGTCGGCAAAGATTTGAGAGAGATAGAAAACTTAAGCCAGATAGAGCAAATTAGCGGCCGTTACTGTTACTTATTCCTTCCGGCCATAACCTTGGCCACCTGCTTGGCAACACACTGCTGCATCTTGACGTTACTCATTTTGCGCCCGGCCTTTGTTTTTTAGCACATCTTAGTTATGCGATCTTTAAGTGAGCGAAGAAGCTTTTGCTCACTCTATCTCTAGGCGCTTACTCACGCCGCTCCATATCCGACTGCCGCCAGGAGCTGTTCGCCTATCTAGGTATATCTCTACACCATTGCCAGAGGGGTCATGTGTGTATGCTGCCCAGCTAATTCGGTGGTCGACCAGAGTGTACTTGAGGGATTTGGCTTTAAGCTTCTCAATAATAGAAAAAAACTCCTCCGATGAGGTAACTTCAAAAGCGGTATGGTAAAGGCCCGGGGTATCCCCTCGTGTTACCCGTGATTGCGAGACACTTCCATCGATCTCTTGTAGAGCAAGATCGTGGTGCGCATCTCCAAACGTAAGGAAAGAGAATACTCCACCGACACGTTCCTCTCCCTAGGCTCGCTCGGGAGAGGTGGCCTCGGATATCTGAAGCTCATTGTCAGCGCACCATTGCCGCAGTGCCGCATACAGCGCTTCTTGCTGAAAGTTGTACCACGTTTCTAAGAGGCCTGCTCTCTCAAGTAACTCACGGAGGCGCCCGTAGGCCTTTGGTTTGCGGGATATAGCAAGGGCTTCATCGTAGAAACCAGATGCATGTTTTCTGAAGAAGTCGAGCCTTAGCGGGATTCCCAGGTTTAGATCTCGTTCGCTAGGAATCTTAACGTACTTCTTATCGTCTGTGACATCATCCGGAAAATCTTCGTCTCGCTCGCCGTAGGAAGAGTCATAGAAGATCTCTCCCGTCTCGCGATTAAGGTACGCCTCGTTCTCCATTCCGCTATTAAAGCTCACATGCATAACGGCTAATTCAAGTTCGTTCAGGTCGATCATAAGTTGTAACGTAACTACTCACCGGATCTAAAGATTGCTGCAATAGTTACCTTATCACAAGCAACTTTCTTCCCCAGGGCTCGATACTATATCTGTCTCAATAATTCAGGTGATTACACCTGCCATAAATAACGCTTAATTAGGGAGAGAATCATGAGGGCACTTGAGTGGAGTTTTAACGAAACGGCTAGCTTGGAGCATCGTCAGGAGCTACAGGAGCGGATTGAGCATGCTAGCTCTCTTGATCAGGTGTTCGACTTCTGGTTTGTGGAGCGGGGAAATAGGCTGGGTTTGAGCTTCTCTGTAGATGATAGTGGTAAGGTAAACGATGAGAGGATAGCTCTCTTTTTTGATACTGAGAAGGGGAACGAGGTTGGGTCGGTTGATCTATCTCGAAGCGAGGTGCTGGCTATGTATCCAGATGCGATCTCATTTAATTCGTTTGTAAAGGGGTGGACTAAAAGGAGTCCGAGCCTGGAGCTTCATGAGGAGAAATACGAGTCTTGGTTGGGTGAATTGGGATTTATCGACAGCTATGCATTGATGAGCCGGATTGGACCACGCGGCGCGGCGATTCCGCTTATGTTGTCATTTGCGCTAAGTAAGGGAGGTGTAGTCGAGGCGCGTCATATAGATGAACACCAATTAAATGATGAGGACTACAAGGCCGATCTCGAGGAAGAGGGGATAGATCTAAATCAGTACTTTCACCTGTACGCGTCGTACATTAAGGATCCTGAGTCTCGCGGGTCGATGAGGACTATGTTTGACCCGGTGTATTGCCGAGTAAATTAAGTGACTTGAGAGATGAGCCTCAAAATCCTACTGCATACTTATAATTTTGAGGCGAAATTATAGGTATGTGTAGGAGGGGGCGATAAGTTCGCAGCGAGGAAATTAACAAAAGCTGTTCGCACTTCAAGCATGCGCTACCTCGCACCCCTAATTAGCTTTGCGGCCTCTATAACACCAACCATCGCGCAAACCTGCGGGTTTCCGCGAGAAACGCTACAATCAGAGGGATATGTCGAGCAATATTCCTCAAGTAGTCTGGTTTAAGCGCGATCTGCGGGTAGCTGATCATGCGCCAATCGCGCTCGCGGCGGAGGCGGAGCCAGTTGTGCCGTCGAAGATATCGTTTGGAATGCTCCTGATACGGGTGGTTTGCATCGTTGGTGGGTGACGCAGTCAGTAATCGAGCTGCGTGAAAAACTAGCCACCCTGGGTCAACCACTGATAGCGCGATCAGGGGATATGATTGCAGTGCTAGAGGACCTTCGCGAGCGATTCGGGAGCTTTGCTCTCTGGTCACACGAGGAAACAGGAAACGCTCTGACATTTAAAAGGGATCGAGAGGTTCTTAGCTGGTGTCGGCAACACAATATTACTTGGAACGAGTGCCAACAGTTTGGGGTTATTCGCCGATTAAAAGATCGTAATCTATGGAGCGCCCGTTGGGAGGCATTCATGGCCCAATCCGCCGCCAAAGAGGTACTAGGCCTTAAACCCGTCGATCTGCCACTTGGCGAGATCCCACGCCAGTATGGATCGTTTACTCCTAGCTCATTGCACCAACTCCCTGGTGAGCGAGCCGCGCAGATCTGCCTAAGATCATTTCTCTATGAACGAGGAGAGCAGTATTCACGAGCTATATCAAGTCCAAGTGCAGCCTCGGTGCACGGGTCACGACTTAGCCCCTATCTGGCTTGAGGTAACATCTCGCTACGTCACGTTGTTATGGAGACTCGGAGGCGGCAGGAGGCGCTTAGAGCACTTCCGGCGTTTGAGCGTGGAGGTTGGCTTAGATCGTTAAGGGCCTTTGATTCCCGATTACACTGGCACTGCCATTTTATTCAAAAGCTAGAGAGTGAGCCTGAGATCGAATTTGAATGTTTTATCCGCGCGCTGAATGACATGCGCGATCGGACGGGGAACCCGGAGTATCTGGCGGCGTGGAGCAAGGGGATGACGGGCTATCCGTTCGTTGATGCCTGCATGCGAAGCCTGCGTGCTACCGGATGGATAAACTTTAGGATGCGAGCGATGCTAGTGAGCTTTGCTGCTTACGATCTATTCCTTACACTAAAGAAACACGGAAGTCGAAATAGACCTTCCAGGGCCAGAAGATATAGTGTTCAGACAAAGCTTAAAAGTGAGGTGAATCAATTGGAGCTTTTTAGTTCTCAAATTGAGGAGTGATAAACAAATAGTGCGTTTACTTGTCTCTTCCTGCCATAACCTTTGCCATCTGCTTTACAACACACTGCTGCATCTTGGTGTTACTCATCTTGCGCCCCGCCTTTGTTCGCGAGCACATCTTGATCATGCGATTTCTAGCTAAACCAAAAAGACGTCTGCCTTGCCGTTGCTGGTATTACCTGGTCGCAACATTTTTGTAGGAATTATTAAAGCAGGTCGTACCGCTTAAGAGATGGAGAATGTATGGCAGAACCGTCTCCATATAACTCGGCCATAGAAATCCTTAGAATCTTTCACGAGGAGTAGGAGCTCCTCGTAAACTGATCTCCTGTCTGGTGTATCAAGATCCGCGAGTAGCTGATGCTATAATCCTTGGCAGGTGCGTATATCTCACGCAACAACGTATCCCAATAAAATGAGCTCTCCTGCTTATAACGCAACAGATATCTCATTCCCTACTTGACGTACTTCAGCCCCTTAAACGCTCTTAAGAAGGCTTTGGATGATAACGCAGCTTGGAATAGAGAGGTGTATCAAAGGATGAGACAGGTTCGCTTTTGAAAATCTCTCTGATTATTAGCGTATTTACCCTGTTTGATTATTTTCTAGGATTTGTTCAAGAGAAAGATTGTTGCGTGGTTGTCCCACGTGTACCACGCCTTGGTACACGTGATTGAAAGGATGCTCAGAGAGAAGTACGGTTCTTAAGAAGCAAGCTCAAGTGTTATGTGACTCGCTTGGAATTATTTTTGTCGGGAATTACTTATATGAAATCGTTTGTTTTGGGGGCTTTGGTAGTCGTATCTGTTTTCAGCACTGGTTGCGCCAGTATTGTGAGCAAAAGTAAATATCCTGTGTCCATTACAACAGAGCCGGCAGCGGCCAATATCGAGGTAAAGGATCAAGATGGAATAGTGCGTTTCTCGGGAGTAAGTCCAACAACAGCGATTCTCGATTCTGGGAATGGATACTTCACTCGGGCTCGCTATACCGTGACCGCGGCAAAAGATGGATATACTCCAGCAACTTTACAGCTTCAGAACTCAATGAATGGATGGTACTGGGGGAATATTCTGTTCGGCGGACTGATCGGGTTACTCATAGTAGATCCGATTACGGGTGCGATGTTTCAGATCGATAGTCCGGTGGCTAATATGAGCCTTGCTCCAGCCGCCACGGAAGTAAGTTACGGAGGTGATCGACTCAGAAAGCTTAAAGAACTCCGAAACACGGGGGTACTCACAGAGTCAGAATATCAGTCCAAGAAGAAGTCAATAATTAAAGACCTTTAGTTGTTAGGAGTATTAGCAGTTATGAAATCAGCGACACGTTGCCTTGCAATCGGAATTAGAGCAGGGGTTGTTATATGTGGAGTAGTAATGACACTCGGCTGTGGTGGAGGTTCTGAATCAGGAGCGTGCTCTTCAGTAGGAGGTGGCGCGAAGATCGCTGGTGGGGAGTCGTGCTCAGAAGGTCAGGCTAGTGTGGCTCTAGTAGTTGCTACTAAAGGGGCGTCGATGGCTGAATGCACAGGAGCGTATGTCTCTACAACTTCAGTTCTCACTGCTGCTCACTGCTTCGAGGGGAGCCCGACAGAGGTTCTGATCGCGTCGAAGGGCTTTCTCCGCCACGGCGTGTCGTATATCAGACACCCCCTTTACGATGGACGCTTGGGATCTCCTTTCGATATCGCGATCGTTAAAGTGGATCAACCAATCACTGCGGCGCCATTGCCACTGCTTCTATCGGCAACGCCAGCAAATGGAGATGATGTTGTGGCATACGGGTATGGTGCTGATCAAAATGGTAACGAGGCTCTCGCCCGAGTCCAATCAGGAGAGGCTCCGCTTAAGGCAACCTATGCTTCGTATGAGGGCTTCCGCGGAGCCGTTGTAACGATCAGATCGACTGGAGAGGGAAGTCCGTGTCCTGGAGACTCCGGTGGTCCTGTAGTCGCTCAGAATTCCACGGGCGCTTATGGCATCTTCGGAATAACGATTGCTGGTCCAGTGGGTTGTTCGGCTGATGTTGGAAGGCCAGTAGCTCTGGCAAGCACTCAGAGTCAGGGGGCGCTTTCGTTTATCACAACTAATGTGCCGGATGTGGCGATAAATTAGTCATTATTCAACTAAAAAATACCGACTGAAGCAGGATTTTCTAGAAGTACATGGAGACATCTTCCTTCCTAAAACGAGCGCTGCGACTCCAAGCGGAGTTGCAGCGTAATGGCTATCCAAATGCGTCATCGCTCGCGGAGCAGATGGGGTGTTCTCGCAGTACGGCGATGCGAACGATAGATCGTTTGCGCTACGAGTTTGGCGTGCCGATCGAATACGACGAGTCTCAGCGTGGTTACTATCTAACAAATCCGTCCTTCTCATTTACCTCGCTGCCACCCGGGCGCGATGAGTTGATTGTGATGATCCTGCTTAGTCAGTTGCTGTCTATGATAGATGATCCATCACTGCAGAACGCGCTATCTGGTCTGTGGGCTCGTATTACTACGGGCCGATCTGATCTGGCTTGTGACCTAGATAAGCTTAGGTCACGATTCTCGGCTGATTCAACATCGATAGCTAAATTAGCCGATACTGATCTTGTTCGTCTGCTCTATCTAGCACACGTAGGGCAGCCGGTATCTTTGCGGTATCGGTCGCCGTGGAGGCACGATGAGGATAAGGAATACATTGGGGTCTTTCAGCGGATACACTATCAAGATGGTATGCTCTATGCGATGTTTGACGAACATCAGGGGCGACAGGTGGTGTTTAATGTTTCGTTTATTAAAGAGATACGTGAGTTGTCTGAGCTACCCAAGGCGGTTAATGGGGAAGCTAAAAGCGACCCGACTAAGCTTTATTGGCTTGAGGGTTTTGGCATCTGGTCTGGATCCAAGCCTGAGAGGATTGAGATTAAGATAGGTCCTCCGGCGTCGCGCTATTTCGCCGCACAGTCGTGGCATCCAGAGCAGCAGGATTCGTGGAACGGAGAGGAGTTAATCCGAGTATTCCCTGGGATACCATCACCAGAGCTTAATAGGCGGATCTTGAGTTTGGGGAGGTTTGTACTCTCTGTTAAGCCGGAGCATGTGGTGCAGCAGCTTAAAGCTGATATTGAGCGGCTTAGTGCGTTGTTGGCGTAGTAGGCCGGGTTAATTTTCTGGTTTTTAGGACTTCCAATCTATTGAAAACCGTCTCAAGTACTGACAGCTTTTCTTCACGATGATCCAGTGAGCTGGTATTGTTTATCTCAGCGCGGGCCTGATTTGCTTGCTTTAAGATCTCTTTCCAGAAGTCAGAGAATATTTCAGACAAGACAGCTATATCGGATATTTTCTCCAAGTGTCAATAGTTCGTTCCAGAGCTTTTGGTATACAGAGTCTGTTGAGTCGATATGCCACTTACTTGGATTGACGACATTTTGGTCCAGGGCTGCATTGAGATGTGCCACGATCTTAGAAGGTATGTAGAGGTCTTGATTGTAAAGAGTTAGTCCGCCTGAGAATATTTCAGTTCCCTCTTTGTAGCCTAACATTTCACAGATATCAGCAATCTTATGAAACGACTTTAGTATCTCCATGTTTTCATCGGACAGAGATTCAGCGGAGCATAGCTCATCAAATTGGAAGACTAGACTTGAGATTAGAGGTTGTAGGTCATCCTTAGCGTTCGGGCTAAAAATTATGTCTGGCAGCTTTCCAAAAAATTGCAGGAATTTTTCGGGGTCATTTATTCGAACAGGTGAGTCAGCCGAAATTCCATCTGCATAATACACCTCGAGTCCAACGTGCTGGAGTAATCGCTTGTGTTTATCAAATGTTTGGTCGACTAGTGATTGGTAGGAATCATCAAGATTAGCGTCATCTCCAAACCAATCCTGTTTCACGGCACGCAATAAGATATTACCAACAGAGTTCGCATTGTTGGCCGCGCGAAGGTCATTAAGGAACTCGCGACAGTTCTTAAGTAGCTGTGTAGTGGTTAAGTTTTCGTATTGGTTCATAGTCATTAAAGCCAATAAATTCGGAGGATATCCTAAGGTTATGATGTGAATGACGAAGTCTGTCGCATGAAAAATAAAGCTGGGAGGATACAGGTAGTTATTGCTTTTTGGGTGGGAGCGCGGCGCTCCAGCGCCGCCTGCTGGGATTTTTCGAGGTGGCTCAGGTAGGAAACGGAGCGCGGCGCTCCAGCGCCGCTTGCTGGGGTTTTTCGAGGTGGCTCAGGTAGCAAACGGACCGCGGCGCTCCAGCGCCGCCTGCTGAGATTTTTCGAGGTGGCTTGGGTAGGGAACGGACCGCGGCGCTCCAGCGCCGCTTGCTGGGATTTTTTCGAGGTAGCTTTGGTAGGGCGCGCCAGAGGCGCGCGGTCCATAAGGGGAGAGTCCTCGCAACTTTTCTAAGGACAACTTCGATAATACTCGTTATGAATAATTCAATACGGCGTAAAAAAGGTCGTGCTTCTTTAAATCTTGCAGGGGATTGGTGGAGTAGGGGCTACCTTCCCCATTTTGATCGACCGGGGACGATGCACTTCGTTTCTATTAGGTTGGCAGACTCTCTTCCCCGAGAGATTCAAGACCGGTTGCGAGCACAGGCGCAAAGATTGTGTTCTATCACTAAATCCGAGCCTGATACTTCAAGAGAATACCTGATGAGGGCAGAGTCGTTTCTTGACAGTGGATATGGAGCTTGTTGGCTGCGTCGACCTGATATCGCTCAAATTATCATCGATTCTTTTGAATTCCTAGAGCAGCAAGGGCACGAAATAGTGCGCTGGGTGATTATGCCTAATCATCTTCATTTCGTGATTCGGCTGCGATTGAATGTCAAACTCTCAACTGTGATTCGTTCTTTTAAATCCTTCACGGCAAAGGTTGCCAATAGGGTGTTAGGGAGGGTGGGGCCTTTCTGGTATCCAGAGTACTTCGACAGGTTTATCCGCGACCAAAATCATCTGATTAGAACCATAAGATATATTGATCTCAATCCTGTTCGAGCCAGGTTGGTGACTCAGCCGAATGACTGGTTATTCGGATCGGCGGGATGGAGTAGAGACGGCAAATAGCCTTTTGGCAACCGGCGCTGTCTAAGTCTGTTGTATTTGCGGTAGCAGCGGTAAATGCGGACTTCCGCCGAGGCCACACCTGCGTTATTAATTACCAATATGGACACCCCAACATTTCTCAAACGTGCATTAATGCTGCAGGCCGAGCTGCAAGCTAATCGATTCCCGAACGCGTCTAGCTTCGCTGAGCTGTGTGGCTGCTCACGTAGCACGGCGATGCGCACAATCGATCGTTTGCGTTATGAATTTGGTGTGCCACTCGAATACGACGAGTCTGAAAGGGGATATTATCTATCGAATCCATCTTTCTCGTTCGCCTCTCTGCCCCCGGGTCGTGATGAACTGGTGGTGATGATTTTGCTCAGCGAGTTGTTGTCGATGATTGATGATACATCGATGAAGTCAGCTCTGGCTGGTCTGTGGGCGCGTGTCACTAATGGACGTTCAGATCTGACGGTTGATCTAGAGAATCTTAGGGCGCGATTCTCTTCTGACTCTACTTCCATAGCTAAGTTAGCCGACACTGACCTGGCGCGACTTCTAACTCTGTGCCACATCGGGCAGCCAGTCGCTATCACTTATAGATCTCCTTGGAGGCACGATTCAGATAAGGCGTATCGTGGAATCTTTCAACGCCTACACTTCCAGGATGGCATACTCTACGCCATGTTTGAGGAGCACAACGGCAGGCAGATGGTGTTAAATGTCTCGTTTGTGAAAGAGATTAACGAGATTGCCGAGCTACCGCCAAGAGATCCATCAGCGGAGCCAGTCAAAACAAGTAATCCATATTGGCTTGAGGGATTTGGTGTCTGGTCCGGCGCTAAGCCAGAGATGATAGAGATTGTAATCGCGCCACCAGCAAGCCGCTATTTCGCGGCGCAGAGTTGGCACATCGATCAAGAGGATAGCTGGGACGGAGAAAATCTCGTACGCAGGTTTCCTGGTATCCCTTCGCCTGAATTGAGTCGGCGTGTGCTTAGTTTGGGACGCTACGTAGTATCAGTTAAGCCAGAGAGTGTCTCAGCGCAGCTTGCAGCAGATGTTGAGCAGCTCGCGAAGATCTGTGGTGAAAAACCTACACCGTAGCGATAATCATATATAAGAGCTGTTTCTCTCGTTATAACCGATTCTTTATTGGGAGAGGTTGCATGAAACGACGCGGAAATAAAGAGGGACGAGAGTTTAACTCTCTACAGGAGATCGGTTTAGGCAAGGATACTCCAACGGGAGAGTTCAGTGATCAGCCTGATTCAGGAAGTCGTATCGGAGGTATTCGCGGGGCACAGGAGTACGGAATAGAGGGTGGCGTAGCCGCTGAGAACGGTTCAGAGATCGCCACCGGCGTTTCTGTCGAAGGAAACTTGATTGATCAGGTAAGAGCCGCGAGCGAGAGTATAGAGGAGTTTAGCGCCGAGGGTGAACTTGAGTCTGAGGAGTCAGAGCTCGAAGACGAGGATGAAGAGGAGGTAGATTCAAGCGATGACCTCTTGGGTACTGTAGAGGTACTAGGGCTAGAGGATGATGCCACTATTGTTGACCCAAAGGGATTTAGATTGTTTCAGGATCTAAAGTCTTTAATCGAATATCGTCTTAATAGCCACGACCGGATCGATGCTCGGAATCTCAAGATCAGTGTACAGGGCGAGGGGTTAGTGATAGTAACCGGACGTGCTCGCTCCGAGTCGGAGAGCTTAAGGGTGTCAGAGATTATAAGCGCTCTTCCGGGTGTTTACGCGATTAACAATAGGTTGGTAGTTAGGCGGTAGGTAAGGGGGCTAAAGCCCCCCTATTTTACATCTTAGTCTGACAGGTAGCACCCTGTGGCTTGCAGCATGCGGCTTTTGTATTCCAAGGCATCTTGGCTAGCATCATGGCCATTCCGCAGGTGTCAGTAACTCCAGCGAACACGAGGCCCGCCCCAACAAAAGCTGATAGCGCGATCCAGGCTGGATTAACGAAATAACCGAGCACAGCTCCGATAAATACTAATGCTCCAGCTGCTATCCTAACTTGACGCTCTAAAGAGATAGCTTTCTTGCCTCGAACTACTGGAAGCCCGGCGCTGTTCCATGCTGTGATTCCCCCCTCAAGTATCGCTACATTTGAGAGACCGCTTGCGAGAAGTTTTTCGCATGCCTGTCTGGCGCGACCACCCGAGCGGCATATGATAACGCCGCTACTCTTGCTCGCTAGAAGATCCCTTACCTGATTAGGATTGAGGTCGCTTAGCGGATGCAAAACAGCGCCATGAATATGCATCTCCTGATATTCAACAGGGGTGCGAACGTCTAAGAATAGCGCGGCGCTCTGTTGTTGTGCTGCCTGCTGTGGGGTGATGGTTTGCGGCTGAGTCATAGTGGTTTCCTTTATTAGGGAAGGGTTTTGCCGGCCTTCCTTAGCTTAATCTGCCCCCCGATTTTAGCCCTCAGTTGGCTCGTTGTCCACGGAGAAGAGGCTATGTGGATCATGCCTTAGATGTTAATCGCCATTTCTCAAGTTTTTCAACTAGGTGCCGACTAGAGTTTTATATGAGCAGCGGTAGGAATCATCACCTGTATCGGCGAGTTTTTATAGCAGCCCTTATTGGGCTCTCAGGGTGTTGCCGAGAGGCGGAGATCCCATCTGCTTTAAAAGGTCTCTACAGTTCAGACCCGCGAGAGAAAAATCGGTCTCTTCAAGTGCTAGCCCAATGCCCGCAGCAGTCCGAGCCCTCGGTTCAGCGGATTGCTGCCTTGATGTATGATGGGAATGTCGGAGTCGCTAGCTCGGCTGCTTATGCTTTAAGAAAGATAGATTCCAAGGCGGCGAGGGAGGCGCTGCAGGTTGCAGTGGCGGCGCGTGATGGGCGTAGGGGTGGTAAGAAAGCCATTAATTAAATCCCACTTGGAAATCAGAAAAACAGTGATTAAATTACCGAATAGTGAATGATGTCGCTTATGACGGGTGTATAACGCCCTGCTTTAGCCTAACGATCTAGGGGCGCGTTAAAGGTGCAATTTAAAGACTACTACGAGACTTTAGGCGTCAACAGAAGCGCCTCAGCGGACGAGATTCAGAAAGCTTATCGCAAGCTGGCGCGGAAGTATCATCCGGATATTAATAAGACTAAAGAAGCAGAAGATCGCTTTAAAGAGATTAACGAGGCTAATGAAGTCTTAAGCGACGCTGAGAAGCGCAAGAGATACGATGCTCTCGGAGCGAACTGGAAAGCTGGCCAGGAGTTTAGGCCACCACCAGGCTGGGATGGCAATGGCGGTAGCTTTAACTTTAACTTCGGTCAAGGCGGTGGAGCCGGCTTCGCGAATGGCGGTTTTAGCGATTTCTTTGACGCGATCTTCGGAGCAGGTGGTTTCGGCGGGCAGGCCTTCGGAGGTCAAGGATTCGGTGGGCAGGGGTTTGGAACTCGAGGCGCGGGACAGTCAGGGGCTTTCGGAGGCGCGAAGAGCCGAGCTCCGCAGGCAAGCGAGGCGCAAGTTGAGATTACTTTTGAAGATGCGCTTACTGGGGCAACGAAGTCTTTGCAGTTAACTGACCCAGAGGGTCGCACGCGTAGTATTCAGGTTAAGATCCCCGTTGGAACGGGAGATGGAGCGACTATTAGATTAGCCGGAAAGAGCGGTGAGGGGGATCTATATCTGCGCATTAGGTTAGTAAAGCACGGGAGATATCAAGCTTCAGGAAGTGATCTGATAGTTAAGCTACCGATAACTCCATGGGAAGCGGCACTTGGGGCGAAGGTAGATCTGGTCTTACCAGATGGGGCGATTAAGTTATCTGTTCCGCCTGGGTCTCAGAGTGGAGCAAAGTTAAGGGTCCGTGGACGCGGATTCGCAGCCGGTAAAGGCGAGCGAGGTGATGCGTTGGCTGAGATAAAGATCGTAGTGCCTGCTACGCTTTCAGAGAAAGAGCGCGAGCACTTTGAGGCTCTGGCAGCCGAGTCAAGGTTTAATCCGCGGGGGTAGGGGCCTGCCTCGCAGAAGAGTCAAGTACAAGTTTGCATTTGCGAACCCCAAAGGCCTTTTCAATCTTTTTTGCGGGCTGTTGTGTGTCTTGATCGATGATGTCCATCTCTTTACCGTCTTTCTTGAACTTCAAGCTTTGAACATCCCCCGCATCGTCAAAATTGACGTAAACACTCCCGTCGCTTGATAGATTCCCCTGTCTCTGTTACTGATAATCGGCCTTGGTTCTGCTGGCACACAAAAGTACGAAACCCCGATCCCTGCATGTCGAGGATCGTGCGTTCTCCATCTGTTAGCCGAACGGATGTGCAGTTTGAATTTTCGTCTGTGGTTATTAAAAACCTAACTTCTTGGCCGGCAAGAGTGATCGATATAGATTCCGAGCCATCAGGTCCAGTAATAAAATTGTTACACTCACGATCACTGGGCCATCCCGACCACCTTGCAAGTTCCTTTAGGCCCTCACCTATTGAAACGATATCCTCGGTGTTATTTATATAAAACTCTTTATCAAAATCCGGACCCTGTTCAGGCGGGTTCTTTGCGTTCGTCTCCCTTTTATCTCCCATCCCAGCCATACAATCACCCCCTAAGAAACGTTTCTCAATGATTAAAGCACACGCATCAAGCGACTTGGGGGACTTTACCACAGACAACTTCCCTAGCCAAACTTGCTGATTTCTACCCTATTTCCAGCCCCTTACCCCGCCACAAATTTTTCCTACTGCCGATTCCAGAAAAACTCGATATTCGCTGAACGAGTGATTATTAAGAATAGTGTGGTGACTCTTAATAACTAAACCAGAGGATAAATGGACTTACAGAAATTTACTCAGCGATCTCAGGAAGCTCTACAGGACGCACAGGCGCAGGCTGTTAGACGTGGCAATACAGAGGTTGATGTTGAGCACCTCGTCATGAGTTTAGCCACGCAGAATAACGGCTTAATTCCACGCCTCTTCGCTAAGATGGATCTGCCGGTCGATAGTTTTATCGCGCAGGTTGAGCGTGAGCTCGATAAGCGCCCGAAGGTCTCAGGTCCAGGAATAGAACCAGGCAAAGTATTTTTAACTAACCGACTTGGACAGGTTTTTGTAAAAGCTGAAGAGGAGGCTAAGCGTCTTAAGGATGAGTACGTCTCTGTGGAGCACCTCTTTTTAGCGGCGCTTGAGAACGATCAAAAGACTCCATTTGGCGCTATCTGTAGATCTCTTAACCTAACGCGCGAGAAGTTTCTGGCGGCTCTAACAGTCGTTCGCGGAAATCAACGGGTTCAGAGCGCTAATCCAGAGGCGACTTATGAGGCGCTTGATCGTTATGGGCGCGACCTCGTTCAGGAAGCAAGTAAGGGGAAACTCGATCCAGTGATCGGTCGAGATGGTGAGATAAGACGTGTTATTAGGATTCTTTCTCGTAAGACCAAGAACAATCCAGTTTTAATCGGAGAGCCGGGAGTTGGTAAGACTGCGATCGTTGAGGGGCTAGCTCAGCGAATCGTGCGTGGGGACGTGCCAGAAGGATTGCGCGATAAGACGATCTTCTCGCTAGATATGGGTTCGCTGATCGCGGGAGCTAAGTATCGCGGTGAGTTCGAGGAGCGATTGAAGGCGGTTCTTCAAGAGGTGAAGAACTCTGAAGGCAGAATAATCTTATTCGTTGATGAGCTGCACACTATAGTTGGCGCGGGTAAGAGCGAGGGCGCGATGGACGCGGGTAATATGCTTAAACCGATGCTAGCGCGGGGCGAACTGCACTGTATCGGAGCTACGACCTTGGATGAGTACCGAAAGCACCTAGAGAAGGACGCGGCGCTAGAGCGTCGCTTTCAGCCAGTGATGGTAGATCAACCAAGTGTTGAGGATACGATCTCGATCCTGCGTGGAGTTAAAGAGCGCTTTGAGGTGCACCACGGGGTGCGTATTCAGGATAACGCGTTGGTCGCGGCGGCTACATTATCTCACCGTTACATCTCTGAGAGGTTCTTGCCAGATAAGGCGATCGATCTAGTCGATGAGGCTTGTGCTACGATCCGTACAGAGATCGATTCGATGCCAGCGGAGCTTGATGAGACTACAAGAAGGATTATGCAGCTTGAGATCGAGGAAGCCGCGTTAAAGAAGGAGACCGATCGCGCCAGCCAAGAGCGCCTAAAAGCTTTGACAGACGAGCTCTCTGAAGCGCGGCTGCAGGGTGACGCAATGCGCTCTCAGTGGCAGAAGGAGAAGGAGGCGATCCACAAGGTTCAGGCGATCCGTGGACAGTTAGAGCAGCTCCGTCACGAAATTGAGAGGGCAGAGCGTCAATACGACCTCAATAAAGCCGCCGAGCTTAAGCACGGTAGGCTACCTCAGCTTCAGAGACAGCTTGAGCTTGAGCAAGAAGCTGTGGAGAAAGATGGAGCAAGAAGGCTTCTTCGTGAGGAGGTAACGGAGGGTGAGATAGCTGAGATCGTAGCTCGTTGGACCGGAATACCGGTGACCAGGTTAGTTGAGGGAGAGAAGGCTAAATTGCTTAAACTTGATGAGATCCTGCACAAGCGCGTGGTAGGTCAGGATGAGGCGGTTGGTTACGTCGCTGACGCGGTGATTCGAGCAAGAGCGGGAATTAAAGATCCACGTAGGCCGATCGGATCTTTTATATTCCTTGGGCCAACAGGAGTAGGAAAGACTGAGCTGGCTAAGACCTTAGCTGAGGTGCTCTTTGATAGCGAGCAGAACCTGATCCGAATCGATATGAGTGAGTACATGGAGAAGTTCGCCGTTACGCGGTTAATCGGCGCGCCTCCGGGATACGTTGGTTACGAGGAGGGTGGGCAGCTCACCGAGGCGGTAAGACGCAAGCCTTATAGCGTGATCCTCTTTGATGAGATCGAGAAGGCGCATCACGATGTGTTTAATGTGTTGCTGCAGATCCTTGACGATGGCCGGGTAACCGATTCGCAGGGTCGTACAGTAGACTTTAAGAATACGGTGATAATCCTGACGTCTAATATCGGTTCGCAGCATCTGCTTGAGGGAATCTCAAAAAGTGGTGAGATCGGTGAGGGAGCTAGAAACTCGGTAATGCGTGATCTACGGGGACACTTTAGGCCGGAGTTCCTAAACCGAATCGATGAGATCGTCCTGTTCAAGCCGTTATCGCTAAATGAGATTACTTCGATAGTAGATCTCCTCTTAGCTGATGTTACGAAACGATTAACTGAGCGGGGTATAGCAATCACTGTGTCGGATGAGGCTAAGAAGCACATCGCACAGGCCGGTTATGATCCGGTGTACGGAGCTAGGCCGCTTAAGAGATATATTCAGCGCGAGTTAGAGACTCGTGTTGGGCGGGCGTTAATAGCTGATGAGCTGCAGATAGGCAGTGCGGTATTGGTCGGTGTTAAGGATGGAGCTCTGACGGTTGAGACTCGGGCTGGCGGTGAGAGTCAGGCGGCTTAGGGGGGAAGTTGGAAATTCGTCCGTTTTGGAGCGCGGCGCTCCTGCGGCGCTTTGCTGGGGTAAATTAAGGTAGCTGGAGCAAGCGCGCCTGAGGCGCGCGGTCCGATAATTGGAGCGCGGCGCTCCAGCGCCGCTTTGCTGGGGTAAATTA
>Ga0214921_10002673_pt1 | contig 28522 bp, 17 predicted proteins | sample LL1505_MetaG_FD_177992 | JGI IMG/M metagenome (GOLD analysis project Ga0214921, IMG submission 177992) | Freshwater microbial communities from Lake Lanier, Atlanta, Georgia, United States - LL-1505 | ecosystem: Environmental > Aquatic > Freshwater > Lake | place: USA: Georgia | collected...
TTTAAAGTTATCTATATATGCTGTAAATAATGGAAAATATTATTGAACCAAATGAATCATTTGATTTTTCAAAATTAACTTTAACTCATCCATCAGGTATTCAAGGAGGTGCATGTTTTACAAAAATTGAATACAATAAAAAACCATTATTTATTCAAACAGTAAAAAGTAATACAAGACAAGGATTTGTAAAAACAGGCAAAAAATATTATTGTGATTTAATGTTTGATAAAAATTCAGAATCATTATTAAATTGGTTTGAAAAATTAGAAGAAACTTGTCAAAAACTAATTTATGAAAAAAAAGATTCATGGTTTAAAAATAATATAGAGGAAAATGATATTGAAACGGCATTTAACTCTATAATTCGTGTATACAAGTCAGGTAAATTTTATTTAGTCAGAGTTAATGTAAAAAATAATGAAAATAATACTTTTTCTATCAAAATTTATGACGAATATCATTCTACATTAAGTATAGAAGATGTTACACAAGAGTCTAATATAATTTCAATTATTGAAATACAGGGTATTAAATTTACATCAAGAAATTTTCAAATTGAAATAGAATTAAAACAAGTAATGGTATTAAATAATAATGCTATTTTTGAAAATTGTTTAATAAAAACAACAAAAAATGACACACATTTAGAAAAACATTTAGAAAATGTAAATATAATTGAAAAACAACCTGAAATAAATCAAAAAGAAGAAAATGAAAATATAATAGATCTTGATATTGAAGAATTAGAAACAGAAGATGACAATAAAGAATTAAAAGAAGTAAATTTAAATATTAATTTTGAAAATAATTTAGAAACATTTACATTAAAAAAACCGAATCAAGTTTATTTTGAATTATATAGGGAAGCAAGAAATAAAGCAAAACTTGCAAAAAAACAGGCAATTATTGCTTATTTAGAAGCAAAGAATATTAAGAAAACTTATATGATTGATAATTTGAATGATAGTGAAAGTGAATTTGATGCTGAAATAGACGAAGTTTCCGAAAGTGAATTAGAAGGATTATAATTTTAAAATTTAGAATTGTTTAGTATTCTTAAAATTATTTTATCATTAATTTTATATAATGATCAAATCTTTAAAGAAACTATTTAATGATAATGGAATAGCGGCAATTATAGTTTTACTTATTTTGGCTTATATTATTCATATATTTATGAAATACTTATCTTCAAAAGGTATGCCTGGTTACGAATCAAATCAATCTATGCAATCTCAATATAAATCTAATTCTTCTCAACAACTTTCTAATTCTGGAGTAAAACCATCTGAACCTTTAGGACAAAATGAAGTGTTTGCATCTGTCAATGGTGTACAAACTACAATGCAAGGTATTCCTACATCATGCAGTCAACCTAATATTGGTAATCCATCTGAATTGTTACCTAAAGATAGCAATTCACAATGGGCACAACTAAATCCCGCTGGTAAAGGTGAGTTGTCTAATGTTAATTTATTAAAAGCAGGTTACCATATTGGTATTGATACTGTTGGACAAAGTTTAAGAAATGCAAATCTTCAAATTAGATCTGAGCCACCAAATCCACAATTAAATGTTGGACCCTGGAATACTAGTACAATCACCCCTGACTTTTTACGACCGCCGTTAAATATTGGCAGTGGTCCTCAATAAAATATTTTTACTTTTAACTATATAATTGTTTAATTATCAAAATCTTTATATTCGTTATTTTTACACATATAAATATTTTGAACTATCTTGTCTTCGCTTATTTTTTCAATATTTGTAAATAATTATATTTGAAATACTGTAATATAAATACAAAATGATTTAAATTTATATTTATATAATTAATTAAAGAAATATATGTGTAAAATTAAACAAAAAAAATTATGCGGAGATACAACATGTGAATTATGTATTTCTCGATCTATTTTAAATTTAGATATTTGTCAACAACTTATTGATGAATTTGATGTTGATAAAAATATCAATATAGAATTACTTAACTTACCATATGGAAGTCATAAAAAACTATATTGGAAATGTAAAAATCGACATATTTTTTATGTAACACTTAATGCAAGAACTAATGGTAAAACATCTTGCAAAATATGTAAGTATGATGAGCGTTCAAAAGATTTAGAACTAAAAAAAATAATTAAATATAATCTTAATAATAATATTAATACTAACAACAATTTTAATAATATAACTGGTTTAAAAAATGAAGAATTTATATATAATTTATTAAAAAATAATTCAAATATAAAAGAAATTCAACTTGTTGGATATTTAGGTGGTTTTGCTGATATAATTATTAAATTAAATAATGATAAAAATAATTATTATTATTTATTACAAGTTAAAACTATTACTAAAACAAATGAAACAACATATTATTTAACAAATGATAAAAAATATCAAACAAATCTATTAATAGTTATGACCGATAATTCACATAAATATTTTGCTATTGATTTTGCTGGAAATATTAATGTAAAACGATTATGTCTTAACTATAATTATAATAAAAGTAAGCATTTAAATATTATGTTTAAAACAGAAAAAGATTTTACTGAAAAAATATTAGAATTAATACCACTATCACAATCTGTTGAAAATATAGCTGATATATTAACTGAACCTCAAAAAAAAGAATTTTATATGAAAAAAAGATTAAAAGAAAAGTGTAAATCATTAAATTTATTGTACAATGATAATATTCATAATCATAATACTATCGATTGTTATATAAATAATATTCCAATACAATTAAAGTATGCTTCATTAAACCAAAATCATCGCAGCACCATTCAAGTAACTATGAGAAAATCTTTGGGTAGATTAAAAGGACAATGCGTTAAACAAAGCTACCATATTAATGACGATTTTATTTTTGTAATTATAGAGTTAGATAAATATCATAATAATTTTTGTATTATACCAAAACAAGAATTAGCAAATAAAAAATGTATATCAACAAATAATATAATTGGAAGTGGTATGTGTTATGTTATGCCTCCAGATTTTGAAAATAATCACTGGACTAAAATATATTGGGAAAATTGGGATCTTTTATTTATAAATTAATATTTAATAAACTACTATCAAAAGTATGTCCACATTCGCAATCAAACCAAAACTTTTTATGTGAATTTAACGCTATATCACATGGTTTTATTGTATTTTTATTTGACCAAAACTTAGATTTAGGGTGTACTGAAAACATTTGTTATTGAATTAATATTATTCTATAATTTTAATTCAATTTTATATATAAAAATAATTTACATATTTGTAATTTAAGCTAAATCAGTAGCTAATGAATTACAAAAATTAGTTACATTAGGCGTTCCTAATCTAGTTGCAATATCATATCCTGTACTTGCACTATAAGAATAATCTGTTCCAATTATATCATATGTTAAACATTTTTTATTTTTATAATTGTATATATATGGACAAGCATAGTATATTTTTTTATATATTTGTGTCATTTGTTTTATTATTTTGTTTAAGAATATATTATGATTCAGATATATTTAATTTAAAATGTGTAATTGCTTCAAAAGATGGAAATCGATATTGTGTAAGAGAAAGAGAGAAAATAGGTGTGGCCGCAAATTTACTTGCAACAGTTACTGAAAAATGTAAAAAAATAGTTGAATATATGAAACAAACACATCCAAATGATGCAAGAGTAAAAAGATTAGTAGAGGGTTTTAATCCTAAAAAAATTAGTGAAACATTACCTACAAGTGAATTAACTGCTTACAGTGAAAATAAAGGAGAAAAAATTGCATTTTGTTTAAATACTGCAAAAGATAATGATAAATTAATTGATATTAATACATTAACATTTGTTGCATTACATGAATTATCTCATATAATGACAGAATCTGTAGGTCATAAGCAAGATTTTTGGAATAATTTTAAATTTTTATTACAAAATGCAAAGGAATCAAATATATATCAACCAGTTGATTATAAAAAAACGCCAAAAGAATATTGTGGAATTACAATAAATGATAATCCTTATTATGATTTACATTAAATTATATATTATGTATTCATGTTATCTAAATTATTTAATATATTATATTTATCTATATTTTCAATAATATCATTAATAATTTTTAGTTTGTTTCTTATATTATTTATTTGTGTTTGTGTACCAGTTAGCAGTTTAAGATCATTTAACTCAACTAATAATTTTGCAGATGTAGATATACATGTATTTAATATATCAGCACATTTTTCATTATCTAAATATAATTTCATATATAAAATAAAAATAAAATAAATAAATTATAATAATAACTTTATATATATGAATATTGAACCAAATAAAATGTTACAATTTACTAAATCTGTATATAAAATAAATTATGTAATTAATGGAATAATTGATACTGTATATGTATTTTATGGAAAAAATAACGCAAAAGAAAAAGAAATAGATATGATTAAGAAAGTATTTACAGAAGATGAATATTCTAAAATATTATCATCTAAAATTAAAGTTAAATTTTCTGATCATCAAATACATTATGACGATACAATTAATACAATAAAAATTAAAATATTAAATGAATTAAAAAAAAGTATTTCAATAGAAGAAATATATTTATATTCACAACAATTAGAAAATCTTAATGATGTATTAATATATCAGTTATTAACACAAAATAAAAAAATAGATATTACAAATATAAGGTTTAATCAATTTGTATCTAATATAGTAAGTGATGAATTTGGAAATAAATTAAATATTCCTCCCATAAAAGATCTGTATATATTCGATGATATTGTAAACTTAAAATTAAATGATAAAAAATATATTATTAATAAAGTATTGGGACAAAAAAATTTTATGACTGAAAATGAGTTCCCTTTTGTATGTAATCCATATGATATAACAAATTACGATTCTTTATTTGAAAAAAATATAAGAAAATCATTATCTGCATTAAACAGTCATCTTTTGTTAAATAGTGGACAAATATTGGATAATAACATTTATGTATGTTTAGCAGAAGATGTATTAGAATATGTATCTAATAAAGATATATCTGAAGAAACTACACTTAAAATATATTATCCATTTTTATATAATAAAAATATAAATAATTTAGAAGATTTACATGAAAATAGAGGTAAATTAATTGAAAATAATAAACAAATATTAAATGAAAATACATTTGAATTGTTTAAAACTATAGATATGTTTTATGATATGTATAAATTAAAAAAAACTAATTTAAATTATGTTAATACAGGTATTAAATATATTAAAGCAATAATTCATCCTGATTTTGCAATAAAAATACCATTAGAAATTATTTTTAAAGTTATACATGCTACACAACAAAATCCATTAATAAAATATAACCCTTCATCAAGACAAGAAAATATATATAGACTTTATACAGATAAAATTGCAATTGATGGGAAAAAAATACCATATTTAAAAAAAGCAGTAATTTTTAAGCTTATGAAAATAATTGCCAAAACTAAATCTGTTGCCGTGTATATTGAACATTCACAACATTCATTTGTTTGTGAATTTGAAGAAAATGGGTCTATTATAATTAGTACAGAATTTAATGATTTAGTAAATAAAGAAGAAGTTGATGATATATTTAAAAAATCTATAAATCCTATTATTGAACAAATTGTAAATTTATTGGAACAAAATGGTTATAAATTAAAATACTTTACAAGTTTATCAGATAATAATATTGAAATAAAACACCTAACTTACGAAACACAAATAAAAATAACAAAACCTATAAATTTAATACAATATAAGGGATGTATTTCAAGTGTATTTAATAATGAATCAAGTGAATTTAAATCAGGTATTCATCTTAGGTTTAAAAGAATTTCAAATTTTAATAAAGTTACTAGCCAAGAAGCTTTTATTATTGAAAAAAGTGAACAGGGATATAGAGGGTCAGACATTATAGAGGCACTTTTAGAAAATTTTCCTGAAGATTTAGATCGTACTAAAGCAGAAGATTTGGTTAAAAAAGTTGCAAATGAAATACAAGTTGAACAAGGTGCTAAAAAAGGTGAAATAAAAATAAAAGATAATCCTGGATTCAAGACTACTATAACATTAGATCAGCAAATTGGTGTAATTACAATAGTAGTTGATAATATTAATGACATTAATTATTTGTCAACAATACCAATATATTTAGATAGTATAATTCGTTTAACTCAAGATAAGTCAAGCACTTTGTATTCTACAAAAGAAATCAACAGATTATGCTCATCAGGCGAAAAAGAAGAAATAAAAATAATGAATATTATAAGTCCAAGTAAAAGTCTTGTATCTGAAATAGATTCATTAGATAATTATAGTACAAGTGAAGAAATAGATTACAAACAAAGATTAAATGAACCGTCTAAAAGCGCATTTAATTTATTTTATGATGAAGATGAAGGCGAAGAAGAAGATGAAGATGAAGAATTAACAGGCGGTGAAATAAATAATAATTCAAATTCAAGCGAATCTTCAATTGCTTCTGAACCTGATACAAATTCTTCTAAAAACAAATCACTTTCTTCAATTGCATCTGAAAAAGAAGAAGAATCTATTCCTTCAATTGCGTCTGAAAAAATAAGTGATAAACAACTTTCTTCAATTGCTTCTGAAAAAGAAGAAGAATCTATTCCTTCAATTGCGTCTGAAAAAATAAGTGATAAACAACTTTCTTCAATTGCATCTATATCTAGTAATAAATCAGTTCCTTCTGAAAAAATAAGTGACAAATCACTTTCTTCAATTGCGTCTGAAAAAGAAGAAGAATCTATTCCTTCAATTGAGTCTGAAAAAGAAGAAGAATCTATTCCTTCAATTGCGTCTGAAAAAGAAGAAGAATCTATTCCTTCAATTGCGTCTGAAAAAATAAGTGATAAACAACTTTCTTCAATTGCATCTGAAAAAATAAGTGATAAACAACTTTCTTCAATTGCATCTGAAAAAATAAGTGATAAACCTATTTCTTTTGAAAAAGAAGTAGAATCTATTCCTTCAGAAAAAGAAGTTGAATTAAAAATCAACGAATTAGAAGAAAAAGAAAATGAAGAAAAAGAAGAATCTGACAACGATGAATCAGAAGAAGAACAAGAAGAAGAAAAAGAAGAAGATCAGGTACATAATATTGATGGTTTAAAACTAAATAAACCATATTATTTTCAAACTCGAATAGAAAAATATGACCCCATTTTAATTCTTAAAGAAGATACACCTGAATATAATGCATATTCAAGAACTTGTAGTTCAGACACACGAAGACAGCCAGTTATATTAACTGATACACAGTTAGCTAAAATAAACAAAGAACATCAGGGGTTTTTAAGAGATGAAGATGTAATTAAATATGGATCAAATCCTAATAATAAATTTAATTATATTTGTCCTCGTTATTGGTGTTTAAAAAATAATACAATTGTAGATCCAAAGGATTTAAAAGAAGTAATTACAAATGGTAAAAAAGAATTAATACATCCTACTTGCGGAAAAGTGTTGGCAAAAGGAGATAAAACTGTAAAACCAGGTTACTATATTTATGAATTTTATCAACCATCAGGAAAAAATGAAAAAAGGTATCCAGGGTTTCAAACTGATAAACATCCAAAAGGATATTGTTTACCATGTTGTTTTGATAAATATAATACAGAAGGAAGAATAAAAGCTAAAGCTAAATGTACACAACCAACTAAAGATAATAATAAGGAAATTGGTAAAGAAAATGTTGATAAAGAAAATAATAAACAAGTTACAAAAAAGGATAAACAAAATATAATTGAACAAGATGAATATATCAAAGGACCAGATAAATTTCCATTATATTCGGGTAGGTGGGGATATTTACCAATGAGTATTCAACAAATTTTACGAGAAGTTAATGCAGATTGCCAAATTAGTAAAACAAATACAAATATAAAACAAAAACATCCTTGTTTATTAAGACATGGAGTAGAAATAAATAAAAATCAATCATTTATTGCATGCATTTCAGATATTATATTTTTTGCAACAAAAAGTGTAACAGATAATTCACCTTCACAAATTTTAAATATTAAAGAAATGAGAGAAAGAATAATAAAATCTTTAAATATAGATAATTTTATTAAATATCAAAATGGTAATTTAGTAAATGATTTTTATAAAGCAGATAAAGAAATAGATATAAATAAATATAAAGACACAAAATTGTTTAAAAAACTTAAAATAGAAAATTCAGAGGATGTGTTTTACTATAAAAAAGTAATATCATCTTTTGAAAATTTTATAGATTTTTTAAGAGACGACGAGGCTATTATAGATCATACTTATTTATGGGATATTATAAGTATGCCAAATAAATATATATTTCCAACTGGTGTAAATCTTATTATTTTAAAAATACCAAATGATGATATTACAAATAATGTTCAATTACTTTGTCCAACAAATCATTATTCTTCTGAATTTTATGAAGCTAGAAAACCTACTATATTTTTGATAAATGAAGATAATTATTATGAGCCTATATATTCTTATACAATAGATAATAATAAAATAATTATAGCTAAGGAGTTTAAAGAATATGATCCAAACTTATCGAAAACTATGAGAGCTGTATTAAAACAAGTAATAAAACCATTTTACAATATGATATGCAGACCATTAAAAAGTATGCCTAATGTTTATAAAGTAAAACGACCTTTATTATTGTATAATTTAATAAATCAACTTGATAAATATAAGTATACTGTATTAAAAATGGTTGTTAATTTTAATAATAAAGTGATTGGAATAGTTGCACAAGAGCCGCAACCTTCTACTCAAACGGGATTTATTCCTTGTTATCCTTCTGCAATTGAGGATAATTTAAAAAAAGATTTAGATTATGTATTTATGACTGATTTAACAATATGGAGTAATTATAATGATACAGTAAATTTTTTAATGAAACTTGATAAAAAAAATAAATTAAAAAATAATGAAAATAGTATAAATTGTAAACCAGCATTCAAAATTATTGAAGATGAATTAGTTGTTGGAATACTTACAGAAACAAATCAATTTATTCAATTATCTGAACCAATAATAGAGGATGATATTCTACCTGAATATGATATACCATCTATAAAAAATAATAATTATATTGTTAACAGTAAACAAAAACCATTAATTTCTGTTGATGTACCTATATCTACTACAAATGATGTAGATATTGAACGCGTTGATTATATAAAAAAAATAAAGATGGAGACAACTTTTTATAATGTATTTAGAAATACAGTAAGAATTTTATTAAATGATTATGAAAATATAGAAATAAAAGAAAAAATACAAAATGAAATATCTAATAAATATATTATTTATTCTGACAAATTCAATAATATTAATAGATTGTTGAGAGAATTAATAAAATCCAAAGTTCAATTTATAGGAGATAAAAATTATTATAAATTAATAAATGAAATATCTACATGTATAGTTAAAGATAAAACTAAATGTAATAATACACCAAATTTATGTGTAGTAACAGAAAATGGTATATGTAATTTAATTATTCCAAAACAAAATTTAATTACTGAAAAAAATAATGAACCTATATATTTTGGAAAAATGGCAGATGAATTAATTAGATATAAAAGAATTCAAACATTTATGTTTCAACAACAAACATATATATCTTTTGATAATATAAATTATAATTTGAGAGAAGATGAAATTATTTTGATACAATCATTATTAACACAAGAATATTTTGAAAATCTTATACCTATGACAATAAATAAGTATGTTAAACAAAATTCATATGATGAGGCAGAACCAGCAATATCTCAAATATATGATAATACAATTACTTCAATTGAAGATATGACATCACGAAATATTGATGAATGTAGTAAACCAACAAATAGTAAAATAACATCCGCATTATGGAAGGTAACATTTCCAAGTAATTATACAGAATCAGTTTATGGTAATTCTACTTATTGTACTTTTAATTTTATAATTGATTTAATTGAAAAAAATACAAAAGAAAAATATACAATTAATCAAATTAAAAATTATTTGTATAATGAATATAAAAAATATTTACCTGAATATAGTTCTAAAATAATAGATATATTAATTATTGAAGGCAAAAAAACAATTGGTGATCAAGTACAAGCAGGAACAATATCATTTTCTGATTTTATTTTTATGGATAGTTATTTTTTAACTACATTTGATTTATGGCTACTAGTAGATAAATTTAAAATTCCAACGATATTTATATCTCAAAAATATATTTTACAAACAAATTACGAGAGATATTGTTTTGTTGGTTATACATCTGAAAGTAACGATACTGATAAATATGTATTTATTGTATTGCCAGGATTAAGGGCTGAAACCATACCATCATTAAAAATAATAGAATCAAATACTAATGATGTATTTATATCTATTAGCGAATTAAATAGTCAACATACAGATAATATAACATATGCAATAGATAATAAAGTAACAATTGAAGATTATTTAACAAATTTTGTTAAAGCAAAAAAAACTATATATGCCAAAAAAAAACCAGCAAATTTAGTAATTGAATATAATAAAGAAGAAAACAAAGGTATTCAAATAGTACCTAAAACAAGAACAAGACGAAAAAAAATAGAAATACAAAATGAAAAACGCAATATAGAAGAAGAAATAAGAAAAGAAGAAAAAGAAATAGAAGACACTATGGGACAAAATATAGAACCAAATATAGAACCAAATATAGAACCAAATATAGAACCAAATATAGAAGACAAAAAAGAAGAAATAGAAATACAAATTGTACCTAAAAAAAGAACAAGACGAAAAAAAATAGAAATACAAAAAGAAAAAGAAGGACAAACAGAAATGCAAATTGTACCTAAAAAAAAAACAAAAAAAAATAAAATAATATTAAAAGGAAATAAAAAATTTAATTTACAAATAGTAGATGAATTAACAAATAGTAAATGATTAATATATTAAATATCATTGGCTTCATTCATATCATTATTTTGGTCAACATCATTATTTTGATCAAATTCATTATTTGGATTAAATCCATTTGGCTCAAACCCATTGTTATCATAATATATATCTACATTGTTATATTCAATATGATCTATTAAAAAATTATTATTTTTCGGATAAAATGAAATATGTGAATCTTTAAATATATATTTTTTATTTTTTTTTGAATTAGATAAACATGTAGAATTTAAAACTACAATTTTCCTTCCAAATAATGGATTATATTTTTGAAATGATTTTAATTTTATATTTAAAATAAATGATGAATCAAATTTATCTGTTGGAATTAATGAATATTTGCTAGTATGTGATAATAATAAATAAGGTTTCATTATTTTAATAAGTGTGTCTTTTGGAAATTCTTTGTCTATATGTATGTGATATTTAGAATCTGTAAATTGTAAATTATATTCATCTATCATGTTCAGTATTTCTAAATATAAAATGTTTGATGGTGAATTATTTACAAAATTTTTAATGGAGTATTCTCTCAATAAATATTCATATTTATACATAAATAATTTTAAATTAAAGTTTAATTTAAAGAATTTAAATAATAATTCAGAGTAAATATTTGTATTAAATTTTACAAAAAAGTATATATTATAAAGCATTGATTTATTAAAAAAAATATTATTGTATGGATTTTTAATTGGTATAGGATTTGAAAAAAACATATCAGAATTTGTTAATGATGTATTTATTATTTTTAAAAGATCTCGTATATTAAATAAATATTTACAATTTAATTGGTATACACACATTATATTTTTGGAATTAATAGTAATATTATTTAATTCCATATCTGTATTTACTACAATTTTTGCTTTTTTATATTTATATAAAAATGCAAACTTATTTAAAGCCATATTAATTTTTTGTATTTTATTAAAATAATCAAAAAACTCTTCTTTTATGGTTTCAGTATAAAAAATATTATTCAAAAAATTATTTAAATACATATATTTACCTTTTATACTATTAAAAGTATTAACATAAGATATCATAGTTGTAAAATGTATTTTATATAAGGTATTTATATTATCATTTATATTATGATTACAATAATTAAATTCACTATTTATGTTTATAATTTTATTTATAATATATTCAAATGTTAGCATATTATATAATACTAAGTAATATTTTAATATTATTTTAAATATAATATATTTTTGATTTATACATAATATATAATAATATAATATATTATTTATGTTACAATATGGATTTAATTTTTTAAAGATATATGTAATTATAATAAAATAACATTAAAATCCAGGATTATAATTATTATCACTTCCCATATTTTCAGGTTTAATACTTATAACATTATTTTGAATAGTAAGTTTATTAATTCCACATGGATCATTTGGATTTTCAATTGCACCAAAGAATTTTTCTATTTCATTTTCAGCATTGACAGGTGCATATTCACTGGATTCTTTTAATTTTTGCATTTCTTCTATATCTAATACTACTTGAAAACAACTTGTACCGTAATATCCTTCTTGTCCACACATTACATTCGCTGATACTCCTCGTAATGTATCTAACTCTGCATGTCTTGCTGCTTTTAAAAACATTTCAGGAGTTTCTTCAAACGATGCTTTTGCAATTGGTCCTATATTATCATTATTAATACCATGTCTAAATATTGAAATCATTTTATGTGTAAATGTCATTCTATCAACTAATACACTAAAATTGTGATAATTAATATAAGTGCCGTCAAATTCAATTACTTCTACTAACTCATTGTATATAGCTTGTCTTGCGGCTTCAATGCCAAGTATGTTATAAATTTCTACAATATCATTACTAAATGTTCTTGAACTATCAATAAAATCTAACCCAAGAACATCTAATAAATTTGTACCAATTGTATCTAATACCCAAATATCTTGTTTAACAAATATACCGTTATTTTCAATTAAATTATCCTTAATTTTACGAAGAATAACTTTATTAATTCCTTTAATACCTCTTAAAACAATATTTTGCAACAATTGATCTTGGAAATTTTTTAATATATATATTTGATCAGATTGATCAAGAGGATTAATTTTTGTTTTCTTTTTACCACCACGATTTGATCCACTTTTTATAACTTCATTCATTCTAATTCTGAATACTAATTTATCTGAATTATAATCAGAATAAATACAAGTTATCTGATTTTCGTAACAATTATTTAATGTAAAATTAACATCATCCATTGTAATATTTTTTTCAAGCATTATTTCAGGATTCATAATCATTCTGATTATCCATTTTGATTTGTCATTTTCATCATTTGATAAAGATGTTTCTGAACATTCTGCTACCATATTTTCAAATGCTTTATATTGCTCAATAGTATTTTTATCTTCATGTATAAGTGTATTTAAATCATCAGGATCAAAACATATTTCTATTGATTGAACTATTTCTTCTAATTTTGTATGTTCTAACATATACATAATTGATCTTGCTTTATCTTTTTGGGTTTCATCTTCTTTTTTTAAATATACAGTTAATGACGGATTTTTTGGTTCACTCGATAAAGATAATATTTCTTCAATTCTTGGTACACCTCGTGTAACATTAGATTTTGAGGCAACACCTGCAAAATGAAAAGTATTGAGTGTATTATGAACTATAATACCATAATCCGTCATAAATGTTTGATTACCAGGAACTGTAAAATCGTATACATATTCATTTTGATCAGGAGTATTATATTCAATTTTTACTATTTCGTCCCATATAACATTTGAATTTGCTGCTTGTTTTAAGACTTGTATTTCATTATTGATTTTATAACTGTCTTGATGATTTTCAAAAATGTGAATATATCTTTGTAATGTTTTTCTTCCGATTGATTCTTTATTTTTATAATATCCATAAGTTCTACTTTGTCCGGGTAGTGCTAATACTTTACCACATTTTGCAATAATATGTCCTACTCCATTTATTTTATCAATATATTCATTTGATGTAAGAGATTCTGTTCTATTTGCATACTCAACAAGAGTTAATAATTTATCTGCGTGAACTAATGACCCAATCTGTTCATTGTATGCAACGCAATATTTTGTCAATATGTTTAAATCATATATGTTAGATCCTTTAACAAATGTTTCTTTTATAGTTGCAAATATGTCGAAATAATTCAATAGTAACGCAATATCTTTAATTAATTGTTTGCTTCTACTGCATACACGCATTTGATGATGTTTTTCATCATGATTAAAATTTCCATCACCATCGATATATGCTTGAATTAATCCAGCTTTAAATTCATTCGGCGCAGTAAATGCAAAATCTGGAACTTTTTTTACAAATGAACCAGTATTACATTCTTCTAAAAGAAATTTAGATAAATGTTTATCATTAAATTTTGTTGTTATTCCAGGACCATATTGTCCTGGTCTATCATAAATAATACATTCTTTTTCAAATAATTCTGCAAATTTTTGAGTATTGTTAATAAAATGTGGTGATATATTTGTTATGCAAATTGTATAACCATTAATATTTCCTTCTGCTAAATATGCACCAATAAACCATCCAAATAGATAATCTAATTTAAAATCTTTTGAGTCTATAGAAATTGTATCTTTTACAAACGAATTGTCAATATATTTAGCTACGGGAACTCTCATGCCAATTGTCATATTTGCACCAACAATAGGAATAACTGATTGTGTATTTTCATCGCGAATTAAATGAGAATGACTTGTTGTTGTTTCAACTATTCTTCCACTTCTAGTTGTAACTTTCATGGTTTGACCATTAACTGGATGTCTACTAATGTGTGATATTTTATTCCAAGCAGTTTTTTCATCTTTACTTACACCTACAATATAGTATTCTTCCTCTAACTGTTCTAATAAAGTTTCTACACTATTTTTATGACCAGTATTAAAGGTCATATTAGGTAATTGTTCAATTAAATTATCACAAAAATCTCCTATAGTGACAGACATATGTTTTATAAAACCTGTGGTCTTATTTTTCGAAATTATTTTAAATTTTTCTGACCATACATTGCTCATTTGTGTGCTCACTTCGCCAATACTTTGACCTGCAATCATTCCAACCATTTCACCAGGTGTAACAATAGCTCTTTTATAAGCCAAAGTAATAGTGTCTAATAGTAACGATAATGCTGCTCTATTGAATCGTTTTACAACTAATAAATCTTTAGGAGATAAATAAAAGAAGAACAATATTTTAAATAATTGAGTTGGAGGTGCATATACATTTTTTTCTAAATTTGCATAACATTGCTCAATCATTTGTAAAGCTTCTAAAGGAGTAATATCAACTAATGATGATACTGTAAGATTAGTTTGACCTTGAATATTATTAATTATATACATAAATGCTACTGGACAATTTACAACACTATCGTCTTTATTTTTAAAGACATATTTAATAATCTCATTTCTCATTTTTATCATAAGTTCAACATACTTATTTGTTTCTCTCATCATATCTGAATATTGTTTTTTGTATCTTGTCATTACATTTTTTAAAAATATATTATTCAATGTTTTTGTTTTATTATTTTCATCTGGTAACAAGAAATGTAAATAAATATCTTGTATACTCATAGATACTAGAGGTATATGCTGATTTTCAACTTTGGTTGTATCGATGTTATCATCGCCATATGAAAACTGCACAATTTTTTGTTTATTTGTTCTAACTGTCATATCATATGCCACCATTAAATCTTCCAAACCTTTAATTAATCGTCTTTGGATATAACCTGTAGTTGAAGTTTTAACAGCAGTATCAATTAAACCTATTCTACCACCCATAGCATGGAAGAATAATTCTTGAGGAGATAATCCATTAATATATGAATTTTCTACAAATCCTCTTGCTACAGGTGAATCATCAAATTTTGTAAAATGTGGTAATGTGCGATGCTCAAAACCATATGGAATACGCTTACCATCTACATTTTGTTGACCTAAACAAGATATCATAAATGAAATATTTAAATCTGAACCTTTTGAACCTGCCAATACCATTGTAACAAATCGATTATCTTTTGCTAAACTTTTAAGACCTACTTTACCTGACTCTGAAGTTGCTTGATTTAAAATATTATTAACTTGAGTTTCAAATTCTTCTTCATTTGTTTTTCCAGTATTATTTTCAAAAATACCTATTTGGGTTTGATCAATTAAATTTTTAACATCATTTTTCTTTTGTGTAATAATTTTTACAATTTCTTCGTTTGTTTTTTCATCAGAAATTAAATCGCTAATTCCTACACTAAATGCGCTTGATTTCATATATTCAGTAACAATATTTTGCAAATCATCTATAAATTTGGCTGATGCCATATTACCAAAATCATTACATATTCTATGTAATAATCCTTTTGTTCCTGCACCTAATACACCCTTATCCATTTGTCCACGAATATATTCTCCATTTTTAATTTCTAAAATAGCATTTGATGTTTTGAATTCATCCTTATCTTCTTTAAATGCCTTTGTTTTATATTTCATGGATAAAGGAGGCATGATTTGACTTAAAATATTAAAATTTGTAATTCCTGTTTCAGATTCTACATTTTTTATTAATTCTTGTTCATTCACACAATTAAACATCATTAATAAATTCATCGCTTCTCTAGGTGTAAATTTGATACCTTCTCTCGTGAATTGATATGATCCTAACATTGAATCTTGATAAATTCCAATAATAGATGAATTGTTTGCAGGACTAACTATTTGAAATGGTACTGCTGCTAAATTTCTTAATTCTGCTTCTGATTCAGGATCTTGAGGCATATGTAAATTCATTTCATCCCCATCAAAATCCGCATTATACGGACGAGTGTCTGCAACATTCATTCTAAATGTATCACCTCGCTTCATAATTTTAGCAATATGACACATCATGCTCATTCTATGAAGAGTAGGTTGTCTATTAAACAAAATCGCGTCTCCATCCATCATATGTCTATGTACAATATCACCTTCTTCAAGAATAATTGATTGTCTATCAAGATAATATCTTAGAGTAATAGACTCGCCATTAGGTTTTTCCAATATCTTTGCACCAGGCCAATTATCAGGACCATTTTGAACCAATTTTGTTAAAAACGCCTTATTAAGTTTATTTACAGTAACAGGTTTAGTAATATTTTTTGCAATTTTAATTGGAATTCCAAGTTCTTTAATAGATATATTTGGGTCAGCAGTAATAACAGATCTTGCACTAAAATCAACGCGTTTTGCCATAAGATTTCCTCTCATTCTACCTCCTTTTCCATTTAATCTGTCTTTAATTGATTTTAATGGTCGTCCTGATCGTTGTGCAACAGAAGCTACACCTGGTATTTTATTATCAACTTGTGTTGCAATATAATATTGCAAAACTGTGGTCCAATCATCAATAACATTTGCAGGAGAATTATTTTGTATTTTTTCCTGTAAAGTTTTATTTGTTTTAATGATATTCACTAAAATATGACTCAAATCATCTTCTGATCTTTGTTGTGCATCATGTTTTACTGAAGGACGAACTGCAGGAGGAGGTACAAGCATTACTTGACAAATCATCCAATCGGGTCTAGAATATATTGGACTAAATCCCATAAATGATACATCTTCATCAGAAATTCTCTTTAAAATTTTAATTGCCATTTCAGGAGTAACTTTTATTATGATAGGTTCTGCCTCTGCACCTTCATTTTTCCATTCAGCAAATATAGTAGCAAGACCCTCTTTTCGGATTTTATTTGGTTGAAGGCATCCACATCCATCATCAATATCTTCTCCACATCTTTTAATTTTACTTGCCAATGAGAAGACATATTTCCATCTTGCATCTCCTTGTAATTTTAATGCTTGTTTGTATTTATCTTTACTAATTAATAACTTACTGCATTTAAAACATACACATCTGAGACATTTTAAAACTGTACTTAAAAACTGAATATAATATACTGGTTTAGCAAGTTCAATATGTCCTGCATATCCAGGTGTTTGCATATAATCTAAACCATCTGTAGGGCAAATCAATCCTGGTTCTAATACTCCCATACGAGGATCAAATAATCCACCAATAACAGGTTTATTATTTATATAAGTATCTCTACTCGTAATTTCAGCTACAGATCCTTTTCTGATTTCATCAGGAGATAAAATACTAAATTGAATGCCGATAACTTTGGAACAATTTGTTGACATATTTAATTTGGACATCTATTATATTATATTACAATAGATTTATATTGTTTTTTATTAATCAATTTTTTATTTTAAATTTAATTATTTCTTATTCTGTTTTTTTAGTTCTGCCATATTTACAATATTGTCTTTGTGAAAAACCTTTGGGATGATTACAATTAATACTTTTCTTATATTTAATAGACCATTTTCTTCTATTTTTTTTTGTGTTTTTCATATTATATTATATTATATACAAATAAAATATATTACTATAAAATGGTGTAAAAAATATTTTAGTATAATAGGTGTGTTAAAATACATAATTATATTAAATTTTTATGTAGTTATTCGTGTTAATATTATATAATAATGATTTAAAATTAAAGCTTAAATATATAACAAAAGTTAATAGTAATATGTCAAGAAAGGAACAAATTAAAAAAGAACAATCCAAAAAAGAACAATCTAAAAATATTAAAAAAAAAGAAGAAAGTAATTATAAAAAGAAAAAATATGATCACTCAGAAAGTGATGATCATGATGATGGAAGCGATTATTCAGATAGTGATGAATTAGATCTTCATGAATATCGTAAATTTTTAGCAAAAATATTTCCATCTAAAAATATTAATAACAAAGTTAAAGAAGGAGAGAAAATAAAGCAAAAATTATTAAATAATAAAAAACAAATCAAGCAAAAAGAAGAAAGTGAAGAAGAAGAGGAGTCTGTGTCTGATAACTCTAAAGGTCATAAAAAAAATAAACAAAAAAATTATATAATCACCGACAGCAGTAGTGATAGTGAATATGTTCCAAGTTCTACAGAAGACGATTATGAAGAAGAAGACGATGACGAAGAGTCTGAATATGAAACTGAATCAAGTAATGAAGAAGATGACAATGATGACGATACTTCTGAAGATGAAGAAGAAGACAATAAAAAAAAAGTTATTCCAAAATCTGACAAACAAAAAATAAATTTAGTTCTTACTGTTGGTGAGTTAAATGATAAATCAAGTAAATATAATGATTCTATTTATGAGTACTCATACGATTATGATGAATCTGAATCTGAATCTGAATCTGAAACAGAAGATGAGGATGCACCTTTATCATCTGATTCTGAATCATCTGCAAATAACACGAAAACAAAAAAAACATCAAAAATAATTAAAAAAAATAAACATTATAAAGAACAAAATTATAAGGATAAACTAGAAGATACAAAAACACAAAAAGATACTAAAGAAAAAATAGAAGACATCAAACAACTAGAACATATAGATAAACAAGATAGTGAAGAGCTTCTTTTAAAATTAAAAGAATTATACAATAATAATAGTAATAACAAAGCAATTCAAAAATGTATACAAGTTTGTGAAAATGACATTAAACATGAAATTATGAAAAATAAAAAAAAAGAACAAAAATATAAAGATAGAAATGTAAGAATTTTTAAAAAAATTATAAAAAACAAAAATGAAATGAATGATTATTCATTTTATGAGAAACTTGACATTAAAAAACAAAATTCAATTATAAAAGAATTAAAAGAAATAAATAAAATAACAAGAATAGAAAAACCATATAGAATTTCTTTATTAGAGTCTAATATTCCGACATCTTTTAAATGTGCTGCAATGAAAAAAATTAATTCAATTCGATATATGGATCCAGGTAGTGGAGAATTTTATAAAATTAAAAACTGGGTTGACACTTTTATGAAAATACCATTTGAAAAGTATAATATATTACCTGTAAATATTGATGACGGTGTTGAAAAATGTCACGCATTTATGGAAAATGCACAAAAAACATTAGATAATGCAGTATATGGATTAAATGATGCAAAAATGCAAATTATGCAAATGTTAGGTCAACTTATTACAAACCCCAAAGCAATTGGTACTGCTATTGCTATACATGGACCGCCAGGTACAGGTAAAACCAGTTTAGTAAAAGAAGGAATAAGTAAAATTTTAAATAGACCTTTTGCATTTATTGCACTTGGCGGAGCTACTGACAGTAGTTTTTTAGAAGGTCATTCATATACATATGAAGGAAGTACATGGGGAAAAATTGTACAAATATTAATTGATAGTAATTGTATGAATCCTGTAATATATTTTGATGAATTAGATAAAATAAGTGATACACCACGCGGAGATGAAATTGCTGGAATTTTAACACATTTAACAGATACTTCACAAAATAATCAATTTCACGATAAATATTTTTCAGAAATTAATTTTGATTTAAGTAAATGTTTATTTATATTTAGTTATAATGATGAATCAAAAGTTAATTCAATATTAAAAGATAGAATGTATAGAATTCAAACAAAAGGATACAATCAAAAACAAAAAACATTTATTAGTAATAATTATTTATTACCAAAAATATGTGAACAAATTAAATTCACTAATAAAGAAATAATTATACCAGATGAATCGATACATTATATTATTGATAATTATTGTGATAAAGAAGATGGGGTTAGAAATTTAAAAAGATGTCTTGAAATTATTCATACTAAATTAAATTTATATAGGTTAATGAAATCAGATAATAACTTATTTGAAGAAGACATGTCTTTAAAAGTATCATTTCCTTTTACAGTTACAATAGAAATAGTAAATAAATTAATTAAAAAAGATAAATTAAATATGACTACTTTGTATAGTATGTATATATAATATTATGGCACAATTATAAAATATAATTTATATTTGTATATAAAAATATGAATTTTAAAAATAAAATTAATTTAATAAATATAGAAAATAAATTTACAGGATTACATATAAATACTACATACACAAAATCGAATACATTTATAAAAGTACAAAACAAAAATAAAAGATATAATAACAATAAAATAATTAATAATATACCTAGAACTATCACAACATTTATTAATAATAGTGTCAATATAAATTATGATAATACAAATAAACAAAAAAATATACTTCTTCATGATGTATCTTTAAAAACAATAAATTTTACAAATAAAATTAATATTAATAATGTTGATTTTTATTCAGGTAGTTTTTCAATAACTAATTGCAATGATGGATATATTTTATGTTTTAGATATCTTAATTATTTTATTACTTATGATAATATTTGTATTAACAATGATAAAATAAATAATGCTACTATTAATAAATTTTTAAAAATTAATAAAGATTATAACATAATTCATGAAAATGAATTAATTATTCCAAATGTAACATTTTGGGATAAATCAAAATATAATTATGATGTATTAGGTGTTGAAGATGTTAGAATTATTAATTATAATGAAGAATTTAAAATTATAGGAGTAACCCAAAATTCAAATAACAAAATAGGTATATCAATAGGTGATTATAATTATAATGAAAACAAGATAACAAATTTAAAATTTATCGAACCTAATTTTAATTCTCAAAAGGTTGAAAAAAATTGGGTATATTTTAAAAATATTTCTAATAAATTATTAATAATTTATAAATGGTATCCATTGCAAATATGTAATATTTTTAATAATGAATTAAATCTTATACATGAAATAAAAATGCCTGAGTTTTTTATTAATGCACGTGGGTCATCTTGTGGATTTAATTATAATAATGAATTATGGTTTATAATTCATTGTAATAATGATGGAGACTATTATCATTCGATTGTAGTATTTAATGAACATGTTGTATTAAAAAAACATACTTCTTGGTTTAAATTTAAAGGATATAAAATAGAATTTTGTATTGGACTATATATTGAGAATGATAAATTAATTTTGCCTTATAGTATATATGATAATCAATCATATATAGATATTTATGATATGAATACAATTAATAATTTAAACTGGATTATATATTAAAAATAAAATAAATAATAAGATATGAATATTTGTTATTATTTATCTTTAAAACGAAATTATGAGAGAATTAATAATAATATAAATTCTATTATTGATAATTATCATGAAATAATTAATAAAAATAAAAACCATAATTTTATTTCTGAATTACTTATTGAAATAAATGAATATAAAAATAAAAATAATAAAATAAAAAATATATTAAATGATATTAATACATATTTACTTAATAATTGTGACCATATTTATGTAGAAGATACAATAGATATTAATCCTGACAAATCACAAAATATAGTATACTGTAAAATATGTGAATGTACAAAATAGTAATTATTTTTTAAACTTTTCAGATGCCAAATGTAAATTATGATATAATTTAGTTATATAACAAATATTGTAATAAATATACAAATATAATTAAAATAACGATATTAATATTTACACTTTTATTTGCAAGATACGAAGAAATTAAACATGCTAAAATCATCATTCCACTATCAGATAATATTGCTTTATATGACACTTCATTAGAATAATCCTTAAATGTATCTAACATTTGATTGATACCTCTTGGAACATTTTGAAAAAATAAATAAAATAATAAGTCGTGTATGAATTGAACTAGTACCGCTAAACAAATAAATTTAATTATTGAAAATGAATCAAATATATAATAGTAAATTGCTCTTACAATTATTAAACCAATTAATATAATCAATACATCTGCAATAACTGCTGATAAATTATATTTTGTATACCATTTTCTTAAAACAATAGATTTGATAATTTTGATGTTTAATAAAAAAATTACAAACATATCTGTAATTAATACACCATTTAATAATGGTAAATAATCATTTATATTGTTAAAGTTTGCTATATTTTTGAACATGAATATATATAATATATAATATATTATATATATAAAACCTGTATTTGAAATGTAACAAATTTATTTTTAATAAATAATATTTATAATATTTTACCATATAGAATCTGTATTGTGCCACCACATTCCATCACCTTTTACAATATCAAATAATGCTCTAAATATAGAATTTCTAGATAAAGGTATATTACACCTATATTTATCAAGTGGATGTGGATTTGTTTTTAATTGTGCCCGTAAAGATTTTTTATTTATTTGTTGTCTTTGTTGCATTGCAAATAAAGTATAAAATAACTGAAATGATAATTTTCTTACAGGATATGGAAGCTTATTCAATTCTTGAAAATCTCTAAGATAATAACTACTAATAGCCATACCTGATATATCAGCTAAATCTTCTCCTACACCAATTGATGCATCAAATTTTATTTTATCTCTCGCCGCAAATTCTTCATATTGTTTAATAACATCATTTTGTTTGATTTTATATTTTTTTTTATCTTCGGGACTCCACCAATCATGTAAATTACCTTTATAATCATATTTACTTCCCCAATCATCTAATGAATGTGACATTTCATGACATATAGTATAACCCATATTTGCAAGATTATATTCAATACCTCTTTCATTTAAATCAATAAATGGTTTTTGAATATATCCTTGATTTATATAAATTGAATTTCTAGAAGGGGTATAAGATGCATTTACTATATAAGCTTGACTACCAATCATTTTAACTGGATATTCGCTCCAACTCATAATGGGCATAGCTATAATATGTTCTCCTTCAAGCCCTATAAATTTATTATGTCTCCATGTCATAAGATTTAACATATTTTCATAAAAATTATTTGTATAACTTAAATCAGGGTCTAATAATATTTTTTCTGGCTTACCTATAATAAATTTTAAATGTTGTAATTTTAAAAGTGCATATTTTTTTGTAGACGGATTTAACCAAGTATTTTTTTTAATAATTTTTTCAAATACTATTTTTAAATCTTCGCAAAAAGTATTAACATATTCTATTGTTCCTGGTATTTGATATTTGTTTATATATTCATTAGTTAAAAAATTATTGAATGGTAATGACATATACAAAGATGCACTAACTGCATCACTATTTACAATACTTTCTTGTCCTCGTTGATATTTACCAAAAAAATCGTATATTACTTTTTCCCAATCTCGTGTTAATCTTGCAATATTTTTTATAAATAACCACACCCAATAAGTTCTCCATTTTTCTGTTGTCCAGTTTTCTATTAATAAATCTGTGCAACATTTCAAATAATTTAAACTTGATGCAATAAAAAATTTTGGAGGTGTTTTAAATCCTAGTTCTTTTGAAAATTCTTTCCAATTAAAACCATATTTTTTCATAGCATCTTCGGAAGATACTTTATTATATGTAGATTCTTCTTGAACTGAAACATTTGTACAACCTAAAGTTATAAATAGTTCAGCTTCAATTTCAAATATTGCTTCAGGTTTAAATCCATGATTTTTTCCAAATACAGTATTAAATAATTTTTTTACAAAATTAGTAAATGCAAGTCTATAATTTTTTTTATATTCTACTTCAGTATTATCATCATAATATACATTTAAATCTAAAATAGAAAATGTAGGGGAATTGATATAACACCTATAAATATCCGATTCTTTTTCATCAGAGGCAATTGACCAAGAAAATGGACAACTAAAAGATATCATTTCATTCTTATTTATTAAAGCAAGCAATTTCCATAAATTAGTTTTATTATTTCTTAATTCATCAATTTGTGTAACTATTTCTTTTGCTATATTTCTACTATTTTGAATTGTATTCATGTTAACTGTTGAATCATAAAAATTTTTTAAATTTTTAGATAATTTGTTGTTATTATTTTTAATATAATCTAAAACAATTTCATGTAATTCATGATATACTTTATCTTGAGTTAATCTAAAACTATCTACTTCTACTATATATTTTTGTTTTTTATCAACCCATTTTTTATTTAACCAAGTATGATTAACAAAACTGTAATAATCATCAATCGCTTTAATACTATTTTTTGCGTATGGTTTGAGTAAACTCTGTATAAAATGTTTATTTAATCCTTCCATTGTCTTATATTCTTTAAAATGTTCTTTAGTAAATACTTTTTCAAATGGTTTAACCCCTATTTTGTATTGTAGTATTTTTTTGGTTTTGTTATTTTTATTAATACTTGTATTTGCCATATAACTTTTTTTAGTTTTTGTCATTATATAATTAATATATATTTTTTCTTAATATTCAGAATATGGTAAATTATTACCACCACGAGTTATTAAATAATTATACTGATCAGTAGTCATACAAGCACAACCTGTACTATTAGAATATGCGTTTGGACAGCATTCAGGCTTAAAAGGTGTGTTTGCAAACATAAGCAATTCATCTTTAGGCAATGGAATAGGTTGAGATGGACGATCTAATATATTTTTAACTCCTTGCGATAAAGGCTCTCCTTGAACTACAGTTAAATTCGGCATACTCCAAGAAGATGTGTTCACTGGTTTATTATATTTTAAATTATAGTTAGACGATTCACCATAATTAGTATTAGCAGGTGTAAATCCTTCTTTTTTAGATGATGTAGTATTACCAACTTTTATATTAGAATCCGATGGTTTAATTGAATTTGTCGAACTAGCTTTTGTTGATTTTTTAAGTGCATCTGTCATATTTTCAAGACCTTCCATTATTTTATAAAAGTTACAACAACCACAAACGGTATGGCCTACTAAAATTAAATAGACGATACCTATTAAAATTAAGATTTCAAGATTAATCTTATAACCAAAAATATTTATATCCATATTATACATATTTCATAGATAATAATTTTAGTTTACACTTTTTTAAAATAAATCAATATTAGCATTATAATGACAAAATATATTATTATTAAGTTTAAAAGTTAAAGTATCTGTTAATAAATGATATAGTTTATTTTGTTTAATATTTAAATGTATTATTTCTTTATTTATGCATGAGTTTTTTCCTAAATAATGATTGTTTTGTTTATTAACATTTTTCCCATTTATTTCAACAATTCCATATACTTTTTCGCCATTTTCTAAAATATCTCCTACATTGATATTTTTTATTTGTTTTTTATTTCCATCATATAAATTAATAACGGTGTTTTCAATAAATCCAGTATCATAAATAGGGCTATTATCCATATTTATACAGTCAGATTCTCTCAAAACTTCATCCCAATCAGTAAATACTATATTATTTATTAAAATATATTTTGTTTTTGTATTTAAACAATACAAATATGGTTCATTATAAGTGTCTATTTTTATAGCATCGGGATGTAAATGTACTCTTATCCATGTATTTAAATACTTTACTAAATGCGAGTCAGATACTATTATTCCATGTAAATAATACATATTAGACCCTTTAGTTTCAACTTTTATTTTAGCAGTAACTTCATCACCGTTACTTAATTTCTCTCCAACATAAATATCAATAATTTTTTTATATGATTTATTTTCTATTTGGATTAATGTATTTTTATCAAAACATTTAACACTTGGTACGGACAATGTTGGAATAGAAAGACTTGTTTGCACTTTAAGTACATCCATCATAAATGCCATAATAATTATAAGTGGAATTGATAATGCAATAAAAATAGTAGTCATTGATATTGCAGCACCCCATGTAAACGGTATTATCCAAAAAAATGCAATCATGACTGCCATTGCTATTAAAATAGTAATAATAAATTGAAGTATAGCACCCATTAATGATTTTAACGCATAATAAGAACCTAATAATGTAAATAACCCAGCAGTCATAGTTCCTTGAATTTTACCAAATAGATCTTTAAAACTTATTATAATTTGTTGTATAGGTATCATAATATTCATTAGTCTACCCATAATCTCTTTACTAATTGATTCAATATCTGTTCTTAAATTATTAAACATTGCACGAATTGAATTTATTGAATTTTCTATTCCATCTAATATATTTTTTAAACTACTTATTACATATGTAATGGGTTCAAGCATAACTCCTGAAATACTCGTTAATATATTTTGTGTACAATAATTAAAGTTACTAAGAGTATAATCGTTTATACTCATATTGTCAGGTTTATTAATAAAACCTGCAAAAGGAATATTATATAAATTACATCTTTCAGCAACCCAATTTTCTTTTATTGGTTGTATATGTACCATTACATAACAATACATACATACAATTATTAATACTAATATAATAATAATTAATAATATTATAGATGATCCGTATTGATCAAAATATGTTTGATTTTTATATAAATTTTCAATAATGTTTTTATTCATATATATTAAATGGATAATATTCATTAAAAAGTATTGCAATAATATGGATATTTTATAAAGTGATCCTCCCAATCCCAAAATATTTCTTTTCCAATGTGTATATTATGATTATTTGTAATTAAACAACATAACCAATCTGTAGTAACATTTGTTTTTAATGCTTTTTTATAATTTTCTACTTTAATAAATTTTTTTGTCTCTTTGTTTAAAACTAAGTGTGAACCAGTTACATATATGCTAGTATCTCCATTTTTAATTTCAAATAATACTTCAGGATTTACTTTATTGTTTATTTGCATAGTAGATTCTACAATACTACCATTTTCTAAAATATCTCCTAATTTAATGTCTTTTATATAAACAATATTATTATTTTTTAATTTTATCTTGGTTAAAGGATGAAAACATTTTCCAAGAGATTGCACCATTTGTCCAGCAGGACCGTTCCATGCACTTTCCATAGTTTTAATGCTTCCATCCATTACATACATTATAGTAACTAATATGCCTATTGTTTTTCCCATTAAATCTTTTATTCCTATAATAATTTTTTGAAATTCAATAATTAAATTTAAAAATACACCAAATACAGATTGTATTATAGAAGATGTAAAGTTTCTAATTTTATCAAACATAGCTCTAATTGAATTTATTTCATTCAAAAATCCTGAAATAGTACTTGTCATTGATCCAGTTAAAAATGTTAATGGTTCTAACAAATAACCCATAAAATTACTTTGCATAGTTTGAATGCAATATACAAAATTACTTTGAACATCATCAGCTAAAGGCATATACATTGGATTACATCTATACAATGGCCAATTTGCTTTTATTTGTGAAATTTGAACACAGTAAAAAATATATATTACACAAAGTAAAAAACCTAAATTTAGATATATATAATTTAACCAATTTTTTCCTGAAGGCATTGTTTATAATATTATTTTTTATTTTAATTGATTAAGTTTATATTTAATATATATTTTAATTAAATATAATAAAATATGTATAATTTTTTAAAAAAAATAAATAAACAAAAAAAGGTACAAAATAACTCAATAATTTCAAAACCTTCTTATTTTAATAAAGATATGAATTATTATGTGTGTAGTTTTGGAGGTAGTGGATCTACTATTTTGTTTAATTACTTATCTAATTTTAGA
>Ga0214921_10002674_pt1 | contig 28511 bp, 24 predicted proteins | sample LL1505_MetaG_FD_177992 | JGI IMG/M metagenome (GOLD analysis project Ga0214921, IMG submission 177992) | Freshwater microbial communities from Lake Lanier, Atlanta, Georgia, United States - LL-1505 | ecosystem: Environmental > Aquatic > Freshwater > Lake | place: USA: Georgia | collected...
TAAGTCTTTTTTTCTCTCCCCCACTCAGTTTATTTACCATGCCGTACTGCACCGCTGGCGGAAACAAAAAGCGAGTCAAAAACACCGAAGCAGAAACAGTGCTTCCATCTGGTAATGTGATATTTTCAGCAATGTTTTTTACAATATCAATTACTCTTTCATCGTCTTTATAAAAAATATCTGTTTGTTTAAAATAACCATAAACAGTGTTTTGTCCCACTTCAATTTCACCGCTATCTGGCTTAATTTCACCCACTAACATATTTAAAAAAGTAGATTTCCCCACGCCATTAGGGCCAACAATTCCAATTTTGTCTCCTTTTTTAAATAAATAAGAAAAATTCTCTACCAACAATTTATCTTTATAACTTTTATTCAAATTATAGGTTTCCAAAATTCTTCCACCTTGGCGTTGTTGCTTCATTTCCAACTCTACTTTGCCAGCCAAAGCAGGTCCTTTTGCTTTTTCTTGCAATTCATAAAAGGCTTCTATTCTGTACTTTGCCTTTGTGCCTCTCGCTTTTGGTTGCCTACGCATCCATTCCAATTCCTTTTTGAGCGTATTTCTTGCTTTTTCTGCTGAGGCAATTTCCATTTGCTCTCTATCGGCCTTTTTCTCTAAAAAATAAGCATAATTTCCTTTGTATGGGTGCAATTTACCACCATCCAATTCTATAATTTCATTGGCTACATTGTCAAGGAAATACCTATCGTGGGTCACCATTAACAATGTTAATTGTGAATTTGCCAGATATTTTTCAAGCCATTCTATCACTTCTAAATCCAAGTGATTGGTAGGTTCATCAAGTATCAGCAAATCAGGGTCTTCAAGTAATACTTTAGCCAATGCAACTCTTCTTAATTGTCCTCCTGAAAGAGATGAAATAGCAAGACTTAAATCACTGATTCCCAGCATATCCAAAATATTGGTCATTTTGGTTTCAAAATCCCACAAATTGCCAGCTTCCATTTTTTCTATCAAATCCTGCATTTCTTCCGAGGAAATATCAGGGTTTGTCATGGCTATTTCATACGCTTTCACCAATTTATGACCAGAATTTTGGTCATCAAAAACATTTTCTTCTATATTTTTTGAGAAGTCAAAATCAAAAACTTGCCCCAAATAACCCACTCTTGTATCTTTTCTGATAGATACAAGTCCTTCGTCTGGAGGAATTTTACCAGCCAACACGTTTAAAAGTGTAGTTTTTCCACTACCATTTATACCTACCAAAGCAACTCTTTGCCCTTTGCTAATTCCGTAGGTAATATTTTGAAACAATAATTTTTCGGAAAAAGATTTTCCTACATTTTCAGCTGATAAAATATTCATACAACAAAATTGACTAAAAAAGTGAGAAATATGTTTATTTTTGTAATAAATCTTTTATTTCAAAATGCTAAAATTTCTATTTTCCTCTTTATCAATATTTTACATTAGCTTTTTAACTTCTTTTGCTTCTTCAGATACTTTGGTAGTGGCAGATATTGAGCAAAAATTAAAATCGAAAGATATTGACACTCTTTTTTATGGATTTGCAGCTAATGATATTGTTATCATTGATTTACAACTCAGCAGAGGTGAACTTAAAAGTTTTGAAGTTGTTGAAATTGGAGGTAATACTTTGTATAAATCTATTGAATCAAAATCAATTGAGAATAAAACGCTATTCGTTCATAGAAAATGTGTTTTAGCTTTAATATTGACTCACAAAGGGTTAAGAGGAAAAACCTATCATTTACACTTAAAAAGAATACCCGAAAATGAAAAAACTAAAATTTTTAATACCAATGTGAAGTTTTTGCCTATCTATGATACCATTTATGAATTTTCTAATAAAAAACTAGTTACCAGAAAAGATACTGTTTATGAAATTGTGATGGATAAAACAGAAAGAGTGCACTCTTTTACCTCTATTAATTTAGCACCCAACAGAAGTTTAGTAGAAATTCAAATACCAAAAGGATATGATTATTGGACATTTTGGATTTCAGTAGGTGCCGAAGGAAGAAAAGCCTACAAAGAATCTGTTAAAAATATAGGCAAAACTTTGGCTTCTGCAGCAGGATTTATACCTGAATATGGGCCACTTATTGCACTGGGAATCAATGGATTTATTGCAGTTACCGACCAAAGTATTGGTGATAACATTATTTATGGAATTACCAATAAAAAAGCTGATGCTGATAAATTTTTAAAATTTGGTGACGAAATCTCTTATTTTAAAAGTGGAAATGTTTTAAAAGATATTTTTAAAATTACTGATGAAAGTATGTTAAAAAATGTATATTTATGCCTGAAAAATGACAATATTAGAGAAAGCATAGATGTTGATATTAAAGTAGTTGCTTTCAAAATAGAGAATGTTACAGAATCAAAAATAGTAAAGAATATAAAATCAATCAGCCACAAAGGCACAAAACCAGTGAATCAATAAATTCCCCTATAGCTTTTTAAACAAATGAACAAATTTTTAAAGTATTTTAAACCCCAATTTGCGGTAAAAGAAGAAGAGTTTTTCAAAAATCAAATATCAGCTTTTATGATTTTTGGCTCTTGCTTGTTGTGTATGGTTTATATTGTTTTTGGATATCATTATTCACAACCAGTAATATTATACACAAACCTTTTTCTTTCAATTACTTATGTTGTATTATTTTTGTGTATGCATACCCAATATACCAAAATAGTAAAATTAATTTTTATAGTTGTGGCATCAAGTGGTTTGCTATACGAAGCTACCAATTACCCTAAAAATGCACTTTTTAATATTTTGTATTCGGTTGTATTTTTTTTAATCTTCATTATTTTCGATTCTAATTCAATTAAGGAAGTTTCTTTTGCAGTAATCTACATGATTTGTTCTTATTTGTATTTAGAATTTTATTTTATTCATCACGATTTTAGCACATTAAGTGATAACCCAACCATGATGAATATTGTAGTTTTAAATGCAATTATGTTTGCAGGTGGTTTAATATCAATAGGTTATTATTATGTAGATACCAATAAACAAATATTTGAAAGTATATCTGAAAAAGAAACCCACCTTGAAGCCATTTTAGAAAACAGCCAAAATGCCATTTGGGCAGTTGACAACAACCTGAATATCATAACTTATAATGAAAATTTTGCTAAATTTTGTGAAATTACAGAAAGCAAAAGACCAGTGATTGGTGAACCTATTTTAAAGCATTTATCTAAAAGAATACTAAGTGCCAATGAGTGGAATAAAAGATGTTCAATTGCAATGACCGGTAAAAAAATAACCGAAGAATTGTCATTTACTTACGAAGGAAACCAAATTTTTGTAGAGGTATCATTATTCCCTATCAAAACTAAAAAAGGTGACTTGAAAGGAATAGCTTTTTTTGGTAAAGATGTAACCAAAAGAAAAAACTCCACGACTGTATTGATTAAGAAAAATGAAGAACTTGTAAAAGCCAATGAGGAACTTGACAGACTGGTTTACAGAGCTTCACATGATTTAAAAGCCCCTTTAATGTCGGTGTTGGGATTAATCAATATCACTGAAATGGAACTTAAAGATAATGCACAACCTTTGGCTAAGAATTTTGAGATGATGAGAAAATCTGTTACAAGATTAGATAGTTTTATAAAGGATATGATTGATTTATCTAGAAATTCTAGATTGCCCGTAATTTTTGAATCGTTTAATTTTGAAACATTTATAAAAGATACTATTTCTACTCTTCAATATTATGAAAATGCACCTTTCATTAAAATTGACACAAAAATTAATTATCCTTTTGAGTTTTATACAGATACTAAAAGAATTGAAATAATAATTAACAACCTGATTTCTAACGCTATTAAGTATCACAATGTAAACCAAGAAAATCCTTGGATAAAGATTGAAGTAAATGGCACAGCACAAGAGTTACAATTTGTGGTGGAAGAAAATGGCAGAGGAATACCACACGAGCATTTAGAAAAAATATTTGATATGTTTTACCGGGCCGACCACAATGCAAAAGGCTCAGGAATAGGACTTTATATTGTAAAAGAAACTATCTTAAAACTCGGCGGCACTATTGAAGTAATGTCTGCCGAAGGCAGAGGATCTAAGTTTATTGTAATTTTACCAAATAAGAAGTAAGAGTCAGGTGATAGGTGATAGGTGAGAAGTGATAAGTTAAAAGTTCAAGGTATTCAAAATCAACTTTAAACCTTTAACTTTCAACTTTAAACCTTCAACTTTAAACCTTCAACTATCAACTTTTAAGCTGGATTAAGAGTAAAGCCAAGTACCATTAAATCATCCATTTGTTCTTCGGTTCCTCTCCAAGCATCTAGTCTAGCAATGATAGTGCTTGCTTTTGCATCAGCTTCATTTTCAGCAATTTCTAAGAACAAATTACGCATTCTTTTTGCAGTAAACTTATTTTCAAATGCTTGGTCAAACTGGTCACTCAAGCCATCAGAAGTTAAATAGAAGTGGGTTTTAGAAGTTACCTGTAACACATGATTGGTAAACTTACGTTCTTCTTCTTTCTGAAAACCACCTATTGAAAATTTATTGGCTTTAATTTCTTTAATCTCTTCGTTTTCAACATAATAAAGCGAATTATTTGCCCCAGCATATTGTACCTCATTTCTAAATTTATGCACCGAAATTAACACCAAATCCATCCCATCTTTTTGCATATTTCCAATTTGGTCTTGTTTCAAAAGTTTTCTTATACCAATGTGTAATTGATTTAAAACTTCAGCTGGCTCCACAATATTTCTCTCGTTTACAATTTGATTTAGCAAAGTATTGCCAATCATACTCATAAAAGCACCCGGTACACCATGACCAGTACAATCTACTGCAGCAATTAAAAACCTATCGGCTCTTTCTGTAAACCAATAAAAATCACCACTTACTATATTTTTTGGTCTAAACACAATAAAAGCGTTTTGCAATTTCTGTTTAATAAATTGTGCATCAGGTAAGATAGCATACTGTATTTTTTGTGCATAATCAATACTATCTGTTACATCTCTATACAAATCTTCAATTACTTCTTTTTGAGCAATAATTTCTTCTTTTTGTTTTACTACTTCTGCAGTACGTTCTTTTACTTTTTGTTCTAATACCTTATTTGCTTTTTCTAAAGACCTTAATCTGAAGAAAATAACTAAATAAATTATGAATGCAGTACAAATTAAAGCAGTAATAATAAACCATGGTGTTCTCCAAAATGGAGGTTTTATAGTCACATGAAGTAATTTTTCTCTACTAATTTCACCAAAAACATTTTTAGCTCTTACATGTAAAACATAAGAACCAATTGGTAAGTAAGGGAAATCTAACATTGGATCTCTTGACCATTTGCTCCACTCACCTTTTTGCAAACCTTCTAATCTATATTGATAGGTAGTTGCAGTTTCATTTAAGTAATATGGTGCTGATACTTCAACAGATAAATAGTTATTTTGATAATCTAAAGTAATGGTATCTAATGTCAAATATTTATCAGAATTGTCTTTTACTGACCTAAAATCAACTGTAAATTTATCATATTTATGTGTGTTAATTTTGTTGTCTTTCACACAATGAAGCGTGTTATCGTGCACTACCCACAAATCGTTTTTGTAGTCTTTGTAAATATCCTGCACTTTATCAAATAAATCTAAATAAGGCGCTTGAGTGGTTTCTTCTTTTTTAGAATAACTAATTGGTTTCCATTTATAATCGCTGTTAGACCATGCAAAACCTGGCTGAGTAAAAATAAATTTAGCATTATGATTATGGAATTTTTTCAACTCATTGTCCAATACAAATTTTTCCTTTTTGGGTTCATATTTTAAAATTCCAGAATTAAAGAAAAACACCACTTTACCATCAATTTCTCTTACTTGAATACTTTCAGAATAACCATTATTAAAATTATAGTATTTTGCTTTTCCTAATACATCATTTTTATAATCTATTTTTAATATTTGATTAAAAGCTCCTATCCATAAATAATCATTATCTTCTGCAATAGTGTTGATATTAGCATGAAGATTAGGGAAAATATGAGAAGATAACCACTCACCGTTGATGTTTTCAACTATATAAAGTCCTTTTTGAGTACCTATAAAAAACTTATTAGGATTTTTTTCTGATTTATGAATAAAAGTTACATAAATACCTTTTTGAATGGGTTTAGCTACATCTCCATTTAATTCATACAAGCCTGAATTTGTGGCAATTAAAAGCGTATTGTTAAATTCAATTATTTGGCGACATTTTCCAACTATACCTCCTACCCTTTTATACACATAAGGAATTGATTGTAAGACATATATTTCTTTTCTTCGTCTATTGGTTGATTTTACATGCACTTTTACCGAGGCTATAGATCTGGCAGGTTTTGCTATTGCAGGTTTCCAAACTGGTTTTTTACTTACTGCTGCCACAGGTTTATTAACCTTCACAGTATCAATATGTTCTTTAATATTTTTCTTATCTTTATTTCTTTTTATACCAAAAAAATCTTTAATTTTTGCAGTCACTTTTCCTTCCTCTTGTTTTTCAACAATTGTAACCGTTTTCACAATTTGGGTATGATTTTCCTTTGGTTTAAAAATAGGCTCAGGAACAACCATTGGTTCAGATTTATTATAATTATACACTGTATCACGAATATATTCTTCAATATCTTCTAGTTTTTCAACTTTTGCTAGGTAAAATAAACCTTCACTTGTGGCTACATAAAGCCTTGATCTTAAATTAACTGCGGAAATAATATTACCTTCTAAGCCTGGATATGTAGAATACTTTTTAATTGGCAAGTTAAAATCTGCTCTTGTAATGCCAGATGCATGAGCAATCCAGATACCACCCTGAAAATCAACCCCTAATGAGGTAATTTCATCATCTGGCAAACCTGTTTGATAATTGATGGTGTATCTTGTTTTTCCAGTTTTTTTATCAATCAGTATACAACCTCCTGAAAGTGTGCCCAATGCAAAAGCATCTTTGCCCAAACTAGCCCCACAAGATAAAAGATTACTTTCTAAATATGCTTGAGATTCAATTACAAAAGGTTTTAAAAATAATCCATCAAATAAATACACTTTATTGCTATCTGTGGCCAATAAAATATTTTTGTTGTCGTAAGGAAATGAAGCCAAAATTCTATTATTGGCTAATGTGGATACCGAGCTAACTTTTTCTAGTTTATTGTTTTTATTTATTTTATGTAGTCCTAAAAATCTGATATTTATATAAACAGTATTGTTTAATACAAAAACACCTTCAAATGGATATTGGGGATTTGATTTCCAAACTCTTTCTAGTTTGTCGTTGGCTAAATTTACTTGATAAAGTGCATGATTACCATAAAAATAACCTTTATTTTGGGTAAAAACAATGGAAGTAATATCACCCTCTACTTTTGTTTTGTTAGAAATGGACACATAAGATTCTTGACCTAAATCATCTACTTTTACAAACCCAAAATTTTGATGGCAACCCACATATACTTTGCCTTGACTTCCTGGTGCAACCGACTCAGATTCAGGCGTATTATGCACTTTTAAATTTTTCCAATGCACCCCGTCATAAGATACAATTCCTCTATGGTTTACAAAATACATCAAACCATCATGCCCTTGATAAATAGATAAAATATGGTGATTATCAAGCTTATTGGCATAATTATGTAAATATATATTACCATCTTGAGCCAATAACTTGCCTACAAATAAAATAAAAATGAGTAGTAGATTAGAAAACTTTTTCATAACAGGATATATTGTTTGATTTGCAATTTATAAAATAATAGGTTATATACTGAAATTTATGTATAAATGATTCAAAAAATATTTTTTGTGGTAATAAAAATTTATTTTTAAATCTATATCATTTTGATAGACAAGATATTTTTTTTAGTTTTGTGGCATGAAATCCAAAATATTTATTATTTCATTCATTGTAATGCCCATTTTTGTAGGTATTTCTCAACCAAAAGTTATCAATAATAGACAAATATTTTGGCCACATTATTTCAGTAGATTTGAATATGGAAAATTGACTTTTCTAGCTGATGGAAGTAAAAGATTTGAACAAAACAATGCTTATCAATTGATTATGAGGGCTGGTCTTGCTTACCAACTAAGTTCAAATTTTGAATTAGCTGCAGGTTTTGCATATTCTGAAATATACGGAGTGGGAAAAGCCACAAGAAAAGAAAGAAGACCCTGGAAACAAATTACTTATAGAACGAAATTTAATAAATTAAATTTTCAAGCTAGATTTAGACTAGAACAACGCTATAATTTTGATAATAAGACAGATAAATACAATTATTCAAATGAAAGATTTAGGTTTCAAATTCAGTTTCAATATCCAATTTGGTCTAAGAATAATAAACAAGTAAGTGGAGTTTTGGCAGAAGAAATAATGCTAAATCAAGGTAAAAATGTTAACACTTTTGATCAGAATAGAATAATTGCTGGAATACAATATCAATGGAAAAAAGGAAATCATATTTTGATTAGCTACCAAAATATGTACCAGCAAACTAGAACCAAAAACACTTTTGACGATTTTGATATTTTAAGAATATTAGTTGTAAATACATTTAAATTGAAAAAAAATGACAAATAAAAATATGCAACCACAAGAAGAACCCATTGCAGAAAAATTGCAAGAAAAATTGATTGACCAAATCAATGAAGAAAATCAAAAAAGCCCCATAATTAGGTATTTAATTATTGGTTTGGGCACTTTTTTAGTAACAGCATTTGGTATTTCTTATTTTGTATCTATCAATAATCCTGGCACTTACAATGCTGGAATTGTAGTTTTGCAAAATATTTTTAACCAAAATCTACTTATATACTTATTTATTGGTTTTTTTGCCCAAATGATTGATGGCGCTTTAGGTATGGCTTACGGAGCTACAAGTTCCTCATTATTAGGCAGTTTTGGCGTCCCTCCTGCCTCAGTAAGTGCAGCTGTGCATATTTCTGAAGTATTTACAACCGGTGCCTCAGGATTATCACATTTGCACTTTAAAAATGTAAACAAAAAACTATTCTTTTATTTGGTAATTCCTGGTGCAATTGGCTCTGCAATTGGAGCATTTTTACTGGCAAATTATTTTAACAAAGATTTGATAAAACCCTTTATTTATGCTTACACCTTGGTTTTGGGTGCATTTGTGTTATCAAAAGCATTTAAAAAAGTGAAAAAAACTAAAACTAAAAACTTGATACCTTTGGCAACAACTGGTGGTTTTTTAGATGCAGTTTGTGGCGGAGGCTGGGGGCCAATTGTAACATCAACCCTGTTAAGTAGAGGAAGATCAGTAAGTTACACAGTTGGTTCTGTAAATTTAGCAGAATTTTTTGTTGCATTTGCCAGTGGAGCCATTTTAGCGTTTTTTGAAGGTGTAGATTCATGGCAAGTAATTGTAGGTTTAATAATTGGTGGTGTATTTGCTGCTCCTTTTGCGGCAGTATTGGTAAATAAAATTAAAAGAAAACCAATTATGATCATGGTGGGGTGTTTAATTATTATTGTAAGTATCTATAATTTACAAAAATCAACCAAAAAATTACTAAAAGAATACTACCCAACAGAGAAATCAAATTAATTACAATTAATTATCTATTCACAATGAACACTTTGCATAAATTGTGAATAGATAATTGAAACAAAATGTACCATAAACCAAAAAACATTTTAAATTTGTGATTGAAACAACCTAGTTTTCGTAAATGCATCTTGATTTTGAAAAACCTATAGTGGAGCTTGAAGCAAAACTAGCCGATATGAAACATTTAGCTGAAGAGAACGATGTAGATGTCTCTGACGCAGTGAAATCTCTCGAAGATAAGATTAAAAAACTCAGAAAAGACACCTATCAAAACCTAACTCGTTGGCAGCGAGTACAACTCTCACGTCATCCTGATAGACCTTACACCTTAGACTATATTCATGCAATTTGTGATAAGTTTGTAGAGCTACACGGAGATAGAAATGTGAAAGATGACAAAGCCATGGTGGGTGGTTTTGGAGAAATTGCTGGTCAAGGGTTTATGTTTATTGGTCACCAAAAAGGACGTAAAACCAAAGAACGTCAGCTAAGAAATTTTGGAATGGCCAACCCAGAAGGCTATCGTAAAGCACTTAGATTGATGAAGTTAGCTGAGAAATTCAACAAACCCATCATTACATTAATAGATACTCCTGGTGCATTTCCTGGTCTTGAAGCCGAAGAAAGAGGACAAGGAGAAGCCATAGCAAGAAACTTGAAAGAAATGTTTATGCTAAAAGTGCCAGTAATTTGTATAATTATTGGTGAAGGTGCATCTGGTGGAGCTTTGGGAATTGGAATTGGTGATAAAGTATTAATGCTTGAAAACACTTGGTATTCAGTAATTTCGCCAGAATCTTGCTCATCTATTTTATGGAGAAGCTGGGATTACAAAGAACAAGCTGCAGAAGCACTAAAACCTACTGCAACTGATATGCTAAAAGCAGGATTGATTGACGGAATTGTGAAAGAACCAACTGGTGGTGCTCACATGGACCCATTAGGAATGGCCAATAAATTGAAAAAAGTAATATTAGAAGAAGTTGCAGATTTATTCTTAATTCCTGAAGAACAAAGAATTATGAATAGAATTGATAAGTTTTCTAAAATGGGGGTTTACACTGAATTACCCGACAATGGCTTTACACGTATTTAATGCAAATATTTTCAAACTAGATGGAGGGGCAATGTTTGGCGTTGTCCCAAAATCTATGTGGAACAAAATAAACCCAGCCGACGAAAACAACATGACCACTTGGGTGGCTCGTTGTTTACTTTTTAAACAAGAAAATAGACTTTTTTTAGTTGAAACAGGCTTAGGTAATAAACAAGACGCAAAATTCAAATCTCATTTTTACGTAAATGAAAATGAAGACATTGCAGAAGAAATTTCTAAACTTGGATACAAGGCAGAAGAGGTTACCGATGTAATTTTTACACATTTACATTTTGACCACAATGGTGGAGCTATTAAAAAAAATCTAAATGGAGATTTTGAATTAACATTTCCTAATGCCAATTATTGGACAAGTAGAGCTCAATGGGAATTATTTCAAAATCCTAATCAAAGAGAAAAAGCTTCATTTTTAAAAGAAAATATGCAATTAATTGTTGATTTGCATAAGTTACATTTTATAGATGAAGAAGCATCTTTTCCTAATATTGAATTCATAATTGTAAGTGGACATACTGAAAGTCAAACACTTCCATTAATTACTTATAACGATCATAAAATACTTTTTGCGGGTGATTTATTCCCTTCTCATGCCCATATTCGTATGCCTTATGTAATGGCTTACGATATGAAACCATTGCTTACTATGGAAGAAAAAGAATGGGTTTTAGAACAAGCCGTAAATGAAAATTGGTTTATTGTATTTGGTCACGACCCGCAATACTTAGGAGCAACCATAAAAAAAGAAAATGATAAATACCTGACAGACAAGCTATTTACTACTTATAATTTCAATTAATTTTTATGGCAAATTATGGCTTAGTACTATCAGGTGGAGCTGCAAGGGGAATTGCTCATATTGGGGTGCTAAAAGCATTGGAAGAATTGAACTTAAAACCAAGCGCCATTTCTGGTGTAAGTGCAGGGGCATTGGTGGGTGCATTTTATGCGGCTGGCTATAATCCTGATCAAATTTTTAGTACCCTCATGAAAACCAATGTTTTAAGAATGCTTAGACCGGCCATGAATAGAATGGCGATTTTAAAATTAGACCGTACAGCTAGCCTGATAAACAGATATTTACCCAAAAAAATTGAAGATTTAAAAATACCTTTCACGGTCAATACAACTGATTTAAACACTGGGTTTTCTGAATATTTTTCTGAAGGGGAAATTTTAAAACCGCTGCAAGCAAGTTGCGCCATTCCAATCATTTTTGACCCCATCATTATTCATCATCATCACCATATTGACGGTGGTTTGTTAAATAATTTGCCTGTTGAACCATTTTTAGGCTTAAAGAAAATATTGGGAGTACATGTAAACCCCAAAAATACGCAATACGAAAACATTTCAATGAAAAAAATAGCCGAACGCAGTTTTAGTTTAGCACTTTCGCATAATGTGCAAGCAAGAAAATTGCAATGCGATTTTTTGATTGAACCAAATGAATTAGCAAAATACAGTTTGTTTGAAATTTCAAAAGCAGAACAAATGTTTGAAATTGGCTATAATGAAACGATGAAAAACAAAACTTCCATTTTGCAAATATTTGGATAATGGATAATTTAGAAACGTATCTTAGTACTTATTTCAATATCAAAGCAACAGAAATGGAAGCCACCGTTTCACTTTTTAAACCAATAAGTATTAAGAAGAATGATTATTTGCTAAAAACAGGTCAATTTTGCAATCAGCTTTGTTTTATAAAAGATGGAATTGTGAGAATATATGCCAACGAAAATGGAAAAGAAGTAACTCAATGGATTTCGACTAAAGGATATTTTGTAACTGATTTAGCAAGTTTTTTATTTCATCAACCTGCCAGATGGAACTTACAAGCTATCTCAGATTGTGAATTATTTTCTATAAAACAATCTGATTATGAGCAACTATCTCAAATAGTACCACAATGGCAACAAACTGAAAAAGCTTTTCTAGCACATTGTTTTACCATTTTAGAAAACAGAATTTTCTCTCATTTATCATTATCTGCGGAAGAACGTTACCAACACTTTTTTGAACAAAACAAAGCGCTTTTTCACCAAGTACCTTTGCAATATTTAGCCTCAATGCTTGGCATGACACCAGAAACTTTTAGTAGAATAAGAAAAAAAATGACAGCTTAATTTTTTCTTGATTTATATCAAGAGAGATGATTTCATTTTAGATGAACTTTGTATCATCAAAAAAAAGAAAATGAAAAACATCTTTACATTACTAATTATCACCACTTTAAATTTCAATGCCATGTCTAAAAGTATTAAAACAGAAATTGTAATCAATGCAAGTGCAGAAAAAATCTGGGCCATTCTTACTGATTTTGAACAATATCCAACTTGGAATCCGTTCATAAAATCAATTGAAGGTACTGCAACTGTTGGTAAAAAAATTAAAGCTCACATTGTGCCACCTCAAGCCAAAGGCATGATTTTTAAGCCTAAAGTTTTGGTGTTTGAAAAAGAAAAAGAATTCAAATGGTTGGGTCATTTACTATTTCCCGGTTTGTTTGATGGGGCACACAGATTTGAAATAATTGATAATCAAAACGGTACATGTACATTTATTCAAAGTGAAAAATTTAATGGCATATTGGTACCCCTTTTTAAAAAAATGCTGGATAACAACACGGTGCAAGGCTTTGAATTAATGAATAAAGCACTAAAAGAAAGAGCAGAAAAAAAGTAATATCAATTTCAAGAATTTAGACTTTAAATCTAAAATAAATTTGAATAAAATTATTAAATTAGCAAATTGTAATCCCTTGATAATTTGTTACTTCAGGCTCAAAATTTTAATAAAATACTTATAAAAATTGTAGAGTGTTGGCTTTTTTTAACCAACACCCTCAATTGTTTTGCCCAACAAGAATTTTCAAATATTCAATATTTACTTAATCCTACTTTTATAAACCCTTCATTTGCAGGAAATAATACTGATTTACAGGTAAATAGTTTTTATAAACAACAATGGGTAAACTTGGCTTCAGCCCCCAAAATTGCAGCATTTTCGGCTGATTTACCCGTTAAAAAACATTGGGGCACAGGTATTTTATTTCAATATGATAAAATTGGTTATCAAAATTCAAGTAAAATAGTGGGTCAAATTGCCTATAAAGTCAAATTGAATTCACTTTACAATCTTGATTTTGGAATGCAATTTGGCACACAACAACTTCAAATAAACCTTGCAGACCTAGACTACAAACTGCCTAATAATCAACAAATTGACCCTGTTTTAACAGCTCAAATTAACCAATGGAAACCAGTAGTAGGATTTGGATTACATTTTCACCAAGCAAAGTATTTTGTAAGTATTTCGTCACCAAATTTATTAGCCACTGAAATTCAAAATGTTGAAAACAATCTTCAATCAAAATATTTTCAGCAATATTATTTCTGTGCAGGATTAAATTTAAAAGCTTCTAAATCAATTACTTTAAAGCCTGCTATTTTATTAAAAAATATAAGTGGCACTCCCCTATTGGCTGATTTTAATACCAGAATTTCATACCAAGAAAAATTTACTTTAGGGCTTTCGTATGCTAGTAACCAAAGTGCAAACGCATTTTTTCAATTTACTATAAATAAGCAATTTACAATTGGATATGCGTATAAATATTATTTTTCTACTTTAAAATATTACCAAGCTGGTTCTCAAGAAATTGCTTTAAAATATATACTTCCGTTGAAAAAGAAATCTGAAGAGGAATTAGAAAAAAGCAAAGAAGTTATTTCACAATAAATGGTTGAATTTCAAACAATTGTTCATTTTGAGGATTGACAATAATTTTAACTGCGTGCATATCGTTTTCACCAAAAACTTGCACACGAGTAAAATTCAACACAGTTTTTCTGTTCTTTTTGCTGTCAAACAACAAAGGTTTTTCTACAATAAACTCATGAGAATCACCATTTAAAAGCAAAACAGGTTTTCCAAAAGCAATGGTTTGATTTTTAAGTTCTTCTAAAAAAGACTGAAAACCAGTACCAATTTCTCCATTCTTATTGTAAAACATATCAGCATGAATGGCAATTACCAAACCCAACTGATTATTGCTATTTGCTTTTGCAAAAACTTCTTTTAACCAAGCAATATTGGCTGCATTTCTTTCATAAAACTCTTTATTTTGATTTTTCAAATCGAGATTAAAATGATTGTTTGACCCAACAACATGCACCGTTGCAAATGCAACATTTGAATATTGCCAGTACAAATTCTCAACAAACTTCTCATAACCAGGCATTAATGATTGAGATTGAAGTATCAACTTTTCATTTCCTAAGCTATTATTGCCTTTAAAAAAAACACTTCTCAACTTATTTAGTAGTTCTTCTTGGTCATAATTTCCACAGCCTGGTCGGCTGCAATCTGTCCATTCGTTATCGCCAGGTGTGTAAATCAATGGTTTAGAAAACTGAGAAAAATAATTATGCATTCTCATGTAAGTTTCGTCATCACAAAGAGAAGCTCCAGATTTAAAATCACCTAAATGAATTGAAAATGAAGATTTTTCTGAATTGATTTTTCTTATAAAATTTTGAAAATCAGCTTCATCTGTTGGCAAATTATAAGGAATATCTCCAAAAGCAAAAAATGAAAAGGATTGTTGAGAATAGGTAAAATTTAGAATGAAGAAAAGAGGTAAAAAAAGAAAACATTTTTTCATTGGTATTTAATATTTAATAAATTATGATAAACATCTACAAGATAGTGCAGCTATTCGAAATTTGCAATTTAGAATTAGTATCAGTGGATTTAAAATCCACATAAACAATTGATAATAAAATCATTAGCTACAATCAAGGATTGTAAATCTTTAAAGCATCCAGATTGTAAATCTGAACAAGCACTTTATACTTACTTTATTATGATAAATTTTAATGGAAGAACTCGAGTATCAGAGAACACTCGGGACAGCTGAATATTGATTTCACTATAATAAAACCTTTTCTTAGAATCATAATTGTAATTAAGTATTAAATATTATATGTATTTTCGAGTATAGAAATATCTTTATATGATAAATGTAATAAGAAAGAAAAAACAAACAATAAAATGCCTAAAGTAAGATAAAATACTATATACATCCCATTAAATTTTTTTGCTTTAAGAGCTGCTTCATTGGGGTTTAAATGATTGTATTTTAATTTTACAGAATCACCTTTTAAATAAGTCAACTTTAAATTAGTATTAAATTCATACGTATATTCCTGTTGATTAATTGTATAGTTAACATACACTCTAGAATTTTCTCTATCAGTTATTATTCCATTTACATCAGAATTATAATGCTCAGACACATAAATATCTGTTAGAAAATCTCTTATTCCTAGTACAATAGTTAGAATTAATGCAGTAGCCATAATTATTACAGCTATCCAAATCCTTGTTTGTTTAGCCTTTAGACTCTCTAATTCTTTCATTTTTCTTATTAATGGGGTATATCTACGTCCCAAGTTTTACCAAGGACAGGTGCTTCAACTTACTCTATTTATGTTCTTCTTCACCTGAACAAAGTTGTAAGATAGTGTAGCTATTCAAAATTTTATAACTTGGTAGGTAAAAAATGTAGGCAACTTTTCATCTTAATTTAATATTTAACAAATTTATGAATTTCAGTTTCTTTTTCGCCATAGAGTTTCAAAATATAAATACCTGTTTTAAAAGTACTTACATTTACATTTTCTTCTAAAAAGCTTCTTTGAATGAGTAGTTTACCACTTATGTCTGTAATTTCAAATTTCACTATATTTTTATCTGTACTAATTGAAAAATGATCTGAAACTGGATTTGGAAAAATGACGGTGTTGTTACTCAAATAAATAGGTTTATCAATAGAAGTAACATCTACACTATCAAAATATACTTGAATTCTATTATTTTCTCTGTCAGAAATATAAATATTGCCATGAGAATCATTTCTTATGCACGACAAATATCCAAATGCTTCATTACCAGTGCCCCAAGTTGCAAATTGAGAAATATAATTACCATTGGTATCAAATTTCTGAACTCTAGCATTGTATAAATCAGCCACATATACTGCTCCATTTTGAGAAATTGTTAAAGAAACTGGCTTGTCAAAACTTCCATTTTCACAACCTTCACTCCCCCATTTTTTGATAAACTGCCCACTATTTGTAAATTTTTGAATTCTATTATTCTCGGTATCAGCAATATAAATATTTCCTTTAGCATCCAATGCAATCCCATTTGGTGAATTAAACTGAGAATCAGATGTGCCTTTAGAACCAAAGTAGTACAATAAAGTACCACTTTTATCAAACTTACTCACCTTACAAATCTCATTATCAAGAATATAAATATTTCTTTGTTTATCAATTGTAATATCTTTGGGCTGTGAAAATATCCCATTTATCGATTTAACAATTTTACCTAAAGTATCAATTTGAATGATTCTTTTATTTTTGGTATCTGAAAAATAGATACTAAAATTATTGGCTGCAATATTCCAAGTAAGTTTTGATTGAAGAGAATCTAAACTAGTTAAAGGTATGTTTTTTAACAACTTACCATTTTTTAAAATAGATATTTCATTTGAAATTGGCTTTGCAACATACATAAAACCAAGTGTATCAAGTGCTATGCCAGTAGGAAAACTAAGTGGGTCATTTTTCCCCCAAGTAGTTATAAAAGAACCAGTTGATGAAAATTTTTGCACACGTTGGTTGTCACTTTCTACAACAAAAACATTTCCAGAGGCATCTATACAAGCTCCTTTTGGATGAATAAATTCAGCATTTCCAGTGCCATAAGTTCCAATTTCTTTTAAAAATGTACCTGCGGTATCAAAAATTTCAACTCTATGGTTCTCATAATCAGCCACTATAATTTTATTTTGAGGAGAAATACTTATGCTTTGCGGATATATAAAATTACCTTGATAACTACCATAATATCCCCAAGTTTTAACAAAAACGCCAGCCGATGTAAACTTTTGAATTCTACAATTTCCGGTTTCCAATACATAAACAAAACCTTGATTATCAACCACAACTCCTCTAGGAAAGTAAAATTGACCCAATTGATTTCCCTTTGAGCCCCAAGATTTTATAAACTTTCCTGATGAAGTAAAAACTTGAATTCGGTGATTGTTTGCATCCGTAACATACACATTACCAGCAATATTTGTTGCAATTCCAGAAGGATTATTAAATTGAGAACTATCTGTTCCAAAACTTCCAAAACTGCCTAAAAAAGTTCCACTTGATGAGAATTTTTGAATGCTGTGATTGTCATCGGCAATAAAAACTGCATTATTTTTATCAATATGTATAGCTCTTGGATTGTTAAATTTCGAGGCATTGTATCCAAAACTTCCCCATTTAAGCAAAAATTCACCTGAATTAGAAAATTTCTGAACTCTATGATTTTCAGTATCCAACACATAAATATTTCCCAAATTATCACTTGCTACGGATGATGGAAATGCAAAACTAGGAATGATAGAATCTTGTGTATAAGTACTAATTTCCTTTACATACACAGGTGAAACTGCTTGCGCAAGTAACTGTGTGATAGAAAAATAAATAACTAAAGAAAGTAGTACAGTTTTTTTCAATGTTTCGTATTTTAAAGCAAAGTAATGAAAATTTTCAAAAGGAAACTATGATTAAAACGGATAATTTAAGCATTTAATATACTTCTAAATAAATATTTAAAAAATCAAATAATACTCTTTTAAAAGTTGGGCAAATTCAAAGGTATAAACATTATTTTGTCTGCTAACTTTTATCGCTAAAGATTTTGTAATTGCCTCAATTTTAACATCAATATACTGAAATTGAACAATATACCTAAAAGGTAGTTCTGAAGTAAAATTGGAAATTTCTAAAATTTCAATAGTTTTCAAAGATGAATATCTATTCACATCAGCCATAAAAGTATGAAAAGTTTGTGCTGGTAAGAGCACAAAAAATTTACCTTCATTTGATAATAATTTTTCAACTCCAATAATTAAATCCTTAAAACTTAAATTTTGAGCATGATGTGCTATATTTTTTTGAACATTAGTGCTTTTTAAATTATGTTCATAAAACGGTGGATTTGAAACTATTAAATCAAACTTTTCATTTGAAGAATAAGTATTAAAATCTTGATTTATAACTTCTAAGTTCGTTTTCCAAGGTGAATTTTCAAAATTTAGTTTACATTGTTCGCTTGCTTTTTCATCAATTTCAATTGCTGTAATTGTTGCATTATCAAACCTTTGTGCCAACATTAAACTCAACAATCCACTTCCTGCACCAATATCTAGAATACTCTTTGCTTCATTTGAATGCACCCAAGCACCTAATATACAAGAATCTGTACATACTTTCATAGCGCAGTCACTGTCTTCAATGGTAAATCTTTTAAATTTAAACATCTAATATAAAATTAGTTATAAAATTTATTCACACAAAACTCCACTTTTTCGTCTAAACTCAATTCATTCGGAATCCAATTAATTTCAAAACCATCTTTTTCCATTTTCCTAAACCAAGTCATTTGCCTTTTTGCAAATTGTTGTATGGCAATGGTTAATTTTTCAATCATTTCATCTTTTTCAAGGGCTTTTTCTAAAAATTCCATCACAAATTTGTATTCAAGTCCAAAAAACTTCAATCTTTCAGGTGCTATTCCCATTTTCAACAAGCCTTCCACTTCTTCAATTAATCCATTTTCAATTCTTTGAAGCAGCCTATTGGCAATTTTTTCTCTTCTTTCTTCTCGTTCTGGTGCTAATCCAAAAATTAATGTGTTCTTTTTAACACTGTTATCAATTTCAAAATCAGGAAATTGTTCTAAATACATCAAAACTTCAATAGCCCTAATGAGTCGTTTTTTAGAATTAAAATCAACCAAATACAGATGATGATTTGGCATTCTTAAATAATAATTAATCAATTCTTCTTTGCTTGAATATTCATCTAGTATTCCTCTAAGATTCTCATCTATAGGCACATTGGCAAAAGGATAACCACTTAAAGCAGTTTGCAAATACATACCAGAACCTCCACAAATAATAGGAACATTACCTTGATCCAATATTGAAACATAACATTCTTCAAAATCTTTTTTAAATTCTGCTATGTGATACATTTCGTTAATTGGCACAATATCAATCAAATGATAAGGAATTTCGGTTCCATTTATCACATATTCATTTAAATCTTTACCAGCACCAATATTCAACCCTTTGTAAACTTGTCTAGAATCGGCACTTATAATTTCAGCATTTTCAAGCTTGTACGCTAAATTTGTGGCTAAATTTGTTTTTCCGCTAGCAGTAGTTCCTAAAATACAAATTGATTCAAATTTACTTTTCATAAAATCGTTTTATATATTTTAAATTACCAGCATTAAAAACTTTATTTGTTTGATTATCAATAAATTCTATTGATTCCTTGATTTTATGAGGATATATTCTTTCGTTATTATCATTGATATAAAATGATTGGCAAGGTGTAATTTCTACCAATTCAAAACCCAATTTTTCATAACTTTCCCCATTTGCCCAATCAAAATCTACGTAAGAAGTGATGCCTCCTGGCTGAACCATTTGCACAAAATATTTCATTATTTTGGACATTCCACCCACAACTATAGTCCCTTTTTTGCTTGCATACCTTATCCAACCATAAGATATATAAGGATTTAATTCATTTTTCATCAAAAGAGAAGGTCCAAAAGTTGCAACAGCAACTAATTCTTCACCTGTAAATAATCCAAATTTGAATTTTGCTTTTGTGCCTCCTTGTAAATGATGCTGGTTGAGAAACTGAGTAGATACAACAATATCAATTACCTTTACTGTTGTTTTTCGAGCAAAAATGCGTTCGCCTTTTCCCATCAAAACCATTAATCGAGATTTCACAATCTCATTTTTAGTAAGCCAAACATCTTCCCACAAAATTATAAGTTTTTGATTATTAAACTTATATTCTTTTTTCAGTTCATAAATTTGATTTTTGTAATCAGCAGATATAGGGGAAAGAGGAATTAGCATTAATTCAAAATTTCCACAATGCAAATGCGAAAAAAAAGGATGTGGTATCACATTCACATTTTGTTCTAAAAAATGTAAAACTTCTGTTTGAAACAAGGACATTTAAGAAGTTTTCTTTTGGATAAATATTCTATAAACCCTTAAAGGATAAACTCTTAGACCAAAACTAAAATAAAAACCATTGTATTTGATATCTTTATTATCATTTAATAATTTATTAAAAAGAGAATATCGATACCCACCTTGTACCCTTGCATTGAGCCATGGATATATTTTATATTGAATTTCATGCCCTATTTGCACTGGCAAATAATCAGTAGTTTGTTTTTCAGAAAATGAATTTGTTTGCTGATTAAATTCCCATTTTTTTTCAAAGTAGGATTTGCCTATACCAAAACCAATTTCCATAGGTACACTAAATTCCCATCTTTTAGTGTCAAAATAGCTATATTCATAAGCTGCACTACAAAAGTATAAATAAAAGTTTTCCTTTATATAAACATTACTTAGCAACTGATTATCATAATATTGACTTTCTTTATAAAATGGTTTAAATGGATTTACTGTGGTATAAGCACCTAAAGAAATCATTTGATTTCGCTTAAATTTATAACCAATTAAAAGTCCAAAAAAACGAGTTGGATTATAATTAATTGATGAATATCTTCCATCGTATTGTACTACAAATTTGTACCACTTAGAATGATGATTACTTGTATCGGCTTGACAAAAAACTTTTGAGCTGAGAACAGAAAAAAATAGTAGTAAGATAATGATCCATTTATTATCCATGCGAGATTAAATAAAAAATCCCGACCTTTAAAATCGGGATTTTAATTTCTTTTGGAAAAAAGAATTAAGCTTTTGTGTTTTTCACGTCTTGAACTTCAAGTCTAATTTCTTGAGCCAAAGTTTTTAAATCTTGCATACCTTTACGAACTCTTGTTCCTGCTGCTTGATTTTCTTTGTCGTAAAATTTAACAAAGTCTCCTTCTAGTGAAAGAAGTAATTCTTTTAATTCGTTAAATCTGTTCATTCAACCAAAAATTTAATGTTATAAATAATTCCACATTGCCAAGTTATAAATTTTGTTCGTATCTACAAAACTTTTTAACATTTTTACTAAACTGCAGATGCTATTTCTGCACTGTATAAGCCCTTTTTCAATTTTTCAGAAATAGCTTCAAATGCCGTAATGGTCTCATTTACATCTTCTAACGTGTGTGCAGCAGTAGGAATTATTCTTAACATAATTATTCCTTTAGGTACCACAGGATAAAGCACTATAGAACAGAATATTCCGTAATTTTCTCTCAAATCCATTATCAGCTGTGAAGCCTCTCCTACTGTACCATTTAAAATTACAGGGGTTACAGGCGACTCTGTTCTTCCTAAATTAAAGCCTTTTTCTCTTAATCCAGACTGTAAAGCATTTACAATTGTCCAAAGTTGTGTTCTTAATTCAGGTTTATTTCTTAATAATTCTAATCTTTTCAAAGCACCAATTACCATTGGCATAGGCAATGATTTTGCAAATATTTGCGAACGCATGTTGTATCTCAAATAATCAATCACATTTTCAGTACTTGAAATAAATGCACCAATTCCTGCCATTGATTTGGCAAAAGTTGAAAAATAAATATCAATTTGGTCTTGCACGCCAAAATGTTCGCCAGCTCCAGCTCCCGTTGCTCCCATAGTACCAAATCCATGCGCATCGTCCACCATTAATCTGAAATCAAACTTTTTCTTTAGCTCAACTATTTTATCTAATTTACCTAAATCACCAGCCATTCCAAAAACACCTTCGGTAATTACCAAAACACCACCACCAGTTGTTTCTGCTAATTTCTGAGCTCTAACTAGTTGCTTTTCAAGATTTTCAATATCGTTATGAGGAAATACATATCGTTTTCCTAAGTGTAATCTTAGTCCATCAACAATACAAGCGTGTGATTCTGAATCATAAACAACCACGTCATTTCTATCAAGCAAGGCATCAATTGCCGACATAATTCCCTGATAGCCATAGTTTAATAAAATTGTATCTTCTTTTTTTACAAAATCAGAAAGTTCGTTTTCTAGTTGTTCGTGATAGTTTGAGTTACCAGACATCATTCTTGCACCCATTGGATATGCCATCCCAAATTCATTGCAAGCTTCAGCATCTGCTTTACGAACATCAGGATGATTAGCTAAACCAATGTAGTTATTTAAACTCCAATTAAGCATCAATTTCCCTCTAAATTTCATTCTAGGGCCTATTTCCCCTTCTAATTTAGGGAATGAATAATAACCATGTGCTACAGATGAGTGCTGACCAAGTGGGCCTCTGTTCTTTTTAATTTTCTCAAATATATCCGTCATCTACTTCTAATAAACTATAAATTGTACAACAAAAGGAACGCAATTTAGCTAAAATATAAGAATATTTCAAATCTTATATTTACAAGCCAACTTATTGACATATTGTTTCGTTAATTGCAAAATATTTTTTTTGGTATATTTAATTTAGGAATTAGTTATTTCTATTTTAATTCTACATTAACAGATTAGATTATTATAGAAAACGAAGTTTTCAATTTTGTGAAATTTTATAAAAAAGTTAAAGTAGAATTAACAGATTGGAAAAAATAAACAAAAAATACTGCCACGAATTCACGAATTAAAATTATAATTCGTGAATTCGTGGCACAAAAAAAGGTTTTCACGAAGTGAAAATCAAAATACAATTTCACAAATTGAAAACTAAGTTTTCTTTAAAATATTTAATTTAAAGTAGAATTATGAAAATCACAAAAATATTAATTGACAACCGTGGAGAAATTGCCATTAGAATTATTAAAACATGTAAAAAATTGGGAATTAAATCAGTTGCAATTTATTCTGAGGCAGACAGATACAGTCAACATACTTTACTCGCCGATGAGGCAATTTATATTGGCGGCGTGAGCTCTGCGGAATCATATTTAGTAATTGATAAAATAATTGATGCTGCAAAAAAATCACAAGCCGATGCCATACACCCAGGTTATGGATTTTTGTCGGAGAAAGCCGCTTTTGCCAAAAGAGTAAAAGAAGAAGGAATTATTTTTATAGGCCCAAGTGCCGAAGCCATTGAAATAATGGGCAGCAAATTGGAATCGAAAGAATTAGCTAAAAAAATAGGAGTGCCATTGGTTCCTGGTTCTACTGGGGCAATTAAAACTTTTGAAGAAGCCAAAAAAATTGCCAATGAAGTGGGTTATCCTGTTTTAATTAAGGCTAGTGCTGGTGGCGGTGGCAAAGGAATGCGAGTAGCAAATGATGAAAATGAACTAAAAAATAATTTAGAAAGAGCTAAAAGCGAAGCACTTAATTCTTTTGGCGACGATACAGTTTTTATAGAAAAATACATTACTTCTCCTCGTCATATTGAAATTCAAATTTTGGCTGACAACTTTGGCAATGTAGTGCATTTGTTTGAAAGGGAATGCTCTATTCAAAGACGACACCAAAAATTGGTTGAAGAAGCACCATCAGTAGTGGTGAATGAAGCAACTAGAGAAAAAATGGGAAACTATGCCATAGCCTTGGCAAAAGCTTGTAATTATACTGGAGTGGGCACCATAGAATTTGTGTGGGAAAATGAAAATTCTTTTTATTTTTTAGAAATGAACACTAGATTACAAGTAGAACACCCTGTGACAGAATTTATTACAGGACTGGATTTAGTGGAACAACAAATAAAAGTGGCTCAAAATGAAGAGATGAGTTTTTCTCAAAATGACTTAAAAATTACGGGTCATGCCATAGAGTTAAGAATTTGTGCTGAAAATGTTTTTCAAAATTTCTTACCTAGCACAGGACAAATACTTGATTATGTGAAACCAACAATGGAAAACATAAGGTTTGATGATGGTTTAGTTGCAGGGGATTATGTGCATAGATATTACGACCCAATGATAGGGAAATTGATAGCTTATGCCGCAACCAGAGAAAAAGCGATTGAATTAATTGCACAAGCTATTGATAATTATATTATTACTGGCATATATACTACACTGCCTTACGGAAAATATGTTTTTACCCATCCTGATTTTATTGCCGGCAATTTCTCCACTAAATTTATTGAACAAAATTATACTCATTTTTTAGATACATTTACAGGTAAATCTGAAATTGAAGGTCAATTGGCTTGTGGTATAATTAAACAAGAAACTGAATAGTTCTGCTAAAACAGATTGGAATAAACAAACAAAAAATACTGCCACGAATTCACGAATTAAATTTAAATTCGTGAATTCGTGGCAGAAAATTAGTTTTTCACGAAGTGAAAACTAAAATTTATTAATATTCCTCAAATTGAAAACTACGTTTTCTTAAAAAAATTAATGTGTTTTAGAAGAAATATAATGGATATAGCCTCTCTGCTTGAAGAAAAATATTTGCAATACAACCAAGTCAATTTTATAGAAAACGACCCTATTTTAATTCCTCATCTTTTTTCACTTAAAGAAGATATTGAAATTATGGGATTTTTTGCATCAATCTTGGCTTGGGGACAAAGAATAACCATTATTAACAAATGTAAACTGTTGATTTCTTTGTTTGATAATGCCCCCTTTGACTTTATTTTAAACCATGAAACCAAAGATTTAACACAAATAAGCAAATTTGTACACCGCACTTTTAATGGCACAGACCTTCTTTATACTATTTACATTCTTAAACAGATATATACCCAACATGGTAGCTTAGAAAATGCCTTCTCAATTGGATTAAATACAGAAAGTGAAAATATTGAAATGGGTTTAAACAACTTTAAAAAACTATTCTCAGATAGTGAATTTTACCCACAACGTACTGGCAAACACATAGCCTCTCCCCTACAAAAATCGGCATGCAAAAGATTGTGTATGTACCTAAGATGGATGGTAAGAAATGACGACAAAGGAGTTGATTTTGGCTTGTGGACTAAAATAAAACCATCACAATTGATTTGTCCTTGCGATGTACATGTAGATAGGGTGGCTCGTCACTTAGGATTGCTACAAACCAATAAAACCGATTGGAATGCCGCTGTAACATTGACCCAAAATTTAAAAACCTACGATGCACAAGACCCTGTAAAATATGACTTTGCTCTATTTGGTATGGGGGTTGAAAGGTATTTTTAAGATTTATAGCAATTAGAATTGGTTTTTCTGTAGTCGATATTAGTGATTGATATGGATTGAAAATCCATAGATACGGATTCGGCTTTGCAAAAGTCGAATAGCTCTAAAGTTTTAATAATTAGCTATTTGGAAGATTGCGAATAGCTGATAAATTATTTAATCTTAAAAAAACTTTTCTTAAGATTTTTCAACGTTAAACTATCTTGTTTCAATTCTACAATTATCTCCGCAGTCGCTCGGCTCCTGCCGAGTGACTATTATCATTAAGGCATCTTGCCGTTGTTACAACAAATCCAACACTTTTATTGGACTATAAGGACTTGCATTATTCCGCAGTCGCTCGGCTCCTGCCGAGTGACTGTTATCATTAAGGCATCTTGCCGTTGTTACAACAAATCCAACACTTATATTGGACTATATGGACTGGCACTACTCAAAATCCAATCCTCAGGTTCAGCTACAAAACCAGCTCATACTGGGTTTTGATGTATATAATTTTCCGCAGTCGCTCGGCTCCTGCCGAGTGACTATTATCACTAAGGCATCTTGCCGTTGTTACAACAAATCCAACACTTTTATTGGACTATATGGACTTGCGCTACTCAAAATCCAATCCTGCGGTTCAGCTACAAAACCAGCTCTTACGGGGTTTTGATGTATATAATTTTCTTTTTGTTTTATTACTTCTGCCGACCACAAAGGAATTGGATGGCTATCTTTTTGCCAAAATGCAAAATCCTTATTTTGTTTTGTTCCTTTGCCATGATACCTAAATATCATTTCCAACCACTCTTTTCTCGATTCTTGTGGATTTTCTAATATCAGTTTCAAAAATTGTTTTGCCGTATAGCTTTTAAAATCTCTTATCCAATCTGACAGTAACTGTTCGTCTTTTCTTGCTACAATCATGTGTAAATGATTAGTCATGACTACATAAGCATAAATTTCTAAATCCTTATTTGCTTGACAATAAATCAGGTTTTTAACCAATTCATCTGTGTAAATTTTTCGAGTAAATACATCTGCCCAGCCAACTACAGTAAAGGTCAAATAAAATAAACCTCCTGCATACGTCTTTCTTAATTCTGACATTTAGTAATGTTTTCGTCAAAAATAAATATTGAATAGTTAAATATCAAATTTTATTTATTACAAGCATAACTATTTAAATAACAGCGGCAAGTATTTAATAAAAACGGCAAGATGCCTAAAAGATAAGCGTCACTCGGCAGGATCCGAGCGACTGCGGGTGTTACCAGCAGAGTTATTTTCTTTCCGTTATCTTGTCAACCTTCTGGACAACATTCGATTGAGTTTATTAAATATGTCACATGAAATAAAGTTGTCAATAATATAACTAAAAGTAAAACCGTCCAGTTAATTCCATTGAAAGATAATTCAACTAATAGGAGTGGAATTGAAATTATGATTAATATTATATAGATTACAATTGCTATGCTTCCTTTGTGGCTTTTAATATTACATTCAATTGTCGGAAACATTATATAAGTTAATGCTTCTATAAGAATTGAAATTAGAATTAAAGATATGTTTTTCTGTTTTTGAGTTAACTTCATTATTTAGATTTTTAAAGAACAGTTAATTTCAACTTCGTCTATTTCTGCTCCTCCGCAGTCGCTCGGCTCCTGCCGAGTGACTACTATCATTAAGGCATCTTGCCGTTGTTACAACAAATCCAACACTTTTATTGGACTATATGGACTTGCACAACTCAAAATCCAATCCTCAGGTTCTCCTACAAAACCTCCTGCCTACGTCTTTCTTAATTCTGACATTTAGTAATGTTTTCGTCAAAAATAAATATTGAATAGTTAAATATCAAATTTTATTTACTACTAGCATAACTATTTAAATAACAGCGGCAAGTATTTAAAAAAAGCGGCAAGATGCCTTAAAGATAAGCGTCACTCGGCAGGAGCCGAGCAACTGCGGGGAACCACTTGTAAAAGGAAAACATCTTACAAGTTTTTCAAATTCAGAAGAAGAAGCAGTTGAATTAACTAAAATAGTACCTTTTTTATTGGAGGATAAATTGAAAGAACTGGGTGCTCATTACACAAATGCTAGCAAATGGGAATCGTATGTGCAACAAGATGGTTTGCTCATCACTGGTCAAAATCCAGCTTCATCGGCAGGAGTAGCTCAGTTACTTTTAAAAACGCTAAAAGGTGAAAAACCAACTCATTCATAATTAAAAATGAAAATTGCCTCCAATTAGTCTTCGTTTGCGAGGATTAATTGGGGGCAATTCTTATGGATTATGTTTTAGACATTTCCTATGGTTAGCTTATTCACTTTTCCTTAAATACACTTACTAGGAAATCTTTTGTTTGTGGATGTATTTAGAGAGATATACCAGCTATGGGGTAGGTTTTTGTTTGATTAAGTTAAATATTGCACTTTATTGGTTTATGATTCATAATCCGAGTTAAAAACTCGAACTAGCAACTGCCGCAACATGCTAGGACTAGCTGAGCATAACGTCAGGCTGTGAAAAAACTAAAAAACACCCCAAAAACACCTTTTAATTTTCCATTTTTTGTATTATTAAAGCATCTTGGTGCAACACAATTCTAAGCCACCATTTGATGCAAGGCATTTT
>Ga0214921_10002675_pt1 | contig 28498 bp, 27 predicted proteins | sample LL1505_MetaG_FD_177992 | JGI IMG/M metagenome (GOLD analysis project Ga0214921, IMG submission 177992) | Freshwater microbial communities from Lake Lanier, Atlanta, Georgia, United States - LL-1505 | ecosystem: Environmental > Aquatic > Freshwater > Lake | place: USA: Georgia | collected...
TCTTCGGCGGCAAGGCACGCATCAATCAGGAAGGTGCGCGCCTTAATGACTTGATGGTGCAGGCCTCCAGTTACGGCAAGGCAATCCCGCTGGTGTATGGCAATGCACGCATCGCCGGTAATATTATCTGGTCGCGCCCGATTCAGGAACATGTCACCACCACCACGCAATCCTCCGGTGGAGGTAAAGGCGGCGGCGGTGGTAGTGTCGAAACCACCACGACCAGTTACACCTATACCGCATCGCTGGCAGTGGCCATTTGCGAGGGGCCGATCAGCGAAGTGGTGCGCGTATGGGCTGACGCAAAGCAGCTTGATTTAACACAGGGCAATTATACCCTGTATCTCGGCGACGAAACACAACTTCCCGATACCTATATTTCGTCTTTCTTTTCCGCAGGGCAAACGCCTGCTTATCGCGGCAGAGCCTATGTGGTGATCAAGGATTTTCCGCTGGGGGATTTTGGTAACCGCATTCCCAACTTTACCTTCGAGGTGCGCCGCACACTCAAAAAAGCTTTCGATCTTGAAGACAAGATTAAGGACATCACCATCATCCCCGGAGCCGGGGAATATGTGTACGACACGGTGGTGCAGGAAAAACAATCCGGCCAGCAGGACGTGTCAGGCAATTTCGTGCAGGGCGGCAAGGTTGAAAAAATTAACCAGAATAATCTCTCGGCAAAAGCCGACATGCTGGTGGCGCTCGATAATCTCAAAGCCAATCTGCCCAATGTACAGTGGGTGGCCGTGGTGGTGAACTGGTTCGGCGATACGCTGAATCCCAATACAATGGTGATCAAACCCGCCGCTGAATTCAATGGGCAAGGCGCGCGCGTCACGCCCGACGAATGGGCAGTAGGCAGTTTTAATCGTTCAAACTCACATGTGATCCTGACGTTTCCCGATGGTTCGTCTACTTACGGCGGTACACCGACCGATAAAAGCATCATTCGGCTGTGTCAGGAATTGAAAGCGCGGGGGTATAACGTGCTGTTTTACCCGATGCTGCAGGTGGATACGATTACCCCGCAAGCCAAGCCCTGGCGCGGACGCATTACCCCCACCAGCATCACGGAGGTTACCAATTTCTTCACCAGCACGAACGGCTACAACGCCTTCATCAACCATTACGCCAACCTCAATGTCGGGGGCGTACTGCTGAAGAATAACATCGACGGCTTCATGATCGGCTCGGAGCTGGTCGGCCTGACGCAATATATGAGCAGCGCCGGCGTATTTCCTGCGGTGACACGGTTAAAAACTCTTGCCGCCAGCGTCAAATCCGCCGTAGGCAGCGGCGTGAAGGTGGCTTACGGCGGCGATTGGAGCGAATACCACAGCGTAAACGGCTGGTATAATCTCGATCCGCTGTGGTCGGATGCCAATATCGATGTGGTGGGGATTGATTGCTATTTTCCGCTGACACCAGATCTGCCGCAGACGCAAATCGACTATCAGAAGGTTTATGACGGCTGGACGAAAGACGAAGGCTGGGATTATTATTGGGATGGGACGCGCACCACAAAAACCTTCTATTCCGGTGCCACCTATGCATGGAAGAACGTAAAGCATTGGTGGAATAGCACGCACACCAATCCCGATGCCAGCGGCACGGCGTGGACGGCCAAGATGAAGCCATTATGGTTGACGGAGGTGGGGTTTCCTTCTGTGGATGGTTGCGCCAATCAGCCGAATGTCTTCATTGACCCGGATTCGGTGGAGAGTTTTTATCCTCGCGGCAGTCGTGGGCGGGTGGATTTTCTGGCGCAGCGCACAGCACTTGATGCGTCGATGGATTATCTCACGGCGCAGAATACGCTGGAAGCGAATCTCTTTGCCCGCCGATTCGTGTGGACATGGGATGCGCGGCCATTCCCATTCTTCCCTGATCTGCTCTCGGTATGGTCAGACGGCGGTAACTGGAAAACTGGTCATTGGGTACAGGGCAAGCTGGGGCTTTCCAATCTTGGCCAGATCGTCGCCGATCTCTTAAAAAAGGTCGGCTATGACAGCAATATGGTCGATATCACGCGGCTCACCGATATCGTAAATGGTTTCGTCGTGACCAACCGCCAGACCGTGCGCGCCTGCCTTGAGCAGCTGGCGGCGGCGTATTTCTTTGACTGCGTGGAGAGCGATGGGCTGCTTAAATTTGTGAAGCGCGGCAAAGTATCCGGCACGACGGTGGATTTTACCGAACTCGTGCCGCAGGGTGATGGCAGCATCGATACGCTCACTATCACCCGCACGCAGGAACTGGAATTGCCGCGCCAGGTGGATGTCATCTACCTCAACCGCACGGCGGATTATCAGGCAGGAACGCAATCCTCGCAGCGGCAGACGGTCAAGGCGGTGGATTATGCCACGGTGAACCTACCGATTGTACTAACCGATCAGGAAGCCAAGGTGGTGGCGGACGTGTCGCTCTATAATGCGTGGGTGGGGCGCGTGCAGTATCAATTTTCGTTGCCGCCTAAATATGCGCTCTTGGAGCCGAGCGATGTCATCACCATTACCAAAGATGGCGCTGCTTACCTGATGCGGCTGACCGGCACCAAGCTGGTCAGAAGCGGCATGCAGGAAGTGACCGCTGTGGCGGAAGATGTCAGCAGCTATGATTTTTACAATCCGGCCGGTTCGACACCGCCGACCATTCAGCCGCCAAGCACTATTTCCGCCACGCGGTTGGAACTGCTCGACCTGCCAGCATTCCCGACCGATGGCGTGACCGATGCTTATCTGCGCTACGGCGTGGTGGGGCTGGGTGATGGCTGGTCTGGCAGTGCTGTCTATCGCAGCGATGACGGTGGTGCAAACTACGCACTGATGCAGACGGTCACTGCGCAAGCCACACTCGGCGCGGTACTGAACATCATCCCAGCTGGCACCATCTACGCATGGGATGATATCACCACCATCGATGTGCTACTCACTTTCGGGGAATTGCAGAGTGTCACTGATCTGGCCGTGCTGAATGGTGCCAATGCCTGCGTCATTGCCAATGAGGTGATTCAGTTTGGCACTGCCACGCTGCTCGACACCAATAAATATCGCCTGTCGCACCTGCTGCGCGGGCGGCTGGGGACGGAATGGGCGGTCACCGGCCATGTCGCCGGTGAACGGTTTGTGCTGCTTACGAACGCCGTGGCGCGGGAACTGATGGCCTCGTCGGGCTGGGGAATCAGTAAAAAATATAAGCCGGTGACGGTGGGTTCCACGCTCGGCGCTACCACGGCGCAGGATTTTACCTATGCTGCACGCGCTCTCAAACCTTATGCGCCCGCACATATCACTGGCTCACGTAATGGCGGCGGCGATCTCACCATCAATTGGGTGCGGCGCACTCGGCTGAACGGCGATTGGAAGGATGCGGTGGATGTGCCGCTCTCCGAAGAATCGGAGCGTTATGAAGTGGATATTATGAGCGGCGTAACGCTGAAACGCACCATCACCGGCCTCACCACACCCACAACGATCTATACCGCCGCGCAGCAGGTGACCGACTTCGGCTCGGCGCAGGCGAGTATTCTGGTAATGTGTACCAGATGTCAACGCTGGTTGGGCGCGGCTTCGTGGGCGTTGCTACTATCTAACTTACCGTGGCGAAGAAAGAAGTGATTTTTAAGTCCAGCGCATGTGCAAGCACTACCAGCGTTTCGATACTGATCTCGCCTTTGCCCAGTTCATACTGATCTAACTTTTCGATGCTTATGCCGCTGGCATGAGAAAGATGGTGGAGCGTTTCACGGTTTTGCACGCGTAAATAATGGATACGCGCGCCGATAGTTTTACGCAGCTCGCGCACCTCAGCCAGCTGGCGGGATGTCAGGTTCATACGGCCTCCTTATCATATTGTTTTGAAGCGGTTTTCCGCGTTGGCACAGTACGTCGACACGCTGCTCAAGTAAACGCAAAATTCCTATTAACGCGTTGTTTTATAACATAATTAACACATAGAGATTCACATGCCCAACACCACGAATCGGGTGAAGCTTCCCTATATTCTGCAATCACAATCGCAGAAGGAAGTGACCCATAATAGCGGCCTCGATCTGATCGATGCGCTGCTGCAGGCCGCATGCATTACGGTCAGCCTGAACACGCCGCCCGGTTCACCCGTAGCAGGTGATTGCTATGTGGTCGGCACAGCACCTACGGGTGCATGGGCTGGGCAAGCAAAGACGGTGGCGTTCTATACCACCGGCTGGAACTTTATCGTGCCGTGGGAGGGGCTCACCGTATGGGCGAATGATGCCAACACGCTCAACACTTATGACGGCACAAATTGGGTTGCCACCTTTACTCTGCCCACCTCATTCCAAAACCTGTCCATGCTGGGCGTAAACACCACGGCAGATTCCACGAACAAGCTGGCGGTAGCGAGTGAGGCCATCCTGTTTAACCATGTCGGCGGCGATCTTCAGATTAAGCTGAACAAGAACGCTGCCGGGAACAAGGCTGGCTTCCTGTTTCAAACCAACTGGTCGGCGCGTGCAGAATTCGGTCTGCTGGGGGATGACAACTTCACCCTGAAAGTGTCGCCGGATGGTTCCACGTTCTATGACTCCCTGAAGATGCTGGCCGGTAGCGGTCGTGCGGCAGTGAAAGCAAACGGCTCTGGCCTGAGTGCGGCAGGCACAACGCAAGGCACGGCCACGGCCATCACCAAGCAAACCAACCAGTTCACCACCGTCGCCGCCAGCAGTGGCGCAATCCTGCCTTCGCCGGAGCAAGGGGAATTCATTTTCATCGCCAATGCCGGGGCAAATGCCCTGAGCGTATATCCGGCCTCCGGCCACAGCATCAATGCGCTGGCGAATAACGCCGCGTTCTCGATGGCGGTGGGAAAGAACGCCCTGTTTTGGGCAGCCACTGCAAGTAAGTGGTACGCGCTTCTGAGTGCCTAAATTTTATTGTCTTTTAGCAATCTCTTGGCATAATGCGACTGTGCTTGTTTGGTAAGCCTGCTCGTCCGTGCAAAGATTTCATCAGCCAAACGATAATAACGTAAACCCTACCAAGTTTATTATCTGACCAAAGATTACGGACGCGAACTTTTAGATAATAACCTTGGCAAACATGGGATTATGTTATGAACCATATCGACTTTTTTAAACTCCAAGCCAAAAACCTGTTCCGGGATTACAAAACCCAATTCCTCGATGAATCGGGCAGCGTTCCTATTTATAACTACAAGCCTAAGTATTTCGACATCAACGGCATCATTGTGGACTTTGATTGGAATGAGGAAAATTTAAGCCTCATGAAAATACAGCACATGTTTGCGGTGCTTGTTGGTTTTGAAAGCTGGGCGGAATTGGTGAATGCTTCGGAAGCGGAACTGGAGCTTGCAAAGCTGCTGTTCGACAACCAGCATAAGATTTCCCTCGATGACTGGGAAATGTATATCGCGGGAGCAGAACACGATAACAACACTACCTTCGATACAGAAAGCAGAATCGAAATCTTCAAAGCTGTTTTCGCCAATGTTGAAGGACATGACAATCCCTTCGGTGATTACCGCCTACATAAGAAACCAGATAGAGAACGGGAAATAAAAAAGCCGCATCCTGTCGCTAAAGCCAAACCTGATGTGCAAATTACTTCGCTGCCATTGAGCAAGGCGGATCGTGCCGAGTTCATTAAAACAGCGAATAGTGTTTTTGAAACTGTCATGGAGCGCATGGAGCCTAACAATCCAGAACTGACGCGCAAACTTTGGGATGCAGGCGATTACGTTGATAATTACCTGCTATCAAATGACATGCTGCCAATCAGCAGGGATTACGCCCTGTCATTGATTGACGCTTTCTTGGTTCATCATGTTCTCGGATTAGCCGTAGAAGCAGACAAGCAAACTGCTGCATAGCAACCAACGCAAGCACTAGGCTTTCACCCGGCGGGGAGTCATACCGCGCCGGGTGCATTGCCATGACGACCGAACCGCCGCAAGGCGGTTTTTTTATGCCTGAACCAAAGGAGAAAACGACATGCCACCCACCGAAGAAAAAGACGTGCAAGCGCAGCTGGCCGTGATGAACACGCAAATCCAAACGCTCACAAAGACCGTGGATGGGTTGGTGGAGGAAGTGAAGGCGCTCACCGCGCTGGCGAATCAAGGCAAAGGAAGCCTTCGCACGCTGCTGATCGTCGGAGGGCTTTGGACTGGCCTTGTGGCCTTCCTTAGCTTTGCTGCCGGTAACCTGACGTGGAAATAACACAACCAATGGAGAATCTTATGACGACGAAAGCAGAACATATCGACACGCTGGCACGCACGCTCTACGGCGAGGCCAAACCCCATGACATTCAGGATGCGACTGCTATCGCCTGTGTGGTGATGAACCGGGTGGCGCTTCCCAACTGGCCGGATGACGTGGAAGCCGTGTGCATCCAGCCGTACCAATTCAGCTGCTGGAACACGAGCGACCCGAACCGGGCGCGGATATTCAAGGCCAATGGCGCATGGTTCGATAAATGCATGCAGATTGCCATGAAAGCGGTCGATCACCAGCTGGTTGACCCGACTACTGCCAGCACGCATTATCACACGCCTGCGGTAAAACCGGCATGGTCGCGTGGCAAGAAGCCGGTGTATTTCACCAGCGGCCATATGTTCTTCAACGACATCGACACCAAGCCTCCTGCAAGCGCCAAGGATGCGCTGAACCAGATTAAGCCTATCGGCAAAACCGATACGATGGTTGCCACTAAAATCGGCGGCGTGGCCAGTGTGGGCATTGGCGCGGTGTCACAGGCCATCGAAACGCTGGAGCCAGCCATGCCGCTTGCAACGACGCTGGCGCAGGCCGCGCCGTGGGCAATCGTCGCGGTGCTGGCAATGGCGCTGCTTTACATCGCGTGGAGCCGCTACCAAGCCCGGAAGGAAGGCAAAATATGATTGCCGCGATTAATGCCTTCTTCACCAGCAATGTGCTGCGCGTGGCCGCGTGGTGCATGGCGGCGCTTTCATTCCTCGGCATTCTGCTGGCCGCTCGTCGCGCCGGTCGGAATGCCGAGCGGATGGACGCACTGGAAACACAATCCGAAAACGTGAGAAAATCCCATGAAGTCCAAGACAAAAACCGGCGCACTCTTGCTGATGGCGATGCTGCTGAACGCCTGCGCGATAAATGGTCGCGTGACTGACAGCTTCTGCGCGATAGGCAGGCCGATCTATATCAGCAAGCAGGACGTGCTGACCGATGGCACAGCGCGGCAAATCGTTGACCATAATGAAGTTGGGAAAATGTTGTGCGGATGGTAATTTTATTTCTTAAACTTCAGCAACCGAAGTCCGTTAAACACCACGATCAGGCTTGCGCCCAGATCGGCGAATACCGCCATCCACAAGGTGGCGGCACCGGCGAAATTAAGCACTAGAAACACAGCCTTTATACCAATCGCCAGTGTGATGTTCTGTTTCAGCACCGCACTGGTTTTTGCGCTGAGTGCTATGAACAATGGTAAACGGCGCAAATCATCCTCCATCAATGCCACGTCCGCCGTTTCCAGCGCCGTATCGGTGCCTGCCGCGCCCATAGCAAAGCCGATAGAGGATTTCGCCAGCGCGGGCGCGTCGTTCACTCCGTCACCCACCATGCCGACAACGCCATATTTCTCGCTTAATTGGTCAATAGTGGCGAGCTTATCTTCTGGTAGCATATTGCCGCGCACGTCCTCAATGCCGACTTGGGCGGCGATAGCGTTGGCGGTGGTTTGATTATCGCCGGTCAGGATCACGCAATGCACACCCAATGCTTGTAAGGTTTTAACTGCTTCCACACTCGATTCACGGATAGTGTCGGCTACGGCGAATACGCAAAGCGGTTCGGTTTTGGTGGCAAGAACTACGACAGTCTTGCCTTCCTTCTCCAGCACTTCCAGCACTGCTTCCACCTCTTTGCTGCAAATCGCCAGTTCCTCAATCAGCCGATGATTGCCGATATAATATAATCGGCCATCAATGGAGCCTTTCACGCCGCGCCCGGTGATGGATTCAAAATCCTTCACCTCTAACAGCGCACCTTGCCAGCGTGTAACAATCGCATGCGCGACTGGATGATCGGAGTGGGAATCCAGACTTGCCGCCAGCTGCAATGCGCTTTCCGGTTCAATTTTAGTGAGTGGCGTTATGTCGGTGACTATCGGCTTTCCTTGGGTAAGCGTACCGGTCTTGTCGAGTGCCAAAGCTTTTAATTTTCGGCCTTCTTCCAGATACACGCCTCCCTTGATGAGGATACCAAGCCGGGCGGCTGCGGCCAAGCCGCTTACTACGGTGACAGGCGTAGAGATGACCAATGCGCAAGGACATGCAATCACCAGCATCACCAGTGCTTTGTATATCCACGGCATAAATTCCGCTCCCATGAACAGCGGCGGTATGATGGCCAGCAGGATTGCCATGATGAACACGGCAGGTGTATAATAACGCGCAAATTGATCGACGAAGCGCTGTGTTGGTGCGCGTTCACCCTGCGCTGCCTGTACTGAGCGTATGATGCGTGCCAGCGTGGTGTTACCCTTATTGGCGGTGACGGTGAATTCAAACGAGCCGAGTTCATTAATAGTGCCAGCGAATACCGGATCACCGACCTTCTTTTCCACCGGCATGCTTTCGCCGGTGATTGGCGCTTGGTTCACCGCCGATTGGCCTTGAGTGATTTTACCGTCAAGCGGGATGCGTTCGCCGGGTTTCACGCGTACGATTGCGCCTATCGTCACATCGCCCACCACCATCGTTTGCCAGCTGCCGTCTGGCTGTTTCACGCTCGCCGATTCCGGTGTCATTTCCATAAGTCCGCGAATGGCATTGCGTGCGCGGTCAAGCGAGTAAGCCTCAATCAATTCCGCCAGTGCGAATAGGAATGTTACCATCGCCGCTTCCGGCCATTCGCCGATCAGCATCGCACCCGTGATGGCAACTACCATCAGGAAGTTAATATTCAGGGTAAAGGTTTTCATGGCGATGAAACCTTTTTTAAGCGTATCGATACCGCCGACCGCAATAGCAAGCAAGGACAGCGCAATCACCACTAGCGATTGCTCGTTGCCCGTAATCCAGCCGGTAGCTTCTGCGGCAATCGCCATAATGCCCGACAGCCCCACCAGCAATTTAGTGCGCTTGGACACACTAGCGATAGGCTCGTCAATTGCATCGCTGCCTTTGCGCTTTGGCTCCATGTCAAGTTCCTGCAGGGCGGCAAAGACCGGCTCGTCGCTTTCCAGATGATGCGTTACCGTGAGTTCGCGCTGCATGAGGTTGAAGCGCAATTCTTCTACACCCTTTATGCCTTCAAGTTTATTACGGATGAGTTTCTCTTCCGTCGGACAATCCATTTTCTGGATGATGAAAACGGATTCCTTGGTTTGTGTAGTGCTTTTCGTCATGGTTGCATTATGCAGCGATAGGGTGAATGTTGGAAGTTATTTAGGCGGCTGATTTGTTTATATAGCTCGTTAATCCCTAGCAAGCAAACCGAAGCCGCGATTAGCCAGCCATTACAGCTAATGCGCAATCTAATAAGAACATTGTAAGGCTATGTTTTTGGTTATCTCACCACCATACCAAATGGTGCGAAAACAGAGGCACTAGCTTATTCAGCATAGTACCTCTGCCAGAATAGTTAGTGCTTCATCCCTTCATGTTTTTTCTGCATCGCCTCTTTTTCGGCTTTGGCGCAGATTTCGCATTCTTCGCCATCCTTCATCGAAGACATGCTGCCTTCTTTCATTTTACCCACGCACATCTTACACATGCCATCTTTGCAGCATTTGCATTCTCCGGATTTACAGCACTCACCGCATTTTCCGTCCTTGCAGCACTCGCATTTTTCACAACACGGCATTTTCATACTCATGCCGGATGGCGATCCACCCTGCGTATTGGCGCAGGCAGCAACAAAAACCAGAAGTATGACCGGGATTATTTTCTTAAACATGGAAGCCTCATTTTTTAGGGGTTAGGTGGAATACATCGCCAGCAGCATCAATACTGACATGCCAACCATTCCCAAGTCCTCCACCAGCGTGATAGTGGACATGGGAAGGTTTAGCACAGCGCCAAGGCAGGCGCAGCGAATCTTGCGTTTTTCGCGCAGAGCTTGGATAACGCCTAAGCTGCCAAACCCCATCAGTACGATGGAGAAATAAAGCGCGTAAAGCAGCTCATATTGGAAAAGGAATGCGAGGCCTAAGCCAAGCTCAAGGAAGGGATAAACATAGCCGTATCCATTCCAGCGTTTAGCCAGCAAATCATAGGTGGCGTAAGCATCGCGGAAGCCATTCAAATCCAGCAATTTGAAGAATGAAAACACAATGAAGAATCCCGCCATGAAATGCAGCATCCATTCATGCAGGCCGGAAGCCCCTTTCAATGACACGATAAAAATCAGCCCAATGATGAGCAGCAACGGATAATACGTTGCCAGCCAACTTTTTTGTTCTTCCTCGATGATCGATGCCGCAACGGGCTGGGGTGCTAACAGTTCTTCTTTTAGTGTATAATTTCCCGCTGTCGAAATGGCCGCATTAAGGGCTGCTAAATCGGGCAGCGTCTCACCAAGCAATGTGGCGCGTGGGGGATTGAGCGTGACCTGCACATCGTCGGCCAACCCCTTCAGTGCTTCCGTGATTTTGCTCACGCAAGATTGGCAGTGCATTCCTTGGATTTGATAGGATTTATTAGTCACAACAGTTTTTACCTCCGCCACGGGTGATATAATCAAGAATCGGGCAGTCGGCGCTGGAGGTATCATCGCCGGGACACTCTTTCGTCAGCACGAGCAGTGCTTTCTTAACTTCCTTGAGTTCGCGTATTTTTTGTTCCGCTTCAGCAATCTTGCCGATGGTATGTTGCAGCACTTCCGCACAAGTGGCTTTATCGGAGCGGTTTAGCGTGAGCAGCTGGCGGATTTCTTCCAGCGTAAAATTCAGCGTTTTTGCGCCCCGGATGAACTGGATGATGCGCTCTGCGTCATCGCCGTAAATGCGATACCCCGCACTTGACCGGCTGGCTGCTTTAATTAAGCCCATTTTCTCATAATAGCGGAGCGTATCGGGGCTGATGCCAGTACGCTCCGCTAATTTACCAATCGTCAGTTTTTCAATCGTTTTTGCCATCATAAGCCTTAAGCTACACCTTGGAGTATACTCTAAGGTCAAGACATTACTTCATGACGGTATCAAGCACAGCAAAAACCAATGTATAAGGAACCCGTAACTTTAATTCCCCTCGCACTTCGTGCCAACATGCTCCAGCTCGATCTGGAAATTGGTGTGAAGGATACCGTGCTTTTCGGCGATTTTATGTGCTTGCTGGAGCAAGGAGCTATCTTCCGTATGCGCGTCAACGAGCAGATGCGCGGTCAGGCTGTGCTGGCCGCTGGTAATGCTCCATATATGGAGGTCATGCACATCCTTCACGCCGGAGAGTGCTGCCAACTCTGCGTGAACTTTTTGTAGCTCAACATCGGTGGGTACACCTTCGAGCAAGATATTCAGGCTTTCCGAGAGCAGCTTCCATGTGCGCGGCAACACCCACAGGCCGATTAACACGGCGAGAATCGGGTCAACCTCCTTCCAGCCGGTAAAATAAATCAGGATTGCGCCGAGAATAACGCCGATGGAACCCAGCATATCAGCGAATACTTCGAGGTATGCGCCTTTCATATTCAGGCTGGATTCACTACCGCTCTGTAAAACCCCCATGCTGATTAAATTCACAATCAGGCCAATGCTTGCAACGATCAACATACCAGTGGTTTGCACATCGGGCGGTGTGATGAAGCGTTCATAGGCTTCAAACATGATGTAAATCGCCACTAGAAACAGAATGACCGCATTCAAAGCCGCAGCCAAAATCTCGAAACGCCGATAGCCGAAGGTGCGGCGATGATCGGCAGCGCGTTTACCGATCTTGATTGCAATCAATGCCACCACAAGTGCCATGACATCAGTGAACATGTGCGCCGCGTCGGATAACAAGGCAAGGCTTTGTGTTAGAATGCCGCCCACGATTTCAGCAACCAAAAATGTTCCGGTCAGAGCGATGGCAATGGCCAGTTTGCGCTCGTTGGTGACACCCGCTGTATGGCTGTGGCCAGAATGGTTATTATCTTTGTTGTGGTCATGTCCCATCCAAATGCCTTTTCGTTCGTAGCAGTAAAATATATAAGTGGTGAGGTTAACGTATTTATTTTCAATCAGCTACAACCGATTACTCGGTACGGTAAATGGTCGCTCTTGCTATCATGGGTTCCTGTTATCGGTGATCCCTTGACCATGATCGCAGGGGTATTGCGAATGCATTTTCTGCCATTTATCCTGATCGTGGCCCTTGCTAAAACTGGCCGTTATTTCTTAATCATGCTGGCTTTATAGCGTCAGGCTTTTCTATCCACCCCACTTTCTCAGCCATAGAATGTAGGTGTAAATTTGGGACAGAAACAACGCACGACAGTTTATCTGATTGTTAGAATACAAAAAAACTCAGAAGTTAGTTGAAAATTAACTTAATGCTGATATGGTAGCGGCATGAAAAAAGCTATTTTGTCACTCTTTATTGCGTTTTCGCTATTGCTTGCGCCTGTTGCGCATGCGGCTGAGATGAGCTGTCAGGGTGGCGAATGTACGATGTCGGAGCAAGTTAAAAAGCAGTCTGACACCGATACGCAAGATAACGGCAAAGTAGCAAACAGCGATCATCATTGCTGCTGCCAACATGTATCCGCTCAATTACATTCCAACCTTAGTGCGCCACAAAAAGTGTCCAGCCAGCCAGTTTTTTATTCAGAAGATGTGGCGATAGACTCAGTTGTAGTTGGGCCACCCCTCAAACCACCCTCACGCGCTTAATAAAGTAAATCAGGCTTGCGCCTGAAAGAGTGCTTATCCAAGCATTCTGATCGCGCATGGCCACTCTTTATTATTCAAAGCATTTAGCGGTGAGTTCCCCATGTATAAGAAACAAGTTTTGTGGTTGTTATGCGCCACTATATTATCCAGCCAACCTGCATTTGCCGTTGATGCGGTGGAGGCAGATGCTGCCCCAGCACCTCTGGCAGTGCCAGCAACCACGCCGCAACTAAAAGCCAGTGGGCTAACGCTTGATACAGCGATTGCCAAAGCACTCGCAGGCTCACCGCGCTTGCAGGCATTTGGCAGCGGTATTGCCGCCGCCAAAGGCGAATACCGCCAATCTAGCGCATGGGTGAATCCTGAAATCGGAGTGGAAGCGGAAAATATTGCGGGGAAAGGTCAATATAAAGGCTTTGATTCGGCAGACGTAACCTACGGTGTCACTCAGCTGATTGAAATCGGCGGGAAGATTTCAGCGCGGGAGAATATCGCAGGCAAAGGGCTGGAAATTGCTAGCCTAGAGCAACAAGGAGCAGCCTTGGATGTCATCCGCGATGTCACTACCGCTTATGCAACAGCCGTTGCAGCAGAAGAAAATGTGCGACTTGCCACCGAACAAAAGGAATTAGCCGAGGATGTATTGAAATCCGTCAGCGTGCGCGTAAATGCCGCCGCCGCACCACTCATGCAGAAAAGCCGCGCCGAGGTGGAACGCTCCACCGCCACCATCGCGCAGGATAAAGCAACACGCGAACTCAGCATCGCGCTTAAAAACCTAGCTGCATTGATGGGCGAACCCACGCCCGTACTCACGCTAGACCACACTGCTTTTTACGAAGTCTCCAAGCCAGATTTTGCCGCGCTGGATGAAACGATGAAAACAAACCCTGATATTGTGAAACTGGAAAGTTCACTGGAGCAATCCAAAGGGGTACTTGACCTGCAAAAAGCCAACGCCATTCCTGACCCGCGCATCAATGTGGGCGTTCGGGATTTCCGTGATACGGGCGATCAGGCCTTCGTGGTAGGTGTATCGCTGCCGATTCCTGTGTTCAATGCCAACCGTGGCAATATCGAAAAAGCCCGCAATGTTGTATCGAGAAACGAGCTGGATAACCGGCAGGCTTTGCTCAATGTCAGTGCCGAAATGACGCAGGCGCGTGAGCGGATGGAAAATTCGTATCTGCAAGCTGAAACCCTGAAAACTGAAATACTCCCGTCCGCTGACAAAGCATTCCGGCTGGCGCGTGAGGGCTATGGCGCTGGCCGTTTCCCTTACCTCGAAGTGCTGGACGCACAGCGCAGCCTATTCGGTGTGAAGCAACAACGCATCGAGGCATTGAGAGAATTTCATTCGGCCAAGGCAACCGTTGAACGGCTGAACGCTGTGCATCTTACCAAAATAAAAGGAACAGGAGAACCCCATGCTGAATAAGCGCAACCTCATTATTCTAATCGTATTGCTGGCACTCGCTGGCGGCGCATACATGTACCGCGAATCTGGTGACAAGGGGCAGCCACAAGCAGCAGATGCCCATGCGCCGGGCGATGCAGACGAACATGCCCACGAGGGCGAAGAAAAGAAAGATCATGCCGAAGGCGGTGAGCATGGGCATGCTGATAAAGATGAGCATGGGCATGGTGAAGGGCATGAGGACGATCACGCTGATAAGAAACCCGCTGCCGATGAACACGGCGGTCATGGCGGCGAAGAAGATGCGCATGGCGAAAAAGAAGGTGGTCATGGCGAAGAAAGCAGCAAGATCAGCGAAAATGCCGCCAAAAACCTGAATATTGAGGTGCTGGTAGCTGGTAGCGCAATGGTGCAGGAAAGCGTAAGCGTTACAGGCCGTGTAACCCTCAACCAGAACAGCACCGCGCAGGTCAAAGCCCGCTTTCCCGGCGTTATCCGAACAGTAGCGAAGGAACCGGGTGAAATCGTAAAAATCGGTGATGTGCTGGCGACCGTGGAAAGCAACGACAGTCTTCAAGTCTATCCTGTGAAATCGCCGGTATCTGGCACCATCATCACCCGTAACGCCAATGTGGGCGAAGTGGCGGCGGATGCACCGCTGTTTGTGGTAGCGGATTTAAGCAAGCTATGGGCGGAGCTGTTCGTGTTCTCTAAAGATGGCGAGAAGCTGAAAGCTGGGCAGAAAGTGCTCATCCAGTGTCTCGATGATCCAGTGAAAACAGAGTCCACCATCGCGCTGGTGTTGCCTACTGCTGAGGCGTCCAGCCAGACGGTGATGGCGCGTGCAGTGATTGAAAATGCTGATAACCACTGGCGTTCAGGGATGAATGTCCGTGCCGATGTGGTGCTGACGGAAAGAGAAGCTCCCGTTGCCGTAAGAACGGAAGCAATTCAGCGTATGGAGGGCAATAACGTGGTGTTCGTCGAAGAAAACGGCACTTACAAAACCCATCCTGTTGAACTCGGTAACAGCGATGCAACATGGACGGAAATCAAAGGCGGTCTTTCGGCTGGTCAGCGTTACGTCGCTAAAAACAGCTTTGTGGTGAAAGCCGACATCGGCAAAGCCGGTGCGGAACACGCACACTAAAATCAAAAGGATTTTGTCATGATTGAACGCATTTTAGGATTTTCACTCCACCATCGCTATTTGATTGCGTTGCTGACCGCAGCCATTGCCGCATTCGGGGTTTATTCACTTAAAAACCTGCCGATTGATGCCGTGCCGGACATCACCAACAATCAGGTGCAGATCAACACATCTGCGCCCGCATTCTCACCGATGGAAGTGGAAAAGCAGGTGACATTCCCGGTGGAAACCGCACTCGCTGGTATTCCGGGGTTGGAATATACGCGCTCGATTTCGCGCAATGGATTCAGCCAGGTCGTTGCTGTTTTTAATGACGAGGTGGATATTTATTTCGCCCGTGCGCAGGTGAATGAGCGCATTGCCGAAGCCAAGGAAAACCTGCCTGATTCGGTTGATCCAAAAATGGGCGCAATCTCGACCGGCCTTGGTGAGATTTATATGTGGACGGTGGAATATGAACATCCACGCGGCAAAGATGCGCCAGTAAAAGATGGCGAAGCGGGCTGGCAATCCGATGGCAGTTTCCTGACCCCGGAAGGCCAGAAACTCCACAGCGATGTGGAGATGGCTTCTTACCTCCGCACGGTGCAGGACTGGATTATCCGCCCCCAACTCAAGGGCGTGAAGGGTGTTGCGGGGATTGATGCCATTGGCGGCTATGTGAAGCAATACCATGTGCAGCCAAACCCTGAGAAGCTAGTCGCGCTTGGCCTTAGCTTCGCGGATGTGGTGAATGTGCTGGAGCGTAACAATATCAGCATGGGCGCAGGCTATATTGAAAAACATGGAGAAGCCTATGTGGTACGCTCGGATGGGCGTATTGAGAATGCCGAGCAGATTGGTAGTATCGTTGTTGCCAACCGTGGCGGCGTTATCATCTATATTAAAGATATTGCCACCGTAGGAATCGGCAAGGAACTCCGTACCGGCTCTGCATCCGAAAATGGCGAAGAAGTCGTCGTTGGCACGGCATTGATGCTGATTGGTGAAAACAGCCGCACAGTTTCAGAAGCGGTTGATGCCAAGATCACGGAAGTCAACAAATCGCTGCCAGAAGGTATTCATGCCAAAACGGTGTTGAACCGTACCAAGCTGGTAGATCGCACCATCGGTACGGTGCAGACCAACCTCACCGAAGGCGCGTTGCTTGTTATTGTCATTCTGTTTGCACTCCTTGGCAATTTCCGCGCCGCACTGATTACTGCACTCGTCATCCCACTTTCCATGCTGATGACCAGCATGGGCATGATCCGCGCTGGTATCAGTGGTAACCTCATGAGCCTTGGTGCATTGGATTTCGGCCTGATTGTCGATGGAGCGGTGATTATCACGGAAAACTGCCTGAGCCGCTTGGCGCACCGCCAGCACCATGAAGGCCGGATGTTGACGCTACAGGAACGTTTGCATGAAGTGATGGTAGCCAGCCGCGAGATGATCCAGCCCTCCGTGTTCGGACAGGCGATTATCATCATGGTGTATATCCCGCTGCTGACGTTCAGCGGTGTCGAAGGCAAAATGTTTGAACCGATGGCAATGACGGTGATTTTCGCACTGATCGCTGCGTTTGTTTTATCCATCACTTTCATTCCTGCGATGATCGCGATTTTCGTTAAAGGTAAAGTTGAAGAGAAGGAAAGCTTTATCGTTCATAAGGCAAAGGGCTGGTATGAGCCTGCGCTGCATTGGGCGCTCAGATCACCACTGAAAGTTATCGGCGCGGCAACGGGCGGATTCGTGCTCTCGCTAGTGCTGTTTTCAACGATGGGTCAGGAATTTATCCCAACACTTGATGAAAAAGACATTGCCATGCACGCAATGCGGATTCCTTCGACTTCACTCACGCAGTCACAGGAATTGCAGTTCGCAGTCGAAAAAGCCGTAAGCTCCGTTCCCGAAGTTGAGTTTGTGTTTTCCAAAACCGGCACGGCGGAAATGGCGGCTGACCCGATGCCACCCAACGTTTCGGATACGTTTATTATTCTAAAAGATAAGGAAAAATGGCCTGATCCAGATGCTGATAAATCTGACATTATCAGCCGTATCAACAAGGCCGTATCGGATGTTCCGGGGAATAACTACGAGTTCACCCAGCCGATTCAGATGCGTTTCAACGAGCTGATTTCCGGTGTGCGTTCGGACGTTGCGGTGAAAGTGTACGGCGATGATTTCGCGCAGATGGAGAAAACGGCGGCACAGTTGGTGACGGCTCTTAAAACCATCGACGGTTCAGCAGATGTGAAGATGGAGCAAACCTCCGGCTTGCCGATGCTGGAAGTGAAGCTCGATAAGGCTGCTATCGCCCGTTATGGCCTCAATGTCAGCGATGTGATGGATGTATTATCCATTGCGGTCGGTGGCCGTGAGGCGGGGCTGGTGTTCCAGGGAGACCGCCGCTTCGACATCATGGTTCGCTTGCCAGATGGCATGCGTCAGGATTTGGCGGTGCTTGAAAGCCTGCCTATATTACTGCCTGTCAATGATGATAACATGGCAGACCGCATCGGTGGCCAACCACACAGCCGCCCAGCTTATATTCCACTCAAGCAGGTAGCAAAGCTGGAAGTGACCGATGGTCCCAACCAGATCAGCCGCGAGAACGGCAAACGTCGCGTGGTGGTACAATCCAACGTGCGTGGGCGCGATATTGGCTCCTTCGTAGCCGATGCCCAAGCCGTGATCGACAAACAGGTGAAGATTCCGGCTGGCTATTGGCTGGAATGGGGCGGTCAGTTCAAGAACCTTGAAGAAGCAAAAGCACGCCTCAGTGTGGTTGTGCCTGCCTGCTTCTTCATGATTTTCCTGTTGCTATTCACCGCGCTTGGTTCGGTAAAACAGGCGTTATTGGTGTTCTCCGGCGTGCCGCTGGCACTTACGGGCGGCATCATTACGCTGTGGCTACGGGGCATGCCGTTTTCCATCTCGGCGGCGGTGGGGCTGATCGCGCTCTCCGGCGTGGCTGTGCTGAACGGCCTCGTGATGATTACGCGCATCAACCAGCTGGTGCGCGAAGGTATCGAGACGCACAAGGCCATTATCGATGGTGCGCTTTCACGTTTCCGTCCTGTGCTGATGACGGCACTCGTGGCAAGCCTCGGCTTCGTGCCGATGGCAATTGCCACAGGCGCAGGCGCGGAAGTCCAGAAACCGCTGGCAACAGTGGTGATCGGCGGGCTTATCACGGCAACGATACTGACGTTGCTGGTGCTGCCCGCTATCTACAAACGGTTTAACCTCGCCCGCGATCTGTTGACGAAGGAAGAACTGTAGTTTTTAACTTGAACCCTAAAGGAGCAATACCATGAAAGACCTTAAATCCCTTCTCGCCGCATCCACCCTTGCAGTTGTGCTTGGTGCAGCCACGCCTGCATTTGCCGAACACCACGAAGCTAAAGATGGCAAGAAAATGGAAAAGCACGACCATAAAGAGGGCGAGCATAAAGATGATGGCAAGCATGAAGGCCATAAAGAAGGCGACAAGCATAAGGAAGGCGACAAGCATAAGGAAGGCGAAGACCACGGCCATGACAAAGAGAAATCAGAAGTTAAGCCTAAGTAGTAATACGCACATGTAAGTTGTGTTGCCGAGATTGTCTCATTGTTGGTTTAATGAAGGAGAATATCCATGAAATATTCTGTTATCTTAGCCGTGCTAGCGATGATGATGGTCTCGGCTGCACAAGCACAATCCACCAAGCAGGCACCTCTGTGTACAGGCTACCAATGCCCCAAAGTACCGCAGGTGAAGCAAGGTTACGTCACTAAAGATGGTAAGCGATACGGAAACTGTAACAACCACCATCATAGACAACACAAGCATTGCAAAGAGCCTATCAAAACCCCGTCGCAACAATCAAACAATACTAAAAGGTAGATTTATGAAACGTGGCATTTTTATTATTATGCTTGCATTGGGCGGTTGTACATTCCAACAGCAAGAAGGTGAAACCAGAAGTGAATTTCATCCCCCGCTGACCTACGCGACATGGAAAACGGAGCAGTATAAAACAGAAGCAGGGTCGAAGGTTTGCGCCGTCACATCTGGCCATAACGGCTTGAGCATATTATCCCATAAAGCTCCAAATGGCTCGATCACCGTGTCGGCCAAAAGTGAACGCAAACTGACGCCAGGGATGAACCTCCGCGTAAATGTAAACGGCAATCATTACCGCACATCAGAGGAATATTTCTCAGACAGCGAGTCGCTTAAAATAGCCAACGATTTAAGCGCAGGCGATAAAGCCTATCTCGAATGGTCTGAACCGCACGGCCATCATCATAGCATGTTACGCACCAGTAATATTTTGAAACTGGAAGGCTTCAAACCGCAATTCGAGCAGTGCCAGAAATCCCTGCTCTCGCAAGAATTGCTAAAGCAGAAGAAAAAAATTAGGCGGTAATAGCATTATGGAACATGATGGCTTTTTGGTTTTTATAGAGAGTTTTGAGAAGCTAAGTCCATTTGAGCTGGATCACTTCTGCAAAATCCTTTTGACTCATTATAATGAACACCATGCAGTAAAGTCATCTGGGCAGAAGCAATTGTCCGCCCTTGATCTAAAGGATATTCTGATCAATTCGATGCGCGCATCACATATTCAAATTGCCGAAAAGAAAGTTGAAGATGCACAGCGAGGTCTCGATTTGACACGGTCACGGGTCTTTGTAGAAACAACCTGAAGATGAACATAACGCAATAATTGCAACTTATACTATAATTCTCTATATTGTTTATCCCGTTATAGGCGGGATATCCCAACACAACAAAGGAGAGGAATATGGTCAGCAACTACCTAAAATTCAGCGAACTTTTCAGTAGGCTCAGCCCTTACGAGCTCAACCATTTTAGCGAAGTATTGCTTTGTAAATTGGAATTGGCAGCAGAAGGAATAATAGGTGGCTCAACCCCCAATAAAGCACTTACCGAGCAAGAACTGAAATTTGCCCTGGTTGAAACGATGCGCGATATCGTCGTCCAACTTAACAAGCGCGAAATCTGCGAACGACAAATTAAATTGTCCCATACTTTATCGCAGATATTTGCGAGTGAAAATATCGCCGCCTGAATTTGAAGTTTTGACTTCAAGGTCTTAAGGCCGTATCGTTTCCCCCGAGGGGGCTAGAATCCCCTAAACACAGCGATTATTTGTAGGCTCGTTTCAGCAAGCCCTACTTCCGCACGCGTATGCGTCGGGAGTGGGTGAATAAAACACTTCCGAAAGGGAGGAATAAGCCTGCGCCCGTGTTTAGGCGATTCTAACTCCCGGCACCAGTGCTGCGGATTTAGTTACACTAAGGTGTGCCGGAAGAAATTTCGGCGCACCTTTTTTATAAGGTATATGTCATAATAAACACACTGGCGAAGTCTTACGGCGTTCCTGCTCCGCCAGTATGTCGGCAAGCCGCGCGGCCATATTGCAGCGCGCAGCCGGTCAGCGAAAACTCTAGCCAACCTAGTGGGCCGGGACGGGTTCGCCGCCATTCCCACCACTGCGCTTGATCCGCCCCACGGTGCGGCTTCTCCCACAGTCCCGACGCTTAAAGGGTCTCGGTCCCCAATCAGTTATGCTGTTGCAGCTTTTCCAGTTAAGGATTGCATTTCTACGATTTGCTGGAACTGCGATAAGAATTCGGCGTGATGCTTGGCTAGATATCCCACCACGCGGCCATTAGCGAGTAACGTGGAGAGGTAGGTTTTCGCCAGCGTCAGGTTCAATACATCGGTACCGTAAGTTTCCTCGATCAAATCATATTCACGCTGGAGGCTTGCCATCTCCGTTTCCATGCGCGCCATTTGATCGCTATCCAGTCCCTTAACCTTTTTAGGTTTTGTTGGGTCAACCATATGCTCCCTAGGCGTCGCAGCAAAAAGCGCTTCGGCGTAGGACATGGTATAATTTCCTGCATCCTCCATCAATATCGCTGCTTCCACCTGCCGCACTTCTTTCATTTTACGCAATACCCCAAACACGCCCGATGCAACGTGCTTATCTTTCAGGACATCAATAGCCTCGCTGCATATGCCTTGCAGGAGGTTGAGCTTATTGCGGATACTGCCGATATTCACATTGAGTGCGGCAGCAATTTTTTTCTCTGGCACGCCGCGCTCAATCGCTTGCAGAATCATACGGTGTTCTTGAATCGTCGATAGGCGGTTGATGTGCTTGTTATAGGTGTAGCATTCATCATCCTTGGAAACGAGGCACACGACTTCATCACCGATTGCCAGCAGCTTCAGTATTTCGAGGCGTAAATGGCCGTCGAGCATGATATAGCGATCTTTATCCCCCTTCATCGGCGCGACCACTGGCGGCTCAATAATTCCCACTTCGCTAATGGACGCGGCAATTTGCTTGAATTTGTCGGTGTACTGAATGCCGAGCGTGAGTTTTTTCACCGGCACAATTTGTTCCAGTCTCAGCGATACCATTTGTTGTTCAAAACCGATCATTATGCCCCCTTGCTAATTTTATGGCCGCACAATTCAGCAAGGCGCTTGGGCATGGCAGTAAGCTCCTCCGCTTCAAGCAATGACTTAAACGCTTTGTCCTTCATCAAATCCCGCAATGCCTCGATGATAAACACCATGCAGCTGCCAGTGGCGTCAGCTTTGCGTGTAAGCAGGCGTTTGCGGTCAACTTCCTTTTCATAGATTTTTAGGACTTCGCGGGCAGATACATGCTCGGAATCGCGGTTGCGGTGTCGGCCATGCCCGCCTCCATGTGACATTTTGCCAAAGCGCTTGCGTACCTCTAGGAGTTTTTTTGCGTCGAGCAGTTTTTTGCCGCGCAGTAAATTGCTGTCATAGGCTTCCTGCAAGGCTTGTTGGATGGAATCATTGGGGCTTTTGGCAATGGTCACGGCTACGGTTATAGGCATGGTGCCAGCTTCCACCGCCGCCAATAAGCGTTGCTCGCCTTTTTCAAGCAATAGCAGCACATCATAAATATATTCCACCACCAGCCCCGTTTTATTGGAGATGGTTTTGGCATCGTAGCCTTGGCGTTTTAGAATTTCCACGCCCTGCAATATATCCATTGAGCGGTGTTGCCGACGCGCCAGATTTTCCACCAGACTCATCACCAGCGCTTCTTCTTCGCTGGCATTAATCACGATGGCCGGAATTTGTTTTTTGCCCGCCAGCTGAAATGCCTCTATTCGGCCTTGGCCGCATACAAGGTCATAGTCCTTGTCGCTGACATGTGAACCGATACGCACCGTAATAGGTCGCTTCAAGCCGACATCGGCAATATTTTTTGCAATCGCCTGAAATAGTTTCTGATTCCGCACGCGAGGATTCAGGATATGAATTTTATCGATGGCGATCATTTTTATTTCTGGAATTTTTTTGTTGCTCATGCGATCTCCCTAATATCCACGCATTCGGTGAGTAAAAAGAATTGCTGCAACGTATCGAAGCGATACGCATCCAGCGAAAGGCTGTTATTTTCCATGAGGCGCAGCTTTGGGTTTTCAACGTCCAGTGCCGGCAGCAAATAATAATCAAGCGCGGCTTCGTTGGGCGCATCCATTCGCACGATGATGCTTATGTCGGGTAGCAGCCCTGTATCCAGATGAATTTTCCAGCGATAGCTCCCAGTTTTGGTTTGTTTGCAGCGGGCAATAATCAGCGATGCTTTCAACATATCATTAATCAGCAGCATGCCTGTTTCCACATTCTGCGTTACGTGCCCGCCCAAGGCTTTTACTTTGTCAATAGTATCTTGGATGATGTTCGCATGCGTTTTTCGCAAACGTCGATTTATTTCGATAAAGCTATAATCGGTATCCGGCGTATAACCGACCAGTTCATAGGCACGAAGCAAACTACCGAAGCGGCTGGAATAGGCGCTGCTTGATGGCATACCTTCGGCTTCATCGATGACAATCCCGGAAAGCCAGCCGCGCTTGTCATAAACGGCCTTGAGCTTTTCGAGCATTTCTTCATCGGAGAATTTTCGGTTGCGCTCGTTGATAATATGCTGCGCGGCATAAAAATGCTTTGGCTCTATCACGGCTTCAAACACACCGTTAGCCCGCACCCACATTTCCGGCTTATTCACCACGCGCCGCGCTTTCAGCTTGAACGAGCGCCGGTTAAAGACATTGTTGCCGATATATTTTTCGTTGGTAAGCACCTCATGCACCGTGGCGCGTGTCCATGCGCGGCCTAAATCGGTAAGCACGCCTTTTTGATTGAGTATCGCCGCAATCTGGCTTTCCTGCATGTCATGCTCGGTGAAGGCGCTATACATCCAGCGCACATTTTCCACTTCGTCTTCCGGCCCCGCGATCAAGATTACCCTGTCGGTCTGCAGGCTTTTGCGCTCACCGAATTTTAATTGTCCTTGCGGAGCGCCTTTTTCATCGATACGCATGCGCCGGAGGCCAAAACCCGCATGCCCGCCTTGCCGGAAGCCTTTTTCAATCAGGCGGCATTGACCGGCGAATACCTTGACCGAAAGTTCCCGGCTTTGCTCCGCCGCCATTGCGCGTTTAACGCTTTTAACAATCGTCGATACCGGGCTGCCATCATTTTCAAACTGCTCGGCCACATACTGCACGTCCAGTCCGGCGCGGCGGCAGGTATATTCCAAAAAGGCGCTTTCATCGGCATCCTGAAACCGGCCCCAGCGCGTCACGTCGAGCACCAGAATCATGGTGTAATCCAGCCCGCCTTTTTGCACGTCGCTTATTAGACGTTGCAGCGCTTCCCTCCCATCGATTTTTAGCCCGCTTTTTCCTTCATCAACGTATTTTCTAACGATTTCGATATTGCGTTTTTCCGCATAGTCATAAATCGCCTTGGCCTGATTTTCCGTGGAATATTGCTGCAAGTCGGTGGACATACGCATGTAAATCGCGGCGCGTCTCGGCGGCGATGTTCTTTTATCTTCCCCTTGGGAAAACGGTAATGTGGTTTGTTTCATAAATAATTCATATCGTTAGCGCCCCGCCGTTTTCACGGTAGGTGACCGTTTTCCCTTCATTTTTAACAAGGGGAGCGGTGACATGTCACAAGCAAAGAACAGTAAAATTTTACCGAAGAAGATTCTGGATAGCGCGATCAGGGAGGCCGTTGAAAGCGCCCTGAAACAGGAGCATGCCGATATCAGCGCGGCAATAAAAAGCATTGCCGCCACTACCGGCATCAATGCTCACGCTATCGCCAAATGGCATGCGAGGCAAAATACGCCGAGTACGTCGCATTTCCTTACGCTTGCAGCATTTTACCCTAGCGTTTTGCAAGCGCTTCTTGTCCTTATAGGGCGCGATGATTTATGGCAAATCGCGGTGCATCATCATATCCCGGAAACCATGCAAGAAAGGCTCTCCACGCTTCATTCGCGCTATCAAAAGCGTGGTGACATTCTCGCTTCCAATGCGGCGGTAAAATCTGCTTTTTCACTCAACGAGCGGCAGTTATGGTTTTTAAATATGCTGCAAAAAACCGAGAAGATGCAGAACAAACATATCGCCTCGCGGTGGAATGTCACCTTGCGTACCGCCAAACGCGATACGGAGGCCTTGATTGCGGCGGGCCTCGCTTATTCCGTGCGCGAGGGCGGCACTGGCTGGTTTGAATGGACGGGAGAAGATTATCGTTAAAAAGTGGATTTTTACGCAAAAAAGTGAGGAATGGTGCCGCTTAGGTGATTCGAACACCTGACCCCGTCATTACGAATGACGTGCTCTACCAGCTGAGCTAAAGCGGCACATGATGCAGATTTACAAATACTCACAAGCACTTGCAAACCTTTTGCTGACATGGCGCTGATACGAGTGATGCATCAGCGATATGATTACTTCCTAACTCTTTGTCCTTCCAAACTTACTTCCCACTCACGCCGCTGTCGCTCCATGCATTACGAATGAGGTGCTCTACCAGCTGAGCTAAGGCGGCACTTTGGCCGCGGAACATAGCAGTACCGCTTTATCCGGCAACTGAAAAATCAGTCGGCCTGCAACTGCCGCGGTGACAGGGCTTCAGGGCCCACGCGCCTATCCATTTTTCTTTTGCGCATCATCATGTTACGGAGCGCTCTTCACCCGGCAATCAAAGTGCCCTGGCGACCCCACACGCGCTGACGCCGGCCAAAGCCTAGACAAAAAAGAAGAGAGCAGTTTCCGTCCAAAAAACTGCTCTCTATTCGAGGGGTAGCATGGGTCTAGTCAGTGCATGCACCCTATCCGAGCCCCGCATCAACATGCGATGCCCGAAAACCGGTTTTGCATCAAATGGTCATAAATCCTACTCACCAACCCCGACATCCCTGCTTAATTAAAAACCGTCATTCCCCGAATCGCCCTTGCGATTCTAGGGGAATCCAATCCCAGCGGCCACAGGGATTGGATTCCCCTAGAATTTCAAAGACGAAATTCGGGGAATGACGGAAAATAATATCTAGAACTTCGCGGAAACCGTGAAGGCACCGTACGACGAGGTGCCGACCTGCTGGTCGTATTCCTTGCTCAGGAACCGATGCGTGTAAGCATAACGCACATCGCGATACGTCACCGCAAGCCCTACCTGCGCACCACCCACCAGCGGCTTCTTATCCACGCTCAAACTATCGCTGAACGTGTTGCCGTCGAGGAAGATATTCCGCGCCACGGCATTGCCCTCAAGCCCGGCGAACAGGTACCATCCAAGGTCCGTGCTTGGCTGGAAAAAATCCGTGCCGGTCAGCGTCGAGCCAATCAGCGGCGGGCCGTAATCGGCAGGCAGATCTTCACCGATCCGCACCACCGCACCGGCGCTGGCCTGCGTGATGATATTCCCCACCGTTGCCCCGGCGCTCGGCGTCAGGTCGAGCCCGAAACCCTCATTGTTCAATGCCCACCAGTTGCGCCATTTACGCTGGTAGGACAGCATCAGCCCGGGTTCGTTATCCAGCTGGTTCTGCCAGCCCTGCGGATGCGGCGAGCCGATAAAATCATGCACCGTCTCCTGCACCTGCTCCGCGCCCGAAGCGGGCCCCACCATGCCCAGCGTGATGCGGAAGTGATCCAGCGTCGTGCCGGTATCCGAGGTCACACCCGCACTGCCATACAGCCAGCCCGCATAGGGGCGGTCGTTCGGTTGCGCCGCGCGAAGATTATAATTCTCCGGCGTGTACATATTCTGCCCAAGCGAAAGCTCCCAGCGTTTGGCACCCTCCTCTGCAAAGAACGGCAACAGGTTGGCGGTGTTCTCCAGCCAATGCGGCACATCATTCTCCGAGCTGACATAGGCGAAGCGCACGCCATTGGTATAGTTCCCGTCGGCACCGGCGAACACATCGTTCTCCCAGCTGACGCTCCAGGTCTCCTCGTCATCGATCGCTTGTACGTGCGGTTGCGGGTCGGCCATGGCCGGGCCGGCGCATGCGAAAGCAGCCAGCATCGCGATGCTGGCTGCGGTATATTTGGACGGGATCGAATGCTGCATTATTCACCGGCCACGGGTGGGTTGGTGTAAGTCGGTTCCGTGTAGTAACCATCCATATGCGACGCTGCTTTCGGCAGGTAGGTGCCGTCCTGCCCGGTCAGTTCCGCATCATCGGCAATCGGGAAGCTGATCTGGTAGGTGCGCAGCGATTTGCCTGCGATCACGTTCTGGGTTTTCACGATACCACTCGCGGTGGCGGTCATTTTGTAGGTGCCGGCCGGTGGCGATACCAGCAGGATCGGGCCGTCCGTCACGGTCGACAGCACCGTGTTGCCCGCCTTATCCGCCAGCGTTACATTCACGTCCGAAAGGAAAGCGCCGCCCTGGCCCGAGAAGACAAGCTTCAGCGCATAGCTGCTCTGCTGCGATTCAATCATCGCGCGGTCGCTGCCACCCACACCGCCCGAGAGGAGCGGGATACCGGAAGCCGTGGTTTCCTGTGCGAAAACTGCCGATGACATCAGTGCAGTGGCCGTCATCAAGGCCATCCATTGGGTACGCATAATTTTCTCCGTGGTTTTTGTTATTGGACGGATACTCTTCCACCATGCCAGCTCAATGCGCTGTATGGCATCGTGGAAGAAATATCAGTATGGGGTAAAGCTTAGTGGGGTTTGCGGCGGCGGGCACGGGGTGCGTGGCGTTTGATCTCCAGCACCACATCCTCTTCCACCGTTTCAGCGTCGTCTTCAAGGTCATCCAGGCGTGCGATCAACGCTTCGATCGCATCCTCGATTTCCTCGCGGCTCTGCTTCAGCTTTTTCTCGGCGTTGCTTTCCGATTGTTCGGAAACACCTTCCATGAACCCGCCAATCACCATACTCGCCAGCTCACCGAAAATATCGGTGGAGCCGTTGCGGAACAGTTGCAGATCGTCGAGCGTGTCCGGTATCCGGTCGAGTCGGCTCTGCGCGATCAGGTAGGTGATAAACCCGGCCATCAGGCCGATACCACTTACCAGCGCAAGGCTGAGCCCGGTGGAAAGCCCTTCGCCCTGCAGGTACAGGTACAGCCCGACCAATGCGCCCACCACGCCCAGCGCGATCAGCGTGCCGGCGGCCGAAGCCACCACCACACTGATCAGCGCTAGCCGAGCAGGCTTGCGTAATGCACCGGTTTCAGGAAGCGCCTGGCCTAAAAGCCAAAGGCTGAAGCGCCGCATATAGTGCGCCTTGGAGTGGGTTCGCATGCTCAAACTCCCGGCGACTAGCGACGTGCTGCCAGCAGCGCGCCAAACAGCGAGCCGATGACGGCAGCAACACCGACCGCGCGGAACGGGTGCGAGGTGATGCGCTCTTCTGCTTCGTCACGCAGGTCTTCGGCCTGGTGTTTTTTCTCGCTGATGTAGCGACGGGCGTTCTTACCGGCATCGCGCGCCATTTTGCGCAATTCTTTCCGGTCGAACCCGATCACATTGCCCACATCGCTTTTCGCGTGGGCAGGCATTTCTTTGACGATATTGGTCAGACGGGTCACTTCAGCACGCAGTGCTTTGATGTCCTGGCTGGTTTGGCTTGTCGATGCTCGCATGATACTCTCCTGGTGGTAGTGGTTTTTACAGTGTGCTTGCCGTGTTGGTGTTACCCAATCTGGAGGACTGCCGCTTAATTCGCCATGTGACTGGTGCGGCAGAATATCAATATAGT
>Ga0214921_10002676_pt1 | contig 28495 bp, 29 predicted proteins | sample LL1505_MetaG_FD_177992 | JGI IMG/M metagenome (GOLD analysis project Ga0214921, IMG submission 177992) | Freshwater microbial communities from Lake Lanier, Atlanta, Georgia, United States - LL-1505 | ecosystem: Environmental > Aquatic > Freshwater > Lake | place: USA: Georgia | collected...
CTACTTCTTCATATTTTACTCAGAATTATTTAGAAGACCCAAACAATCCAAATGATGATTACATTGAAATGTGCGTTTATACAATTAATCATTATGGATACAATACAATATCTAACTGCGGCCCAGCCAAAGTTCTAAACGGCAGCAATGTAACTTTTAAAGCAGGAAACATAATTGACTTGAAACCAGGCTTTGAGGTTGAAACTGGAGCTACTTTTGATGCACAAATTATAGGTTCAACACAAAATGCTTGCCTAGGCACTGCTAGATATGCTAACAATGAAAATACTCCACAGGCTTCAATTACTAACACTGGAATAGCTATAAGTAATTCAAAAGGCAAAAATCAGAAAAACAAAAACTATGAATTGCCAGACTATTCAATTAATAATCCAATATCTAATGTAAATGATGAATTTAGATTGGTTCCAAATCCTGCCAATGACAAAACAACATTGATATATAGTTTAGAAATAGCATCACAGGTTACAATCGAAATATTAACGATTTACGGGCAAAATGTAACTAAAAACATTTCTGAAAATGAACAAAGTTCCGGTGCACATTCAGTAGAATTGGATATTTCCAAACTGAGTAAAGGAGCATATTTTGTTACGCTCAAAAGCAAAAATGGAAATAAGAGTAAGCAGTTATTAGTAAACTAATCCTACCTCCTTTTCTTAAACTTACTACCACCGCTTACAACTGGCTTTTTGCCTTTTCGGTTGCGTAAATCGGGGTTCATGGTAGATACTTTTTTGTGTTCAATTTTTGGTTTGGGTTTCTTGCTTTGTTCGGAAGTAGAGTTTTCTAATAAACTATAAATAGTATCTAGTTCGTTAGATGTTAAGTCGCGCCAATCTCCTACCTGCAGGCCTTTTAAGCCAATGTTCATAATACGTACCCGTTCTAGTTTTACAACATCGTAACCAAAGTGCTCGCACATGCGGCGTATTTGACGGTTTAGGCCTTGCACCAAAGTAATGCGAAAAACTGTTGCACTTTCTTGTGCTACTTTACATTTTTTGGTGGTAACTCCTAACATGGCAACACCTGCAGCCATTTGTTTTACAACTGTTTCGGTAAGTGGCTTATTTACAGTTACCACATATTCTTTCTCGTGTTTGTTGCCAGCACGTAAAATCTTATTTACCAAATCGCCGTTGTTGGTCAAAAATATCAAACCTTGCGAATCCTTGTCTAACCTACCAATCGGGAATATTCGTTTGCTATGGTTTACAAATTGTATGATGTTGTCACGCACAGCTTCTTCAGTAGTTGAGGTAACGCCAACAGGTTTGTTGAGTGCAATAAAAATAAGGTCGTCATTTTTGAGAGGCTCAAGGTATTGACCATTAATCATTACACGGTCGCCTGCTTTTACTTGCATGCCAATACTTGCGCGTTGTCCATTAATAAATACCAAACCTTTTGTGATGTACTTATCAGCTTCGCGCCTAGAACATAAACCACTTTCACTAATAAACTTGTTGAGGCGCATACCTCCGTTTTCATTTGTCATGATGTTTTTTTAGCCTATTTATTGTAAGGGCTCACATAAGTTTTCATTAAGGATAACAGATTCTTCACTTCGTTCAGAATGACAAAATAAATCAATCTTCCAACTCCAAAAGTAATTCCTTTAGTTCGCCCTCTCCCCTTTTGTTTTTTAAATGCTGCGCAATTGGTATTCCTTGATGAATAACTTCAATTGCCTTTTCATTTTCACTGGCGTAAGCATACAATTGCGCTAGCTTTAAATATAAAGGAAAGTAACTTGAATTACGTTGTTTTAAATTAATTAAAATTTGCATTGCTTCCGAATAATTACCTTCAGACTCTTCTTCAATTGCCAAAGCATAATTCAAGAAATCATCGTTAGGTTCATTAGCAAGTAAATGTAAAATATCTTGTTTTCGACTCATTACAAAATACTTTTAAGCAAACGTAAATTATGTGTGTAGCTTTTTTTATCAGCATTGAAAATTCCTTGATGGTCAAACTCATCAATGCGCACCGAGCCTGATGCATGAATAATTTTATTGTTGGGCAACACTATTCCAACGTGAATAATATTTCCTTCTTCATTATCAAAAAAAGCCAAATCGCCAGGCAATGCTTCTTCAACAAAATTCAGTATTACACCTTGCGTGGCTTGCATACTGGCATCGCGCAAAAGTTTAATGTCATTTATTTTGTAAACCATCTGCGTAAAGCCCGAGCAATCAATACCAAACGGATTGCGCCCTCCCCACAAATAAGGCGCATTCAAATACATAAATGCTACATCAACTATTGCTTTACGCACATCACTACCAAAGTTTTGCTGCGCTATGCCATCGAAACTATATTCAATATTGCCAATGCTAAAATCATGAGTATTTGATTTAGAAAAGCTAGAACCTAACAGAATTGGAATTACAGAATTGTTACTTTTATTGGTTACTACAGAAATTAAATCATGACTACAAAATGCATTACTATTTGTTATGTCATTGAATTGTGATTCGGTAATAAATTGATATTGCTTGCTACCAATCCAACATTCATAACCATCAAAAGCAACTTTTATTTTTGTCCAACTTTTTTCAGTTTCTAAAATAGTAAAGCACTCGCCAAACATAAGCTGGGTAACCATTTCTGACTTATCAGAAGCTTCTGCCCTACAAGGCACTACACTTAAATTACAAAAACCAAACAATGTATTGATGTGATGATTTGTTTATTCTTTTATTTATTGCGAACAAAATTAAGCAATCTATTTATTGAATTAGATTAGTTAGTTGAAGCTATTTGCAATGACGATTATCGTTAATTATTTAAATAGCTGCAATTAATTCTTTCATAATCAAGGTCATTTTAGGCTCTGCTTTTTCAGCTACATTCTGCACATCTTCATGAGTAACCTTTACAATTTTTCCGGGTACACCTAGGTCTGTAATAATAGAAATTGCAAAACAAGGAATACCCATGTGGCGCGCTACAATTACTTCGGGCACTGTACTCATACCAACAGCATCGGCTCCTACATTATAAATATATTTGTATTCGGCAGGAGTTTCTAAGCATGGCCCACTTACACCAGCATAGCTACCAACAACTGTTCGTATGTTGTGCTTTGCAGCAATGGCTTGCGCAGTAGCAATCATATCATGATCGTAAGGCTCACTCATATCAGGGAAACGGGGACCTAATTCAGGATAATTTTTACCAATTAATGGATTGGTTGGAAAAAGATTCACATGGTCATTCAAGATCATTAAATCACCAATTTCAAAATCAGGATTTACTCCTCCACTTGCATTTGAAACAAATAATTTTTCAATGCCTAAGTATTTCATTACACGAACTGGAAAAGTTACTTGTTTCATATCGTATCCTTCGTAGTAATGGAAACGTCCTTGCATTGCAATAACATTTTTACCTCCTAATCTACCAAATATCAATTTACCCGAATGTCCTTCAACTGTTGACACAGGGAAGTTTGGAATACTTTCGTATGGCAACACATCTACTATTTCAATCTCCTTTACAAGCCCACCTAAACCGGTACCTAAAATAATTCCTACTTGAGGATTTATGGATGTTTTAGTTTTAATAAAGTCAACAGTTTCTTTTATTTTTTCTAACATGATTATTTATCAATTTTCCCAAACCTACATATTTTTTGAACTTATCAAATACTAAACAGAAAAATTGAAGATGGCGATAATAGTAATTACAGCTTTAGGCTTGCGCGCGCAATAGTTGCTCTTTTGAAGTAAGAATAGTTCTTCATAATAATTTTACATCAAGGTGTAAATTCAATAGCGCAATACATATATTTATTTCACAATTGTAAACTATTATATGTTTATAAATATAGATGCACTGCATTTTACAGGAAAATTAATAAATACATTTGCGTTAAATATTTTTTAAAATGAAAAAGATACTATTAGTACTAGCAGGAGTAATTGCATTGTTTTTTACAAATTGTAAAAATGATGAACCCAAAAAGAATCGTGAAGCTGATAGCTTAGCGGTAATAAACAATAATTTGTATAAACAACTTGCATCGCAGGATAGCACAAGCAAATTATTTATGGGTGCTTTCAATGAAATTCAAGACAACTTGGATTCTATCAAGCAAAAAGAAAAAATGATTGTAGAGTCATCAAGAGCCGAAGACGTTGACAATAAAAAAGAACAAATAAAACAAGGCATACAAAGTATTTATGAATTCATGGCACGCAACAGAGGTGCTTTAGCTTCGTTAAACTCAAAACTTAAACGAGCACAAGCAAGCCAAACTTTAGCTGACAGTACTATTGCAGAAATGCAAAAAGTTATTGAACGACTGACTGCACAGGTTGATGGTAAGGATAAAGAAATTACCGAATTAAAAGCACAGCTTGAAAAATTGAAAGTAGAATTTGAAGCCTTGACCACAAACTTTAAAGCCAAAGAAGAGGAAAGCAACCAAAAAACTACTGAATTAAACACAGCCTACTATATTATAGGTACACAAAAAGAATTAATTGAAAAAGGTATTGTAGCAAAACAAGGTGGTTTTATTGGGATGGGTAAAAGCGTTAAAGTTCAGAACGGACTTAGAAAAGACAAGTTTACACAAGTTGATATTACACAAGCATTGAGCATACCGCTAAAATGCAAAACAGTAAAACTTTTATCGTCGCATTCCGAAGCAAGCTTTAAAATAACTGGTGATGTAAATGCTAAAAAAATTGACAATTTAGAAATTAGCAATGCCAAAGAATTTTGGGCAGCATCAAAATATTTGGTAATTGAAATAAAAAAATAATCAAATTAGAAAATAAAAAAATCCCTCTTGTAATAAATTACAAGAGGGATTTTTTTTTGTATAAACTCAAACGAATAGTATTTTTACTTTAGAATTTAATTTATTGCAATCAAAATGAACAGAATTAAAAGTATAACTCAATTTCTGGGCATTGCCCTAATTAGCTTGTATCTAAACAGAGAAGTTAAAGCGCAAACAACACCTACTTGGAGTGCAGATGTAGCAAATATTATTTACAATAATTGTTCTTCGTGTCATCGCTATGGAGGATTAGGTACATTTTCGTTAATGAGTTATTCTGAAACCGTGAGTCACTCAGCCCAAATTTTAGATGCAGTATCAACACGTAAAATGCCGCCTTGGAAACCTGACCCAAACTATCGCCATTTTAAAAATGAAACGGCATTAAGTACATCTGAAATTTCAAAAATTCAACAATGGATTGCAGGTAATACGCCACAGGGTAATGCAAGTCAAGAACCAACTCCGCCAACATTTAATACTAATAGTCAACTCCAAAATATTGACCAAACAATACAAACATTGAATTACACAATTAATTCAAATATTGACGTTTACCGAACATTTGTAATACCAAGCAATACCAGTGTTGATAGGTATTTGAATGAAGTTGAATTTATACCAGGTAACAATGCAGTTGTACACCACATTATTTTGTTTCAAGATACAAGTAATGTATCAAATAATTTAGATGTTGCCGACCCTGAACCAGGTTTTGCAAGCAATGGAACTATGCAACAAAGTGGAGCAGCAAGTTATGTAGCTTTATGGGCGCCAGGTGCAGGGCTTTTTCAATTGCCGCCAAATATGGGTATTAAAATAAAAGCTGGAGCTGATTTTTTGGTTGAAGTGCATTACGCACCAAATAATTTAGGTCAATCGGATTTGAGTACGATAAATATCAAATACACCAATGGTTCTAATATTAGAGAAGTTAAAATTGATCCTGTTATTGACTGGGGCCCAAGTTCACTTTTAAATTATCCATTGCAAATACCAGCCAATCAAACCAAATCATTCAAACAAAGGTGGACAAATACTTCGGGTGATTTTTCGGTTTTATCTATTTTTCCACATATGCATAAGATAGGAAAATCTTATAAAATATATACCACTAACCTACAAGGAACCGATACCACAAAATACATTTACATTCCGAAATGGGATTTTCACTGGCAAGGATTTTACACTTTTCAGAAAATCCAAAAGCTATCGCTTAACCAACGCCTGTGGGGTGAAGCATTTTATGATAACACTACTAACAATGCCGACAACCCAAGTAATCCGCCTGTAAACGTAATTGCGGGTGAACAGACAACTAATGAAATGATGATTACTTTTCTTGCATATACTCAATATCAAACTGGAGATGAAAACATTGTGTTAGATACTGTTTACTTTCAAAGTATAAACAAGCAAGCGCTTTTAAATAAACCACTTGAACTGTATCCTAATCCAACCCATGATGAAGTTTATATCAAAAATATAAATATGTATGGCAACAAATATTGTTTCGAAATTTTTGACCTTGCTGGAAATATAGTTGTTAGTGATCGGTTAATTACATCAAAAATAAACGTTTCGGAATTTGCAAAAGGAGTTTATCTGCTAAAAATATTTTCGGATAAAGAAGTTATGCAACAAAAATTCAGCAAAGATTAATCGATGTATTAAAACTTATAACCTCTTAAAAACTCGTCAACTTTCATTCGCTTTTTACCTTGCAATTGAAGTTCAAGAATATTGAGCAAACCGTTAATACAACCATATTTTAAAAATGTTTTGTTGTCGGTAACAAAACCTCCTGCCACTGAATTTACGTTAGTTTCAAAAGTTGTTTTAAAGATTTTTAATTGTGCTGGCTTATTAGACTTGTCATCAAATTCAATGTATGCAGCTGGTATTGGCGACAATCCTCTAACTAAATTATGTACCGATTCAACATCGTTTTTGGGATTTATTTTGCCTAACTCTTTATATATTTTTGGGGCGTTTATAAGTTCAGGAAACCCAAATTCTTCTTGTGGTATTTCGGTATAATTTCCAGTTATAATTTTATTTAAACTATCGACAACCAAAACAGCTCCGATGGATTTTAGTTTTTCGTACATCGTTCCAAAATCATCTTCAGGCATTATATCAACTTCTTTTCTCATCAAAATATTACCTGTATCAATTTCGTGTTTTAATAAAAAAGTAGTTACTCCAGTTGTTTTTTCTCCATTAATAATTGCCCAGTTAATAGGCGCTGCACCGCGGTATTGTGGCAACAACGAACCATGCAAATTCATTGTACCTAATGGTGGCATGTTCCAAACTTTTTCTGGCATCATTCTAAAGGCTACTACAATTTGAATGTCTGCGTTCAAATTTTTTAACGCTTCGCAAAAAGAATCATCTTTCATGCTGATGGGTTGCATAATATGTACGCCTTTTTCTAAAGCAAATACTTTTACAGCACTATAATTTATTTGTTGTCCGCGCCCAGCAGGCTTGTCGGGAGCAGTAACAACACCCACTACATCAAACTTATTTTCAATTAACTTTTGTAAAGTAGCTACTGCAAAATCAGGTGTACCAAAAAAAACAATCTTCATTAGCTGTACATTTATTTTTTACTCGCCTTAAATAAAACTTCCTTTTCCTGCTTACTCAAACTGTCATATCCCGATTTTGAAATCTTATCCAAGATAGAATCAATTAACTCTTGATTGGTTTTTTTTGTAGCATTATAGTCCAGATCGTTTCTAAATTTATTTGTATGATTGGTATAAACTACTTTCGGTTTTTTATCAAAAAAGGATGAAAAAGTATTTGATAATTTCTGAATAAAGTTTCCTGTTTCTTTTCCATTTCGTAATCGAATTGTAAAAATATATCCAAACAAAGCACCTCCCAAATGGGCTATATTTCCACCAGGATTGGCACTATCAATATTTATTAGTGAAAGCAAAACTAGAATTGCTGCTAAGTATTTTATTCGCATTTCAATTACAAAAAACACACGTACAATAAAGTCGGGAACATAACTAGCGATGGCTACAAAAATTGCTATAGTAGCAGCACTAGCACCAAAGTTTATTGAATCAGTATTTGCAAATCTGGAAAAATATGGAAGTGTATTAAATGCCAATATAAATAATGCGGCACCACATAAACCTCCCAAAATATACACTTGCATCAATCGCTTTGTTCCTAAATACTGTGCAAATAGTTGGCCTCCAAAATAAAGTATCAGCATATTGCTTAGCAAGTGCATAAAATCTACATGCAAAAACATGTGTGTGATGATAGTCCAAGGTTTAAATAAGAGTGCCCCAATGCTTGCAGGCATTGCCAATAAGTGAGTTAATGATGCAGTAAAACCTTCTACATTAAACAACATCAAAAGTGCTCCAAGAACACGTACAAGTATAAAAACTATTACATTGATGATGATAAGTTGCACAATGGTATCACCACTTTTAAAAGCACCTTTCATTTCGTTTACAAATCCATTTGCCATATTCTACTATTAAAACAATTGATTAGAAACCCTTTTTCTGCCAATATTTGATTAGAATAAATCCGAATAACATTCCGCCAAGGTGCGCAAAATGCGCCACATTATCGCTTGCCGAATTGTTTAGTCCCGAAAACAATTCAATGCCGCCATACAGTGCCACAAAATATTTAGCTTTCATGGGTATAATAAATTGCACATAAATAACTTGATTCGGAAACATCATTCCGTAGGCCAACAGCAAACCAAATACAGCGCCCGAAGCGCCAATAATTACAGGTACACCATACATTGTTACCTCAGGGTCGGTTGCAAAATAAAAAATAGCATAATGCACTAAGGCTGCACCAACTCCGCAAGCAATGTAGTATATTAAAAATCGCTTTGCACCCCACGTGTTTTCTATACTTGTGCCAAACATATATAAGGCTAGCATATTAAAGAATATGTGACCAATACTTCCATGCAAAAACATGTATGTAATAAATTGGTAAGGCCTAAATTCATCTGATAACATAAAATGCAATCCCAATTTATTGGCAAGGTCAACGCCAAGATTATTTTCAAAAACTTGCTGACCAATAAAAAATAAAACATTAATAATTAGTAAATTTTTAACCACTTCGGGCAATAAGTTGTATGGACGGGGACGAAAGTCGTAATTACTCATGGTGCGAAATTATTTATTAAAATGTAATTCGCTTTAATAATTGAAATAGTAATTCACTTTTTATATTTTTTTAATAGGTGGTTGTAATGTTTCGAAAGTTTTAATAATAACTGGCAATAAATCACCAAAACTTATGTTTGAAAGAAATGGAAAATAAAAAAAGGAAATTAGTAAACACTAATTTCCTTTTTTGTGATCCTGCTGGGACTCGAACCCAGGGCCCATACATTAAAAGTGTATTGCTCTACCAACTGAGCTACAGAATCATCGGCCTTTTTCAAAGCGGGTGCAAATATATACATACATTCTTTTAATCCAAATAATATTATTTTATTGTTTAATTTGAATTTTTTATTTCCATAATCCTTTGTTTTTCAGAGTAGTTATTTTTAATAAACTAGTAAAAAAATTATGAGCACCAATTCAAAAAAATACGATAAATACTTAAACGGCTTTGCTATTGGAGTTATTGCTCCAATAATAGTTTTGATTGTTGTTTGTTTAGTTCGTTTTAATGGCCGCTTAGCTATCACCGAATTTATCAATAAAATGCATACAGTAAACGCTTTATCGCCATTGCTTAGTTTATGTGCGCTTATTAATCTTGGAATCTTTTTCTTATTTTATCAATATTGGTACAATAATGCAGCCCGTGGAGTAATCATGGCTACATTTTTAATAGCATTTGTAGTGTTAGCCTTTAAGATTAATTTATTTTGATTTTGTAGAGGGATTATTTATAAACGATAACTTTTGTATAAAAATTTTCATTGTCATTGCTCAACGATATTATGTAAAGTCCATTTGACCAATCACTAACATCTATAATACTTTGCCTCAAACCATTCCTGTTTTTTTGAACAAAAACTTCGGAGCCATTCAAATCAAAAACTTTAACTACATAATTACCCACAGTTTTATATGTTAACTTTATAACCGTAGATGCAGGGTTAGGGAAAACAGTAAAGCCAACATCACTATTATTTTCAGCAACTGAAGTAGGATGCTCAACTTTCCAAGTTTCTTTTAAACGATTGTTTAAACTATCAATGCCAGTTGAATAGTACAGCGTGCTGTAGCTGCCAAAACATATACCGCCTTTACGACCCATCGATGGAATAGCGGATTGCTGAAACCATTGGTTTGAGGCACTATCATAATACCATAAATCATTATAGTAGTTATTCAAAGAATCTAAACCACAAGTAACTACCAAGCTACTTTCAACCGAATTTAATGATGAATAAATCCTTCCTAATCCAGGAAAGGTGCTAACCATTAACCATGAATCATTAATTGTAGAGTAAGCATACATTTCATTATGAATAATACCATTTTCATCCTTACCGAAAATTAAATATCCTATTCCATTATTGTTGGAACAACTTGCCCTCCACCTTCCACCAAAAGGTAAATCATTTTTATGAGTCCATGTATCTGTAATGATATTATATGCCCACACTTCCTTACTTGCCGCAGTGCTTACATTTTTACCTCCTACAATGTATGCGATGCTATCAATCACAAAACAACTTGTTCCGCTAAGTCCCAAATTTGGTTTTGCGGCTTTTTCAATCCAACTATCCGATACTGGATTATACTTCCATAAATCATTAAGCTCAATGCCAGCCGCATTAGCTCCTCCGAAAATAAATCCGTTTCCATTATATGAAAAACCAGATGCATACTGTCTTTCTTTTCCTATTGGTAGCGGGGCTATACTATTCCAAGAATCACTGATAAAATCAAAAGTGTAAAAATCACGGGTTGTTATCCAACCAACTTGTAAACCAGTGCCGCAATATGCTTTATTATCAATTGTAAAGAAAGTAGCATCATCTCTTTCAGCACCAGAAAAAGCAGAAGATATTACCCACGATTGGCTATAAAAATTTGTAGAGAAAAATAATATGAGATAAGTTAATTTCAATTTCATCAGAAATATGGATTATAATTGAAATCAAAACTAATATAAAATAAAAAACCCCGCATTTGCGGGGTTTAAATATATTTTACAAAAAGACTATTCCTCTTTTTTTGCTTTGGTCGCTTTAGGTTTAGTTTCTTTTGCTTTCGTTTCTTTTGGCTCTTTTATTTTCGGAGCTTTGGCTTTTGGAGCCTCTTCGGTTTTCGCATCAGAGGTAGCAACCCCAATGTTCACCAAAACTTTGTTTTGAATTCTTGCTTTACGCTTTACTCCAAAACTTCCTAAAGTTCTTTTTCCACGTTTTGATCTTTTATCACCTCTTCCCATTTTTTATAGTATTAAAAACTGACGAATCAATTTTCTATTATTAATTCAATTTAATTGTACCCAGGACGGGAATCGAACCCGTACAGCCGTGAAGCCACAGGATTTTAAGTCCTGCGTGTCTACCAGTTCCACCACCTAGGCATTTTAGCGTTAAGCTAAAAAGAACGCTTTCAAAAATTACTCTTTGGTAAGAAGAGATTTGAAACATTGAGCGAAAGACGAGACTCGAACCCGCGACCCTCACCTTGGCAAGGTGATGCTCTACCAACTGAGCTACTTTCGCATTTTTGTGGGTGGCAAAAGTATATAAATTTCAAAAAAACCAAAACTTTTTATTGCTTAATGTATATATTTCTCTAAAGAATCTCTTTTTCAGTTACTTACAATTTGTCAATATTGTATTTCTTGCTGAAATGATAAGCTATTCAACAACTTGCTTGTGGTAAGTTCTATTGCATCCCTTTAAGTGTTGGAATATAAATGGTTTCATTTGCAAACCTTGTTGCAGAAATTATGTGTAGGTATTTTATTTTCTTTTGTTTCATTTCAATTATAGAAATTTCTTTAGCACAACCTGCTTATGTATGGATTGAACGCGGAACAGAACATTTTAATAAAAAAGCATTTTCGGATGCTATTTTAGACTTTGACAATGCTGTTAAGGCCGACCCTAAAAGTTCATCAGCATTATGTTTCAGAGCCAGATGCAAACAAGCACTAAATAAAAAAGACGAAGCGTTAGTTGACTTTAACAACGCAGTTAAAAATGCTAGTAAAGAATATACTCCATACTTTTACCGTGCGCAATATTTTGAGCAAAGCAATAAACCAAATGATGCTATCGCAGATTATGATGCAGCAATAAAGCTGAATCCCAAGAATGCTGAATCTCATATAAACAAAGGTTTTTTACTTGTTTCTTTAATGAAGCAAGGTGATGCTGAATTGGATTTTGATGAGGCAATTAAACTGGGCACTCGCAATGCAAAAGTGTATGTGGGCAAAGCCTCAATTGCAAAAGAAAAAAACAAAATTGATGTTGCTATTACAAACTACTCTAAAGCCATTGAACTAGATGCCAATGCACCAGAAAGCTACTTTTTTAGAGGTGAACTATATTTTCAGCAAAAAAAATATAAAGAAGCTATTATTGACTTGAATAATGCCTCAAACAAAAATTACAAATCAGAAAAGTTATATAATTTGAGAGCGCAGGCATACATTAAGCAAAATAATTATGATGCTGCTTTGGCAGATTTATCTGTGTTAATGACTACTTACAAAAGTAAGGATGTTGAAGTATATTACTACAGCGGTTTTGCAAAATTTTTGAAAAACGATTGGGGAGGTGCAGCCAAAGATTACAGCAAAGCAATTAGTTACAAACCAACTTATGCCGAAGCAATATTAGAACGTGGCAAATGCTATTTAATGATTGGAAAACAAAAGTACCAAATGGCACAAATGGATTTTATGCAAGTACTAAAATTAAAAAATGATAATGAAGAAGCAGCCTTTGGAATAGGTAAAATATTTTTTGAAACAAATAAAAATGAACAAGCAATAGAGTACTTTTCTAAATCTATAAAACAATTACCAAATGCTGAAACCTACTACCTAAGAAGCAAGTGCTTTTATAAAATGCAAAAAACAAAAGAATGTTGCAATGATTTAGAATTAGCAGCAAAACTAGGTAGCAAAGATGCCGAAAAGGATATTAAGTTTGTATGCAAATAATATGAAGAATTTTAATCACTGTTTTTTTATCGCACTTTTTTTAGTATTTAACTCGTATGCATCATATGCCCAAGAAGCAATTGTAAATGCCGACGAACGCTTTGCTGAATATTTACCTCTTCTAGAAAATAAAAAAGTAGCATTATTAGCTAACCAAACGGCAGTTATAAATGGCAAACATTTGTTAGATAAATTATTAGAAAAAAAAATAAATGTTATTAAAATATTTAGCCCAGAACATGGTTTTAGAGGCAATGATGATGCTGGTAGTAATGTAAAAAATCAAATAGACAAAAAAACAGGACTTCCAATTATTTCACTTTATGGTGATAAAAACAAACCAAACAAAACTGACTTAGAAAATGTAGATATTTTGGTTTATGATATACAAGATGTTGGAGTACGCTTTTTTACTTTTATTTCTACGTTAAGTTATGCAATGGAGGCATGCGCAGAAAATAGTAAACAACTAATAGTTTTGGATAGAGGGAATCCAAATACATCATATATTGATGGGCCTGTATTGGATTTAAAATATAAATCGTTTGTTGGGTTGCATTCTGTGCCAATAGTTTATGGAATGACTGTTGGCGAGTATGCAAAAATGGTAAATGGTGAACATTGGCTGCCAAATAATTTGCAATGCGATTTAAAAATAATACCAATTGCAAACTACAAACACAGTTCAAAAGTAGTGTTACAAATTCCGCCATCTCCAAATTTGAATACCGAAATTAGCATTATGCGTTATGCTTCATTGTGTTTGTTTGAGGGCACTACTGTAAGTGTTGGGCGCGGCACCAAGAAACCGTTCACAGTGTATGGACATCCAAAATTTACTGAAGGTAATTTTTATTTCACACCAAAGAGCATAAGAAATATGAGTACAAAACCTCCATATAAACATGAAAAATGCAGAGGTTATAATTTAGATTATGATGACGAAAACCCTATTCCTCAGTTCACGCTTAACTATGTAATTAATGCATATAGAGTTTATCCAGATAAGGAAAATTTCTTTAATAATTTCTTCCAAAATTTAGTTGGCAATTCATTATTAAAACAACAAATTATTGATGAGAAATCTGAACACGAAATAAGAGAATCATGGCAAGCAGAAATAATAAAATTCAAAGCAATAAGAACAAAATACCTAATTTACGAGGAGTAACTTTGAATGCAAAAAATACTTTTAATAGATAACTACGATTCCTTTACATACAACTTAATGCACTATTTAGAGTATTCTGGAAACTGCAGTGTTCATATATTTAGGAACGATTGTATTGATGTAGATGCTATTAAAGATTATGATTCAATTGTTATTTCGCCCGGGCCAGGATTGCCAAAAGATGCTGGCTGTTTGATGCAAGTATTAAAACAATATTATAACTCAAAAAAAATATTAGGAGTATGTTTAGGGCATCAAGCAATAGCAGAGTTTTTTGGTGCAACATTGTATAATTTACAGCAAGTATATCATGGCGTTGCAACTGAAATAAATGTAAATTCAAAAGATACATTATACGAAAATATTCCGAGCAAAATCAAGGTTGGCCGTTATCATTCATGGGCTGTTTCGTCAGATATTTTACCTAATGATTTAGAAGTTACTGCAACTGATAGTTCAAGTATTATCATGTCATTGAACCACAAAAAATACAATATCAAAAGCGTGCAATTTCATCCTGAAAGCATTTTAACAGAATACGGTCTGCAACTAATTGAAAACTGGAAAAGAATATGAAACTGAAACAACTAATATATGCTTTTTTGATTTTATTTTCGATAACTTTTGTTTTTGTAAATCAAAAATATTGCAAACGTATTAGCGTTGTAAATGGCTATGTTGAAGACTTTTCAGTTAACCGCGGAGATGATATTATTGCATATTTGCAGCCTACTGAAGAACATAAAAAGGGAGTTGTATTGATTTATAATTTAAAGGGTAAAATTGTTGATTCGCTTGTATGCAATTTGCAATTTCAAGATACCACTACAAGTGCCAAATTTTATGAAACAGGTTATACTTACCAGCGCAGCTTTGTATATAATACTTCAAAACTAAAAAGTGGAATTTATTACATCAATAAATTAATTCCATTTATCATAAAAGAACCTAAGCTAAAAAATGCTATAACTATTGTTTTTCCTTATGCTAATATGCATGCTCTTAATAATGTGGGAGGTAAAAGTTTTTATGGATATAGTTCTACAAATAGCGAACCAGCAACCAAATTAAGTTTGCACAGAAATTTAGTAATTACAGATTACACCTTGTCTTTTTTAAATTGGATTGATAGTTTATATTCGAAAAATAACATAAATATTATTACCGATTTAGATTTAGAAAACTATTCAAATATTTCTAATTCAAAACTGCTGGTATTATATGGAAACTCTGCTTTTTGGACCTTTTCGGCGCGAAAAAATTTCGATAAATTTCAAGATAACAATGGAAATGTTTTGGCAATCTGTTCAAGTATTATGAATAATGAATTTAGGTATGATTCAACAAGAAAAGTACTGCTATTTTATCCTAATTTTCAGGAATACACAGGCCATTTATTAAAAAATCCAAATGTGAATAGTGTTGGTTGTAGCTATGAAATTTATTGTAGCCTTAATGAATTGAGAGAAGCTTCGGGTGGTTTCAAAATTATCGTAAATAACAGTCCCATTTTTAAACATTTAAGCTCTAAACGCATTTTGTTCAATGCTGGTTTAACCAACTCAATTGCTATTTCAAATCATGAATTTATTGATGCACCACAAGCCGATTTGAAAAGCGGAAATTTTTATGAAAAACAAATTTTAGCATTTGATTATTGTATTTACAACAACAACCAAACTATTGGTGGAATTTATTTAATGAAGAAGAAAAAAAACAGTGGAACTCTTATAACTATTGGTAGTGAATTGTGGACTTCAAACAATAATTTTTACAAAAAAGATGTACAAACTGTCACTAAAAACTGTATTAATTATTTGATCAAATAGAGTAAATTATCAAAGTTTTTTTGAAATAAAAGAAATAGCATTTCTATAATCAGTAAACTCAAATTTATTATCAATCAAAAATTGCAAAAGCCATTCATACCATTTCTTCCATGTCATAAAGCTATTCGAATAATATCTATCATGAAACAAAATTGATAAGTAACTAAGATTTGCCGTATGTGCTTTTTCAATTTCAGTTTTTGTGTAATCTTTTGCTTGTTCTAAATTTCTTGATTGCCAACGTTTGTTGCCGTCCATCACCCATCCATCCATAATTTGTAAAGGAAATTCTAAGATGCCATCTTTAATATAAGGGTCTTTAAATTCGCTAACTGAGCAATCATATTTATAACCACATTCTTTCATATATGACAAAGTATTTTCTGTCATTTTCAAATAATGCATTCGTATTCCAAAGTCATCATTACCTAGGTAATTTTTAAAACGGTCATATTCCATTTTCATGCCTTCGAATGTTTCGTAAGCTATACCATGAATACCCACTTCAAAATTGCTTTGATGGATGTGTTTTATCCAATAGGCAGCGTCTTGATGCCTGTATGAAAGTCCGCGACCATTGGCAACCCCAACATAAAAAACTGATTTAATATTTAACGAGTTATGTAATGAAATAAGTTCATCAATGCCGTTCCATTTATTATAAAATAATTCAGCAATTCTATTCATCACTTCACTAAAACTAATCATCCCTTTAGCCAATTCAAGCATAGTTCTAATATAATATTTCTGAACTATTAAATCTTTAAGTAAATGTTCACTTAACTTTAGATGGTCAACATCGTGTGATAAAATTATTTTCATAATCTAAAAAATAGAACGCTTAAAAAATTTAAGTGCAATTTCAATTGGTAATGGTGCTTTGTTTATGGTGTAATATGGAATAATATCGCCTCCAAAGCCTCTAAAATATTTTTCAACCGCAGGAATCATAGAGCCTTCAAAGTCAAAAATTTCGATACCTAATTTTTTAGAGTGTTTTATGCATTCCCATACTGCACTTGCGCCAGAACCTTGATGTTTATTGGCATTGTCATAACCACCTAATATGTAATATGCCTTTTGTTGGTTATATATGCAGAATGCGGCTGCGCTTGGTAAGTTATTTTTATAAGAAATAAATGAGAAACTATTTTCAGAATTAGCAAACTGAAAAAGCATTTTATCTAACAATTCTTCATCTAATTCTTTCTGTTTTCTTGTGAAAGTTTTTAATACTAAATTTTTCACAATTTTATTATCATAATTTAGTGAAGTTGTAACTCCATCTTTTGCGGCCTTTTTAATATCATTTCTCCTTTCGGGTGAAAAGTGACTATTGATTTCTTCTATACTATTTTTTTCAATATTTATTTGGTATGTGTAATTGGGAACAACCTTAAAATCTTTCCAAATAAAAGGTTGCAAATCAACAATAGAAGGAGGTAACGCTAAAGTTATTATTTGTGCAGGTAATTCGTTTATAAATGAAGCTAATAATTCTACAATACTTTTTTCAAACGATTGTTTATTTGATTTATTTTTGGAGTTATTTTCGAAGAATAAACCAATGTGTGGTGTATAGGGAGGATTATTTATGTGTTTTAGTATACTCTTGTTGGTATGACACAAATGAAATCCTCCAATTAATTTTTGTTGATTATCGTAGATTCCATAAAGTTGAATTTGGGGGTTTAAATTTAACCACGATAAACTATTGAATAAGCTACCATATTGCTGAAGCAGTTGCGAGTAATGTTCAAACTCAGAAAAAGGAAGTGATTTTAAAAACACGCTATTTTTTGCAATTAAAGTATTTGTTAAACATAGGAAACAATAATACTGAAAATGTTATGAAAATTAAAAATTACCTAATACTTTATGTACTTTATTATTACTCTAAAACTAAAACTCCGTAGGTTAGATTTTCATTTCGAGGAACAAAAAACAATTCTTTTATTTTTCTGCTTCCAACATTATTCTGAATCAACAATTTAAACTCTAAAAAATTATGTAAATAATTTGAGTGAAAATTAAATATTATTATTCCACTGGAGGCAGTTACCTTTATAAGGTCATTAAAAAAATAAGGTAAACCATTTGATTCAAAAAATTTGCCTAAAATTATTGGGGCGTCTGCAACAACAAAATTGTAAGTTGCTTTTGTTTCACTTATATATTTGATAGAATCTTGATGGTGAAATTTTACAGGGTAATTTTTTAAACTTCCTTTGCTCATTTCATGATAAGTTTTATTTATCTCAAACATATCTAAACTAATAACAAAATCAATATAGTCCATAGTGTGCCATAGTCCATGCATACCAAACATTTCAAGAGCAATAATTTTTTCTGGTAACAATTGCTTTAACTTCAATTCAAGTAAAACCCTTTGCATTGATGTTTTGGACCGTTTGCCAATTCCTGTAAACCTCTTGTAGAATGATTGCTTTAGAAAGTCCTTAAAATATTGTAAGTATTCTTCTTTTATTATAAAATGTAATATTTTACAGATATTTAAAACATATAAACTGTTGCAAAAAAGCAATTAAAATTATGGAAAAAAAATAAATGCAACATACACTCAGAATATTTAAAGAGTGAACTGCTGCAAAAATAAAATACAGTTAATTATTCGCCACGAAACAATTTTTCGTAACACTGGACTAGGTTCTTTGCTTCGGCTTCCCAAGTGTATTTTTCTAACACCACTTTTTTTCCAGATTCAGCTAATTTCTTTCTCAAAATATCATCATTAAGAAGATACTCAATTTTATTTTTTATATCAGTTGAATCAGTTGGATTTACAAATAAAGCACACTCTTGAAATGTTTCAATCCAATATGGAAAATTTGACATAATAATTGGTAGTCCTGATGCCATGTATTCAAAAGCCTTTATTGGCAAACTGGTCAAATAATTCTGTTTGTGATACAAGTTTGCTATTCCGATGTCTGCTATTTTTAAGTAGGAATATACTTTATCCATTTTTACCAAACCAATATAATTCATTTTGGAATTAATATCAGCATGCAAACATTCGTTTTGATACTGTTCATTTTCCCAGCTACCAAGCGTCAAAAAAACAATATTATCAATGCTTTGAATGGCTTCAATAATTTCTTTTATTCCTCTTATTTTGCTTAAACCACCTGCATATACTATAATTTTATTGTTAGATTTTTTGTAGTTGGTATCAATTGGCGTTTTTTCTATCATTTCATAAATAGAAAAGTTTCTTATGGCTGTAAATTTTTTAATATGCTTTTGGTGTTTATCTTGAACATAGTTCCAATACCCGTCTTCAGCAATAATGATATGGTCGAAAAAACGTACAGCTAAATTTTCGAAAAATAAATATGTGCATGAAATTACTCTTCGTATACCCGCTGTTCCCAACCATTCTTTATCGTTTATCTGAGAATAAACTAATTCATGCATATCGTAAATTACTTTTTTACCAAGTAACTTTTGGATAAAGCCAAATAAAATTAAATCAGGGTCATGAAAGTGATATACTTTTGCATTAACCCTTAACGATAGAGAAAGTAATTTTATTTGCACAACAATAAATCGATGAAATCTAGATGTGCCTTTTTTTATTGCATGAATTTGGACTTTGTTTACAGTTTCGTCTTTTTCTCCAATAGCAATAATATGAGTTTCATAATTATCAGTTAACGAACTGCATTCTTTAAAAAAGATACGGTCGTCAAAAACATTATGACCTGTTGATACATGACAAATTTTAATCATAATTTTTTAAAGCTTTGTAGCAATATCAACAGCTGTTTTAATATCCTTTATACCACTTATAATTTTTATACTTCCGTTTCTATTTGAAATAAAAATAAAAACGCGCATTAAAAATATTTCAATTTTTAATAGTTGAATTTTAAATCTATTTTTAATTTCAAAATCTTTAAAAATTACACCTATCTGTTTTTTATTAAAGACTTCAATATAGGTGTACAAATAATCGAAATTGAATTTTCCTAACGCCTCTGTGTTTTGAAAAACTTCTAAGGCTTTAATTGCTGAATCGGCATAAATGGTTGGGCCTGTCCAATACTTTGGAATACGTTTATCCCAATTCTTTGAAGTGCTTTTTGGAAGATGCTTTACATCTTCTATCCTTGCTACATGTTGATGCAAGACTCCTGCACCACCAGCGCTAGTAGTGCTTTTGCCACTAATAATTACGGTATACTTTACTAAAACATAAGAATCTATTACCTGAGTTAAAGCAATAGCGTTTGCCATGTCTGGACTTGGGCCAGGAAAAAAAGTATTTGCTTTTTTATAGATTACATCTAGGGTATTTCTATTTACAATACCATGATACAAACAAGGTAACTTATCAATTAACACTGCACCTCTGTTTAGAGTAAAGTTTAGTGCATCATTTGTACTTATTATTTCAAAAGAATCTGGTTTCCATTTTTTATAACGAAAAACTCCCGATGTATCATTTGATAAGTAGTTAGCTTTTTGATTTGGCCAATAATAATTTGGTTCGTATGATTTAAGCGCTTTGTAATTATTCGCTTTCATCCATTTGGTCACATCAACAATATTGGGCATAACTGCATCGTCATCTCCAATAAAACATACAAACTCTCCAATGGAGTTAAGTACTGCTTTGTCAGAATTTTCAATTACAGACAATTCTTCCTTACTAAAATAATAGTGCAGATTTTTGAAAATAGTTTTTTGAGCAAAAAAATCTAATGCAGCTTTATTGTCATCACTATTATCTTGAATTATGATTTCCATATCATCATTCAAATCGAATGACAGCAGCATTTCAACAACATTAAATAAAGTTGAATACCTGTTTTTAGTAGGAATAATTATACTTAATAACATTACTAATTTTTAAAAAAATTTAATTTTACCAATGACATTATTGACCTAATATTCAATAATTTTTTTAATTTAAATGCTACGTAAGTTATACTAGCAATTAAGTTTAAAATTGATAAAATATAGAAATAAATGCCTTTAGTATTTTTAAATAAATAAGAGATTAAAGCTAAAAAAAGTATTACAAAAAAAACTTCGAAAAATTGTTTTTCAAAGTTAATCGCATATTTATTTTTATTTATAATCATTAGTATAACCAATTGTATAAACATATTAATTGAGAAAGTAGCGCCTAATCCAAATACCCCCCAATATTGATATCCAACTAAATTAATTAATAAGCATATCAATTGAACCGATATTACATAAATTAAATACACTCTTGCATTATTTTTAGCTAATGGAATCATGCCCATGATTTGAGAACTTGCTTGAAAAATTATTCCAAACAATGCAATACTTACATATTCTTGGGTTGCATAAAACTCACCTGTATATAGAATGCTTATTATATAGGGTAAAATAAACTGTAATAAAACAATCAAAGGACAAATAAGAAGTAAGGTTATTGTTGCCTGTTGATTTACTTCTTGCGTCAATTTTATGTTATCGTTTTGAATTGCAGAAATTCTAGGAAAATAATCTGTTGTCATCGACATAAAAATTATTCCAAAGTATCCTGATATGATTTGAAATCCGGCTTGAAAATATCCCAAATCCTTTATTGTACCATAATTGCTAATATATGCCCTAGTAACATATCCTGTAAATGCTACAAAAAATGAAACCAACATCATCGATAAGCCTAACTTGATGATATCAAGAGAGTTTTGTTTGGTTATTTTTACTGGTTTGTGCGAGAAGTCATAAGCTATTTTTTTAAAAAAGATTTGACTTACAACAAAGGCTATAACTGAACTAACTAAAATTAAATATATAATGCTATTACTTTTAAAATAATAGATGAGAGGTACAGAAACAATAAATGAAATTATAGAACCGTATATTGTACTTTTACTAATCGATTTATAGTTTCTTAATCCTTGAAAAATTGCTGATTGTCCGTTTTTAACAACAGTAAAAAATACACTTATACCTAAAAAAACAAAGGATAACCAATAATCAGAATTCCCTAACGACCATTTACTAATTTGATATGAAAATAGGATTGTAATTAATCCGCCACAGGCACCTGTTATGTAGACTAATTTACTAACTAATGAAATTGTTTTTTCAATCTCATCATTATTATTTGTTCCTTCTGCAGCTGCAATATTACGTACCGAACTTTTTGAAATGCCTAAATCTGTAACTGACGTGATTAAGGTTAATACACTTGTATAAATACCATAAAGACCAATGCCTGAGGCTCCCACAAATACAGCAATTAACTTACTTGTAGCTACATTTACTATTATTGACAAAACCCTTAGGTAAGCAAATAAACCAGTTGTTTTTAAAATGGTTTTATATGAACTCATTAGAAAAGCCTGTCATTATAAGTGAAGCCAAATGTGTCTTTATTGTAGTTATATACCATTGTAAATACTTCATCTTTTGGGTATAAATTTGTTATTAATTTCCAATCAAATTTATTGTAAAATTCTACCAAATGTTTTTTACAAAAAAGCAATCCATAAAATGAATTATTAGTGAGAAAAGAGTTTACTTCATTCATTAATTTTTTTCCGTCGCCTCTACCTTTGTACTTTGAGCATACATTTCCAATTCCCCAAAAAGGAATTTGTTTATCATTCTGACGAACATGAACTTCAACTAAATTCATATAAGCCACAAATAAATCATTATCGTAAAGCAAAAAATGAATATCGTTTTCTCGAATGTTTTCTTCAATCCACTTTAAGTGATTTGAAATTGGATAATCCCATGACAGCTTTTTAAGGTGTACTATTTCTAAAAGTAGTTCCTTATTTAATTCTTTATGTTTAATAATTTTTACCATTCTATTTTTTCAATCACATCGCTGTTTAACCACCAGCCGCAAGGTATTGCAATAAAATGATTCATAAATTCATTTACTCCTTTTAATTCAGTTTTGTTTTTGAAAACAGAATAGATATTGTTGTTGATATGGACACTAGTGGCGTAAAATCCTGATTCTCTAAATTTTAAAATTGCCTGTGTTTTATTTTTGGCGAATACTCCGTACACCCAATAATTAGGAACAGTTTTATCAATAATTTTTATTGGATATAAATCTGAAATATTAGAAATTACGTTGTCCCACGCAGCAGCATTTTTTCTTTGAATGCTAAATAAATTTTCAATTTCTGACATTTGCTTTACGCCAACTATCGCATTTATTTCAGAAAGCAAAGCGCCGTAGCCCTCCAGAGCAATATCGCACTTAGCAGAGATTTCATTGTTTTCATCTCTGAAAATACTTCTGTCAATTCCATAATCTCTTATTAAGATTGCTTTTTTATATAATTCGTCATTGTTGAATGCTAAACCACCGCCATCGATTGTGTTTGGAAGTCTTACTGTTTGAAATGAAAAAACAGTTGCATCGGCATATAAATTACCAACTCTTTTATTGTCATATTCAGAGCCGAAAGCTTCAATAGAATCATCTATAAGAGGTATATCGTAAGCTTTAACTGCGTCGTAAATTTCTTTGCAATTTCCAACATATCCACAATAATAATTAACGAAAACAGCTTTTGTGTTTTTCGACAATTTCTTTTTCAAATCATCTACGTCAATACTTCCAGTTTCAGGGTCAATATCAACCCACTTGATATTTAATTTTTTAATTGCAAAAGGTTGATTTGAAGCAAGACAACTAACAGGTGAAGCTATTATTTCATCGCCTGGTTCAAGATTTAAAGCTGAAAGGAGAATGAGAAATGCATAATTGAATGAGGATGCTGAAATAAACTTATCGGTGCCAATATATTGTGCAACTTTTTTTTCAAATAGCTTTCCATTTTCTCCAAAGGCCAACTTTCCCGAATACAAATTTTCATTTATTGCCGGAATCAAGTCATAAGGAATATAAGGTTTAAAAATCGGTATCATAATATTATGTGTTTCTATATTTCAATATTTTTGCAGGAACTCCACCAACAATTGCATAGTCAGGAATGTCTTTATTTACGCAACTGTTTGCACCTACAATAACTCCTTTGCCAATTTTTACACCCTTGGTAATTGTACAATTAGCTCCTATCCAAACATCATCACTTATAGTAATTGGTTGTTGAACAAATTTTTGTTTTGACATTGGTATATTTATATCAGTAAAGCCATGGTCGAATGCAACGAGGACGCAATTGGGAGCAATCATAACATTTTCACCAATGAATATTCCAGCATCAAAACCAGATAATGTGCAATTATGTGCAATAGAACTACCTTTTCCCATTCTAAAATATCCATTCACACGAACGTTAGCAGATATAGACGTTTGGGAGTCTAAATCACATCCTTTTCTTCGGTAATATTTACACCTCAATTTATCAAAAAAATATGTGTTAGGCAATGCCAGAATAAATGAAAGATATAAGCTATCTACTAAAAATAAAAATTTGCGCACTACCAACCTTCTTTGATTACTGAAACCATTTTATCACAATCTTCTTTTGTAACCCACCAGCCACAAGGTAAATGCAACATCTTGCTATAAAATTCATCCAAATTAGGAAGCTTTACTGGATAATCATTTAGGTAGGTGTGTAAATCATTTCTTTTGTGCAGTTCAGAAGCCATTATGCCATTGTCTGCTAATTTTTTAATTAGCCTTTCTCTATTATTAACTTTCAAAGTATAAAGCCAATATGAAGGTTCGGAGTTTGGGTAATAGTTTAGCAATTCTACATCTTTTATTCCTTTCAAATTTTCGTCTAAATACTTTCCATTTGAAATATATGATTCAATTATCGTATCAATCTCTTTTAGCTGAACTAATCCGATGCAGGCGTTCACATTATTCATGTGGTATTTATATCCTTGCATTGTAATATTGTTTTCAATTCTCGAAACAGTTTTATCTAAACCAAACCACCTTATTTTTTTTCCTGCTTTGTAAAGATTTTCATCTTGAATTTGTAATGCCCCTCCATCAATTGTTGTTAAATGCTTTATTGCTTGAAATGAAAATACTGTGAAAGGAAAATGACAACCTGTTTTTTTGCCTTCAAACTTTGCACCGAGTGCATGCGCTGCATCTTCAATAACAGGTATATTATGCTTTTCGGAAATAGTTTTTAACGCTGCAATATCACTTGGAACTCCAGCATAGTCAACAAAAATAATGGCTTTAGTTTTACTATTAATATTTTGTTCGACTGATTTAGGATTGATGCCTCCAGTATTTGAATCAATATCAGCCCATCTAATTTTTGCACCAACCATTTTTATAGCCACATTGGTTGGTTCGGCAGTAAGTGGTGTTGAAATTACTTCGTCGCCTTCTTTAACGCCTGCCAAAATTAGGGCAATATGTAGTGCAGCTGTTCCTGAATTTAATGAAAGTGTATGACCTGAACCAATGTAATTTTCAAATTCTCTTTCAAATTCTTCAACAACATCACCTTGTGCAACATATCCACTATACAATACCTTTTCTAAGGCAGGCATTAATTTGTCTTTCTCAGGTATTAATGTTTTTACTAAAGGTAACATATTGTCTATTTTTTATAAGTTGCTAATTCTTGTTTTACTTCATCCAAAGTCAATAATAATTGCTTCAATTCTTCTACATTCAACCTTTTTGTATTGTCAGAATTATATTCATCAATTGAAAGTAATGGGCCACTTTCTTCAATATATTTAGTATAATTCAAATCGCGAAAATCGGCAGGAACACGATAAAATTTACCTAAATCTTCAGCTTTTGCCATTTCTTCTTTTGAACATAATGTTTCAAACATTTTTTCTCCATGACGTTCTCCAATAATGTTAATTTCATTTTTTGAATCAAATAACTCTTTTATAGCCTGAGCTAAAACCTCAATTGTAGCAGCGGGTGATTTTTGCACAAAAATGTCCCCAGGATTTCCATTCATGAAAGAAAACAAAACCAATTCAACTGAATCATCTAATGACATCATAAAACGTGTCATTTTAGGATTGGTAAGTGTTAAAGGTTTTCCTTCTTTAATTTGTTTAATAAACAATGGAATTATTGAACCTCTTGAACACATCACATTGCCATAACGAGTGGCAGTAATAATACCTTTGTTTTTCTGAATCCTTGGGTCTCTTGCTTTTGCAACTGCCAACTTCTCCATCATTGCTTTAGAAATTCCCATTGCATTAATAGGATAAACAGCTTTGTCTGTACTCAAAACCACCACTCTCGAAACATTATTATTTGCGGCTGCTTCCAAAACATTTTCGGCACCTTGTATGTTTGTTTGAACTGCTTGCATCGGATAAAATTCGCAAGAAGGTACTTGTTTTAATGCTGCTGCATGAAAAACAAAATCCACATCAATCATAGCCTGATTCACATCTTTAAAATTGCGAATATCACCAATGACAAAATTTACTTTGTCATTCTTGTATTCAATTCGCATATCTTCCTGTTTCTTTTCATCACGAGAAAAAATTCTGATTTCCTTTAGATTTGAGTTTAAAAATCCTTTTAGCATTGCATTGCCAAAAGAACCTGTACCTCCCGTTATTAATAATACTTTTTCCTTAAATACATCCATATTTTATGATTTTAATCTGTAGATATACTACAGGAGTTTAAATTAATTACACAATATTTGCTTTTACTGAGTACTCTTCAATTTTATTTTGAGAAGTGTTAATATCTAACAGTATCTTAGTTGCCCACAAACCCCAAAATATTCTCATATCTACCAAAGAAGATGACTTCATTAAATTGAGCAATAAAAACAGCAAGGCAAAATAGACCCCTGCATTTAAATTGTTTAGTTTATTAAAACAAAAAAATAAAATTGCGGATAGAATTATTATACCAATTAAACCTAATTCAACCCAGGTTTCAAGAAAAATATTGTGTGGAAAATTTCTGCCATCAATACCAGTTTTGATTATACCATAACTGCCAATTCCATATCCAAAAACTAAATGCTTTGCGCTTGCTGTAATAGCTTTTTTCGAAAATTTAAAATGTTTAACCCTTACAGAAACTGAACGATTGGTGTCTAATGGTAATTTTGATTCTTCTAACAATTCAGCTTCTATCATACTTTTATTTATTCCTATCGACTTTTTGTGAGAACCCAAAATATTTGTCAATTCAGATATAAAACCAATTTCTTTATTTGATTTAATTGATTTAGTAGATTTAGAAGCGGCGTTTTTTTTAAAACCTTCATTTATTTTTTCATTAATTTTATCCTCGTTAAAATCGGCTTCAACTTCTACGTTATTATTTTCGTATTCTGAAAGTAAACCCAAACGCCAAAAGGTTCTATAATACATCTGGTTAACGCGTGGTGAGGTGATTAATAAAATAATCAAAAGTAGATTTGGGAAAATAAGTTGATATTTTGCTTGTGCTATTTCTTTGCCTAATTCTACAAAGCGATTATATACAAATGAAGTTTTCTTGGTTATTGATTGATAAAGAAATAAAATTCCCAGAAAAAATAATCCGCCAAACAAAAACAAAATTGGACCACGAGCACCTGTACTAAAAATCGTCCAAATAAAAAATGAGAGAAACAAAACCCTGTTATTTATTTTGTAAAAAAATAGGATAAATATAGCACATCCAATCAATTCGCCCAAGCTTAGTCCAAACCCTTCTAATTGATCATAATTTATGATATTAGATTGAATTAATTTCAGCTGTATGTCAGCATTAAATAAATAGTAGCTTACCGATAAACCACATATTACCAATACAAAATACTTTAAGGTCTTCTGAATATCAAAACTCTTTGTAAGAAATGGTAATGCAACAGCAATTAAATTAGTCGAAAAAAGAAATGTTTTGATGATAGAATAGTTTGGAGAAAGAGAGTAAAAAAGTGAAAATAACATCCAACAAAAAAAAAATATAGGTATAAGTTTTATGAAAAGATTATTTTGTTCGAACTTTAGTCTTTTACTGAAAAAAATAACAACAATTGCAGTAATTGCGCAAAGCAAAGTAAAGTCTATAAATGTTGGAATATTAAATGCTAATAAAAAAGATTTTATGAATCCTGATAACAGAAAAAGTATATAAATAAATTCTAACATATTATCTTTAAAAGATTGTAATATAATTGAAAATCAACATGTCTAAACGAAAACCATTAGCTAACGAACATTATTAGACAATTTTAAACAAAAAATTGAACAAAAATAATTTCGTCACCTAGATTCTTCAATGTTAACTATAATTTTCTTAAACCATAATACTCTAATTCTTAATTTACATAAAGCAAGCTCTTTCTGTTTTCAATAAATATTTTTCTTATCGCGATTTGTCATTCAATTACTAAACTTAAAATCCTCATACACTAATTAAAGTAATGGTTTTTAGCATAAATTTTTGAAAGTAAAGCCTCTCTTTTTAATGTGATTTTGTATTAAAGTGAAGCAAATGTTTACATCAAAAAGTAGAGTCATAAAAGCATCTTAATACTAAAAAAAAATGGGATATAAATTTTTCTGAGTCTCAATTCCCAATTTTATTAACTGTTTTAATTAGAT
>Ga0214921_10002677_pt1 | contig 28494 bp, 21 predicted proteins | sample LL1505_MetaG_FD_177992 | JGI IMG/M metagenome (GOLD analysis project Ga0214921, IMG submission 177992) | Freshwater microbial communities from Lake Lanier, Atlanta, Georgia, United States - LL-1505 | ecosystem: Environmental > Aquatic > Freshwater > Lake | place: USA: Georgia | collected...
CGTGCTGGTCGTGCGCCAAGGCAACCCCAAAGGCATTAAAGACTGGGATGACCTGATACGCCCAGACATCAAGGTCATCACTCCCAATCCCAAAACCTCTGGTGGCGCCCGCTGGAACTACTTGGCCGCTTACGAATATGCCAAGCGCAAATACGCTAGCGAGACCAAGGCCAAGGAATTTATAGCCAAGCTTTATGCCAACGTGCCCGTTCTAGATACTGGTGCACGCGGCTCGTCCATCACCTTTGCGCAGCGCAACCAGGGTGATGTGTTTATTTCATGGGAAAACGAAGCTTATTTGCTCGAAAAAGAATTCGGAAACAAGGTGGACTTCATTTACCCCAGCATCAGCATCTTGGCCGAGCCGCCAGTGACGGTGGTGGATAAAAACGTAGAACGCAAAGGCACCCGTAAAGTGGCTGAAGCGTATTTGAACTTTTTGTACACCGAAGAAGCCCAAGACCTGATTGGTAAAAACTTCTACCGCCCCATTTCAGCCAAAGCGCAAGCCAAATACGCCAAGCAACTGCCCAAACTGAACCTGTTCACCATAGACCAAGCGTTTGGAGGATGGGAGCGTGCCAGCAAAGAGCATTTTGTTGATGGCGCCGTGTTTGACCAGATTTACACCCAAAAACTGCATTAAACCCATAACCCAAACGCTCTAAATAAGCATGAGTTATGAGCTCAGTACCAAAGAGTTGTTGGTTTTGAGCCTGCGCATCTTCACAATCTGTCGTTTTAGAAAGTCTTTCCGCCCATGAAGTCCAAACTCCGTTGCGCCCTAAGCCTTGTCATGATGGGCTTGATTCTTGGCTCCACTGTTCAGGCCCAGTCCCTGCTCAACGCGTCTTATGACGTGGCGCGGGAGTTCTACAAAGACTACAACGCTGCCTTTGTGGCCCAGTACAAAAAAACCACCGGAAAAGACATCAAAATTGACCAAGCCCACGGCGGCTCCAGTGCCCAAGCCCGCGCTGTAAACGACGGGCTCGACGCCGATGTGGTGACCATGAACACCACCACCGACATTGATTTTTTGGCCTCTACAGGCTTGGTGGCCAAAGACTGGACGAAGCGTTTCCCCAACAACGCATCGCCCACCACCTCCACCATGCTGTTTTTGACCCGCAATGGCAATCCCAAGGGCATTAAAGATTGGGATGACCTCATCAAACCGGGCATTCAGGTCATTGTGGTCAACCCCAAAACTGGCGGAAATGGCCGTATGACCTATTTGGCGGCTTGGGGTTATGTCAAGAAAAAGGGCGGCACCGACGCTCAAGCTGCTGAATTTGTGGGCAAGCTTTACAAAAATGTACCCGTGCTGGCCAAGGGGGGCCGCGACGCCACCACCATCTTTTTGCAGCGCAATTTGGGTGATGTGCTCATCACCTTTGAGTCTGAAGTGATATCTGTGGACCAAGAATTTGGCACCGGCAAGGTTGACGCCATACACCCGAGCATCAGCATCGTGACCGAAAACCCTGTGGCGGTGGTGGAGCGCACTGTGAACAAGAAGGGTACGGGCGACTTGGCCAGAGCCTATTTAAATTACCTGTACTCCGACGAGGGCCAGGAAATTGCGGCCAAGCACTCCATTCGCCCCAGCAATCCGGCCATTCTTAAAAAGTACCCCAATGTGTTCAAGCCTATTCAGCTGTTTACGGTAAATGAGGTGTTTGGCTCATTGGGTGAAGCCCAAAAAGTGCACTTCAACGACGGCGGTCAATTTGACAAGCTTTACACCTTGAAATAAGGATGTCTTCTCGCAAGGTCTTGCCCGGTTTTAATCTCACGTTGGGCTACACGGTTTTTTACCTGTGTTTGATTGTGCTGATTCCCCTGTCAGCGCTTGTTTTTAAAACCCTCAATCTCACTTTTGATCAGTTTTGGGCGGCTATCAGTTCACCACGTGTGGTGGCGTCCTATCAGTTGACGTTCGGCGCATCCTTACTGGCTGCTTCAGTCAACGTTTTGTTTGGGTTGCTGGTGGCGTGGGTGTTGGTGCGCTATGACTTTCCGGGTAAAAAAGTGGCCGATGCTTTAGTGGATTTGCCCTTTGCCTTACCTACTGCGGTGGCGGGCATTGCGCTTACCGCTCTGTTGGCAGGCAACGGCTGGATTGGGCAGTTTTTAGAGCCCATGGGTATAGAGCTGGCGTTCAAGCCCGGTGGCGTAGTGGTGGCCTTGATTTTTATTGGGCTGCCTTTCGTGGTGCGCACGGTACAGCCGGTTTTAGAAGACACCGAAAAAGAACTGGAAGAAGCCGCAACCTGCCTTGGTGCCACCAGGTGGCAAACTTTTGGGTTGGTGATTTTTCCGGCCATTGCACCGGCCTTGCTCACCGGTTTTGCCATGGCCTTTGCCCGTGCCATTGGCGAATACGGTTCTGTGATTTTCATTGCGGGCAACATGCCCATGGTGTCTGAAATCACGCCTCTCATCATCATTGGCAAGCTCGAACAATATGACTACGCCGGTGCCACCGCGGTGGCTTTGATGATGCTCATCATCTCGTTTGTCCTGCTGCTTTTGATCAACGCCCTCCAGGCTTGGCAGCGCCAAAGATCAGGAGCTGGCGCATGATCAACAAAACCATAGCCAGCACCACCCATTCCAACGCCCGACGAATTTCCACCACCGAGGCACCTTGGGTGCAGTGGACACTGATTGGTTTGGCCCTTGGATTTATGGCGTTGTTTTTGGTCATGCCGCTGCTTGCCGTGTTTGTAGAGGCTTTGCGCAAAGGGGGCGAGGCTTATCTGGAGGCGCTCAAAGAACCCGACGCTTGGGCGGCCATTCGCCTGACCCTCATCATCGCCGGCATCGCCGTGCCCCTGAATTTGGTGTTTGGCATTGCAGCGTCGTGGTGCATTGCCAAGTACGAATTCAAAGGGAAAGCTTTTTTGACCACACTGGTTGACTTGCCCTTTTCTGTTTCCCCAGTCGTGGCGGGGCTGATTTACGTTCTGGTGTTTGGTGCACAAGGGTGGCTAGGCCCTTGGCTTGCGCAGCACGATATCAAAATCATTTTTGCCCTACCGGGCATGGTGTTGGCTACTGTGTTTGTGACGTTTCCTTTCATTGCCCGTGAGCTCATTCCGCTCATGCAGTCTCAGGGCAACGAAGAAGAACAGGCCGCCATTGTTTTAGGGGCCAGCGGATGGCAAACCTTTTGGTATGTCACTTTGCCCAATATGAAATGGGGCCTGATTTACGGTGTGATTTTGTGCAATGCCCGTGCCATGGGCGAATTTGGCGCCGTGTCGGTGGTGTCAGGCCATATTCGCGGACAAACCAACACCATGCCCTTGCATGTGGAGGTGCTCTACAACGAATACCAGTCGGTGGCTGCGTTTGCGGTGGCATCACTTCTGGCATTGCTGGCCTTGGTGACATTGGTGATCAAGTCTGTGGCCGAGTGGCAGCACGAACGCGAACTCAAAGCCGCCGCAGAACTGCCGCCTGAGCGTCCGCGCGACGAAATACCTCGGCCCCATTTAGCCTAAAGGATTGAGAAGTGAGTATTGAAATTCGAGACGTCAGCAAGCAGTTTGGCGACTTTCATGCCCTGCGAGATGTCAACCTTGACATTGCCTCCGGTGAATTGGTGGCTTTACTTGGTCCCTCCGGCTGCGGCAAAACCACGCTGCTGCGCATCATTGCAGGGCTTGAAAGCCCAGGGCAGGGCAGTATCTTGTTCAGCGGCGAAGACACCACCGACGTCCATGTTCGCGAGCGTCAAGTTGGGTTTGTGTTCCAACATTACGCGTTGTTTAGGCACATGACGGTGTTTGACAACGTGGCCTTTGGTCTGAAAGTCAAGCCCAAGCATTTACGCCCGAGCGACGCCCAAATCAAGGCCAAGGTGCATGAATTGCTCAATTTGGTGCAGCTGGACTGGCTGGCCGACCGCTACCCCTCGCAGTTGTCAGGCGGGCAGCGCCAAAGGATTGCGTTGGCGCGTGCCTTGGCCGTAGAGCCCAAAGTGCTGCTGCTGGACGAGCCCTTTGGCGCGTTGGACGCCAAAGTGCGCAAAGAATTGCGCCGCTGGTTGCGCCGCTTGCATGACGAACTGCATGTGACCAGCATTTTCGTAACGCACGACCAAGAGGAAGCCCTAGAAGTGGCCGATCGTGTGGTGCTTATGAACGCCGGTAAAGTGGAGCAAATTGGATCTCCGCAAGAAGTTTGGGACCACCCCGCAAGCCCTTTTGTGTATGGATTTTTGGGCGATGTGAACCTCTTTCACGGCCGCGTAGAGGGCACCGAGGTCGTGATTGGCTCAGACCACCATTCGGTACGCATTGATTCGCCTGAATACCAGCACGCTCAAGACGCCAAAGCCCTGGCATACGTTCGTCCCCACGACATTGAGGTACAGCCTTATGTGGAAACCTCTCCCATTGAAAATTCGTCAGCACCCTCACAGGGTTTGGTGGCTCAACTCACCCGCGCCATTGTGGTGGGCCCCACAGCACGTTTGGAGCTGGTGCGCTGGCGCGACTCTGATGCGTCGGTGATTGAGGTTCAAATTCCGGCGGCACAATATCAATCTTTGGGTCTCAAAGAGGGTCAGCTTTTGTTGTTGACCCCCAGACGGGCCCGAGTGTTTGTTGAAGGATCTACTCCCTTTGTCGACGCCCCCGCATACCGAAGCTCAGATCAAAGCCCAAGCTCTGACCTCGGCTAAGTTTTTCAAACTACAGCCCCCAGCACTGCAGGTTCTTTATTTGGCCATGACCGTCGCGGGTGTGGCCATGTTGGTTTTTGGCTTGTACTTACAACACGTGGTGGGACTGGAGCCTTGCCCCATGTGCATCGTGCAGCGTTACGCACTGATTGTCGCCACGGTGTTTGCAGCCCTGGCTTGGGTCACATCCTTCAAAATTTTCAGCACACTTGGGGTTATTGCCAGCACAGGCTTTGGCGCGTTTGTAGCCGCGCGGCAAAGTTGGTTGCAGTGGTACCCACCAGAAGTGGTGTCTTGCGGACGCGACTTTTACGGCATGGTGGAAAACTTTCCACTCAACCGCGCCATTCCCATGATTTTTAAGGGCAGCGGCGACTGCAGCAAAGTGGACTGGACCTTCCTGGGCGGCTCCATTGCCAACTGGTCTTTTGTGTGCTTTGTGCTTTGGGCGTTGGTGGCCCTGGTCATATTGGTGCAGTGGGGCATCTCAGCTGCCCGTAAGTTTCGTTCACCCGTTTCTCAGTTATAACCCTTAGCCTATGACCTCACCCCAGACCTCCCCAGAGTTTCAAGTGCCCCGCGTTTCTTTCTGGTTAAGACCAGGTGTGAGTCTGATGCAGCGCTACAGCATGCCCGTCAAGCTCACGGTGTTGTCACTCATCTTGCTAGTGCCTTTACTTTTGGTGGGTGCAGCCCACTTTAAAACCCTGATGGCAGAGTTGGAGTTCACCCAAAACGAAAAATCGGGTGCCCAAACCATCCAGCAACTTATTGAAGTGGTGGTGCACACCCAAACCCACCGCGGCCAAACCAATTTGATTTTGTCGGGCAATGCCAGTCCCACAGCTGCCCGTGAAGACACCCGTAAAAAACTCGCTGCTGCTATGGCTCAAGTTCAAAGCGCCTTGGAAGCCAACCCCCAGCTCGATTTGGCCAACCGCTGGAAACCTATCCAGCAAAGCCTTGAAAAGCTCATGCAAGACCCACCTCAAGGTAGCCGCGCTGAGGTGTTTGCCGCCCATACCCAACAGGTTGAAAAACTGCGTCAAATCGTGCTCTACGCTGGCGAAACCTCGGGTTTGCTGCTCGATCCTGAGGCAGCCACCTTCTTCCTAATGGACCTGCAGGTGGAGCGCTTGATTCCCTGGATCGAACTCATGGGTTTAACCCGAGGTGCCGGGGCTGGCCTGTTGGCCCGCAGCGACACCACACCACAGCAAGTGGTGCCTGTGGCGACTCAAGCTCAGCTTATTGACTTGCAAACCGCTCGCATTGAAGAAAAGCTGGAGTCACTCAAGCGCGCTGGTGAGGACAATCCCGCCACTTGGGCCGCTGCCAAAACGGCCACCCAAGGCTTTACGGCTAAAGTGCGCGAAGCCCTAGGCACTGGTGAACCCAAAGGTGTGCCCGCTGAGTTTTTTGCAGCAGGCACTGGTGCCATCACGCAGGCCATTGCTTTTGAGCGCTCGGTAACCTCCCGTTTGCTGGAACTGCTGGAGGCACGAGAGCAGCAAAAACGCAATGCCTTATGGCTTTTGGGTCTTTTGGCCATCTTGGCTTTGGCTTTTACGGTGTACGCCATGCTGAGCTTTGCCCGAGCCACCCTTAACAGCCTGAAGGTGTTACAGCACGTCATGCGCCAAGGCGCTTCGGGCAATTTGGGCGAGCGCATCAGCATCAGGGGGCAAGATGAACTGTCTCAGCTGGGTCGCGAGTTTGAAAAAATGCTCATGATTTTGTCGGCTTTGGTGGCCGATGTGCGCAGCGCGTCCAATTTGGTGAGCCGCGTGAGCAATCAGTTGGTGGAAGACGCCAAATCCCTTTCTGATCGCACCCAATCCCAGGCGGCCAGTTTGGAAGAGGCTTCGGCCAGCATCCGTGAGGTGAGTGACACCGTCACCCGTAATTCTGAGAGTGCAGCCTCGGTGAGCAAAATGACTCAAGGTCTGTCACTTAACGCTGAAAAAGCCAGCCAAATGATGTCCTCCACCGTGGAAAACATGGGTCCTCTCAAAACCACCGCCACCCGCATGACGGAGATCATCGGCACCATCGACAGCATTGCTTTCCAAACCAATATTTTGGCCCTGAACGCCGCTGTAGAAGCCGCCCGTGCGGGCGAAATGGGCCGTGGTTTTGCCGTGGTGGCCGCTGAAGTGCGCAACTTGGCTCAGCGCAGCCAGCAAGCCGCCTCAGAGGTGCGGGCCTTGATCTCGGAGTCTTCCAACCGCGTGAACGACACCGTGCAAGATATTGGCAACGTCAGCACCATATTGGACAACTTGGTGGCGGGTGTGATAGAGGTCAACAACAACGCCGCACTGATTGCAGAGGGCAGCTGGCGCCAAAGCAGCTCGCTCGAAGAAGTGGTGCAGGCCGTGAACGACCTGGACCGCGTGACCAACGACAACTCCAGTTTGGTGGAGCGCACCACCCACCGATCCACCCGCCTAGTCGAGCGCTCGAGCTTGTTAACAGGAGCGGTTGAGCACATTTTGTTGCGCGAAGGCACGATGGATGAAGCCCGTGACCTGGCCATTCGTGCAGCAGAGCACGTCAAGACCTTAGGCTTTGAACGTGCGTTCAAAGATCTGCACAACCCCAATGGTCCATTCTTGGATCGCGACTTGTATGCGTTTATTCTGGATCGTCAAGGCACATACCGCATGATGGGCGCCAACTTGGCCAAGGTGGGCACCAGCGTTTATGGCTTGCCCGGTCTAGACGGCGAAAAGTTGATTCAAGACGCTTGGGCTTGCGCCGAACTCGGTGGCGGCTGGGTGGAATACAACATTCAAAACCCCATCTCGGGTGATGTGCGCGGCAAAACATCGTTCATCGTGCCCCTTGACGGCGAAATGCTCTTGGGCTGTGGTGCTTATCGCAGTATGCTGCAAGAAGATCCACAAGATTAAAGGACTGGCTCAAATGAATCCGAACGGTATTGATATTCAACCCAGAGTCGCTGCCCGCCCAGAGCTGATCGCAGCTTTAACTGGTTTGGCCACTTCAGTGGTCAGTGATGTAATGGGTCGATCCATAGGTGCGGTGGGTCTGTTACCGGTCAACAAATCGCCCGTGTCGGCTTGTGGCCATGCGGTCACGGTCAGCGTGCGCGCCGGGGACAACTTGCTGATTCACAAAGCTTTGCAAATGCTGCAACCCGGTGATGTGTTGGTAGTAGATGGCGGCGGCGATGTATCGCGCGCCCTGTTTGGCGAAATCATGATGTCGATCGCCAAAGCCAAGGGTGCTGTAGCCTGCGTTTTTGACGCTGCCGTGCGGGACGTGGAAGCTTTTGAGCGACATCGTTTTCCTTGCTGGGCGCGTGGCGTCAACATGCGGGGGCCACTCAAAGACGGTCCTGGTACGGTCAACACCATCATCAGCATTGCGGGCATGGTGGTCCACCCCGGCGACATCATCTTGGCTGACGGTGACGGCGTCATTGCCGTTCGCCCCGATGATGTGCACACTGCAGCCCAACTGGCCAAAGACAAGACCGCCACCGAGCAAGCCATGATCCAGTCCATCCTTGAAGGCCGCTATGACGGTGTTTGGGTGGATGTGGCGCTTCAGCAAAAGGGCGTCAAGCTCTAAACCCAGCTAGGTTTCCAGCGCAGCGCTCAGGCGCAACCAGTCTTCTTCCAGCAATGCCAGCTCTTGGTTCAGCCGGTCCAGTTGTTCACCCATATCACTCAGTTCACGCAACAGTTTCGCATCTGCTGGCTTGGACGAACTGGATGACGCTTGAGCAAGGGCGTTTTCTAAGCGGATTTTTTCCAGTTCCAACTCGGCCATGCGTTCCTCGGTTTTACTGAGGCTAAGCTGGGTTTTGGTCATGGATTTTGATGACGATTTTGTTGAATGTTGAGGTTTTGCCCTTTCCTCACTTTGCAAGGTTGTTGCCTGAGCACTTTGTTTTTGAGCTTGTTTCTGGCTATGTTTTTGTTCTTCTCGGGCTTGTTTGGCAACCTCCAGCAAGTAGCGCTGGTAGTCGTCCAGGTCGCCATCAAAAGGGGTAATGCCGCCGCGCGATACCAACCAAAACTCATCACACACCGCACGCAAAAGAGCACGGTCATGACTGACCAACATCAGCGTGCCTTCAAATTCATTGAGTGCCACACTTAAAGCTTCTCGGGTGGCCAAATCCAGGTGGTTGGTAGGCTCGTCCAGCAGCAGCAAGTTGGGGCGCTGCCACACCAACATGCACAGCACCAAGCGGGCTTTTTCGCCGCCGCTCATGCTGCCCACAGTTTGTTTGACCTGGTCGCCCGTGAAGTTGAAGCTGCCTAAAAACGATCGTAGGTCTTGCTCGCGCGTGGCCTGACCGCTCAAGCCACCGTTTTGCGTCACCTCACGTACCAGTTGAATCATGTGCTCCAAGGGCGTGTCGGAAGGGCGCAGCACATCCAGTTCCTGCTGGGCAAAGTAGCCTATGGCCAAACCCTTGCCTTCAATCACCTCACCATGAATAGGGGGGAGGGAGCGTGCCAAGGTCTTCACCAAGGTCGATTTACCCTGACCATTGGCACCCAGAATACCCACACGTTGACCTGCCAACACCGACTTTTTGACGTGTTCCACAATCACCAAAGGCTCAGGCGTGTAATAGCCGCAGCTCACGTCTTGCAGCGTCAGCATGGGGTTGGGCAGGTTGGCAGGCTCCTGAAATTCAAACGTGAAGTCGGCCTCAGCCAGCACCGGTGCAATTTTTTCCATGCGTTCCAGGGCTTTGACCCGGCTTTGTGCTTGCTTGGCTTTGCTGGCCTTGGCCTTGAACCGGTCAATAAACTTTTGCAGGTGGGCAATCTTGTCTTTTTGACGCGCAAAAGCCGACTGTTGTTGTTCCAGTTGCTCTGCCCGCATATCCTCAAAACGGCTGTAATTGCCGCCATAACGTTTGAGTTGAGCCCCTTCAATGTGAACCGTTGTCCGCGTGACTGCGTCAAGAAATTCCCGGTCATGGCTGATGACCAGCATGGTGCCTTCGTACTTTTGCAGCCATGCTTCCAGCCACACCAAGGCATCCAAGTCCAAGTGGTTGGTAGGCTCGTCCAGCAGCAGCAGATCTGAAGGGCACATCAAAGCGCGCGCCAGCTGCAAGCGCATGCGCCAGCCACCACTGAAACTGTTTACGGGTTGCTCCAGTTCTGAGAGTTTGAAACCCAAACCCAAAATCAGAGCCTGGGCGCGGGCAGGGGCGTCATAGGCGCCTGCATCGCTGAGCTCCATGTAAGCATGAGACAGGCGTTCACCTTGTGCGTCACTGTCAGCGCTGTTTGGAGCTGTGTTGTCATGAAGTAGAGCCTCTGCGGCCGCCACCTCAGCAAGCGCAGCTGCCAAACGAGTGTCGCCAGCCACCACAAAGTCAGTGGCACTGTCTTCCACTTCGGGCATGTCTTGGGCCACCTGGGCCAAACGCCACTGGGCCGGCATATAAAACTCGCCGCTGTCTTCCTGCAAGGTGCCGTTCAGCAAGGCAAACAGGCTCGACTTACCCGCCCCATTGCGCCCCACCAAGCCCACTTTTTCTCCGGGGTTGATGGTGACCGAGGCGCCATCAAGCAGGGCACGGGCACCGCGTCTTAGGGTGATATTTTTGAGGGTGATCACGCAGGCTGTTCCAGGGTAATTTTTAAGGGGTCATTTCAAAAGGGCTTCTCGGGTGATCAACATCACTTGGTCAAAGCCTGCACTGGTTTCAAGCCACACCACCTCCAGCTCCGGGAAGGCTGAATCAAAGTGCTCGCGCTCGTTGCCAATTTCCAGCACCAACACGCCTTGGGGATTGAGGTAGCGCTCAGGGTGCGAGCGCAGTGCGCTCAGCAACGGGCGCACAAAGTCCATGCCGTCATGCTGCCCCTGCGTATTGCCATCCAGCGCCAGTGCGGGTTCGGCCAAAAACTCGGGCGGCAACGCAGCCATGCTGCGGGCATTGACGTATGGCGGGTTGCACAAGATCAGGTCGTAGGGTCCCTGAACTTGGGTCAAGCCATCTGAAGTGATGAGGCGAATGCGTTGATCCAGCTGATGCCGCTGCAAATTGACCGCCGCAACTTCTAAAGCTGCTGGCGAAACATCGGCCGCATCCACCTCAAGCTCGGGCCAGGCCATGGCAGCCAATACGGCCAAGCTGCCATTGCCTGTGCACAAGTCCAATGCCCTGCGCGTTTGGGCATGGAGCCAAGGGTCGATGCTGGCGTCAGCAATGAGCTCGGCAATAAAACTGCGCGGCACGATGCTGCGTTGGTCCACAAAAAAGGGCACGCCCTGCAACCAGGCTTCTTGCGTCAAGTAGGCCGCAGGCTGGCGCGTGGTAATGCGGGTTTGAATCAGTTGCTGCACAGCTTGGGCTTGGTCTTCAGAGACTGGCAAAGGCCCGACGGTGTCTAAATCGTCAAGCGGTAGCCCCAGCTTCCAGAGCACCAGCCACACCGCTTCGTCCCAGGCATTGATGGTACCTTGGCCAAAAGCCAAGCCCGCAGCCTGCATTTGGGAGCTGGCACCCTCAATCAACTCCAGCACAGAGGCCATTTAGGCAGCAGCTTTCTGAGCGTTAGGGAGGTTGAGCTTGGGGTCGAGTTTTTCCAAGATGCGGCGGTAAATGTTTTTCAGAGGCTCTATGTCGGCCACGCGCACGTGCTCATCCAGTTTATGAATGGTGGCGTTGGGCGGGCCCAGTTCAATCACCTGCGGACAGATTTGCGCGATGAAGCGGCCGTCGCTGGTGCCACCCGTGGTGGAGAGCTCGGTATGAAGTTGGGTTTCTTCATGAATGGCAGTGCGCACGGCATCCACCAAGGTGCCGGGTGGCGTTAGAAATGGTAAACCACCTAACACCCACTCCAGCTGGAACTGCAACCCGTGGCGTTCGAGCAATTCAATCACACGGGTTTTCAAGCCATCGGGCGTGGACTCGGTGCAAAACCTGAAATTAAAGTCCACCACCAAACTGCCTGGAATGACATTACCCACGCCGGTGCCCGCATGAATGTTGCTGATTTGAAAGGTGGTGGGCGGAAAAAAAGCATTGCCAGAGTCCCAAGTGGTGGCCGCAAGCTCTGCCAGCGCAGGTGCGAACTGGTGGATGGGATTGTGTGCCAACTGCGGGTAAGCCACATGACCCTGAACGCCCTGCACGGTAAGCTTGCCACTTAAGCTGCCACGGCGTCCGTTTTTGATCATGTCGCCGGTTTGGTTGACCGAGGTCGGCTCACCCACGATGCAATAGTCCAGCTGCTCCCCACGGGCTTGCAGCTGCTTGCACACTACCACCGTGCCATCTAAGGCTGGGCCTTCTTCATCACTGGTGAGCAAAAACGCAATGTTGAGTCCGGTATGGGGGTGCTGGGCCAAGAACTCCTCGGTGGCTACCACAAACGCCGCCAAAGAGGTTTTCATGTCGCTGGCGCCACGACCAAACAATTTGCCGTCGCGGTGGGTTGGTACAAAGGGGTCACTGTTCCACTGCACCACCGGACCTGTGGGCACCACATCAGTGTGGCCCGCCCACACCAATGTGGTCGCACTTGAAGCCAACGAATCTTGAACTTTGCGCTTAGCCCATAGGTTATGCACCCTAAAGTGCTCAGGGCCACTGGTGATGGTTTCAAGCTCAAAGCCCAAGGGCTTCAATCGCGCTGCAATCAGGTCTTGGCAGCCCGCATCGTCCGGGGTTACCGAAGCCCTGCTGATCAGTTGCTCTGCAAGGGCCAGTGTGGCGCTCATGATCAGTCGCGCAGCAGGTCGTTGAGGCTGGTTTTGGCGCGGGTTTGTGCGTCAACCTTCTTCACAATCACTGCGCAGTACAGGCTGTACTTGCCGTCAGCACTGGGCAAATTGCCAGACACCACCACAGAACCTGCAGGTACGCGACCGTAAATCACTTCTCCCGTAGCGCGGTCGTAAATTTTGGTGCTTTGACCAATGTACACACCCATGGAGATCACGGAGTTTTCCTCCACGATGACGCCCTCCACAATTTCAGAGCGGGCGCCAATGAAGCAGTTGTCTTCAATGATGGTGGGATTGGCCTGAAGTGGCTCGAGCACACCGCCTAAACCCACGCCACCGGACAAATGCACGTTTTTACCCACCTGAGCACAAGAGCCGACGGTAGCCCATGTGTCGACCATGGTGCCTTCATCCACAAAGGCGCCAATGTTCACGTAGCTGGGCATCAAAATGGCACCTTTGGCTATATAGCTGCCTCGGCGTGCCACGGCTGGTGGCACCACGCGCACACCGCTGGCCTTGAGCTGCTCTTCGCTCATCTTGGAAAACTTGGTGGACACCTTGTCGTAAAAGCCCAAGTCACCCGCCTTGATGACTTCGTTGTCTTTCAGGCGAAACGACAGCAAAACCGCTTTTTTGATCCACTGGTGCACCGTCCATTTGCCCACGCTCTCTCGGGTGGCCACACGCAATTCACCCCGATTGAGCAGGTTGATCACATGCTCCACCGAATCCATCACTTCATTTGAAGCAGATTGGGGGTTGAGGTTGGCGCGGTCTTCCCAAGCGGTGTCGATGATGTGTTGGAGCTGTTGTGTCATGGTTAAGTTTTGGAGTGGTTGATAAATTCTGCAATGCGTTGGGCCGCTTCAAGGCATTCTGAGGTTTCGGCCACCAACGCCATTCGGATCCGTCCTGCGCCCGGGTTAGCACCCTGGGCCTCGCGCGCCAGATAGCTGCCTGGCAACACCGTCACATTGTATTGAGCCAGCAAATCCCGGGCAAAGTCGGTGTCAGAGGTGTAGCCTGCGGGTGCCACACCTGCCCAAAGGTAAAACGCCGCGTCGGGCAGGGCGACATCAAGCACCGCACTGAGCACAGGGGTCACTTGGGCAAATTTGGCACGGTATTGGTTGCGGTTTTCAATGACATGCTGCTCATCGTTCCATGCGGCAATGCTGGCGGCTTGCACCACCGTGCTCATCGCGCTGCCGTGGTAGGTGCGGTAGAGCAAAAAAGGTTTGACCAGCTTCGCATCTCCGGCCACAAAACCGCTTCGCATGCCGGGTACATTGCTGCGCTTTGAGAGACTGGTCAGGGCGATGAGGTTTTTGAAGTCGGTCCGGCCCAGCTTGGCGGCGGCCTCCAAGCCTCCCAGCGGTGGCTCATCCCGAAAATAAATCTCGCTGTAGCACTCATCAGAGGCCACCACAAAGCCATAGCGGTCGCTCAGCTCAAACAGCTTGCGCCACTCGTCCAGCGGCATCACCGCCCCCGTAGGGTTTCCAGGAGAGCACACAAAAATCAGTTGGGTGCGCTGCCACACGCTCTCGGGCACGCTACCCCAATCCACAGCAAAGTTGCGTGCCGGATCGCTCGGCACGAAGTAGGGCGTTGCACCAGCCAAAAAGGCTGCGCCCTCGTAGATTTGATAGAAAGGGTTGGGGCATAACACATAAGCCCCATCCTCAGGACCCCTTGGTGCGCCATCCACCACGGTTTGGGTCAGGGCAAACAAGGCCTCGCGCGACCCGTTGACCGGCAAAATTTGGGTGACTGGATCGACCTTCAAGCCATATCGCCTCTGTAGCCAACCCGACGCAGCCTCGCGTAGAGCAGGTTCACCCGCTGTGGGTGGGTAGACCGACAAGCCCTGCATATTGGCAATCAGGGCATCGGTAATCAATTGAGGGGTGGCGTGCTTGGGCTCCCCAATGCCCAAGCTGATGGGGCGGTATTTTGAGTTGGGCGTGACACCTGCAAAAAGCTGCTTCAACCGCTCAAAGGGATAAGGCTGTAATTTGGAGAGAAGGGGGTTCATGGGCTGGATTATCATGCTGCCTCGCTCTCCCGACTGAACCCACTGTGCGCCTCACCTCCATCAAACTCTCCGGCTTTAAGTCGTTTGCAGAACCCACCAACTTTGTCTTGCCTGGTCAGTTGGTAGGAGTGGTGGGGCCGAATGGGTGTGGCAAGTCCAACATCATGGATGCGGTGCGTTGGGTACTGGGCGAAAGCCGCGCCAGCGAGTTGCGTGGCGAGTCCATGCAGGACGTTATTTTTAACGGTACCACCACACGTAAACCCGCCAGCCGCGCCAGCGTAGAACTGGTGTTTGACAATGCCGACCACCGAGCCGGAGGGCAGTGGGGGCAATACGCTGAAGTGGCTGTAAAGCGTGTGCTCACGCGAGACGGCACATCCAGTTACTACATCAATAACCAGCCGGTGCGTCGCCGCGACGTGCAAGACGTGTTTTTGGGTACAGGCTTGGGCCCGCGTGCTTACGCCATCATTGGTCAAGGCACCATCAGCCGCATTATTGAAAGCAAGCCCGAAGAGCTCAGGCTGTTTTTAGAAGAAGCTGCTGGTGTATCCAAATACAAAGAACGTCGACGCGAAACGGAAAACCGCTTGTCCGACACCCGCGAAAACCTCACGCGCGTAGAAGACATATTGCGAGAGCTCAATACCCAGCTCGAAAAACTGGAGCGTCAGGCTGAAGTCGCCCAAAAGTTCAATTCGCTGCAAAGTGAGGTCAACCTTAAGCAGCATCAGTTTTGGTACCTGCGCCGCTCCGAAGCCGAGGCCGACCGCGGCAAATTGCTGGAAGACGTGCAAAAAGCCGGTACCGAGCTTGAATCACGCGTAGCCGATTTGCGTCATGTCGAAGCTGACCTCGAAACCATTCGCCAAGCCCACTATGCGGCGGGCGACCAAGTCAACCAGGCGCAGGGCAAGCTGTATGAGGCCAGCACCGAAGTGGGGAGGCTGGAAGCTGAAATTCGTTTTGTGGTGGAGGGTCGCCAACGTGTTCAAGAGCGTCTGACCAACCTCAAAGAGCAAGTGGCCCTGTGGACCACCCGCCATCAAGACGCTCAGCAAGAGCTGTCATCCTTACAAACACAAGAAGCCACCGCGATACAAACCTGCTCTTTAGCAGACGCACAGTTACAGCTCACCACACAAGGCACCCCTGAGCTGGAAGACGCTTTTAAACAAGCCCAAACCCATGCCAATGAGCAGCGCCAACAGGTGGTGCAGATTCAGCAGCAGATTCAGGTCTTGGCCGCTGAACAGCGCAATACTTCAGAGCAAACCCAACAGTTGCAGCAGCGGCGCACCCGTTTGGTGAGCGACCTAAGTGCTTTACAAGCCCCCGACCCTGAGCGCCTGAGCCAGGTCAACCAACAGCAGCAAGAGGCTCAGCAAGCCCAAACCACCTCTCAAGAACGCTTGCATGAGTTGCAAGAAGCCCTGCCCAAGATGGACGAGGCCAGGCGCCAGCAGCAGCAGACGCTCAATGCGGAGTCAGCCCGCCAAGCAGACCTTTCTGCGCGTCTTGATGCCTTAAAAGCTCTTCAAGAAAAGGTCAAGATTGACGGTAAATTGCAACCTTGGTTGGCCAAACATGGCTTGAGCGGCTTGTCAGGTTTGTGGACCCGTTTGCAGGTAGAGCCCGGTTGGGAGCAAGCCTTAGAAGCCGCTTTGCGAGACCGCATGGGTGCACTTGAGGTCGGACGCTTAGAAAGCGTGAGTGCTTTTGTCCAAGATGCGCCGCCTTCCAAATTGGTTTTTTACAAAACCCCTTCTGCGTCTGTAGCTGCTTCCAACCCTGCAGCCACTGGCCTTAAACGCATGAGCGACGTATTGCGCCTTCATGATGCGGGCCTCAAAGCGCTGCTCGTGGACTGGTTACAAGGCTGCTACGTTGCTGCATCTTTAGACGAAGCTTTGGGTCTGAGGGGACAACTTCAAGCTGGAGATTCACTATGGGTGGCCTCAGGCCATATGGTCACGGCGCACAGCGTGAGTTTTTACGCTCAAGACAACCAACAGGCCGGTTTGCTGGCCCGTGCGCAAGAAATTGACAACCTAGACAAGCAACTTCGCGCACAAGCACTGATTACCGAAGAGTCGCGCAGCGGATTGGTACGTGCCGAAGCAACTTATTCAGATGCTACCAAACGCCTCACGGTGTTGCGCAAAGAAGCCAGCGACGCCCAAACCCGCGCCCACACCTTGCAGGTTGAAAGCCTGCGCTTGAACCAACAGGCCGAACAAACCCGTGCCCGAAGCGAACAAATTGCCCATGATGTGAACGAGGTGGACGCCCGATTGCAAGAGTTGCAGGCCCGCAGCGTGGCCGATGAAGCCCGTTTTGAGGCTTTGGACTTGCAGTTGGCCGACACCCAGCAGCGCCATGCTGTGTTGGATGAACGGGTCATGCAAGCCCAGCATGCCTTGCAAGCCCACCGCGATCAGCTGCGAACCTTGGAGCGTCAAGCTCAAGAGGCACATTTTGCGCATCGCACTTTGCAAACACGTATTCAAGAGTTGGTTCGTACGGTAGAAACTGCGCAACAGCAACTCAGCGCGTTGGCCGAGCAAGAGTCCAAAGCTCACACCGAGTTCGCTGCTTTAACTGATGCCTCTGCTCAGGCCGGTTTGCAAAACGCATTGGCTATCAAATTGGAGCGAGAACAAACCTTAGGCGCCAAACGCAGCGAATACGATGATCTGACCGCCAAGCTGCGCGCCAGCGACGAACGCCGTTTGCAGCTCGAGCGCACCCTGGACCCCATGCGCCAGCGCATCACCGAGCTGCAGCTCAAAGAGCAAGCCGCGCGATTGGGCTTTGAGCAATATGCTCAACTTTTAGAGGAAGCTCAGGCTGACATTGAAGCCGTGGACCGTTCCGTAGCAGAAAACAGCGTGAGCCTGAGCGGCTTGCAAGGCGAAATAGAACGCTTGAATCGAGAAATTGCCGCGCTTGGCGCCGTCAATTTGGCAGCTTTGGACGAATTGGACGCCGCACGCGATCGCAAACAGTTTTTAGACGCACAGTCGGCCGACCTGAACGACGCCATGACCACGCTGGAAGACGCCATTCGCAAAATTGATGGCGAAACCCGCGAACTGCTTGGCGGCACTTTTAAAACCGTCAACGAACATTTTGGTCGTATGTTTCCCGAGCTGTTCGGTGGCGGTCAGGCCAAGCTCATCATGACGGGTGGCGAAATTTTGGACTCGGGCGTGCAAGTCATGGCGCAACCGCCGGGGAAGAAAAACCAAACCATCCATTTGCTCTCCGGTGGCGAAAAAGCGCTCACAGCCATTGCCTTGGTGTTTGCCATTTTCCAACTTAACCCCGCACCGTTTTGTTTGTTGGACGAGGTGGACGCGCCATTGGACGATGCCAATACCGAGCGTTACAGCAAGTTGGTGATCTCCATGAGCCAGGGCACGCAGTTTTTGTTCATCTCGCACAACAAAATTGCCATGGAAATGGCGCAGCAACTCATTGGCGTGACCATGCAAGAGCAGGGAGTCTCGCGGATTGTGGCGGTGGATATGGACTCAGCCGTCTCAATGATTGAAAACTGATCTCCAGCATGAGTGCATTGCAATTGTGGTTGGCTGTGATCGGAGGCTTGGTGCTTGCGGTACTGGTGGCCCACAATGCTTGGAATACCCGCCGCAGCCGCCCACGGCAGGCCGACCCCACGCCATCTTTCTCAGGTTCAACGCCTGGCCAAAGTGCCGATGGTTTGCACCGAATAACAGAGTCAAATTCAGCATCAGGTCCTTTAGATAAACCGCAGCGTGTTGACATGTCTATTGACTTGGCTGAGTTGGATGCCATGGGTCGCACCGACCCTGATGCATTAAATTTACCAACGCCCGAGCGCCGCGCCCAGTTGGATGTGCTGATTGATGCGATTGCCCAAATTGAGCTTGACCACTCCGTTTCTGGCGATGCCGTTTTGGCCGCTATGCCCACCACCCGACGTTTAGGAAGCAAACCCTTTGCTGTAGAAGGCCTCAATGAACTGACCCTGGCTTGGGAAGTGCCCCAAGCCGGACAACGCTACAGCACATTGCAGGCAGGTCTGCAATTGGCCAACCGGGCGGGTAGCCTGAATGAAATTGAATATTCCGAATTTGTGGTGGCAACCGAAGCGTTCGCCGACCACTTGGGCGGCACGCCCGATGTGCCCGAAATGAAAGCCGAAGTCGCCCGTGCGCGTGAGCTAGATCAATTTGCCAGTACGCACGACGCACAACTCAGCATGACACTGCGCGCCCGCAGCACTGCTTGGAGTCCCGGCTTTGTGCAGCAATGCGCAGGGCGATTGGGTTTTGTGGCTGGCGTGCTGCCCGGGCGCATGGTGTTGCCTTCATCCACGCAAGGTAGGCCACCCATACTGGGCATGTCCTTTGACGCCCAAGCCGCGCTGGCCGAAGATCCAGACCAATCGGCCTTGCGGGAGGTGACTCTGAGCCTGGAGGTTACGCATGTAGACCGCCATGAGCAGCCTTTTGAACTCATGCGCGACGCTGCGCTCACCTTGGCTCAAGAAATGGGCGGTGTGCTCATTGACGATGCTGGCCAACAGCTGTCCGCTGCGGCCATGGACCAAATTTCAGCCGACTTACAAGATCTTTATAACACCTTGGATGCACGGGAGCTCTCTGCGGGCTCAGTGCTGGCGCGGCGTTTGTTTTCATGAGTGCGTCAGAACGTGTGCAGGCGCTGCATCAGCTGCTTCACGAACATGCCCACCGCTACTATGTGCTGGATGCCCCCACCATCCCCGACGCCGAATACGACCGTCTGTTTCAAGAACTGCAACAACTAGAAGTCGCCCACCCCGAGCTGCGCACTGCCGATTCGCCTACCCAGCGCGTTGGGGGCAAGCCACTGCCTCTTTTTTCACAGGTGCGTCATGCGGTTCCTATGCTGAGCATTCGCACCGAAACCGACACCGAGTCCACCGGAGCTGAGGCCTTTGATGCAAGGGTCCGGCGGGAGCTGGGCTTTAACGAGAGTGACCCCCAAGTGGAGTATCTGGCGGAGCTCAAGTTTGACGGTCTTGCCATCAATTTGCGGTATGAACACGGTGTGTTGGTGCAAGCCGCCACAAGAGGTGATGGCGAAACCGGGGAAGACGTCACACAAAACCTGCGCACGGTTGGCCAAGTGCCTTTGCGTGTCACGTCCTCTGCCTTTGTGTTGCCCGAGGTGCTGGAGGTGCGCGGTGAGGTGTACATGCGCCGAGATGATTTTGAGTCGCTTAACGAGCGCCAGCGCCTGCATGCCGACAAAACCTTTGTGAATCCCAGAAACGCCGCAGCCGGGGCGGTGCGTCAGCTCGACCCCAACATTGCAGCGCAAAGGCCCTTGAGTTTTTTTGCCTATGGCTTGGGTGAAGTTCGGTATGCACAAACTCAAGTCGAAACACCGCTTACTCAGCAAGGCTGGCTCAGGGCCTTATCCTCTTGGGGCTTTCCAGTGTGTAACCATCATGTGGTGGCAAGTGGTGCCTCGGACTTGGTGCAGTTTCACCAGCACATTAAGGCCCTGCGAGATCAACTGTCTTATGACATTGACGGCGTGGTGTACAAGGTCAACCGCCTCGATTTACAGCGCCAGCTTGGGTTTGTCACGCGGGAGCCGAGATGGGCGGTGGCGCACAAATTCCCCGCCCAAGAGCAGCTGACCCAAGTGTTGGGCATAGAAGTTCAAGTGGGCCGCACCGGCAAGCTGACACCTGTTGCCAAATTGGCGCCTGTATTTGTAGGCGGCGTCACTGTGACCAATGCCACCTTGCACAACGAGCTCGAAGCCCGCCGCAAGGATGTGCGCGTAGGTGACACCGTCATCGTGCGTCGCGCGGGAGATGTGATTCCCGAAGTGGTGTCGGTGTTGGCCGAGCAACGACCGCCCCAAGCCACCGCCTTTTCCATGCCTGTGTGTTGCCCTGTGTGCGGGTCTGCTGCGGTGCGCGAAGAAGGCGAGGCCGACCATCGCTGCACCGGCGGCTTGTTTTGCAGCGCACAGCGCAAGCAGGCCATGCTGCACTTTGCCCAACGCAGAGCCTTGGACATTGAAGGCATGGGAGACAAGCTGGTAGACCAATTGGTGGACGCCGGTTTGGTGCACACACTGCCTGATCTTTACCGTTTGGGCTTGACAGCCTTGGCACAGCTGGACCGTATGGCCGACAAATCGGCCCTTAATGTGGTGCAAGCCCTAGAGAAATCCAAACACACCACATTGCCCCGATTTTTATTTGGCTTGGGGATTCGGCATGTGGGCGAAGCCACAGCCAAAGACTTGGCCCTTCACTTTGGCTCGCTAGACGCCATCATGACAGCCACTGAAGAACAACTTCTAGAGGTGAACGATGTGGGCCCGGTGGTGGCGCACAGCCTGCGTACTTTTTTTGACCAGCCTCACAACTGCGAGGTGGTCGAGCAGCTGCGCGCCTGTGGGCTTACCTGGCCTGAGGGCCCAGCCCTTGCCGCCCAAAGTTTGCCCCTTAAAGGAAAAACATTCGTGCTCACCGGCACCTTTACCACGCTGAGCCGCGACGAAGCCAAAGCCATGCTGGAAGGCGCTGGAGCCAAAGTGGCCGGTTCAGTCAGCGCCAAAACCCATTGGGTGGTGGCGGGCGCTGAGGCTGGCAGCAAACTGGATAAAGCCTTGGCCTTAGGCATAGAAGTTTTGGATGAACAGGGCATGTTGAACTTGTTAGCGTCTTCAAGGTAAGGAGCGCCCCATGGCTTTAAGAGACATCTTAAAAATGGGCGACTCCCGATTGCTGCGGGTGGCCCAACCCGTTGAGGCTTTTGGCACTTCGCAAATCTCAGACCTCCTGACCGATCTGATCGACACCATGAAGGCCGCCAACGGTGCAGGCTTGGCCGCGCCGCAAATTGGTGTGGACCTGCAAATGGTGGTGTTTGGCAGTGACGACATCAACCCCCGTTACCCCGATGCACCCTTGGTGCCCTTTACGGTGTTGTGCAACCCCGTCATCACCCCAGTGCGTGACGAGGAAGAAGACGGCTGGGAAGGCTGCTTGTCTGTGCCCGGGATGCGCGGTGTGGTACCCCGGTACAAATACATTCGGTACCAAGGCTTTGACGAACAAGGCAGCCCCATAGACCGCACGGTGGAGGGTTTTCATGCCCGCGTGGTGCAACACGAGTGCGACCATTTGATCGGCAAGCTCTACCCTATGCGGGTGCGAGATTTTTCTAAATTTGGTTTTACTGAAGTGCTGTTTCCGGGCATGGAAGTAGGGGAAGACGATTAGAGACCGGTATGGTTTTTCTCATCAAAATGTTTGGATAAGTGAAAACAGGAGATGTCGAAATGCCTTTCAACATTGGCGCATGTTTACAGATAATTTGGTTTGTAAAGACAACATTAGCCGCTTTGGCGTGTTTATGCATGTCCACATGGGCGCTTGCCCAAACCTCATTTCCGAATCGCCCGATCCGGTTGATTGTGGACAGCGTGCCCGGCGGCACCACCGACCTCATGGCGCGCATTGCGGCCGATGGATTGAGCCAACAAACCGGTGTATCGGTGGTCGTGGAAAACCGTGCAGGTGCTACCGGCACTGTGGCGATGGACTTTGTCATGAAGTCCCCGGCTGATGGGTACACCCTTTTGGTGTGCGCCAATGGCAATTTGCTTATCAAGCCGTTTATGGACAAAACCTCGGGCTTTGACCCAGCTACCGATTTGTCGCCTGTATTCATTACGTCGGACAGTCCACATTTGATTGTGGTGGGCAAGAACATTCCGGTGAATGATATGGCCGGTTTCCTGGCCTACGGCAAAGCCAATCCCGGCAAAATCTTTTACGGCTCTGCCGGATTGGGCAGCCAACCCCATATTTCAGTCAGTCAATTGGGTAAGTTGACAGATGTAAAAGTCACTCATGTGCCTTATAAGGGCTTGGGCGGCGCGATGACCGACTTTTTGGCGGGCAGGTTGCAAGTCATGTCCACCAGTTTAGGTACGGTACGCCCTTACATCAAAGGGGGGGAGGTCAAGGCTTTGGCGGTATCGGGCAAACGGCGTTTGGCGGCATTGCCCGATGTGCCCACCGCGGCTGAGGCGGGCGTACCCGGTTGGTCTATGAGCGCATGGTTTGGTATTTTTGCCCCCAAGAACACGCCGCCTGAACTGGTGAAGTTGCTCAACGACAAATTGAACCTTGCGTTTGAAGACTCCAAAATTCGACAAAAAGTGTTCGATGTGGGCGGTGAAGTGGTCACTGACAGCCCTGCCGCTTTGGTGGAACGCATTCGAGCGGAACACAAAACTTACGTACAACTGTTTAAAGAAGGAGTGATCACCCTTGAGTAATGAAACCACTACGGCTCCCATCGGAGCTCCCCTGTCTGCGCCAGTGCGGCGTGGCCTGAAAACTCAGTTTCTTTCGCATGGCACCTTGGGCTCTAAGGATCTGGAAGCCACACGAAAGTTCTACACGGAGTTTCTGGGCTTGAATGTGGTGAGGACCAGCCCGGTGAGCCTGATGATTCAGTTGGGAGGCAACCATGTGTACGCTGTGGTGCAAACCGGCAAAAAAGAGCGCATGCCAAGGTGCTATCACAACGGCTTGGACGTGTTGACCGACTCTGAGGTGGATACGTCTTATCAACTGTGCCTAGAGCAGGCTGAAACCTGGGGCTTGCACGACATCTCCAAACCTGTGGAGCGACACGGTACCTACAGCTTTATGTTTTGGGACCTAGACGACAACGCATGGGAAATTTTGTCCAACCCCAAAGGTGGCTACAACTGGATTTTTGAGCAAGGCGATTTAGAAGGAAAGGGTCACTTCACGCCAGGATTCAGACACAAGCGGCCGGATGAGCAGGCAGTTCAATAAACGCTTATTCCCCCACAATTTTGCGCACCTTGATCAGCTCGCCCATCTTGTCGTAACTGCTTTTGAGCTGAGCGCCAAATTCGGCGGGGGAATTCATCACCACTTCAGCGCCTAGATCGCGCAAGCGGTTGACGACTTCAGGGGAGCGGGCCACCTTGGCCACTTCAGCATGAAGCTTTTGGAGTATGGGGGCAGGTGCACCAGCGGGTGCAAACAAGCCACCCCATGTGTGAGGGGTGAAGTCTGCATACCCTGCCTCGGTAAAGGTGCTCACTTGCGGCATGCTGGGCAGACGCTTGTCGCTGGTCACGGCAATGGCTTGTACCTTACCGGCTTTAATTTGCGGCATCGCCAAGGTCACTGAAATCAACATGGCGTCCACTTGGCCGCCCATCAGGTCGTTCATGGCGGGGCTGCCGCCTTTGTAAGGCACATGAATCATGTCGGTGTTGGACACGCTTTTAAATAATTCCATGTACAAATGGTTGCTGGTGCCTGTGCCTGGGCTGGCGTAGGCAAATTTGCCATCTTGCTGCCGAATGTATTTCACCAACTCAGGTAAGTTGGTGGCCGGTACTTTGGGGTGCGTGATCAAAACCAATGGCACGCGCGCCAGCATGGTCACAGGCTGCAGGTCTTTAAAGGTATCGTAGGTCAGGCCTTTGTAGAGGTGCGGGTTAGCCGGGACGCTGTCCACCGCCATGAGGAGGGTGTAGCCGTCAGGGGCGGATTTGGCAAGCGCTGTTTCGGCCAAGGTGCCCCCGGCACCGCCTCGGTTTTCAATAATGATGGGCTGCGCCAGATTTTGTGAGAGCTGGGGCTGAATGGTTCTGGCCATGGTGTCCACCAAACCGCCGGGCGCAAACGCCACCAACATGCGTATGGGTTTTTCCGGCCATTGGGCGTGGGCATTCATGTGCAGTACCAAGGTGCCCAAGGCCAAGGCCAAGGCCATCCACTTCAAGCATGTTGTCCACATGGGGTGTCTCCAAATAAATGTATTTGCTCATATCGTACGCGTGTGGTACCAGGGCCGCATCGGGATATGCCCGTAGGGCCAAAGCTCTAAAAGCTCAATTCACGGCTTCAAGCAACTCGGTTTCAATTTCAATTTGTGCGCGGTTGTTCTGCAAGGCAGCGCCAGAAATTAAAAAAGTGTCGTCCACACGTTCGCCCAGGGTGTTGACCTTGGCCAGTTGGAGGTTAATTCGGTGTTTGGCCAACACCCTGGCAATTTTGTAAAGCAAGCCTGCTTGGTCGCTTGCGGAGATATTGAGCAACCAGCACTGGGCCTGCTCGTCGGGCTTGAGGCTGATACGTGGTGTTACCGGAAAGCTCTTGACGCGACGCGACAAGCGGCCTTTGCCTGCGGCAGGCAAAGGGTTTGAACGGCTTAAGCTTTCAGTCAACTCAAACTCCACCATATTGGTGAGTTCTTGGTAGTGCTCGGGCAGTAGGGTGGTCACCACCTGAAACGTGTCCAGCGCAAAGCCATTGTGGGCGGTGTGAATCCGGGCCTCTTGAATGCTGAATCCTCGCTGGTCAAAGTAGCCACAAATGCGGGCAAACAGATCGGCTTGATCGCGGGTGTACACCAACACTTGCAAGCCTTCGTCCAAAGGTGAGCGACGGGCTCTGACAATGGGTACATCAGACCCCACATGGCGCGACAGTTGGCGGGTATGCCATGCTATGTCCTCTGCATCATGGCGCATAAAGTAGCTCACATCGAGGGTGTCCCACAAAGCTTTGTGGGCATCAAAGGGCAGCGAGTGAAGTGCTAGAGCCACCAAGGCCTCACGTTTGTGGTTTTCCACCTCGCTGGTCGCTGAGGCGGCTTGACCACCCAAGGCCCTGAGCGTAGCCTTGAACAGGGTTTCTAGCAGCTTGCCTTTCCAGTTGTTCCAAACTTTGGGACTGGTGCCCCGAATATCGGCCACAGTCAGCAGGTAAAGAGCAGTCAAGTATCTTTCGTTGGCAACTTTGTGCGCAAACGACTGGATCACCAAGGGGTCGCTGAGGTCAGACTTTTGAGCCAGTTGGCTCATGGTCAGGTGTTCTTTGACCAGAAAGCGAATGAGTGCCGCATCTTCTTTGGCGATGCCGTGTTGCTTGCAAAACAACTGCACATCGGCCTGACCCAAATCGGAGTGGTCGCCGCCGCGCCCTTTGGCAATATCATGAAAAATACAGGCGGTATAGAGCACCCAGGGTTTGTCAAAGCTGGTTGCCAGTTGTGAACACAGCGGGTACTCATGGGCATGTTCCGGCATAAAAAAGCGCCGCATATTGCGCAATACCATCAAAATGTGCTGATCCACGGTGTACACATGAAACAAGTCGTGCTGCATTTGGCCCACGATGCGCCTAAACACCCACAAGTACCGCCCCAGCACCGAGGTGTCGTTCATCAGTCGCAGCGCATGCATCACGCCTTTGCGCTGGGTGAGCAGGCGCATGAACATTTGCCGGTTGATCGGGTCTTTTCGGAAAGACCCGTCCATCACATGACGGGCGTTGTAAAGCCCCCTGAGCGTGCGCGCGGACAAACCTTTGGCACCCTCAGTGGTTTGGTAGATCCAAAAGGTTTCCAAAATGGCGTGGGGGTTTTGCAGGTACACATCGTCTTGATTGATGTCAATGTACCCATCCAAATCTGAAAACCGCTCATTGATAGGAACGCTTTGGCGGCTCGACGGGTTGAGCTTGGCTTCAATATTGAGCAACATAATCTGCTGCAACTGCGTCACGGCCTTGGCTGCCCAATAGTAGTGCCGCATGAGCACTTCGCTGGACCGCAACCTGGGTTTGCCGTCTTTAGACTCCACGGTTTGATAGCCAAAAGACTCGGCTACCGCAGTTTGCAAATCAAACACCAGCCGGTCTTCGCGCCGTTTGGCAATCAGGTGCAGGCGAAAGCGTATGCGCTGCAAAATGGCCTCGTTGCGACGCAGTTGCTTAACTTCAAAAGCAGTTGCCAAACCCTGCTGCGCCATGTCCTCCCAAGTGTTTCCCAAACCCGCAGCTTTGGCCACCCACAACACTGTTTGCAGGTCTCGCAAACCACCGGGGGATTCTTTGCAATTGGGCTCTAGGGCATAAGGCGTGTCATTGTGTTTGTTGTGGCGCTGTTGCAGTTCTAGGGTTTTAGCCACAAAAAAAGCCTTTGGGTTCAGGTGTTGCTTAAACGCTGTTTCAAAGTCTTTGTAAAGCTGGCGGTTACCGCTGATCAAGCGGTGCTCCAACATGGCAGTTTGTATGGTCACATCGCGCTGTGCCTCGTCTGTGCACTCTTGCACGGTGCGCACACTTGATCCAATTTCCAGACCCACATCCCAGCATGCGCTGATGAATGCCGACACCTTGGTGGCCACCTCATACGGCACTGCTGCATCTTTCATAGCGTTGGGCAAGAGCACCAGCACATCGAGGTCTGAGGCAGGAAACAGCTCACCACGGCCATAGCCGCCCACGGCCAATAAGGCTGCTCTCAAATCATCTAGGCCAGACTCCTGCCACAACTGCTTGAGTACCCCATCGGCCAGGTGGGCCAAGCGTTTGAGTGTGGCGCGCACGGGAGTGTGGCCCGTGAGCGCCTGCAACATGGGTTGCAACAACTCCAGCTTGTCTTGGCTGTAGGTTTCGCGAAGTGTGGTCAGGTCCATACGTTTTGCGCCGCTAACCAACAAACTCTGGAGCGGGCGGGCTGCCAGAAGATAGGGTCAGCACCTCATAACCTGTTGGCGTGACCAACACGGTGTGCTCCCACTGGGCGGATAGCGAATGGTCTTTGGTCACGATGGTCCAGCCGTCACCCAGTTCTTTGATGTCGCGCTTGCCCGCATTGATCATGGGCTCAATGGTGAAGGTCATGCCCTCTTTAAGCTCTTCGCCTGTGCCGGGCTTGCCGTAGTGCAGCACCTGGGGCTCCTCGTGGAACACCTGGCCAATGCCATGCCCGCAAAACTCGCGCACCACCGAAAACCCATGCCCCTCGGCAAATTGCTGAATGGCGTGGCCAATATCGCCCAGCCGCACACCGGGTTTGACCTTCACAATGCCATGCCACATGGCGTCAAAGGTCAGGGCGCACAAGCGTTTGGCTGCAATAGAGGTGTCGCCCACCTGAAACATGCGACTGGTGTCGCCATGCCAGCCGTTTTTAATAACGGTGATGTCAATATTGACAATATCTCCCTTTTTAAGAGCCTTGTCGTTGGGTATGCCATGGCACACCTGATGGTTGATAGATGTGCAAATAGATTTGGGATAGGGCTTGTAGCCTTTGGGCGCGTAATTGAGTGGAGCTGGAATCGCCTGCTGCACGTCGGTGATGTAGTTGTAGGCCAGTTGATCCAGCTCGTTGGTGGTGATGCCAGGCTTGATATATGGCGTAAGAAAATCAAGGACTTCAGAGGCAAGCCGCCCCGCAATCCGCATGCCGTCTATACCGGCCTGATCTTTGTATGTGATGGTCATGTCTGAATTATCCCATCCGATATCATCAGATTTCTAAACCCGCAGTCTTACCTTCGCCATCCCTTTCAGCCGCTTACCGTGACCTTGCATCTCAGCACCTTTGAAGGCGGCAACGCTTTCAGTCCGTTTCGCGTTCAGCAACTTCTGCCGCAACTGCAAAAAATTCACCACAAAATCAAAGGCCTGTCGGCCCGATATGTCCACTGGGTTGCTTCTGAGACAGCTTTAGCCCCCCCAGCCTTAGCTCAAGTGGCCGCTTTGTTAACTTACGGCGAACCTTATGTGCCCCCCGAGGCCTCAGAGCAGGGTGCTTTACTCGTGGTGACGCCCCGCTTGGGTACCGTGTCGCCTTGGGCCTCCAAAGCCACCGATATTGCCCTGAACTGCGGTTTCAAGCTCAAGCGCGTAGAACGGGTCACCGAAATACGCGTGCACATGAAAACGGGCCTGCTCAGCCCGCCGCAACTTACCGATGATCAATGGAGTGCTCTGGCGTCACTGCTGCACGACCGCATGACCGAAAGCGTGTTGGCAACCCGGGATCAAGCCAGCGCCCTGTTTGAAGCCCTTCAACCCGCGCCAATGGAAACCATAGACGTGTTGGGCGGTGGCCGCCCCGCCTTAGAGCTCGCCAATACCCAATTTGGTTTGGCTTTGGCC
>Ga0214921_10002678_pt1 | contig 28486 bp, 25 predicted proteins | sample LL1505_MetaG_FD_177992 | JGI IMG/M metagenome (GOLD analysis project Ga0214921, IMG submission 177992) | Freshwater microbial communities from Lake Lanier, Atlanta, Georgia, United States - LL-1505 | ecosystem: Environmental > Aquatic > Freshwater > Lake | place: USA: Georgia | collected...
AGCTGACGTCAAGTTTTCAAGATCTATCATCTCTTCAGCTACTGTTCCTCGCCACCGCGCGGCAGGATAAGTCGCACGAAATACAACTGATCTGAGAGCATCCTCCCGTGCCGCCGAAAGAAAATCGATGGACCCCATTGCCCCTGCGGGTATTTCAAGCCGCCCCGGTCCTCTGGTCGCTGCAGCAAAGAGGTCGGTTTCAAAATCCCGATCTGTCAAAGCAGCCAGTGAAAGCGGCAAAAGATCGCTGCCAGAGGAAAGTATACTTATACCGTAGTTCCTGAGCGCAGTTGCCGAAGCACACTCAATTGTTACTGCACTTTCAATCGCAAGAAACGAATTGATCGATGTATGAACGAGGCTTGCTCCAAATGCAGATTCAGCGGCCGCCTTCTGCTCGGGTCTCACAAGGACGGCCACAAGAGTGGGCGAACCATTTTTGGCTGCAAGGCATCTCACTACTCTCTGGCCAATCCGTCCAAAACCTATCAGCCCATAACTTAAAGTTGCGCGATTCTTTCTGTATTCAGTTTGTGTATCAACGGTCATCACGCAAAAGATCCTTCTTCATCTCAGCGACCGTCAGACAGGGTTTCCGCGTGCAACAAGGAAGCCGATCGCAGCCAATCCGCAGGGCACCATATACATCAGCTTAGATCGTTCTTCAGTCAAGAAGATCCCAGTATCAATCATATCCCAGCGTTTGCCAGCCAGTCCGGGCACCATGGCGGCAAACTCGATCCGGATGAAGTCAGGCGTCAAGCCCAATTCCTTTGCGACGGCCTTACCAAGTTCCACCCTCATGCCTTGCAACTCGCCTTTGTCATTCATGTATTGCAAAGGCGGCAGTCTCGGGTTGATGGACATCACAAGTGTACCTGCCGTGATGATGTTGGAAGCCGAATTTTGCTTGCCCCCGGGCATGCCTCTGGCCAAGTAAAAGTGTGCCTGTTGCGCCTTCACTAACAATTAGGCTGCGACGATTCTAAATAAACAAGGGTTCTAGCTGTTTGGATTTCATCGCATAGACCCCCTTAAAATATTAGTAAATCAGCAAAATATCGTACACTATGGATACAAACAAACGAGCACTCCGCAAAAGGACATTTCAACCGACAGGAGGTCAATCTTATGGCAGATCCCTATGTGATAACCGTTTTGGGTCCCGTCGCTCCAAGCGCTTTGGGGAAGGTCCTTATGCATGAACACTTGCTGTGTGATCTTACGGCATTGTCGCGCCGCACCAGCGGAGAGCCGGAAATCGAGATTACGTTAGACAATTGCTTTGACGTAAACTATCGACCAGGTGAATATTACGGAAATCATCGTCTTTCTGATAAAAATGTTGCAATAAAGGAGACTGCACTCTTTCAGGCAGCGGGAGGCGGCACAATTGTCGAGATGACAACTGCCGGAATTGTTCCAGACCTTGATGGTCTGGCCCGGATTTCGCGAGACACGGGAGTTCACGTGATCGCCAGCGCGGGCTATTATACTGAATCATATCAGTCCTGCGAAACATTGGAGTTTCCGGTTGAGAAGTTGACCGAGACAATGATTGAGGAAATTTCGACGGGAGCGCGCGGAACAAATATTCGGTGCGGAATTATTGGCGAAATAGGATGTTCTTGGCCTATCACACCATTCGAACAACGGTCTCTTCGAGCCGGTGCTGCAGCGCAACGCGCTACAGGCGCTGCTATCACAGTGCATCCGGGACGCCATCCGCAAGCACCGCACGACATTCTGGATATACTGGACAAGGCGGGCGCAGACCTGTCTCGTGTGATAATCGACCATATGGACAGAACCTATGAAGATGACGGCGAGGTTGTCGCCCTCGCGCGGCGAGGCTGCGTTGTAGAGTTCGATTTCTTCGGTATAGAAACATCCAAATACTGGATGGGCATTGCTGATCTTCCAACCGACTGGATGCGGCTTAGATGTATCAGGCGTTTATTCGACGCGGGTCTCGGTGACCAGGTTGTTATTTCGCATGATATTTGCACGAAATCCCGGCTTCAAAGCTTTGGGGGGCACGGTTATGGGCATCTCTTGCGTAATGTTGTCCCGCTCATGCTGGAGCGCGGCTTTCCGCAGGCCGAGATTGATAGGCTCCTGATCGAAACTCCCCGTCGCCTTCTGACAATCGGTTGAAGTCAAAAATCGGGCTTGTTTACGATCAGGCCAAACGACATAAAGAACTTGAATCTGACAACAATCGGCTTCGCCTTACTTCGTATGCCTGGAGCAGATCAAGTGCCTGGAGCAGATCAAGTTGTCCGTCTCATCAACCAGACTTTCTGGTCATGATGTTACGAATTCATGGTGAATGTTTTGGGCAGGCCTGCACGAGCAATGGCACCATGATAACGTTCGTCTCCCAACCAACTCTCAACATCGCAGCGCAATTCAAGAAGTGCCCCAATATCAATTCCGGTCGAATAGCCCATGCCCTCGAGCATAAAAGCCGTATCTTCGGTATTGATATTGCCGGTCGCACCGGGGGCAAAGGGACAACCGCCAAGGCCGGCTAGAGATGTATCGAAGACACGAACGCCGACATCCAAAGCAGCTGCGACATTGGCCAAGCCGAGGCCGCGCGTATCATGGAAATGGCAAACAACACGGCGTCCCGCGGCAATGTCCATCATGGGCTCAAGCAATGCTTTGACCTGCACAGGATTGCCATAACCGACCGTATCAGCCACGATCAATTCATCCGCACCGCCCGCAGCAACAATGTTTGCAACTTCAAAAACGCGTTCCGGTGCAACATGGCCTTGCAATGTACACCCGAAACTGGTGGCAAGAGCGACACCCAAAACCATGTTTTTCCCGGCTTCGGTTTGTTTGAGAGCCACGATCCGTTTAAATTCATCAATGGCTTCATCGGTGGAACGGCGAACATTGGACTGGCTATGCAGTTCCGAAACAGACAAAACATAATTGATATGGGTGAAGCCGGCCGCAAGAGCCCTTTCCGCGCCCTTGAGATTAGGAACAAGCGCGGAGGCTACAATACCCGAGAGTTGCGGGAGATATTTTGCCAGTTCCTCGGCATCGGCAAATTGCGGAACAACCTTTGCAGGCACGAAAGATGTCAATTCCATTTCACGAATGCCCGCTGCCTGGGATCTCAAGGCCCAGTCCAGTTTATGTTTTGTATCCAGAAAGCATTTGGCCATTTGGATACCATCGCGCAGTCCGACTTCACGCAAGATCACTTGTTCGGCCATAGCTTATACTCCCCGGAAAACGGGTGGCCGTTTTTCATTGAACGCCCGAACGCCTTCGTGGCGATCCTCTGTTGAAACCATGCGGTTGTAACATTCGATTTCGAATGCAAGCCCGTCAGAAAGCGACATCTGCAATCCACGGTGGATCGATTGCTTGGCCTGCTTGATCGATATCGGCGCGTTACCCGCAATACGGCGCGCTGTGGCCAGCGTGGCCTCGAGCAATTCAGCCTGTGGCAGCACACGATTGATCAAACCCCATTCAAAAGCCTGCTGTGCCGTAAAAGGCAAACCCGTCATGATGACTTCTTTTGCACGCCGCTCACCCATTGCCCGCGGCAAATTTTGAGTACCGCCTGCCCCGGGCATAATACCCAATGTCACTTCGGTTAAAGCAAAGCGGGCATTGTCGGAGGCATAAGCAAAATCCAAAGCCGACGTGATCTCGCAACCGCCCCCGTAGGCTGCCCCGTTAATGGCGCCAATCAGCGGAATGGGGCAGGCGATGACAGCACGCAGCATCCGCTCGAACATGGCATGTTGCCGCAGCCATTGCGCATCGGTCATACCGTTGCGTTCTTTCAAATCCCCGCCCGCACAGAATGCTTTATCACCGGCACCGGTCAGCACGAGGACACGCAACCCATCCGTGTCAATCTGGAACCGTTCGAACAAATCCATCAACTCCTCGCCCATCCGGGTGTTCAACGCATTGGCAGATTGCGGACGGTTGAGTTTGATCAACAATATATGGGCATCGATACGTTCGACAGCAATTGTTTCATAAGCTTCGTTCATGTTTCAAATTCCAGCCTGAGTGTTTCTTCATGTGATCCCGATTTATATGCCGGACCCTTTAAAATTCGTTCGTTTGCAGCCAGTCTGCATAGGATCTGATACCGGCGTCCAATGTTATCCCGGGCTTCCAATCCAGCGCCTGAACCGTGTCCGTTATATCGAAAAGCGATTGCTCAACATCGGGATAGGATATTCCATCCGTAAATTGATAGCGGGTTTGGGGTACAATCGATGCAACCAAGGCGGCAATGTCTCTCATTGTGTGGCGAACGCCCCCGGTGAGATTGAAAACCCGGCCCCTGATGTCATTGGCTTGCCACGCCCTTATCAATCCACGCGCCACATCGTCGACATGCACCTGCTGTATGGCATGTTTGCCGTCATGTGCGATGACGGTTTGGCGACCGTCCAATGCGTCGCGGATGAGATTGTAAATCAGGCTCCGCGTCCGCCGTTTGGGACCGTAGACCCAGCCAATTCTAAGGATGCAGGCATCGACACCGTGCTCATGTGAATAGGCGCGCACCATCATTTCACCAGCGGCCTTACTGGCACCATAGATATCTGCGGCAGCCAACGGAGCATCTGTTGTGACCGAACCGGCACCCGTCAAGCTACCGGTTGCACCATAGGCTGCAATCGAACCGCAATAGATAAAGCGTCCCAATCGGCGTTTGCGCACCTCCTCAAGCAAGGTGACTGTGCCGTCGACATTGATCCTGATTGTACCGGCCGGATCGTCTCTGCCCAACATCGGGCCCGAAATGGCACCGCAATGGATAATCGAACCGATTGGATGATCGAACAGGGCCCTGACGGATGAGGGATCCATAAAATCGGCGGCAAGAAAGGGGCAATCAAGATCCGGGTTTTTGATATCGGTCGCAATCACATCCACGTTTAAAAACCGCAGCATTTCTATGACTTTCGAACCGAGAAGGCCGCCGGCTCCCGTCACAAGTACAGCTTGTTTCATCATGAATAAAATTCCCCAGCGACTGATTAATATCTGTCCGAAATTCACTTCAACATAACTTGCTATGTTCATGTGGCAAGCATATCGTTACGCCAGTCGATTGTGGATCGGGAGCACCAAAATGAGATCAATTGCAAAAGCAGCCATTCTTGCGGGAGGTCTTTTGGCCTCTGTCATGGCCCTCGGCGCGTCGGCGCAAACTCTTCGGATCGGTCTGGCGGAAGACCCCGATGCACTCGATCCGGCGCAAAGTGCAACATTTGTCGGGCGGATTGTCTTTGCGGCCTTTTGTGACAAATTGGTCGACACAGATGCCAAACTCAACATCGTTCCCCAGCTTGCAACGTCATGGGAATGGTCTGCTGATGGCAAAGCCCTCACCATGAAATTGCGTCAGGGTGTGACATTCCACGACGGCGCCCCTTTTGATGCAGAAGCCGTCAAAGTGAATATCGATCGCTATAAAACCGCTGACTATTCCAAACGCAAAGGTGAATTAAAATCGGTCACCAATGTGACAGTGATTGATCCGCTCACGGTTCGGCTGGAACTGAGTGCTCCGGATGCTCCTTTGCTGAGCATTCTCGCCGATCGTGCAGGAATGATGGTGTCTCCCAAAGCCATCGCAGCACTTGGTGTCAACCTGCCGACCAAGCCGGTTTGCGCGGGACCATTCAAATTCGTTGAACGTTTGCCGCAACAAAAGATCGTATTCGAAAAATTTGACGAATACTGGAACAAAACCAATATCCATCTTCAACAAGTAGTGTATACGCCCATGGCCGATGTGTCGGTGCGTACCACGAATGTGCGGGCCGGCAGCCTGGACATTGCAGAAAGACTGCAAGCGACTGACCTTAAATCCTTAAATTCCGACAAGAACATCAAGGTCACGACATCGACAGCCCTTGCCTATAATATCCTGTCAATCAATGTTGCCAACGGCCCACGTGCAACTGCGTCTGTCCTCTCCAATCCTTTGGTCAGAGAAGCCTTTGAACTTTCTGTCGATCGCGACACGATCATGCAAGTTGTCTTTGACGGTGAATTTGTGCCGACAAACCAACCTCAAGCCGTTGATAATTTTTGGTATGTTAAAGACCACCCTGTTCCCAAACGGGATGTCGAAAAAGCCAAGAAGCTGATTGCCCAGGCAGGCGTCACCAAGCCGAGCTTTACACTCACTGTGAACCAAAGTCCTTCCGATCAACAAATTGCCCAAATCATCCAATCCATGGCTGGGGAAGCCGGCTTCGATGTGAAACTGGAGGTTCTCGAGGCAAACACCTTGATTTCGAATGCAAGCAAAGGTCTGTATGAGGCGGCTATCACACTTTGGTCGGGGCGTGCAGATCCTGATGGCAATGTGAGCATCTGGATTGCTTGTGAAGGTTTCGTGAATTGGGGCAAATATTGCAACAAAGATGTCGATGCGGCCCTGTCTGCTGCACGCTCCAAAACCGATCCTGCCGAGCGTAAAAAAGACTACACAACCGCTGCCAACATTTATTTGAAGGACCGCCCCAAACTGTTCCTGTTCAACTACAAATGGATTTGGGGATTGAATCCGAAAGTGAACGGTTATGTCCCCAATCCTGACGGGATCATCCGTTTGCAAGGCATCAAAATTTCAGGTTGATGATCAGAGGGGCAGGCACAAACCGTGTGTCTGCCCCTTATCTCAAGGTGCCAATTCCGAACGTGCTGCTCTTGCAATATCGCCCGGGAATGCCTGCCATACCCCGCTCAGTTCCTTGATCCTCGTCAGGGCCTCGTCAAGGTAGCGAATGCGATGGGCCATCCCGAACAACCAGGGATGGATCGTCAAGCCAAAATTGCGGGCCGAAATCAGGCCCTCTTCCTGCAAGGTTGCAGCCGCTTCCGAAACGAGGACCGGATACCGCGCCATTTCAACGCGCCGCAGCCAGAACATCAAAACGTCATCCCATTCGATTTGCAGAGGCAATGAAACAAGATCCGGCTTGATCATATAGGCCTGATCGTCATTCGACCAATCAACGAGATATTGAATGCCATTGGCGGCGAGTATTGCGGGTGTCCTTGGACTTTCTCCCTGATCCTGTCCCATCCATCCCGTCGGGTAGACACCGGTTGCCTTTTTGAGCACCGCGAGAGCCCCTTCAATGCTGGCCCGCTCTTCCGCTTCGGTCATTGCGCTGGAAATCAGGCGGGTGGCATGCGTACCGTGCCCGAGCACCTCCCATCCGCGCTTCAACACCTCCTCGACCAATTCGGGATAGCGCACGGCAGCGGCCGATCCGATGGCAACACCGGCACGGATCTGATGCTTGTCGAGCACTTCCAGTACCCTGAAAAATCCGACACGGTTACCGTATTCCCGCTGCGTCCATGTCCGGTAATCAGGCTGGAAGGGCCCGAACTCGCTGATAAACCGTTGGTCTTTCACGCTCCCTTGCGGTGGCGTCAGTTCGAAATGTTCGAGGGTGACGATCACATGAAATGCAAGACTTGCCCCGTTCGGCCAATGCCAGACCGGTCGACTTGGTAAGGCCGAATAGCGATAAAGGTCATGATCCATGCTCATGCTCCCTGTCTTGCTGCTGGTGTCGGGAACTGGGCCAGCCAGCAGTCGGCCAATTCAGATCCCGTCGTCTGCCAGACACCCGAATGGGACAGGATATAGTCGAGGGCCTTGTCAAGATATTTGATCCGGTGGGGCTGCCCCATCATATAGGGATGAAGGGCTATACACATGACCCGCGGAATGGTTGCGCCTTCGCGCCAGACAGTATCGAAATGGTCGGTCACGATGCGGTAGAACTCCTCTCCTTCCATATCGTACCGGTAGAAAACCGCGTCATTGAGATCCATTGAATAGGGAACCGAGACCATCGACCCCGCACCGGCATTCAATCGCGTGGGTTGATCATCGTGATACAGATCCGCACACCAGTCGAAGCCTGCTTCTGCGACGAGATCGAGTGTGCTGGGGGTGTAGGACACGCCGGGAGAAAACCAGCCACGCAGTTTGCGGCCTGTCAGGCCTGTAAAACGTGCATGGCAATCGGCCAGATAGGCCCGCTGCTCCTCATCGGCCATGTCCCAAAGATAAGAGGTGTTGTAAATGCCATGGCACAGCGTGTCATAGCCGCGTTTTTCACAGGCCTCCATAATGTCGGGATACATGTCATAGACCGCAAGGTTCAGCGAAACCGTGCAGCGTATCGAATAGCGATCCATGACGTCGAGCATACGCCAGACACCAACACGGTTGCCGTAATCACGCAGCGAATAGCCCAGAACATCGGGGTGGGGCATGCGCGGCCAGGGATTCCGAACGCGCACAGGACCCGGCATATATTCATAATGTTCGATATTGGGGACGACCCACAATGCAACCCGCGCATCATTCGGAAGATGCCATGGGGCACGGCGTGTGATTGGAGACCAATCAAAAAACTCTCTGTCCATCACTTTGACTACCCGATCACATAACCGCCATCGGCAATGATGGTTTCACCCACGATATAATCACAAGCAGGCGAGCATAAAAACAAAACAATATCGGCAATTTCCCCGGGCGTGCCGTAGCGCCCGACAGGAACACGCGCGATACCGGCCTTATAGGCTTCGGGGCTTCCCAGCGTTGTCGCCATCGACGTCAGAAGACGACCGGGCGCAATCGCAAGCACGCGGACCCCTGATGGGCCGAATTCTGCGGCACAGGATTTGGTAAATTGCGACAGACCCGCTTTGGCTGCCGCATAGACCGAACGTCCCTCCGCGCCGCAAAATGCCAGCTGGGAAGAGACGTTCATGATCACGCCCGACTGCTTTTCAATCATGCGGGGAGCGATCAGATGCGTCAGAACCATCGGGCCGACCAGATCGATATTGACCAAACTCAAAATGTCTTGAGGCGAGGACTCGACAATAGGTTTGACAAGCAGGGCACCGGCATTATTGACGAGCACATCAACCTCGCCGATCGCCCCCGCAAACTCTGTCATGGAGCCAATATCGGCTTGATTGTAAATATGGGTTTCGCACTGTTGACCAAGACCCGAAGCCAACCTCTCCAACCCCTCGGCATCACGATCAGCCGCAATAATGTAGGCTCCGGCAGCATGGAAACTTTTGCAAAGGCTGGATCCCAAACCACCGGCCGCACCCGTGATCACAACACGCTTGTTGTAAAACTTTGATTGTTCGGACAAACCCATTTCCAATTTCCTTTCACGACTGACGCATAGATGCACAATCTGACACAATGCGCGCAATGATACGCGCCGTTATTGCAGAAGCGCATTAATTCATCTTTATGAAATTCATTTTTTCATAGATAATGAATCGACTGAAATTTGCTATGAGTGCGGACTCTGTGATCTTGCACGCCCTGCAAAAGTCAATCAGGCGGTTGTAATTTCTCGACAGCATAAAAAAACCCGTTTCAGGATTTACTCATTGATTTTGGAAAAGAAATTATCATAACAATCTGTTTTCATTATATAAAATCAATTCAATACTAAACATCTGGTGTAAAACATAAACTCTGTTGGCTTAGTGGATGAATAAGCCTAGGCTTCGTGCCGGAATACCAAGGCTTAAAAAAGCAGGCTCGCACCAGGGAGGAAACCATGAGACGCCTTTATACTGCGTTTCTAGCGACAGTGATGGCGCTATCGCTTGTCACCCTTTTTTCGAAAAACGTTGAAGCACAGGGAATTCCACAGAATATTCCCCGTAAAGAACTCCTGATACTCGAAAACCCCGAAGGCACAATCAAAAATGCCGGCTGGTTTAATATCTGGGCTATCAATGCCGGCAGCCAATCCAATGGATTGCAACAAGCCGCCCTTGATACGCTTTGGTATATCGATCCGGAGAAAGGCATCGATGGCGCCTGGGATAATTCTTTGGCCGCCGACAAGCCTATCTACAATGCCGACTTTACCGAAATGCGCGTCAAACTCCGCAAAGGCATTTTCTGGAGTGACGGTGTAGAATTCACCTCGGCTGACGTCAAAGCGACCGTAGATATCCAAATCAAAAATCCGAATATGCGGTTTAGCGCCGTATTGCGGAACAATGTTGCATCCGTCGATGCTCCTGATGCAGAAACCGTCATTTTCAAGCTCCACAAGCCGAATTCACGCTTCCATACGAATTTCACAGTCCGCTGGGGAGCCATTTGGATTCTGCCAAAGCATGTCTTTGACAAGGTAGAAGACCCGACAAAATTTGACTTCAACAAACCCGTTTCTCTGTCGGCATATACGCTTCATAGTTTCGATCCGGATGGCAAATGGTACATCTGGCAGTTGCGTGAAGACTGGCAGCGGACCTCGCTTGGGCGCTATGGAAAGCCGGGCCCCAAATATCTGGCCTATGTCGATCCGGGCCCTCCCGAAAAGCGGGTCATAGCCCAGCTCAATCACGAACTCGACGTGATCCATGACATTGCCCCCGAAGGCATGTTCACGCTGGCCAAGCAAAGCAAATCGACCAAGGCATGGTTCAAGGGCTTTCCCTATGGCCATCCGGACCCGACACTTGCAGGCGTGATTTTCAACACCCAGAACGAGCACCTCAAAAACCGTGACGTTCGCTGGGCTCTGGCACTCATGATCGATATTCGTGCAGTGACAATGGCCGCCTATCGGGGAGCTGCAACAATTTCCGCGATTCCCGTTCCTCCCACGGGTATCCATCCCGACGCCTATCACAAGCCGCTTGAAGCTTGGGTGAAAGATTTCGAGATTGATACCGGCAAGTCGAAACACAAGCCCTACGATCCGAATGTCTCCAAGCAGATTGCGGATATGTTGCGTCCGTCCATGGGCGACCAAATCCCGAAAGACGACAAGGAAATCAAGGATTCCTTCGGGCTTGGATGGTGGAAAACCAATCTTGAAGCAGCGACCGAACTTCTGGAAAGAGCAGGTTACCGCAAACAGGCAAACCAGTGGATGACACCCGATGGCAAGCCTTTCACCGTGCGGTTGATGGTCGAGGGTGATTTGCGGCCTGTGATGACACGTGCAGGGACAATGATTGTCCAGCAATGGAAGCAAGCAGGCATCGATGCCCGTGTCGATGTCGCACAAGGGACATTGCTCACGCGCCGCTCTGCCGGAGATTTCGATGCCTTCATCGGTTGGTCGGTCGAAACCTGGGGCGGACATCAGGATCTCAGCTATTTTATGGATAGCTGGCATTCGGCTTTCCTGGCCGAACCGGGCAAGCCACAGCCTTTGCGCAACTGGCAGCGCTGGTCACACCCGGAACTGGACGGCATTATCGAAAAAATCCGGAAAATCGGATTTGATGATCCCAAAGGTATCGAGCTTGGCCACGACTATGTGAAACTTGTCACGCGTGAAATGCCCTTTATCCCACTGATGGCCTACAATGTGTTCACGGCCATGGATCACACCTATTGGACAGGCTTTCCGACCTCGGACAATCCCTATGCCAATCCTGTGACCAATTGGGGCAACTCCCGCTATATGTTCGTGAAGCTCAAGCCAGCCAACTAACAGCTTGCCACATGCCCCGGCCCAAAGCCGGGGCAACCATCATGCATCGGGATCGTGGAATGCCTGCCTATTTTAACTTTGCAATCAAGCGGCTTTGGCAGTTTGTGCTTGTTGTCTTCATAGGCATCAATATCGCTTATGTGATCACACATGTCACACCCATTGATCCTGTCGAGCAGTCCATTTCAGCGGTCACATCGTTCGGCAATACATCGCCCGAAGCCATTGCCGACATGCGGCGGTCGCTGCAGGAATTATACGGTCTCAAAGGCGACTGGATCGAGCAATATATCAGCTTCTGGCGTCGCATTTTGCAGGCCGATTTCGGGCCTTCACTCTCGGCATTTCCCGCACCTGTCACATCTTTGATCGCCCGCGCACTTCCATGGACCTTTGGATTGCTGGCCTTCACAACACTCGTATCCTGGAGTGTCGGCAATTTGCTGGGTGCATTGGCCGGCTACTACCGCAACAACCGCAGCCTCAAGTTTTTTGGCGTTCTGGCGATGGCATTGCATCCTGTGCCTTATTACATCGTGGCCTTGTCGCTGATGATTGTTTTTGGCTTTATATGGCCGGTTTTGCCGATCACCGGCGGTTCGGCAATGGATGTTCAACAAGGGTGGAACTGGCAATTTGTAGCGTCAGTCTTTCATCACTCTGTCTTGCCGGCGCTTTCGCTGATCATGATCGGAATCGGCAGCTGGTTTCTCGGCATGCGGTCCCTCGTCTCGAATATTATTACCGAGGACTATGTTGTCTATGCAGAAATCGGGGGCGTCGCCCAAAGCCGGATGATGGGATCCTATATCATACGCAACGCGCTGGCCCCGCAAGTCACCGGCCTCGCTATGTCGTTGGGCGGAATATTCAACGGGGCCGTGATCACCGAAAAGATTTTTGGTTACCCCGGTCTCGGGAGTTTGCTCGTGGACGGGGTCTATGCCGGTGATTACGGCTTGGTGCTTGGCGTGACCTCGATTGCCATTATTGGTGTTTCATTATCCGTTCTGGTTATCGATCTGATTTATCCGTTGATTGATCCACGCGTTCAGGTGGCATCATGAAGAGGATCATTTTCGACCTGCTCAAATATAACAACGAGTTCAGAATAGGTGTATTTCTGATCCTGATCGTTGTGACAATGGCCGGACTGTCGTTCTTTTCACCTTACCCTCCCAATGATGTCTTTGTTGTTCCCCCCGATGCTCCGCCCTCGGCCGATTATTGGCTGGGGACCACATCACGCGGACAGGATGTTTTCTGGCAATTGAGTATAGCCATCCGCAACACGCTCGCCTTCGGCTTGCTTGTTGCGTTGCTGTCTCGGGTCATTTCGATCGTGGTCGGCTTGTCGTCCGGTTATTTGGGGGGCTGGGTTGACCGTGTGCTGATGGCGATCAACGACACATTCATTGTCATTCCGCTTTTTCCGATCCTGATCCTTTTTTACTTTGTTCTGAGAGACTCGATGTCAACAATTCTGCTGGCCCTGATTATGTCCAGTCTGGGCTGGGCCTATGACAGCAGGCTGATCCGCTCTGTTGCCATGAGCCTGAAAACACGAGAATTTACCGGAACATCGGTTTTTTCAGGGATGACCATCTTTGAAATTTTGCGGAGAGAGCATCTGCCTTATGTGCTGCCGATCATTTTTTCGACCACATTGAACAATATGAACTGGTCGATCGGTCTCGAGGTCACTTTGGCCGTTCTGGGCTTTATGGACATCAACACCCCGACGATTGGCGGAATGATTTACTGGGCCAACCAGCATACCGCCATTGTTGCCGGCATCTGGTGGTGGGTTACATTTCCGGTGATCACTGTGGTTGCGACATTTGTCGGTCTTTATTTGATTGCGGTATCAATCAACGAATATATTGATCCGCGCAGTCGCCTCTCCCGAATGGGTGGAGGCCAGTCATGACCACCCAGCCGATCCTTCGTGTCGACCATTTGAAGGCGCATTTCCGTTCCAGCTATTTCGGGGTGTATCGCGAGGTTCCGGCCGTCGACGACATTTCGTTTGACGTTGCACCCAACGAGATCTTCGGCCTTGCCGGAGAGTCCAGCTCCGGCAAAACCACCTTGATGAAAACAATCGCGGGGCTGATCGCACCGCCATTGGAGCTGATTGGCGGCAAGGCACAATTTTCATTCATGCCACCCGAAACCAATTTATATGGTGCGGATCCGGCGCAATTGGCTCGAATCCGCTGGAGCAAGCTCTCCTATATCATGCAAGGCTCGATGAATGTCCTCAACCCGCTCAGGCAGATAAGATCCATATTCAGAGATTTTGCAGCTGTTCACATTGGTGGATCCAATAGTGATTTCGAAACAAAAACGGTCAATCATCTTTCCAGACTGAGACTTGATCCGTCCGTCCTCGATGCCTATCCGCATGAATTGTCGGGCGGGATGCGGCAAAGGGTCACCATTGCTCTGGCAACAATTTGCCGGCCCGATTTCATCATCGCCGATGAACCCACGACTGCTCTTGATGTGATCGTCCAGAAGGAAGTCCTCGGGATGATCCGCTCCATACAGCGTGAAATGGGATCATCTGTTTTGTTTGTAACCCATGATATGGGCGTTCACGCTGCTTTGACCGACAAGCTCGGAATTATGTATGCAGGCTGCCTTGTCGAGGCGGGACGCACTGCCGATATTTTCAACGCACCCCAACATCCCTATACGCGGCATCTGATCCATTCGCTGCCCCGGATCGGCGATACGGTTCAGCGGACAGGGCTGACCGGCACCCCGCCCAATTTAGCCAACCCGCCCTCGGGCTGCCGCTTTCACCCAAGATGCCCGCTTGCCAGTGACATCTGCAGGACGGAAAGACCCATGATGCGCCAAATCGCCACCGAGCATCGCGTCGCCTGCCATGCCGTTGCGGGAGATGACGCATGACGGCCCTATTGACACTGAACAATGTTTCCAAGTCCTTTACGCGAGGCGGTATATTGTCCCGCCATCGCATCGAGGCTGTGAAGAACGTCAGTTTTACTCTCGAAAACAACCGCCCTGAAATTTTTGCAATCATCGGGGAATCGGGCTCCGGCAAAACGACTTTGGCCCGCATGATTCTGGGCATGCAGGAGGTTTCCGGCGGGTCGCTGACTCTGGAAGGCAACCGGGTGGGCGGCAGGACAAGGAAAGAACGTCTCGCCTTCATGGCCAAGGTCCAGCCTATTTTTCAAAACCCGTTCGAAGCTTTCAATCCACTGAAAAAGATCGACTATTATCTGCTGCTCACAGCGATGCGCTTTGGGGGAGCTGTCGATGTTGCAGAGGCCGAAGCTGCTGCCGATGTCGCCTTGCGGCAAGTCGGATTGTCATTGTCGGAAATTCGCGGGCGCTTTCCGCACGAAATGTCCGGCGGCCAGTTGCAACGCGTGGCCATCGCCCGTGCCTTGGTTTCAAAACCGCGGCTCATTATCGCCGATGAGCCTGTCTCGATGGTCGATGCATCCTTGCGGATGGCGATCGTCAATCTGTTCGGCGAGCTCCGCGACAAACTCGGTTTGTCGATCATCTACATCACGCATGATCTGGCGACAGCCTATTACATCGCTGATCGTTTGATCATTATGCAGAAGGGTGAAGTTGTCGAGGCAGGTGCCGCCCGCGAGGTCCTATCAGACCCCCAACACCCTTATTCCAGGCAATTACGCGATGCCGTTCTATCACCGCAAGTGACCGGATCTCTATCAATACAATAAACGGAGGAAGCTATGAAAAAAGCACATGTAATGGTCGATCACGATTTTGAAATCGGGAAAACAGATCCCCGTCTGTTCGGGGCCTTTATCGAACATCTCGGACGGTGTGTGTACGGCGGCATCTTCGAGCCGGGGCATGAAACAGCAGACAAGGATGGTTTTCGCACCGACGTTCTCGAACTGGTCAAAGAACTGGCTCCGACCATCATGCGCTATCCGGGCGGAAATTTTGTCTCCGGCTATAATTGGGAGGACGGCGTCGGACCGGTAGAGGAGAGACCGGCAAGGCTGGATCTTGCATGGTTTACGACCGAGCCCAATACTTTCGGGACCAATGAATTTGTCGACTGGTGCCGCAAAGCCGATATCGAGCCTATGCTGGCGGTCAACCTTGGCACCCGCGATGGGGATGCTGCCCGTAATCTGGTTGAATATTGCAACCATCCAAGTGGAACCGCCCTCTCCGATCTGCGCATCAAACACGGCTGGAAAGAGCCCCATAACATCAAATTCTGGTGCCTCGGCAACGAGGTCGACGGCCACTGGCAAATGGAACACAAGACGGCCACCGAATATGGCCGCATTGCCCATGAAGCAGCCAAGATGATGAATTGGGTTGATCCGACGATCGAATTGGCCGCATGCGGTTCATCGGGACGCAATATGCCGACTTACGGCCGTTGGGAAGATGAAGTTCTCGAGCACACATTCGATGATGTCGGCTACATTTCGCTTCACACCTATTTCAACAATTATGCCGAGGATACCGAGGCCTTCTTGGCAAGCCCCGATATTATGGATCAATTTATCGAGGAGGTTGTAGCGATTGCCGACTCTGTGGCGGCCCGCCGGCGCTCCAACAAACGGATCATGCTGTCATTCGACGAATGGAATGTCTGGTACCGTACCCGCCGCAAACGCGCTGACCGTGTCAAGGAAGGCTGGCCGGTTGCGCCTGCCATTCTCGAAGAAATCTACAATATGGAAGATGCGCTCGTCTTTGGCGGCGCCTGCATCTCTTTGCTCAACCATGCTGATCGGGTCAAAGCCGCCTGCCTTGCACAATTGGTGAATGTGATTGCACCTATTATGACGGAAACAGGGGGGCCGGCCTGGCGTCAAACAATCTTCTGGCCTTTTGCGCAAATGAGCCGGTTCGGACGCGGAACCGTTTTGAAAGCAAAGGTCCAATCCGAGACATATGCCACCCGCTACTATGACCCCAGAGGCGCGCAGGATCTTTACTTTGCTGTTCCCGAGGTGCCCTATCTCAAAGTGTCGGCTGTGGCCGATCACGAGGGTGGATTGACGCTGTTCCTGCTTAACAGAGACCTCAAGGACGGCGTTGAAGTGACAATTGATGCCAGAAATTTCGGGACGCTGAAGGTTCAGGAAGCCGAAGAACTCCATGACAATGATCTGAAAGCCATCAATACAAAGTCCGATCCGTTGCGCGTCAAACCAAAACCGATCAACGATATTTCGGTATCCGGCGGAAAGATTACGGTATCCCTGAAAGCGGCATCATGGAATGTGATCAAACTCGCCGGATGACCGCATTGAATTGAAGAGGGAGAGACAAAGATCATGGTCCGTGATCCGCCCGCCCCGCATCGCCCACGCACAAGCCGGTCTCTGGACCGGCTTGGCAACCACCGCTCGTTGAAACAAGACAGCGATGGCCCCGAAAAAGGGTTTCTGGTTGTCAATGCCGATCGGCAATATCAGATTTTGCGGGGACTGGCCTCGCCCCTCCGGTTGCGGATCATGCGGCATCTTCTCAAGCAGGGCCCGCTCAACATCAACCAGATTGCCAAGGCCTTTCGCCAACCCCAATCGACAATCGCCAGCAATATACAAATCCTCGAAGAAACCGGACTGATCGAGACGAAAATCAGCAAAGCCTCGAAAGGCCAGCAAAAAATCTGCTATGCGCGCTATTCCGAGATTGTTGTGAAAATTGATCCCGAGGCAACCAATCGGGACAAGGACATCATCGAAGTCGAAATGCCGCTTGGCCTCTATACAACATCCAATGTCTCCGCACCGTGCGGCTTGTGTTCAACAGAAAAAATATTGGGGATGCTGGACGTTCCCGAATTGTTTCTTGATCCTGCACGCGTGAAAGCCGCCCTGGTCTGGTTCGGCCGCGGCTATATCGAGTATAAATTTCCCAATAATGCCAAAGTGATCAATGCCAATGTCGAAGCATTGGAATTTATTATGGAGCTATCCTCCGAAGTGCCTGGCACCAATGTTGACTGGCCCTCCGATATATCTTTGTGGGTTAACGGCATTAAAATCGGAACCTGGCAATGCCCCGGTGACTACGGTGACCAGCGTGGCATCCTGACACCGCTCTGGTGGAAACTCGAAGGATCACAATACGGTATTCTGACCAGTTGGCGTATTTCCCAGCATGGCACCTATCTGGGCGATATAAAATTAAGTAACGTGACTTTGGGTGAACTCCAACTGCCCGAACACCATTCAGTCAAATTGAGAATAGGCATTGATGATAAAGCAGGACTTCCGGGAGGAATTAACATCTTTGGCCGCGGATTTGGCAATCATGATCAAGATATCAAAATGCGGCTGCATTTGGTTAAAAAACAATAATATAAACTTATGCCAGACATTGAAATAATTTGATTGTTTTATAGTCTGGAAAATTAAATCAACAGCCTTACGAATTTTCATTGTTTCAAAACCGGAATTCAATTCTGATCATCAACAATATCGTCTCTGGATATACATTGGAAGATTGGTGAATGAGGATGACAAAATTTAAAATATAGGGTTTAAATAATTGTCATTGGAGTGACACGCTGTGCTTGGCTTGAATTCAAATGCACAATCATTCGGTCGTTTTGTCCTCGGTGGCCGCCACATGGCCTCTGCGGGGCATTATGCTGCGGCCCATGCTGCATTTCTTGTTCTGGAAGGGGGCGGCAATGCGGTCGACGCCGGTGTCGCGGGCGGCCTTGTCCTCGGCATTGTACAAAGTGATATCGTCAATTTTGCCGGTGTTGCGCCGATCATGATCAGAATGGCCGGAACAGGCCGTGTGATCACCCTCGACGGTCTCGGCATTTGGCCGCAAAAGACCGATGTCCGTCGATTCCGGGATGAATTTGGCGGACATATTCCACTTGGCCTGTTGCGCACCGTGACACCCGCCGCACCGAGCGCCTGGCTCACGGCCCTGCGTGATCACGGCACAATGAGTTTCGCCGATGTCGCACAATATGCGCTGGGCCTTGCGCGGGACGGCTTTCCTGTCCATCCTACGATGGCAGAGTTTGTCGGGTCCAAAGCCAACGAATACAAACAGTTTTCCCGAAATGCCGAGCTATACCTGCCAAACGGCATCCCTTTGAATGTCGGCGACCACTTCGTCCAGACAGAGCTTGCAGGGACGATCCAGCATCTGGTCGATGTCGAACTGGCCGCTGCCAGACTGGGGCGCAATCAGGCTCTCGATGCTGTCCATGACGCCTTTTACCGCGGCGATATTGCACGCATGATAGCCGACTATCACGCGACAGAAGGCGGCTGGTTAAGCTTTGATGATCTGGCCTCGTTCCGCGCAAATTATGAAGAGCCTGTGCGGACCCGATGGAAGGGGCTGGATGTTTTCACCTGTGGCCCATGGTGTCAGGGGCCGGTACTCGGTCAAATCCTGAACATCCTCGAGGGAACCGGGCTGGAGGATCTCCGGCACAATTGCGCCGACTATATTCATATTGTGACCGAAGCCATGAAGCTCGCCTTTGCCGATCGCGAAGCCTATTATGGCGATCCGCGTTTTGTTGATGTCCCTTTGGCCACGCTGTTGTCCAAGGAATATGCCGCGACACGGCGAAGCCTGATCGATTTGAAAAACGCAATACCTGCCATGCCCGATCCGGGCGCGCTGATCGGCGAAGGCTCACCGGGGCTCAGTGCCGACACCTCTTACATTGCCGTGATTGACCGGCACGGCAACACGTTCTCGGCAACGCCGAGCGACACGTCTTACGACACGCCCCTTATTCCCGGGTTGGGACTTTGCCCCTCCTCGCGCGGATCGCAATCCTTCACGCGGCAAGGGCATCCGAGTTGTGTGGGCCCGGGACGGCGACCACGCCTGACCCCCAATCCGTGCATTGCGGTGCAGGATGACGGATCGGTGATGGCGTTCGGCACACCGGGCGGAGATGTGCAGACACAGGCGATGTTGCAATTCATACTCAATTTGACCTTGTACGGCATGGATACCGGCCAAGCCATTGATGCCCCCCGTTTTGCTTCATATAGTTTCCCTTCCAGCTTCGAGCCGCATGAATATTGGCCGGGGCGACTGAGCATGGAAAACCGGATCGCTCCTTGCGTTCGCGACAATCTCGCGGCACGCGGACACCAGGTTGTCGAATGGCCGGCGACGACTGCTATGGCGGGGGCAATCTGCGCGGTCTCGCGCGATGCGAATGGAACAACTTTAGTGGGATCAGCCGACGTGCGGCGCAGCAGCCACACGGTCGGTTGGTAAAAAAGGAGAGTATGATGGATCGCCGTCAATTTGTTTTGGGATCAGCCGTTGCAGCAGGCAGTGCGCTTAATCTGCCTGACCTTCGTGCTGTTGCGCAGGGAAAGCCTTCACAAATGGTCCTGATGACCTGGGGTGGCTTATGGGGTGATTCCATGCGTGACAGCGCCGATGCGGCGTTTGAAACTGCAACCAGCATCAAGATCGTTCAGGATCGCGGGTCAAGCCCGGCTGAGCGCATCACAAAAATAAAAGTGAATATCAACGATCAGAAATTCGATCTTGTTCAATTGCACGATGGCATCGTCCCTCTGGCAATGAAGCAGGGCACGCTAGAACCGATCAACCGCAATTCTCCGCGCCTCACCAATCTTGCCAATGTCCCTGATCGCTTTATTCAAAGCCATTGGGTTGCAATGATCTACTCGCCTCTCGGTATCATCTACAACGAGAAATTGGTGAAAAATCCGCCGACATCTTTTGCCGATCTTTGGCGCCCTGAATTCAAGAACCGCATCGTTCTGCCGGATATCAACCACTCCATCGGACCCTACATCGTCCCTATCGGTTCAATTGCTGCCGGCAAGTCGCCGACCGATACGGCTACCGGCTTTGAAATGCTCAAGAAAATGGCCGCCCTGCAACCGATCTGGGCCAAAGACACCGACAGCATCATGAACGCGCTGCGCAGCGAGGAAGCTGTGATCGGCCTTCTTTACAAGTCCCAAGCTTTTACGGTCCAAAACTGGGGTACAGCGGTCAAATGGGTTTATCCGAAAGAAGGCGCCATCCTGTATTCTTCGGGTACGGCCATTGCCAAAGGCACGAAAAATCTGGAACTTGCCGAGCAATTCCTGAACCTCACGCTCGATCCGAAAATTCAAACGACCTATGCCGACAAGTTCAACTATCCGGGCACCAACAATCATATGATTGGTCTCCTGCCGCCACCTTTGCAGGAACGCGTTCGTCTGACATCCGAAGAAATGTCGCGCCTGATCGACCTAGATCATACGACCATGGCCGAACAGCGTCCTGATTGGACAGACCGCTGGAACCGTATTGTTTCGGCTGGATGATGATCAGGCTCCCTTGGTATGACAATGGTGATCGCCTTCAAGTGGCGATCACCGCCAATGCTGCGGCACGCGCCGGATATTCCGTCTTCCGCGTCCTCGCCGATACTTCCCGGTTCGAGAAGGGCGATTACCTGATCGATGCGCCTGATGCCGACATACTCTCGGAATCGGGCTTGTCGGTTGAAACCTGTTCGCCTGATCCAAGTCTTGTGATGCAGGAGATTGTTGCGCCCCGCATTGCACTGCTTGCCGGCGCCTGTTCAGCCTATCCTTATTACGGCTATTATGCCCTAGCACTTCTAAGGCTCGGTTATGTCTTCACGATCGTTGACGGCGAGGACATTGCACGCGGTGCGCTGGACGCGCACGATCTTCTGGTTCTGCCGGGGGGCTTTTCCAACTGGACGCTCGATCTGAAAGAAAACACCCAAGGTGCAGATGACGCAGTGCGGCGCTTTCTGTTACGCGGCGGCACTGTCATCGGTTCTTGCGGCGGGGCCTATTACTTCTCGCGGGGGCGGCCGGGCTGGCTCGGTGTTGCCGATGCCAGACCCCTCAACACACAGGAATATCTGCGCACGGGTGTCGGAGTTCTGACCTGTTCGATTCTTGACGAACGTTTGGGACTCGGTTTACCGCCAACGCTTGAAATTGCCTATTTTCATGGTCCGGTCTGGGATGAGCTTGGCGAGGCAACCGAACCTCTCATGGGGTTTCGAGACTATTACGGTCACGGCCGCCTCTTTATCAACAATCCGCTATCACGCGCGATATTCGAACGGGACATGCAGGGGCGGGTTGCGGCCTTGAGCACATACGGAAGGCGCGGCCGCTCCATCCTCTTTTCGCCCCATCCCGAAATGGGTGACCTCCTGCGCAAATATATGGCCCTTGAAACCTATATTCCGCACTATCAGGCCCTGCGCGGCGATCTGGTCATGCGCGAAACTTTGGCGACGTTCCGCCCCGACGAGTCCCGCAGTTTCCTTCTGATCCTGAATGCAATCGAAGAGCTTGCGAGAGAGCGGTCTGCCTTTGCCCGTCCGGATAAGACGCATATCGCCACCTGCGACACCGAAAGCCTTCATGCCGAATGGATGGCGCGGGCGGATGCGTTCGAGCCTTCTGCCAATGATACGGGACGGCTTGAAACCGAATTGCTGGAGAGTTTTAAAATCAAATTTGTGCATGCCCTGTCCGAACTCGGGCGTCACTGGAACGATGCCAAGCCTGATCTTAAAGATATGGGCCGCCGATTGATCGCCGATATCACGCAATCACTGGCGCGCAAAACAGGCCAGCGTCCGGCCGAAATTCTTCTGGAACTCGAACTGGCCTGCCTTATCCTGGATGGCTGGTCTCAGGTTGCTGCTGCCGATACACTCATGCTATGAACACAAAAGAATCAGTTGTCCGCCTGTCCCAAGTCACAAAACGGTTCGGTCAGTCCGTTGCCGTCGATCAACTCGATTTGGACATCGGCGAAGGGTCGTTCTTCTCCCTATTGGGGCCGTCGGGTTGCGGCAAAACCACCAGTCTGCGGATGATTGCGGGCTTCGAGACTCCGGATGAAGGAGACGTTTTTATCCGCGGGCAGAATGTGACGCGCATTGTTCCGCACAAGCGCGATTTTGCGATGGTGTTCCAGAATTTTGCTCTCTTTCCTCATATGAGTGTCGCGGAGAATGTGGCCTTCGGGCTCAAGATGACAGGGGTAGGGAAAGCCGAACGCGAACAGCGCGCCCTTGAGGCCTTGGCTATGGTCCGCCTGCCACAATTTGCGGACCGATATCCCAAGCAATTGTCGGGGGGCCAGCAGCAACGTGTGGCGATTGCCCGGGCGATTGTCATGCGCCCGGCGGTCCTTCTGCTGGATGAACCACTCGGCGCGCTTGATAAAAACCTGCGTGAGGAGATGCAGGTAGAATTGCGCAGCCTGCAACAAGACCTCGGCATCGCAACCGTGTTTGTCACGCATGACCAGGAAGAGGCATTGACGCTGAGCGATACGATCGCAGTGATGCGAGACGGGCGGATCGAACAAAGCGGCTCGCCTTCGGATGTGTATGAGCGACCGGTCAACCGCTTCGTCGCCACTTTCCTCGGTGCGAGCAATCTGCTTCGCGGCAGAATTCTCGGCACAGGCAAGACGGCAAGGATCGATGCAAGCGGCATTGCCATTCCTCTGGGCGATGCGACCGGCAAAGACGGCGACGAGGTCGAGATTGCGATCCGCCCCGAACGCATGAGCGTGCAACCGCAAGGCGCAGCGGGAGTCCCTGCGGTCATCAAGGCCATTGTCTACAAGGGCGCGACAGTGAGCCTTTATTGCGATGCAAGCGGCGAGGAACGGGTCGTGTTTGTTCCGGGTGGTCACCCTAGCCTGATCGGGTTGAAGACCGGCGCATCCGTTGTGTTGAACTTCGATCCTGCCCATGCCGTACCGCTGCGGAGCGAATGATGGGAAGCGGTCTCTCCATGAACCGTCAGACAGCCTTCTGGGCGTTACTGGCTCCGCCTCTTCTGTTCGTCGGCATTTTCTTTGTTGTCCCCTTGCTGAATCTGTTCTGGGTGAGCCTGCACGGGGCTTCGTCGACTGAATTGTTCGGCAGCAATCTTTCGGGCGAGAACTATTACCGCATCCTGACCGATTCCTTTTACCACACCATCATTTTGCGTACGCTTTGGGCAGGCATGTCGATCATGCTGCTCTGTCTCGTACTCGGCTATGCAACGGCCTATGTGATCGCGCCGTTGCCGCCGCGAACGCGATTAATCATGCTGTTGCTGCTCGTCGCTCCGCTCATGGTCAGCAATGTCATCCGCGCCTATGGCTGGATCGCGATTCTGGGACGGCAGGGCGTTGTCAATTCCATGCTTCGCTCAACCGGATTGATTGACGGGCCACTTCTGCTCCTCAACAGTTTCGAGGCGGTGGCCTTCGGGCTGATGACCATCCTTCTGCCCTATATGGTTGTGTCGATTGTCAATGCGCTCAACTCGATCGACCGGCAATATATCGAGGCCGCACAATCGCTGAAGGCCAATCCCGTCCGCTCCTTCATCTATGTGGTCTGGCCCCTGTCCAGCCCCGGTGTGGCATCCGGAACCCTGCTGGTTTTTCTCCTTACGCTCAGTGCCTATGTGACGATCACGCTGCTTGGCGGACCACGCATGAAGCTTCTGGTCAGTCTGGTCTTTGACTCGGTTTCGGGCTTCCGCTGGCCGTTGGCAGCTGCACTTTCCTTTGCACTCTTGACGCTGGCCTTGGTGGTGGCGGGCTTGATACTGGCTCTCCTCAGACCCGGACGCGTGCAGGGAAGGGGCTGAAATGCGTGGACTTCTGATTGCGCTGACCGGTTTTTCCTATGTGGTTGTCCTGCTGCCGATCCTGATTGTCGTGGTCACAGCATTTTCTGCATCCGAATTTTTCGCCTTTCCTCCGAAAGGGTTTTCCTTGCGCTGGTTCGAAGCCTTTTTTGCGAGCGACTCCATGCGCGGGGCCTTTAGCCGCAGCCTTCAGATTGCAACCATCGCATCCATACTCGCGACAGTGCTCGGGACAATGGCATCGATTGCCATCGCCCGCCGAAAGGGGACCCTTTTCAATCTGGTGCAAGGGATGTTTATCGCACCACTGATTTTCCCTGCGATCGTGCTTGGCCTTTCATTGCTGATTTTTTACAAAAGCATTGGCGGTGTCCCGGATTTTCTCGGGCTGGTCATCGCCCATTCCGTTTTGGGGCTGCCCTTTGTTGTACGCTCTGTGACATCGAGCCTGTTGGCCGTTGATCCGGCATTGGAAGAGGCCGGACAAAGCCTGAAAGCCTCGCCGGTTGATGTGTTTATCTTCATCATTGCCCCCCTCATCTGGCCCGGAATGCTGGCAGGGGGCATTTTTGCCTTCATCCTGTCACTGGGAGAACTCAACACAGCGCTCTTTCTCACCGGTCCGGGCGTTACGACACTGCCAATCGAGATCTTCTCCTATTTGCAATTTCAGGGGGGACAATTGGTCATTGCTGCGGCCTCGGCGATACAGGTCTTCATGATCATTGCGATCGTGCTGATCGCTGAAAGGCTCATAGGGCTCAAGCGCATTGTAAGGTCCGAGTAGTAACGGCCTTGAAACAAGAAAAACTTTCCGCCTATGCTTGTGCGCTCGGGGAGCAGTGTCGAACCAAGTTGAGACTGTCCGGTTGAACGGCAGCGCTTTATCCGGCAAAGCGCATGGCCGATCCTTCGAGGGCACCTGTCCCTTTGCCGTTGACGGATACAACCAGGACCTAAATGACGATCCCGATTGATTGTTTCAAGTCGGCAGATTGTGCATTTTGGCGACCGCCGCCATCACACCGCGGATTTCAGCCAGACCGCGCAGGCGGCCGATGGCGGGATATCCGGGATGGGTGGGCTTTTTCACATCATCAAGCAATTCATGACCGTGATCGGGCCGGAACGGAATGCGCCAGTCCTTGCGCCCTGCCTCCTGCCGCCGCTTCTGCTCGCGCAGCAGAACCTCGACAACCGCCACCATATCGACATCACCCTCGAGATGGGCAGCTTCCATGAAGGAGCCGTCGGGATAGTTGCTGACATTGCGCAAATGGGCAAAGTGGATTTTGTCGGCGAAACGTTCGGCAATCTTCGGCACGTCATTGGCCACATTGGCCCCGAGCGAACCGGAACAGAAAGTCAGCCCGTTGGACGGGGATGGCACGCAATCCAGAATGAAGGCAATATCGTCCCCGTTGCAGGTAATGCGCGGCAGGCCGAGCAGCGGACGGGGCGGATCGTCTGGATGGATACACATTCTGACGCCGCATTCCTCAGCCGTCGGAATGATGTTTTCCAGAAAGGTTTTGAGATTGTCGCGCAGCATATCCTTGCTGATATGGGAATGGCGGGCCAGAATATCGCGCAGGGTTTGCAGATCATAGCGTTCGAACGCACCGGGCAAACCGGCCATGATATTGGCAAACAGCCTGTCCTGATCGGTCTCAGAGGCCTTGTCCATCCAGCGCTTGGCGGCGTCCAGAACCTCCGGCGTCTGATCCGCCTCGGCCCCTTTGCGTTTGAGGATGAAGCAATCGAAGGCGGCATATTCATAGGCATTGAAGCGCAGAGCGCGCGCACCGCCGGGCAGGGGATAACTGTGCTCGGTCCGCATCCAGTCCTGCACGGTCATGAAATTATAGCAGATCGTCTCGATCCCGCATTGCGCGAGATTGCGGATGGATTGGCGGTATTTCTCGAACATCGGTTCCAGTTTCCCCTCGCCCAGCTTGACGGCTTCGGGGATCTGCAGGCTTTCCACCACGCTCCAGCGCAGACCGAGTTCGGGATCAGCTTCGATCATATTCTTGCGGGCCATGATCTCGTCGACAGTCCAGACCTCGCCATATTTGATATGGTGCAGAGCGGTCACAATGCCCGTCGCACCTGTCTGCGTGACATCCCGTAAAGTTGTCGGCTCGTCAGGGCCAAACCACCGCCATGCTTGTTCCATCATTGACCTCTTTGTTCACAACCGGTTTTGAAGATCGGGTTCAGGCCCAGCCCAGATGGCCGAGAAATTCTTTGGTACGCTCGACCGTGGGAGCCTCGAAAATCTGTTCGGGCGGCCCTTCTTCGAGCACCTTGCCGCGCTCGAACACGATCACCCAATCGGCGACGCGGCGGGCAAAGCTCATTTCATGGGTGACGATCACCATGGTGCGGCCTTCATCGGCCAGCGCCTTCATCACCGATAGCACCTCGCCGATGGTTTCGGGATCAAGCGCCGAGGTCGGCTCATCGAATAACAGGACTTCCGGTTGCATGGCCAGCGCGCGCGCAATCGCCACCCGCTGCTGTTGCCCGCCCGACAGGTTGACCGGATAATTATCGGCCTTGTCAGCCAGCCCGACTTTGGCCAGAAGAGTCATGGCCTGTTGTTCGGCCTCGGCCTTATCCGTGTTCAAAACGGTAATCGGGCCAATCGCCACATTCTGCAAGGCGGTCTTATGCGGAAACAGTTCAAAATTCTGGAACACCATGCCCATGCGCCGGCGCACTTTGCGCACGTCGCTGGGCTTGCGTGGCAAAACCAGTCCGTCAAAAATCACCTCGCCGCCGTCGAACGGATCCAAACCATTGGTGCCGCGCAGCAAAGTCGACTTGCCCGACCCCGAAGGCCCGATAAAGCACACGACTTCGCCGGGATAGATAGTGAGCGAAATATCATCAAGCGCCGTAAAGGCCCCGAAGGATTTGCGGACGTGTTTGTATTCCAGCAAAGGCCGTTGCGTGGCCGCACGCCGGTTCGGGGATGTGTCAGTCATTCCTTGACCTCGAATTTCTTGCGGATCCAGTCCGATAATTTGGCTTGCGGGTAACCCATCATCCAATAGATGACCGCCATGGCTGTCAGCATTTCCAGAACACGGAAGCTTTGCGACCGGATCTGCAAAGCCACATGCGACAACTCACCGACGGCAATCACCGACACCAGTGACGTATCCTTGAACAGCGAGACCCATGTGGTAGCCAGAATCGGCAAGACCCGCCGCGCTGCCTGCGGCAGAATGATTTCCTTCATCACCTGAAACTGGCTCATGCCCAAAGCCAGCCCCGCATTGGTCTGCCCTGCCCGCACCGAATTGATTCCGGCACGGAAGGTTTCGGCATTATAGGCGGAGACACACAGCACAAGGGCGATCAGGCCGGTGGTGAAGGCCGAGAACTGCACCGGCACCAGAATGGGGATGACGTAAAACGACCAGTAGACAATCAGGATCAGCGGGATATTGCGGAACAATTCGACAAAGCACTGGCTCAACAAAGCCAGACCACGCCATTTCGAAATCCGCATGAAAGCGAGCACAATGCCCAATGGCACGGCCAGACCCATGGTCAGCACCGTCAGCACGATGGTCATCAGCGCGCCTTCGGCCAACAGCCCTTTGTTCAGCCAGACAATCGACCAATCCAGTGTCATGACCGCCCCAGATGTGAAAGCCGCCGATAGATGAAATCAACCGTCCGCGTGGTGGGAAACAACAGCAGGAAATAGACAATGATGGCGAAGGTGAACACTTCCATCGGCTGATAGCTTTGCGCGGCCACAGTCTCGGCGCGTTTCATGAACTCGGGCACTGCAATCACCGAGGCAATCGCCGTATCCTTGATCGTCACGGACAAGACAGAGCCGATCGCCGGCAGCATGCGGATGGCCGCCTGTGGCAGAACGATGTTGATGATCACTTGCGGCCAGGACATGCCCAGCGCAAGACCCGCGCGGCACTGCCCCTCGCGGATCGATTCCACACCGGCACGCACAATTTCGACAACCGACGCCGTGATGTGAATCGTGATCGCAATCAAGGCCGACCAAAAGGGCGGGAAACTGATCCCGGTCAGAATAGGGACAGCAAAATAGATCCAGACGATCACCACCAGCACGGGGATCGAGCGCATCGTATCGACGTAAAAGGTAATGGCCCATTGCATGGGCCGCGGACCGTAGACCCGCCCGACGCCCAACAGCGTGCCCAGCACCAGCGAAGCCGCCATGCTGAGCAGCGATAGCAAAATGGTCACACCGACGCCGGTGGCCAGAAACTGCCAGCT
>Ga0214921_10002679_pt1 | contig 28484 bp, 35 predicted proteins | sample LL1505_MetaG_FD_177992 | JGI IMG/M metagenome (GOLD analysis project Ga0214921, IMG submission 177992) | Freshwater microbial communities from Lake Lanier, Atlanta, Georgia, United States - LL-1505 | ecosystem: Environmental > Aquatic > Freshwater > Lake | place: USA: Georgia | collected...
AGATATGTGGCGTGCCTCATCGGTCATGACATTGCGAAGCAGCTGTTTTAGAAGTGGCTCACTTGTTAGTTCGCGCATATATGCCATCGAAGCAAGACCAAGACCCTCAACCATTATCTGCATACCGAGATAAGTCATGTCCCAGCGATTATCCGCGATGGTGTCATCTACGAGGCTTTGAATATGCCAGTTAAAAGGTAATGTCCCACCAAGTTTCTCGTTGGCGTATTTTGCAAAAACTTCAACGTGTCTGGCTTCATCTACCACCTGTGTTGATGCGTAAAGTTTCCCGTCATACCAGGGGCATGTCTGCGTGAGCTTTGCTGAGCACATAAGCGCGGCCTGTTCTCCGTGAATGAACTGAGAAATAAGCCAACGTCGACTATTGACACCAAACTCAAGCCATTCTTTATCACCCCAATACTCAACCGGACTACCGTCATATACTGACATCTCTCGTGTAGAGCCAAAGTTGGCGTAATCTTCCATAACGGAACGCTCAACATCAACTTCGGTTGACCAATCAAGAGCAGTTTCACCATTCCATTGATTATTCTTTGCTTTTTCGTAAAGCTTGCGAAGCTGAGGGCGAACAAGTGTGTAATCCCAGGTAAATATCACATCGCTGTCATTTTTGACAACGTGGTCAACGGCTTCAAAGTCTATATCAGGGGCACTAATAATTGGCCCAATATCGCCGTAGTTAACCCTGCCGATAAACTCCTTGTATGTCTCTTTTGTGACTGTCATGGTCTAACAATGATAACAGTACCTAGATATCTCCAAGTGTGTAGAAATTGGTGCTTGCATACTTTAATCCGCTGGTGATTGGAGATGATGCATGCCACTGGAGGGCATCAAAAAATATAATGGTTCCGGCTTTTGGCTTAATAGTGACACTGTCGTGTCCATAGTTGTTTAGTTTTGTCGACGAGAAAAGCAGCTCTCCACCAGAATAATCATCATTGATGTAAAAAACAGACGACAGATGCACGACTGGAAGATTGTGCTTTATTACCCATTCGGATACCGTCCAGTCTTGGTGGTATGGAAGTGACTGGCCGACTCCATATCTGACAAAATCCCCACCTTGCATGAATTCCATTTTCTTACCATACTTTTCGAGAATTAACTCCTCACACATTTTGTTGATTTCTGATGTAATTGATTTAACTTCATCTTCCATGTCGATAAATCGATGAGAGCGCAGAACCTCGTTTGGGACTGCTGGGAGACCGAGTTCTTCAATGTGTTTGTCCGTTATCCCATCTGATTCACGAAAAGAGTCAATAGGCAGACCGCCGTATGACTCGTTTACGTAAAACTCTGACACATCGCAGTACTTTTTTAGTTTTAGTAATGTTTCTTTATTGACGAAATCGGTTCTTATTAATGTGTCAAACATCTAATCAGTTTTCGTAAAAGTATTTTCGAGCAAGCTGATGGTCAATTGCGCCACAGTCAATCCACCAGTCTTCGTGTTCTTCTTTCCAAATCAATGTATACCCAAGACCATCCAGTATCTCTCGTTGTGCGTCTCTAGAGGATTTCATTCTCCAGTACATATTTACGTCATGCTCGAACACAATTACATTAAATCTGTACTGAGTAAGAGGAAGAGTGATTAAACCAAGAAGCGTTGTAAATGGTGTTAGGGGCTTGATGTTTGTGTCGTAACCAGCATCAATATCAACCTGTAGATAATCAATCTGTTTAGGAAAGTTGTTTTCTTTGAAATAAGATAAATAATCAAATTCAAGTGCATCGCCAAAACATGGGTTTTTTCTGTTTTTTTCAAATTCTTTTCTTCGTTCTTCGACTATTTCAAATGAAACACCAGACCACTCATAGTCTTGTTCCATGTGATAAGTATTGCTTCCTTCTGTTGAATGGTATGCGCCAAGTTCAACATAGAAGCCTTCTGTTTTATGGTCGCTCATAGCTAGAGCGAATTTTTCTTGCTTGCTTTTACCTTTGTACAAGCTCATCACGCACCCCTGACTTTGTATTCGCCGGCCATATTGCTGTTGTATGCCTTGAACAGCTCTTGTGAAATAGAAGGAACGCCTTTATCAAACATCATCAACGCAGGTCCGGCTTTTGAATAAACATCTTTTGCATTTTTATCATTTCCGCAAACCATTTCTTTCCATTGTTCTTCACCGTGTTTTTCAACACCAGACTCCCACTCTGGGGTTACTGGGTCCTCGTATTTGCCGAATGCTCTAAATAGATATTTTTCACCACTGCCTGTTGCGCACACCGAGTGAAAGTATGGTCGACCGTCTCCGGGGAATAATGGGTTGCCAGAAGGGAAAACGAGTATTTCGCCAGCTTTTGGCTTGTACCTTATCGCCTTACCATCAGCCCAAAACTCTATTTCGCCGCCCTCGTAGTCATCATTTGGGTAGGTGCATGATGTAATCATGAACTTTTCTCCTGGAAAATTTACTGTTTCCGGAATGAAGTCAACGTGGTAACTCATGGCTTTTGGGTCATCGCTATTGCCGTCAGATGAGTGTTCTTTGTATGTACATGGACCAGGCATTGTAAGAAGTGGAAGCTCATTACCAGTGTTTGGGTCTGATATCCCGTTTACTCTCTGGTAGTGCCGCATTGCCTCATGGATGGCATGTGTTGTTTCACGGTAACACTGTCTTTCAAAGTTTGAAATCTCTGGGTCACCGTTGCCCTCTTGAATCAAAGCCATAAAGCCAAATGTGTACCAAGGTGTCCAATTGGCATAAAAGTTTTTATCAGAGTTTCTATCCTTGCTCTCTCTGAGTGAGCGATATATCTCTTGATGATTTGGGAGTAGCTTTTTATAAACAAATATAAAGTCATAAATTTCTTCGTATTCAAAGTCCATTATTATTTATCCGTTTTTTGTTGTTATTGCTCATTAGTGAATATTAGCGTTTAGTGGGCCCGGTGGGGATTGAACCCACGACCAAGGGATTATGAGTCCCCTGCTCTGACCACTGAGCTACAGGCCCTTTTCTTATCTGATTGCCTGCCACCAAGCATCTTCTTCGTCAGCGGAATAATTATTTTTTATTCTCTCACGCACCTTGTCGTACAACCCATCCTTTATATCCATGTATAGCTCCATGGCAATCTGTACATCACCATGGTCAATGGCGAGCATCTCTGCTGTTTGCTGCCAGTCATTGGCAATCTTTTTCCAATGCTTAATCTCTGTAATCATGTCTTGCATGTGCGCCCTTTCGTGCCCCTGGTTGGAGTTGAACCAACATGGACCGCTACGGTTTCTACACCTTATAAGAGTGAGCCGATACAAGGGCGGGTCTCATTTGAAAACCTCTACCGTGCTGGCTATTCGTTCACGCAATGCACTGACGCTTCCGGACGAATTCATCTTCCCCTGGAAAACACCATTATGAAAAATAAGAAGAGATGGTATCGACATGATTTCGAATTCTTTGGCTGTCTCCATGTTCTCGTCTGTGTTGATTTTTGCAAAAACCACAGTGTCGGTAAATTCTGCTGACAGCTCTTCAAGTAATGGTGAGAGCTTTAAGCATGGTCCACACCATGGTGCCCAGAAATCAGCAATAACAATCTTGTCTGATGACTTTATTGTCTCATTAAATGTTTGGTCGGTAAGTTCTAACATAATTTAAATACTACTCCGTTTCGTCGTATTCTTTGTCGTACATCATTTTTATTACATCTTCTGGGTAGATAAGAAAACCCTTTGCGGGGTTATCTTGGCCACCAAAATCCCGTTTTGTTCCTTGATTAAACTTATCAGGGTGTTTCCTTAAAAAGCGCTTCAACCTTGCCACCGAAATTATTACAAATGAACCGTCCATCGCGTAGATGTACACCCACCATTTTGCTGTGGTTATATTTATCCCGCTCTTGACCCAAATTCTCTCACCGTTGCCATCGAGGGTTCCGCGAGGGTTCTGTTCTGTTTCAATGACCATGCGGCCGTTTCTGTACCTATCGCTTTTAACTTCAAAAGCGCCATCAGAAAGCGTTGCGAAAAAAGACTTAACCAGTTCTTCCCCGGATTCACCGTAGGACAAATCTTTCTTAAAATCAAAAGCTTTTTGGGGAATATCAAACTCTGCAGCCATAGTGCGTTCATCATGACACCGTGCTGAAGATAAATCAACCCCTGCGGAAGATTAGTTTTTGTAAACTCTCCAGTTTCCCAGCTTGCTTTTTGAGTTGTCCATAATGTATTTAGCTACGCGAACATTACAGACAGGGTCTTTAAGGCCAGCCATACGTCCATCAACAGAGTCTTTTCCACACACAAGCTTTGTCACCGAATACCAGCTTGAGTTAATTTGCAGCAAGCCAGTGTCGTACGACTTGTCCTTGTTCAGGTGGTATGTCATGTTGCCGTTCGCATCCCATTTAGCGTTCTGTGCCTGGGGGTTGCAGCCACTCTCGCGCCAAGCGATATAAGAGAACACTTCAACTGGCTCAAGTCCGTATTCTTGGAACAATGGAATCCATTGAGGACAGCGCTTCGAGAGGTCGCTAGGGATGTCGTACACTGAGCTCACTGAGGGCGTTGGCGGCTCTGGGACGTTATCGATAGGTAGGTTTAGCTCCTGAAGCTTCTCTACATGTTCGCGACGAGTTATTGACCCATAGACACCATCAATTCGGACTGTGCCGATTGTCGTCTGGAGTTTTTTAACCCGTTTGCTATTCTCCCCGAAGGAGTAAACATCCAACAAAACGGCCTTTGTCTGGACCCCCTCCACTCTGTCTGGTGTTAAAACCAGAACAGCTTCCTGAGGGGGCAGGACGGATACCTCTGCCGTTGTTGTTCCTGGGAGAGAAACCCCAAGAGCTCCAAAAAGTATAGAAATAGTCCATCCTGTGAGTTGTCTCAATTGATTGTCCTTCGGTCGGCGGATAAAAGTAGAGTTAGTATTTGCTCTATATGTAAGTGATAATTAACCCCGCCAAGGGGTGCTTATAAGTATACCAAATTGACACGGATGCGCAACATTTGTCAAAACCCTTATGGTTAAAGGGTTTTGTGACCAATTATCAGTCTACAAATATGAACTCTTCAGTATTGATTGGGTCCATGGTGCAGACAATCCCTGTCTTGCTACTCACTGAAACTATTTTTAGTTGCAAAGAATCAAGAACGCGCTCAACAAAATCCTCAGTGTTAACCCGCAACTCATCTATATCGGATTCGTTCTCTTCGCCAGATGTCTGGAACGATAGGACGGCTTCCGCGATTGTGTCGGCAATTAAAAGTTTGGCTTCTGAGATACTTTTTGGTTCTGACATGTTGACATCATAGTCTCATCTGTGTATCATCTGGGGGCAGGTAAAAACCCATTAGGAATAGGAGAAATAATGAATTTAGCACCAATCACGATTTCTGGAAATCTCACAGGAGACCCAGAACTCACCTTTACGGCTTCAGGACAAGCGCGTTGCGCATTCTCTGTCGCTGTTAATCACGTCTGGTACGACCAGAGCAATGAAAAGCAGGAAAAGACCAGCTTCTTCAATGTTGTGGCTTGGAGATTTGCTGGCGAGCATGCAGCTAGAACCCTTGGGAAAGGTCTTCCAGTTGTTGTTGTTGGTCGACTTGAGCAACGCTCCTACGATGACAAAGATGGCGCAAAACGCTCAATCGTGGAAGTCATTGCTGACACGGTTGCGATTGACACCAAGGGTCTTGAGGACATTGTCCGTAGGACCAAGCAATCAGGGGAATCATCATCTCCAGCCCAGACCGGTAGCTCTGCATCAACACAACGCAGAACAAAGCCAATGACAGCAGCCCCAGTTGGCGGCGGAATGATGGACGCAGAAGAGCCATTCTAAGTAACTGAACGATTAAAAGCGCCCGTTAACCCATGGCAGAGACCATGGAACGGGCGCTTTTTGTTTTTATAGGTGAGGTTGTGTTTTTTGTTCCTAGTACGTATTATTTAACTACTCTAATTAATCCACCTACCTAAGGAGTTACTAAATATGTCAGAGTACAACAAGCTCAAAGCAAAAGGAATGAAAAAAGGAAGACCTAAGTTCACTGGGGTAGAAAAGCAACGCTCAATGGCTCTTGCAGTAATGAGGCAAGAAGCACGACGCAGGGCTCACCTCGTCTTGAAGAGTCGCCACTCGGATGAGTACTCGGAAATCTACGAAGCAGAACTGTCAGCTCTGGCTAATGAGCCATCAGCAAAAGAATTGGGCATTGTCGTGGCGAGTAAGCAATCAAAGAAGACACGAAAAACACAATAACGCTGAATCACTAAAGATTAATTTACTTAATTTCCGCAACACTTTCGTCGCGGTCTAATGCGCGGGCCTGCCGGTTTAACAACTTCGGAAACTGGTATGGCTCGTGCGTTTGGATTCTCTGAATCCTTTTTTTCTTCATTATTCTCGTCGCTCATTACTCGTTGTCCTTATCGTTTACTAGCTCGCCAGTCTTGAATCTTCTCTTTGAGTGCTCAAAGATTGCGATTGCGTCCATATACGACTCAAAGCTGTCTTGTCTTAATTTTCCGTCCGCAGCGGCTATTTCAGACAATATCTGATTGTCATTTGAATCTGTATTTGGGACGGTCATTAGAACTCCTTATCACGTTTCCTTTTAGGGCGTTTAATTGCTTTCTTCCTTGATTGACCATATTCGATTTCGAGCCACTCGTCAAAATCTTCGTATGCGCCAGGGGTGTCGCGTATGTATCGCTCGTACTCTTTTATGAGTTCTACGTACTCTTCGTCGTCTTCGTAAAATTGATTAGGCATAGTGTTTACTTGTTAAAGATTACCAGACTCTGGGGTTTTCCTAGAGGAGCGCCTTTTAGCCCTTTTTGACTGCTTCGCCCGATTCGACGGGAAACCAGAGTGAATCTCGCTCTTCTCCGCCGCAATGATGTCGGCGACCTCTTCGTCGGAGAAGTTGGACATGTATGAATCAATCATCTCCCTGGTTATTTTGCTATTCATTTTCATCCTCTGTATTTTTTAGAAATCTTTTTCCATAGGAGAATCGTTCGTCGTTTTTCATATCTGCAAAGGCGCGATTAATTGCTTCAACAGTGGTAAGGCCTTCTGACTTGTACTTTTCAATCAATCTTAATCGTTCATTGTTTTCTTCTTCTATATAAGACATATCTAGTTTCTTTAGATAATGCTTAAAGCCATCTGGTCCGTTTCCTAATTCAAATTCCATATCCTTTGCTTTAACAGATTCTTCTATTTGTTTAAGAATTTTACGAATTGTATTTGCGGTTTTTGTTTGCCCCTCTTTACCTTTACCAATGTTTGTAATGAGGTCATCAAGTGAGTTGTATGCAAGTTCGTCGTCAAATATTTCTATTACTGCTTTTGGATTTTTATCATAACCATCTTTATCTATTCTGGTATACGAATACCCAAATTTCTTTATATGCTCCTGTTTTATTTCTTCTATATACTCTTTGTCTTCATTAAAGCGCTTTCTTCTAGCGTCTTGGATTTCTCTCACCGCAGTGAAATCACGAACACCTAGCCCGAATACCTCTTCGTAAGCTTTTGCCCATGCCTCATTATTGCTGTATGGGTCTTTGGGGTCCGTAAGTGTTCCAACTTGATACTTGTACCTGTTATAAAGGTCAACAGATTCATCAATTCCCTTATCTGGGCTGGCAAATTCCATGGTTCGGTCAAGGTGTTGGTTGTACCCATCTCTAGTAATGACAACACGGATTGACTTACCACCAGAGCTAAGACTCAATCCATCGGCATTATCTTCTTTGTTTTGTTTGTAACCCCAACCAAGGTCCCCTGCTTCAAGTGGGAATAAAGGGTCAATCCAGCCGAATCCTTCGAAAAGTCCATCTGATTTTTCTGTTCTCAATACTCCGCCATCTTGATATAGCTCATCAAGTAGTGCTTGGCTCGTGCGGCCGAAGTCATCCCCATCACCACCAAGAAGTTCTTTAATCTCACTCAAAACAAGACCTCTAAATCTTTTGTTCCCTTCGATTAGGTCACCACCTTCTGAATCTTCTTTCTGCATGTCAAAGAATCTTGTCTGAGCTGTCAACAAGTTAGCAACGACTGGCCACACATCTTTTCCGAAAGCGCCAAGCCATCCAATATTCGAAGCCATTTCTCCATGTCTCGTAAATCCTTGGCCAGTTATCAGGTGCATGAATTCGTGAGGAGTCGTATATGATTCTCCAGCTGAGTCCCAAGATGGTCGGTACAAACCAGCTACAAGATTGCGCACTAATAGAGCAGCAGAAATGAATCTTCCACCATTTTCTGGCGGCTCTTCTGTCGTGTCTACGACCTGCATCCATCCAGTTGTAAGCGCGCGCTTGACTTCAGGAGAATCTGGGTCTAAACCAGCATCTGAAACAAGCTTTCTCACGCGAACGGCGTATCTCCTGGCAAATTCATCGTAGTGAGCTACGCCTGTATATGCCTGCTCAAACATTTCTCTCACTCTTTGCCCTGCTGGGGAGTCAGAAAATTTATAGACATCCAGAGGTGTCAACGTAGCGCCTTCCAGTGTCTCTGCCATGTTTCTTCCGCCCATTGCAGCGTCATTATTTGACGTCATAACCTGCCTGTCAGCAAGAATCTCTGCCAATGGGTCATTTGGATATAAATGGCGCTTAACCATCGTCATAAAAGGAATGCCTGGAGTTTTCTGATGATAGTCAAACAATATTGAATTTATGTCTGAATACTGGAAGCTGCTTCTATCCCGTGGAGACATGTTTGCAACTGGAGCTGACATTATTATTTCGTCATTAATGTCTCTTAGAACAAAAGAGTTGACACCATCGAGTTCTTCAATTCTGAACTCCCGCCTCATAAACTCACGACGTGGCTCACTAACGTCTTTTCTAAATTCTTGCATTTGTAAAATCGACTTGGCTGCAGCCTTTGCCCATACTTCTAGCGGAGGAAGAACATACTCTCTTGCTGTCTGCACAAATTCTTCATCTCCAACAAGGTCGGTCAGTTCATTGACTACTGGTCCAAGTATCTTCTTTGTTTTTGAGCCAGGGACATCAATTCTTGAGTGACCAAGCTCTTTAAAAATTCCAGCAAGTGATTCAATCGGCAGGATTTTTTCTTCCCAGTCGTTAAAACCTGGGTGATTACCCAATCTATCATCATTTACGTCGGCGATTCTTGTCAAGAAGCCAAGGAAGTCATTAACCGACACCTGCGTTCCATCTTTTTTCTTTAGTTCAGAAATCATTTTTGATATCAGACGTTGGTCAATTGGGGTAGATGGTTCATCTGGGAGCGACTTACCATCAAATGTTTTTGCGACTCTCTCCAGTATGTCAACATCCTGGACCATTGCTCCAGAACTGAGTCCCATAGCTCCTCTTGATGTCATTCGATTAAGAGCTGCCCACTGCTTGTTTGAAAGTCTTCCATTATTTCTGTTGTATTGAGCAACTACGCTGCGCGAGAAATTATCTGTTCGCTGTGATGCGAGACGTATTATCTCTCTCTTTTCCTCGTCTGAAAGATTTATCTTTGGCTGTGCCCCAGAAGAAAGCGACAATGAGCCCTTACTGTCGTCATATCCCCATTCAAGCCATGAGTTTCCATCCGTGTAAACGTTCTTTGCTTTTACACGCTTCTTTACTATTTCATAATCTCCACGAAGAGCACCATCTCCATGCATTACTGCGTATTGTCTGAATGGGGTGACCCAGTCTCCGGCTGAAACAGAAATCCTTTTTTCTGGATTGTTTTTCAACTCATCTATTTCGTTGCTTATTTTTTCGTAGTACTCACTTGGGCCCAGATTGGTCACGGCGCTCTTTGGCACTTTTCCATATTTCATTATGTGGGCTTTTTCTTTTTCTAAACGAGAAATTCTCGTCTCTGGAGACGTAGGTACAGCCCTGTATATGGTTACCTCTGCGTTTGGCTTACCCTTGAAGCTTCTAATCAAGTTGAATGCCGTTGCATCGAGGTTGTCATCTCCAACCCCGTAGTACTTTATGGCATTGGATGAATATACGTCTTCTGGGTATACCGAATAGTCTGGGGATATCAGGTCATGCAGTGGTGCTCCAGAGCCACGACCTGGAGCCCCATGGAGCCCGCGGTAATCAAAAGCCCCAGAAGAAAGCGACGGAGAAATCGATTCAGTTCTTTCCGAACCAACCCTTCTCCTCATTCTGTTCATTGCCTTATTGATTCCGCTTGGCTTTGAGACTTCGCGAGTGAAAAATATTGCTTCTCCATCACCGTTGTTGGAGAGGCCAAACACTTCGTCTGCTTCGCTGAAGTCAATTAGTTCTTCTGGGGTTGCAGAAGAGGTGAATTTCCCAGTCTTTTTATCTTTTTTGTATAGCGAGGATATTCTCTTCCTCTCCTCTTCAGAGAATGACCCTGGTTTGTTGGTTATGGCATCATCGATTACGCCGATGAATCTCTGCTTCGATGGCTCGCCGAGGATAGTAAAACCATTTCTGGCCCAATGGGTAGCGCCGATTTGGTCTGAAGACGATGAGGACATGCCTTGGGTTATTATCGAATCGGCATCAATCTCTCTATATAGCGACTCATTTCTGGCATTAAATACACTAGCCAAACCGTTACCGCGAGCGCTATTACCAATGAATATCGACTCATGGGACACTATCGTCTTGCTGCCGTCCGTAAATATCGCTCTATGAGCGCGCCCAAGCTCAATGTCTGTTTTTGGATTGTCGACATCGATAAGACTCCCCGGCACACCTAGGGCGAGCAGTTTTTCCGTAGCCGCGGAATCGGCTGGGGATATCTTGAATTTTACATCCACCCTTGTGAGCGGCTTATTATCTTCTCCGATAAGCATGTGCCCTATCTCGTTAATCTGTTCGGAGATATCTTTTTCTTCTAGAGCAGAGACCTGAACGTCTTCAACAACAGCTGTAATTTTTATCCTGTTTCCGAGATTAATTTTTTCTCCCGAATTGGACGTTACAACAATACTGTCGTCAAGCTCAATCTCGTAAGAGAACAACGTTTCAATTGACTGCTTGATATCTTTCTTTATGTTGGCCCTATCTTCTGAGTCCACCATTTCCGTTATATCATCACCGAAATCATCAACGCCGGTGGTCGCCCATACGTCTTCTTTTCTTAGTTCGTCAAGTTGAACGAAATCCTTAAAGTTTCTAGAAGAATCAATTTGCTCACGTGAAGGATTTGGCTGCCTCTTCACAATTTCTGAATACTTCGCCCCAGAGGAGAGTGATATGTCGTTATCGTTTTCATCGTCAGGAAGCACTTCCATCAGACCTCTTACGAAATTGCTTAAATCGTTTTGAAGATTTCCGACTGGAGGATTGGATGTTCCATCAAACGGGGTGGCTGCGGCAAATGCTCGCCCATCATCAGAGAGGGCAGAGCTGTGATGCAAGTCCTGGTCCGGCCAAGAGTCTCTGTGGTATTTGAACAGAGCAGAGGCGAGTCCTCTTCTTTTGTGTTTTTCGTCGATTGCGATTTCGTGCACTACCGATGTTTCTCCGTCACTCGACGGAGGCATGACAGACATCACGCCAACTAAGCCATTTTTCTTATCTCGTATTTCTCTTTCGTCTGTCATTGTACTTATGACGGATACGCCAACCTCTTCAAAAGGAACCCCATTGGCGAGCGAAATCATTTCTTCTTTTTCTGATACGTATTTATCTAGTTTTGTCTTTTCAAAAACGTAAACGGTGTCGCCAAATTTCCCAGTGGCAAATATCGTGTACTCAACATCTTTCCCGTTGCTGTCCTTAAAGCTCACAACGCGTATCGGAGTCGCAAAATTGTCGTTCTTTCTATCATCAAAATCGTTTATTATTTCTAGTTTGCGCGAGCCGGATTCGGGAATTATTGCGCCAGAAGAGAGTGACAAGAAGTAGTCAAGTCGGGCCAATTCCCTGTCATCCTCTGGCATTGACGAAAATGCCTGTTCCGATGAGGTTGAATTAATTTCCCTCTTCTCCAAACGCTGCCTAGATGTTCGCCCAGAGGACAATGCAAGCTCTATGGATTCATTATCGTCCCACGGTTTCTTTCCATCCCCATCCCCGAGGAATACTTCAATGTCATCGCGCAACTTTTGATTTATTGCATTTTTTCTTACTTCTTTATTTGGATGGAAGTATGCAACTACACCTTCAGCAAATGTTTCGGCCTCGTTTACGTGACCGTATGAAGTCAGAACACGCGGAACCTCTTTGGAGTCTTCTATTGGAACTTTTTTGTCCCATAAATCCATGAGTCCATTGTTTTTTTCTGTTTTTGAATAGTACTCAGATAGGGCGAGGGCTTTGATGTAATTGTCGTCGTTAAGGTCTCCCGAGCCGAAGAAGTTGGTTCTATTCTTTTTTGTTTGCTCTGTGTCTTTTACTGCTCTAAAAACTAGCCAGTGACCCCACTCGTGAACCATCGTCGCACTAATTGATTTATCTATATGTGCATCAGTAATTAGAGGCATATGAGTGTCAGACCAAAGAAGTGATGTATCTTCTCCTGGAGTGGAACCCTCTCTATCAATAAGGGCGCGCTTGTTGAATATCAACAAATTGGTTCCAGGAGAAAGCCTTGCTCTGACAAATGGTTTTTTATCAAGCCCTCTAGATTTTTGTAATCCCTCCAATTTGCTGGCAACGCTTGGAATCGTCTCGTATCTTCTAATTCCTTCGTCTGACATCACCCCGATGGAGGGTGCTCCGTGTTTTTCGAATGCCCATTTAACGGCTGGTGATGAGTCAAGCAGTGCTTTTACTGCATCTCGTGAAGCCTGGACGTTGTCTGGGGAGTAGTCAACCTCATCCCAGGGAGAGTTTGCCATCATTTCGTTGTAATACTTCCTAAATGCTTCATTGATTGCCGGCGTTTCGTATGCACCGGGAGCTATATCGTCGACCCACATTCTGTAGTGTGATTCTTGTGAGTCGGGAACTATAAGTTCCGAGATTTGCTCACTAGACAAACCTTTGAGCCAATCCGTCTTACTGGCTTTTATTTCCCCACCGAGTTCACTCTTGTCGCCATATTTGTATTTTTTTGAACGGTGTTTTTTTAGCAATTCTCGTTCATCTTTTTTGAAAGAAATAACTGGTCTTTCTTTACTTCTGTTTAGTTTTATTATTGGGCGTTCTTTGGAGCCAGATGACAAGCTAAGTTGTTCATTCTTTTTTGCAGCTTTAAGGAATGCTTCTTTTTCTGTACGAAATTTTTTTATTTCTGCATCAAATTTTTCATTATCTTTCTGCAGTTTTGTTTTTCTTTTTTCTGAATCAAGAAGATTTGTCGGCCAATCTCTCTCAATGGCACCATTTATTATCGCCGACATCACTAGGCCAGTAGCCTGTGCATCAGCATCTGCAGTGTGGTGTTTTTCCCCTAGCTCAACCTCTAAATACTTGGTTATCGCCGCAAGACCGTTTGATGGTTTCTTGTTTCCTTCAGAGTCAATAAGAAATGGCCCATCTTGATTTTCTTCAGACCATTTAGGAAGAGTCATGTCTGCTATGTCTTTTGTATCTAGGTATCCACCGGGACGCCATTCAATTCCGGCATCGCTAAGCGTCTGTTCTAGAACGTCTTTGTCAAACGCAGCATTCTGCACACCAAATATTGCATCTTCTCCAGCGAATTCAACGAGTGCCCTGTGAGCTTCGGCCATGGACATCTGTCTGGATAGCCATTCGTCTGTTAGCTGGTTTCCGTCTTTATCTTTTAATTCTCTTGCCGACCATTCGCCAAGCGGCTCTTTTGGGTTCATGAACAGATTCAAGCGAGCTATTTCTTTATCGCCCTTCATTCTCACAACGCCAAACTGAACTGGCTGACCATTGGCCGACGGCTCTCTGAATTCGTCAAATACAAGACCAGTTGTTTCGTAGTCAAAGAAGTTTATTTCGGTGTCGTCGTAAATTTCTTTAAACTCTTCCCATGTTTTTGCTTTGCCAAATCTGTCTTCAGCACTTCCAATGAATGGGCCATATGTAGGTTTGCGTGGGAAAGATGGTTTTTTATCTTTTTCTCCACTAGATAGAGATAATTTTGGAGCATTAGGCATCGATGATGGGGTTGGGTCTGGTTGCTCCCAGCCCGGCCACCCATCGAAGATTGTTCCATCTCCGTCGACATCAACTCTAGTGTGGGGATTCAGGTCTCCATCTGGGACGCCAAGTCCACGAGTTCCGTGCCTTCTTCTACCACCTATATTCGGTCGGTCAACGAGTCTGCTTGCTGCCGATGAGCCAATTCGCCGGCCTATTGCCTTAACGTTAATTTCCTCTTTTTTGCCACGGCGTGACTGGCTAAAGGGAATCTCAAACTCATTATTTTGCGAAGACATTTCGCTTGCAATGATACCACTATGCCCAAAAGGCCAGGAGTTTGTAATTAGCTAAAACTACAATATTCTAGTATTGCATTTTTTGCATATTTTTGCCCACGGGTACAACAACATTTCGTTCAATGGGTGTTCACACTCAAGGAGAGTTTTTGCCTCGGTGTTAAGTGTTTGTCTAATCCATGCAGAAACAGTCATATTGGATAGCGCAGACGCCTGTCTCCATCTGTCCCTGTCGGTATCGGTGCATCTGATTAATTGCTGAACCTGAGCTGGACCGTCATCGTCTTTTTCTATTGGTTGAATGGTCATATCCATTGTTTCTGCCAATTTATCCATTGCGGGACCGATGTTTGAATGGACAACACCATTATTCATTTGACTATTATTTTCAGATGACATCATCTTCCTCTTCCGATTCGTCAACACTATCATCTATTTCTATTGGGACTATTTCTGCGTCTATTATGTCAGATTCGTTAGGACCCATCAGGGCTTTTATTGTGTCGGCTGGAAGAACTCCCGATATGGCCATCAACTCAAGCAGCTTCTTTGCCTCGGATTCAGGGTCGAAACCTATTGCCGGCCTTGTTACGCCTTCCTGTCCAGCAATCGTGGCCCGCACGTTCTGTGAGCCATTAACATCCATCTGAACATTGATATTGGTGCTTTCCATACCTAGCAACTTCGTTCTTCTATCCATGATTGACAAAACCTGTTGAATAGCCTTCATGTCTGGCTCTATTGACTGCTCTGAGCCATCATCCATCACCTGTCTTCTGTGTTGAGTCATAGGCCAGATTGCTTGCTGAAGATTATCCAGTCGCTCAAGCTCCATTCGCAATACCTCAGGGTAAGCAAGAACCGCTTCCTTGTTCATCTTTTCTAGCTGTCGCTGAATTGCTTTCGCAACGACGCTATTTGATATTCCGAATCTTCTGGCTATCTCATTTATTGAGGTTCCGGCTTGACGCATTTTGAATATGCGCATATCACGTTCGCTCAAAAACTCCCTAGTTGTTATTGGCTTAGACTTGTCTTCGCTCATGGCCCAACTTTCATCCAATCTATAACTTCAAACGGGAATCTCTTCCCACGCTTCATCTTTAGTGGCCACGGGCGTTCTTCTCGCGCTCCTCTAAAGTGTTTAACGTCATAAACATAATCGCCCAGAGCCGTTGGGTCCGGTTGTAAAGAGATACCGAACTCTGGCCACCTCGACCAAACAGCAGAACCAAATGGGCGTAGGTCTCTTGTAGACATTGTCGAACCAAGTGGAGCGTGATGCTCAATCCATAATGAACAATTATACACAGTCCTGATTGTGTCCAAATATTTCGCTACCTCTAGAGCTACCGATTCAGAAGTTCTTCCACCTGGGTCAAGGAAGGCTTTGTAGAGCGGTCCAATCACGAGCATCTGCGGTTGTACTTCTTCAATCGCCTCTTCAAGTATCGACCTGTCTTGAGCTTTTAGTAAGTCCATTCCCGATGGCTTTGTCAAAATATATGCTTCTAATTTTTCAATTTTTGAAAGACTCATTGCTTCTGCGGCAATCTGTCTCGACGTTCTTCTGATAATTCTTTCTGGGTTTTCAAGGTCGACTGTCAAGGTTCTGACTTGTGGCATTCTCTGAAAGGAGAAAGGATGAATTCCCGCAGAGCAACAAATTGCTATCTGTCGTGCAAGCATTGTTTTTCCAACGCCCTCGGCAGCAACAACAATCACTCGCTCCATACGCTCAACCAGTCCTGGTATTACCCAGTCATGTGTTTCGTTTGTTGATTCTGCAAGAAAATCATTCCATTGAACAAGTCTTCCTGTATCCAGTACATGCCCAACTGTGGATGATGCGACTATTAGATTGCTTTTTGCAATCTTTTGTTTTGCGGTAAGGTCGTCTCTGTTGAGGAGTTCGTTGAGCTTTATGAGAGTTAATTCTTCTGCTGATAACTCTTCAATTTCTTTTTCTGGTATTTGAATCTGCTCAATCTGCTGCGACGCATCGAGTGGAATCAAGTCCTCAATCTTTTCTCCAGAACCAAGGTGGTCCGTTATGTCCTTGGTTGATGGGCAAATCCATAATTGCGAGTCACATCCGGCTGACTGTAATTCATTGAAAACATCAAATGCGTGTTTCTTGCCTATTTCGTCGTTGTCGGCAACAATCTCGATTATCCCGCCAGCAAGGGCTTCGGTGTGAATATCCAACCACTTTCCCGCACCACCAGGCATAGTTGTAGCGACAATACCCATATCAATGAGCGTGTCGGCATCCTTTTCTCCCTCGACAAGCCATATCGGAATATTCTTTGATTTCGCTTCAAGAACAGCTGGGAGATTGTAAAGAACCTTGGGAGTTTCGCCTAGCGAATAAACCCAACCTCCAGAGCCATCTGGTTTTCTTTGTCTAAAGGTTTTCTTTCCTTCATCATCAACTAGACGCATTTTTTGAAACAACAAAACACCATGCTCATCGGTGTAATCGTAAGCTTTTACGAACTTTGGCTTGCTGGCACTTGGTGGATTAACCTGAGTGCTTGTTACAGGGTTCTGCTTGACTGGCCTAAAAACATCCCTTGACGGAACAAAATTTCCATCTGGGGGCATCAGGTCAGAAACTTTCAAACCGACCGAGCTGCAAATCTTTTCTACATCGCAAGACATTGCGCGATGGCAAGTAACAAGCGTTCTTCCGTCTACGCCCTGACCGATAGCGAGTGACGGATTATTGTCGTCCTCTCTGCACGGACATCTTGCTTGCCAGCCGTTGCCTGTTTGACGTACTCCACTAAGCCTGTTCAGGAAGTTGGAGGTTTGTTCTGATGGGTTTTGTGCCATTTCTGTTACCTAGCCCCCGAACTTAAATCCGAGCAAAATATTTATTGGCTCTTTCGGTACTAGTGATATGCCAAGTCTTCTTCTCAGAGTCTTTCTTTCTCTTTCCGTTTTCCCACCCCAGATGCCGTGCGGTTCGTGAAGCAATGAGTACTGAAGGCACTCTTCCGAAACTAGGCATTCTCCGCATATTGATTTTGCGAGAATCGTATTTTCTCTTCCTCTTACATAACTCCGCGAATAGGAGTCTCCGGATTTTTCCGCAAACGGGAAAAAAATATTTGGGTCATAGCCGAGACACTTGCCATTCTTTGGTGGTTTAGCCGATACTTCAGAGCTATTCATGTATCCCCCGTTTAGTCAAGTGGTAAGGACGACATCCTACTTATTGCGTGTCAGCTTTTCAACATCCAAAGCAGAAAGATAAATAACAGCATTTCTAATTACTAGTTTCCCATTTATATCTTCAGCCATGACATCAACAGCATCAAGCGGAATCCCAAATCGGGATGACAGGGTTGCTCTTGTCTTATCTATCTTCATCTCTTCTAAGCCTAAGTCGGGTTCATCTATGAGTAAGATAGGGCCGCGAACAAGTGATTTCATTTCGACATCACGCTGTTTGGCACGAAAACACCAAGCGCATGCAATGTCCCCGGTCGCCGCACGTTTACGAATCTCTGTATGTCCACAGGATAGTTCGTGATGATACGCGACGTTTCCCCAGCTGCCACTCTTGGTGACATTTAGAATTTGTCTTCTTGGAGCTTTTCTGTGGTCAGTTGTCATGACCGTCCAGATGTGTTTTTACTTGAAGAGCTTCTTGAAGAATCTTTTAATAGAACGTTTCTGCTTTTGAACGTTCTTGTCAATCGTCACATTTGCAAAATTTGACTTTGATGCAATGTCATCAAGTACGTGATTAACAAACTTTTCTGCATTCACGAAAGACACCGTCGAATCGCCAACCTTGATTTCGGTCTTCTTTGCCGCAGTTGACTTTTTCGGTGCTGCCTTTTTTGCAGGTGTTTTTTTAGCAGCTGCCTTTTTTGCAGGTGCTTTTTTATTAGCTGTTTTCTTGGGGTTGCTGTTGTTTGCCATAAAGAAGACTCTAGTCGATGGATTTGGGTCGTAGGGGATGGGGCTTCCCCTGGGAGTGAGGATTTTCCCTTAATATCTCACGGTGGACGATTATATTGACGATTTTGGCAAGTGTGCTCTTGCCTTGACGTCGGCCCAACTGGCAAAAGATACCGCCGTAAAAGAGCACGGTATTGGCGAAGATATAGCCACTCACTTCATAGGCTGGGTTGGCCCAAGCCTAATGATAATAGCCCAAATGAAATCAGAGATATCAAAAGAGCCACACGCTAAAAGATTTACTAAATGCAAAAAACTTTGTTTAATGTTGAGAAAATACTGGGGAGTAACCGGAATAACCATGGTCGCCGAAGGGTACTGTTCTTCTAGTTCGGAAAAAACAAAAGGAATCGAGCTTGCTGATGCGTTTCTGGACCCAGACATGCCCGTTAAGGAATGCCTAACAATCACCCACGTAAGCATGACGGATGATGGTGAGATAATGCCAGTTGCCATGTTGGCGGCTCCGTATACCGTAAACCTAGGGAAAACAGTTAATTGGGACGAAATCCTCATTTACCCAGAGAATGGGGAGAGTCACACTAGACATGCGCTTTATCCGGTGATGCTCAGAAAGACCATGGATGAAAAGTTCGATTCATCGATACCAATGTCTCAATACAATGAGATAAGAGATGAAATATCCAAGTTTGGGTTTCTTCTTCAGGAATTTTAGCAAGCTGTATAATAAGTAGATGAATCAGCCATTTTACTCAAGCCCTGGTTTTGGTGGGCAAGATGAAAATGAAGAAATTGATGGAGTCACGTATCTAAGGGCAACTCGTACTCCGTGCTTGGTTTGCGGACATCCAACTGGTGATTGCGTAAACGAAAAAGAAAGTAATGAAATAGTTCAGCTATGGGGATATAACACGCACTCGTCCCTTGATGCAAATCAGGTTTTCGTAGTAACTGAGGATTATTGGATTCCCTTTGAAATAGCGCCAGGAATAAATACAAGAATTCTTAAATATAAAAAAGGTAAACAAATACCTTTAATTACAGCCAGGGAACTTGGCCTAATAAAATAAAAATTAGTTGGATGCTAGACCATTTCAGTATTCATCCTTACGGTACACTCGTCTCTCTCATCACTAGCCAATTACAGGAATGGAAACATGTCAACTCTTAGTCAATCTTTTGTCGACTCTTACAAAATGAAGCAGGCACCATGGGGCTTTAATGGAATGGGGGAAATAGTATTTCTCCGCACCTATAGCCGCAAGAAGGAAAACGGGAACAACGAGACCTGGGTCGAGACGCTTCAACGTGTTATCAACGGCGCAATTGAGGTTGGTGTTGACTACACCCAAGAAGAGGCAGAAGCCCTATTCGACCATTGCTTCAACCTGCGATGCTCGTTTTCTGGGCGCTCACTCTGGCAGCTTGGTACCCCGTTGGTGCAGAAGCTCAATGCAACATCACTTAACAACTGCTATTTCACAAACATCGAAAAGATTGAAGATTTTGAGCTCCTTTTTGAATACCTAATGCTCGGTGGTGGCGTTGGATTCTCCGTTGAGCGGTCAAAGATTCATGACCTGCCAAAGATTAAGTCGGGCGTGACAATCACGCACGAACGCAGCAATGATGCAGACATCATTGTTCCTGACTCACGTCAAGGATGGAAGCGACTACTTCATGCAGTACTCAAGTCGTATTTCGATACTGGTAAGTCCTTCTCGTATTCAACGGTTCTTATTCGTGAGTATGGCGCACCCCTGAAGACATTTGGTGGCACCGCATCGGGTCCTGGCGCACTCATTGAGGGAATTACAGACATTGCAAAAGTTATGCAGAATCGTGAAGGAAAGAAACTTCGTTCAATTGACGTACTAGACATTTGCAACATCATTGGTCGCATCGTTGTTTCTGGTTCATCACGTCGTTCGGCACAGATTGCAATGGGTGACCCAGACGATGTTCTTTTCCTTCGTGCAAAAAATTGGGCATCTGGAAATATTCCTGCATGGAGAGCAAACTCAAATAACTCCATTTATGCCGACCATTACGACGAAATCATGACCGAACTCTGGAAGGGCTATGACGGAACTGGCGAGCCTTACGGCTTACTGAATCGTCGTCTTGCACGAAAGTATGGTCGACTTGGTGAGGCAAAGCCAGATAACTCAATTGAGGGTTTCAACCCATGCGCAGAAATTGCATTGGCTGATGGTGAGTCATGCAACCTAGCGACAATCTTTTTGCCAAATGTGGAATCATTGGAGCAATTTGAGGAAATTTCACGTTTGCTTTATAAGACACAAAAGCAAATCACCCGCATGGCGTACCCATACGAAAAGACAACGAATATCGTTAGCAAGAATGCGCGACTCGGACAGTCTGTTACTGGAATCCTTCAGTGCTCAGAAGAGCAGGTTTCTTGGCTTTCACCAGCATACGAATACCTACAGGAATTTGATAAGCAGTACTCCGCTGAGCGTGGATGGCCGGAATCCGTTCGTTTGACCACGGTTCAGCCTTCAGGGACATTGTCCTTGCTTCCGGGTGTTACTCCGGGGATTCACCCAGCATTCGCTCCGTTCTACACCAGACGTGTCCGCTTTGGCTCCTCAGACCCCCTTGTAGACGCTTGTCGCAAGCGTGGATACAAGATTCAGTGGGATATTGGTATCGACGGTAGAGAGGACCACACGCGCTATGTAGTGGACTTCCCATGCATGTCGCCAGAGGGTTCAATTCTCGCTTCGGCAATGACGGCAGTAGAGCAACTTGAGTGGGTCAAGAAGATGCAGACCGAGTGGGCAGATAACGCCGTATCAGTGACCGTCTATTACCGCAAAGAAGAGCTTGGAGAAATTCAGGAGTGGCTCTCAAAGAACTACGACAAGAGCGTTAAATCAGTTTCATTCTTGCTCCATGTCGACCACAACTTCTCCCTGCCTCCATATGAGGAAATAACCAAGGATGAGTACGACAAGATGCTCGCCAAGATTGATTTCTCTACACCATTACAGGACGTGGCTTTCATGGGCGATTTGGATTTGGACAATTGCGCTACAGGAGCATGCCCGATAAAGTAATCGGTATGCGTCGGTAGCTCAATCGGATAGAGCAACAGACTTCTAATCTGTAGGTTGTAGGTTCAAGTCCTACCCGGCGCGCCATAACTAGAAAAGAGAAGAGATGGAATCACAAAGTTTTGGTTTTGTTCGTCTTGATTCATGCATGGCTGATGATATTTCAGTCGTCAATTCGGCGAGGGTCTCATTTGCCAAGTCACAGCAAGAGATGGATGAATCAGCAAAAGGATTAATCAATTTTCTCATGCGCGAGAAGCATGGGACTCCATTTGAACACAATGCATTTCGTTTTCATGTTAAGTGTCCAGTCTTTGTTGCTAGGGAGTGGTTCCGTCACAGGATTGGCTCATTTAATGAATTTTCAGCAAGATACAGCGAGGTAGGAGAGGACTTTTTCGTCCCCTACCAAAACGATGTTAGGTCACAGTTCGGAAAACCTGGAGCCTATGAGTTTCATACGGTCGAAGAGGAAATCGCCGACCAAGCAATAGAGATAATAAGTCAAGCAAACAGCATTGCTTATGAGTCATATAAAAAACTTATAGACATAGGCATTGCGAAAGAACTATCAAGGACCGTTCTTCCTGTTGGAATGTACACTCAGTTTTACTGGACGGTAAACGCTCGCTCTTTAATGAATTTTCTTTCCTTGCGTTTATCAAAAACAGCTCAACTTGATATTAGGAGATACGCCAAGTCTGTAGAGGCTATTTTTGCAGACAAAATGCCAGTCACGTATAAAGCTTGGGTTCAAAACGGAATGAATTGCCCTTAGGGGAATAAAAGTTGCCGCAATTGTAAGTTATGTCAATAAGACTTACCATTGCTATGATGCAGTATGAGGGGGCATCCATCTAGGTGGTGCTGAAACTGACTCTGTCTACCCTCACGGTGGCGAGTAGCTCAGTTGGCAGAGCAGCGGACTGTTAATCCGCTTGTCGTAGGTTCGAGCCCTACCTCGCCAGCCACTATACTGACGATGGCCTCTTGCTAGAGGGCGTCATTAATATTTCTGTCGGTGCGCAGTTAGAGCGTCTAGCAAGCACCACTCGGAATGGTGGCAGAGAGGCTTATTGCACCTGTCTTGAAAACAGGAGTCCGTTTGCGCGGACCGGGGGTTCAAATCCCTCCCATTCCTCCATTTGTGTTATCGTTTTACGCACGCAGAAGCATCAGCGGTAGAGCACCCGTGGAATCTAACGGACGGTCTCTGGGTTCGACTCCCAGACTGCGTGTCCAGCCCTTTTAGCTCAGTGGTAGAGCACCTCACTTGTAATGAGGTGGTCCTCGGTTCAATCCCGAGAGAGGGCTCCAATTGTCTCGGAATGGAGACATTTAAGGCGTAGTAGTATCTAAGCATGGGCATAAAACTGTACAAAAACTTAGAGATAGGCGATATTGGCCCAACCCCAGCAGTCCCATTCATCAGCGATAGTGAGTTGCTGACGGAGAAAAAAACCCTCATGGCATTTGGCTCCTCATTGGGTAGACCAATTGCATACAAGCAGGAACAAGGTGGACAGCTGATACAGCACGTCCTTCCGGTATTCAAGACTGAGCATGGACAAATTTCCACATCATCAAAGTCAAACCTAGAATTACATACCGAGACAGCATTTCATCCCTTTAAGCCATCACATGTCCTCCTCATGTGCCTGAGGGGAGACGAAAATGCTGTAACTACATATGCAAATAGTGAAGACATAATTGAGAAAATAAGTAAAAAATCACTCGAATTACTCCAACAGCCTATTTACGTAACACGAGTAGACGATAGTTTTCGTTCAAATGGCGAACCAGATTTTGAAATGGTTGTAAGAATACTTAAAAAGAATTTAGATGATGGATTTGATATAACCTATGACAGATATTTCATGCGAGGCACAACAGAAGAAGCACAAGAAGCGCTGGATGAATTCAACCAGGCAATAAGCCAAAGCATCCAGGACATTGTTCTAGAGCAGGGCGACTTACTGGTGATAGATAACAGAACAACCGTCCACGGGAGAAAGCCATTTGCCGCAAGATATGATGGAACCGACAGATGGGTGATGAGGTTATTGGTTGCTGACTATTCAATACCTAGACAGCACCTAAGTGGAAGCACTATCATTACAAATTTTGGAAAGGAAAAATCAAATGAATGAAAATCGGACATACCCTGTTGCGATTATTCAATCAAGATATTCCGGTGTGTACGAGGGCGGAAAATGGCACGCAATACCAGAATTCGACGATGTCATAAATTCCGAGCAGTACCAGGATTACATGTATGGAGATGACGGTTCCGCATTGGACTTCTTTGATTCAAGCATTGCTTCCACTATCGGTGTTGGTGATACCCCGGAATTAGCCCTAGCCGACATGCGATTAAAAACAAATAGCATCACGGCAGAAGATTAAGCCTATCTATTTCTAAGATAGTTATGTTTATTTAATCTTTAAAAGGGATTAGATGACATAATGTACAAATGCTTATTTTCTTAATTGTCACAACAGTGTTGGTCGTTTCATTCCATAAATACATCATGAGTACAGTAAGTAATTACGACTCATACGGTAGTACTACCGCAAAGCAAGAATGGATTAACTTTGAGAGGGAACGACTCGGGCGCTAAGGCTCGATAAAGATACATTCCCCAGGGCATTCTTCTGCTGACTCAATAACGTCTTCAAGCCTGTCGTCCGAAAAGGATGCTAAGCCAGCTGCGCCTTCTGGGTTCCCCACAGCGGCCGCATAAATCTTGTCCCCTTCTTTTACATACGCAAGACCGTCTGGCATCATGTGAAAAACATCTGGGGCTATCTCTGCGCATAGTCCATCTCCAGTGCATAAATCCTGGTCAATCCAGACTCTCATTACCTATTAAGACTTTTCCTTGCCATCCGTGGTTGTTGGTCCACCGACAACCCATGCATCACACGTACGCTGTGAATGGCATTTAAAGTCAAATGCTTCGCAGTAACCAATTTTTCCTGCTTCAACGATATCCATAGCGGTATTGCCAGCCTCGTTTGCCAAAGCGCCTTCAATGCAATTTAGAATTCTCGGTGAACGAACAAAAAGAATGCAATTTCCACATCTTTGTTTCTTGGCTTCATCTGAACTTACGTTCCATCTGTCACCCTTTTTCTTCCAAAAATCATCATTTGGTTCATTTGGGTTTAGTGGGCCGTAAGCCGCAGTATCAATTGCCTTCTGTCGATTCTTGATGTTCAGTCCGATATCTTGGGTGGCTGGAGGACAAGCACCGCCTTCTTTGTCAGCCTTTGTCTCAAAGCGAAATCCAAGAATCTTGCCTTGATAGGCACCCCATGTATTTTCGGTCATTCTTGTCTCCTTGGTGTCAGGTCTTAATGATATCACCTAATAAGGATGCCGATTCTTTCATCATCGCTATCCTCAGGGCTATCCTCTATATACCTGAAACCATCAGGGGGAGATGTGCTTTCGCCCCTCCATACGGGAATCATCTCTGTATTGTCGTGTGAGAAATCTGTGTTTCCCCTAAGGTGGATTTCTATCAGTTTTCCACCTATAAATTCGCAGTTAATCACTTCGTAAAGCAGGCATATCCTTACTAGCATTTGGGGGAGTGGGATATGGTGCCCAACCTTCTGCCAGTGAACAAATTTCTGATATGGGTTCTCTATATCTTTTTTGCCAGCAGCACTCAACACTGGATTGACACCCCTGTAGTCAATACTAAGGTGCTCGCCATCAAAGTACTCGCACCAGAAGTAGCCATTCTCAATCGAGTCGGTAGATTTTTCTATAAATTTTTTCTTAGCACCAATCCCCATGCCATAAAAATTTACTACTGGGCGAACCATATAAAAACCTGGATTTGGAACATCCATTCCCCTCGGCCCGCAAATATGACCTGCTTTTCTAGCAACTATTAATTTGTCAAAAATCCAAAGATGGTCTGGCTCAATAGTTGGCCATACTGAAAAATCAGTTTGCAATTTACTCTTCGCTATCCGAAATACCGTTTCCGTTTTTATCTTCAGCATTGCGCCCAGTTGAAATCATCAAACCAGCAAGTGTTCCGGTGATGAATGTAGCAACGGATGAAAGAACACCAAAGAACATCTTGTCGTTTTCGGCCTGAGCACCAATCGGTTGTGTCACGAATACAAGCGCCCAAAGAACACCAATCGTGGTAATCACAAGAACAAATCCAAGCATGCAACCGATAACAAACTTAAGACGTGCATCAAGTTCTGCTGGTGTTAAGCGCTTTTTCATGGTGCGACCGTTTCCTCTGTTGGGTTTGCTTCTATTGTTGTATCTGTCGGGTTGAAACCAAGCAAGGTTTCTGTGCAGTTCCCATCTACTTCGCATAGAGGTGGCTCGCATTCTGTCTTGCCCCAATTTTCAGGGTCTTGGCATGAGTATCGGTATTTGCCTTGATAGCCACAAGAAGCAAGAGCAAGTATGGATATGAGGACAAGACTAAACCGCTTCATTCTGCTTCGCCTTAGATGGAGCTTTTTTGTCAACCTTATTGAAAACATCGTTTATTTCAGAACCGGAAAGTTTTCCGTCCTCAAGAAATGCCCTAGACAAACCCTCAACTACGACTGCAACCCCTGCAATTCCAGCCATGAAGACAGCTTTGAGTACTGGAACACCAGCGATAGTTCCTGCACCGATAACGCCAAGACCAGATGCGGCGAAAGTAGCAAGAATTCTAAGTAGAACATTTATCGTTAAGTCCTTTTTCATATAACCATTATCTCATACTTGCGGTTATTTGATTTTGAACTCAGCCCACGTTTTGTCGCCAACCCCGAAGTACTCTCTAGCAAGGCCTGACTGGATTATGTCGATATTTAAGCAGGCAGTTGTTGGGTCATCGATTTTGTCTGATGAGAAAATCCGAGCAAGAACACGACCGTATTTGTCGTTTTTATCTGGAATGGTGTTGACAAACACCCACTTGTGATTGGTCAACCATTCCTCGGTGAATTTCTTGGCTTTTAGACCAAGTTCTTTTTCTGTAAGGTCTTTGGTGCGTGATTCTGGCGTGTTTACTCCGTACAAACGAACCCTTATCTTGTGGTGAACGCTGAACCCAAGGTCAACCATGAGTTCGACCGTGTCACCATCAATTACCTTAAGGAGCGTTGCTCCATACCAAAAGCGCTCCATTATTAGCGTGCTGTTCCGGTGTTTTTACCTGGTGTTCTTTTCGGAGCAGGAGGTCCGACCTGTGGCTTTGGTCTAAAGAATCCTGGGTCTGGATTCTTATCCCTGTCAACTCGTGGGCCTCTTGCCGGACCACTTGCCTGCTCTGTTCTGTCAGCACCAGGGCGCGTTGCAGAAGGGTTGCTGGTTTTTGGATACCTATCAGCTGGTTTTTGGTCGCGCGGACTAGATGGGGACGGCTTTTGTCCTGGTGGGTACTTCTTTCCTGGCTCTGGGTATCTATCGGCTGGCTTTTGGTCACGTGGGCTCGATGGGGAAGGTTTCTGACCAGGAGGATACTTCTTGCCTGGCTCTGGATATCTATCAGCAGGTTTTCTATCTGCTGGTGGCTCGGGTTTTCTGTATTCAGGCTTTTGTCCAGGTGGATACTTCTTTGGTACGGATTGGCCTGGTGGATAACTTGGACCCTTTGGTAGGCCGTCAGCCGTTGGCTTTCCTTGTCCGTCACGTAGAACTTTATCGAAAGCTGCTCTTGCTCTAGCTCGAGCATCTCTTTCTTCCTTACTTCTATCTTCAACTCTTCTGTTTGCTTTTATGCCTTGCCTTCTGAGTTGCTCTCGTACAAACTTTCTTCTTTGCTTCTCGTAGTTGGCATCCTTGGAGCGTTCGTACGGCTTTCTTTGCTCTTGTGGTGTTCCATCAAAAATCATTCCATCGCCGTCATGGTCTCTTGTATCTTGTGGATTCGTTCCAGTTGGAGCAGCACCACCAGCAGCCTGACCTATTGAAGCACCAAGGGCAGAGCCGCCAGCTTTTACTTCAATATCTTCGATTTCTTCTGACTTCTTTTTTGAATTTTCGTATCTTTCGAGAAGTGCTCTACCTTTTGCGGCCAATGCTGATGCATCTTCTGCATTTTTAGGAACTCTCTCACCCCAAGCAGTAGCTGATAACGCAAGTCTTGTTGCTCTTCCTTTTTCATCAACCAATGGACCTGAAGGATTTGTAAAGAAGCGTGTAAGGAAAGAACCTTTTCTTCGCATTTTATCTGGAGTGTCCGCTGGGCCTTTTACTCCAGGCTTTAAGTTTGCGCCTTCAGTGCGCTTGAAAAATTTTCTTCCTTCAGCAGTAAGACCACCGTCTGGGTCTTTTAACGCTGACTTCTCTTCTCTTTCATCAAACTTATCAGAAAGTTCACTGAAAACTCTTGCACCGTAATACTCGTCGTAGAGGGGTGTGCTTTCAAGGTGCACTTTTTCGTCTTCTATATGTTCTGTAACTACATCACTCTTTATGAAAATCTCTTCGATTTTGAGCAACTCTTCGTACAGTGAGTCAATTTCGTTGTTATCCATGATTACCAATTCTCGCACATAAATGTCCGTATAAAAGAAACACCCCCGATTTCACCATTACGGCTACTCTCGGGGGTGAGACTCAATTCAGGCCCTGTGGGCCAGTTATCACGCTGGTGCGCTGTTGAATGTCACCTTGACGAATGCTTCTGGGCGCTTGACAGCGAGAGCAAGTCTCTGTTCTGCAAGAACCACAATCGCATTGCGGACAAAGAAGTCTGAGTGCTGTTCGCTGATGCGAATGCTTGCTTCTTCTCTGTCGTACAACTGAGCACCGGTTCCGAAGGCACCAACAAGTGCTTGGCCTTCAGTGATGGCTGGAGTGTCAATTACTGGCATTCTCCAAACCTTTGGCTCGCCGCCCATTGCGACTGACATAGCGACCAAGTACTGGCCGTTTACGTCCTTCGTCAATTCGATATCTTCCCAGTCGTTCGGGTGCAAAACGATACCAGATGGCTCGTAGTATGCCAAGAACGACAGAGTTGCTGCACGGCGAAGTGCATCAGCCTTGGTGTCTGGTACCGGCAAGGTTGCGCCGCTTGACCAGCTGTAGCTCTGGATGTTTGGTGTCTGGAGAATACCGAGAAGGTTCTCACCAGTTCCGTTGCCGTTGAGGA
>Ga0214921_10002680_pt1 | contig 28482 bp, 26 predicted proteins | sample LL1505_MetaG_FD_177992 | JGI IMG/M metagenome (GOLD analysis project Ga0214921, IMG submission 177992) | Freshwater microbial communities from Lake Lanier, Atlanta, Georgia, United States - LL-1505 | ecosystem: Environmental > Aquatic > Freshwater > Lake | place: USA: Georgia | collected...
CCGAATTTCGCAATCAAACTCATGGCACTTTTTGATCGTGAGGCGAAAGGCATGATTCCACAATTGGGTGTCAGAATTTCGTATGACAATCAAGCTACTTACGATATTCTGAACTGGGAACCAACTTCCCTCGATGTAACTTTTGTCGAAATGGCTAAATCAATTTCCGGCTAGGAAGTAAATGTCAATGAACGCTAATACGCAATCAATCGAGTGGCGTTCCGTATGCCCCATCGCATCTGGACTAGATGTACTCGGCGATAAATGGTCACTGGTGATTGTGCGCGACCTATTTGAACACGGCATGCGCACTTACTCAGAGTTTGGCGAATCACCTGAAGGGATATCCACCAACATCTTGGCCGCAAGATTGAAGTGGCTCTCTTCGATAGGCATCATCGAACATGTGGAACCCGATCGTGCTTCTCGCAACAATGCCTACCAACTGACATCTAGTGGACTGGCTCTGCGGCCGGTACTTGAAGAGCTTGGCAAGTGGTCCCAGACTTATCTAAAGCAAATGCACCCAGAAATCGTCAGCATTCTCTAGGCCCGGTCACACCTCAAGGCATTTGCAAATCGAGTGCTCCGTGGGTCGTGGGTTTGAGCCCCACCCGCCCCACCCGGGTTTGGTCTGCAAGACATCGAAGCCGATGGCGGGCGTTGGCGATTCGAACACTGTCAAAGCGGTGCACAGCTTTGCGTGGAGTTTCCATTGAATTCACTGCATGCAACAGAACCAGTCGTTTCCAAAACTTAGCGAACGCTGAGCACCACTAACTGATAATGGGTTCGATTTCCACCTGATCCATTAACCGCTATTGCAAAACGAGTTTGCAGCCTCAAGACCTTTTACAGCTGGTTATTGTGCACTTATAGTTGCCGTGGTGCAAAAACGCAGTCAAAACTCCTATCAATTTCTCAAATCTGAATAAGAGTTGAACATCTGATTTCAGGCATTAATACATTTAGGAAATCTTCACAAAACTAAGTGATTTTGCCTTTACTCGTCTTACTTGATTTCGAAAGAATGATTGCATGCTAACAAAATGGGAGAATTGGACAAAGACCCCACTGATTGTCGCAGGGTTCTTATTTCTGGTCGTTTATTCGATACCGATCATAAATCCGGACGTGTCCGAATCAGTCAAACTTGCATGTACGCGCACATCAGATGTCATTTGGGTTTTGTACGTGATTGATTTGATAGTTTGCCTGGTATTGGCCGAGCAAAAGATAAGCTGGATGAAAAAGAACGTCCTTAATCTTTTCGCCGTAGCACTTCCAATTATCCGACCACTGCGTGCTTTCAGAGCATTGTCAATGCTGACATTTCTTGTCCGGAACCAAGTTGCTCAAAGTAAACGTAGTAATTATTTGATCTCAGTAATAACAGCAGCCTTTGGAACCTGGCTTGTAGCCGGCCTAGCAGTAACCGAATGTGAACGTAATTTCCCAGGAACCCACATTCATGACGTAGCCGATGGCTGGCTGTGGTCTCTCACCACACTTACAACAATTGGCTACAGCGACCTTTTCCCTGTCACGTTTGAGGGAAAAATCATTGGGGTTGCAGTGATGCTTGTAGGTTTGGCCCTTCTGGGCACAGCGACCGCATGGTTGGCCTCTCATCTAATGAGTCTTCTGGCTGACGAACAAGAAGATACCCAAGCTGCGATTAATGAAGAAAGATTGATTTTAGAACAAATTCTCAATGAACTCAGAGTTCGAAATCAAAATGAATTCAACCAAAAAGAGTTCAACCAAAAAGTTGGGTAAAGGCGAAATTCCGTACTAAACGACGCACTATCTCGATATTCAAGAGCGTTTTTTGTCTGTCTCAGAGTTAGTGTTTGCCGAACAAAAAACTAAGCGTCAAGCAACTTCTCAGAGATCTCGAGCCACTTATCTTCAAACTGCGACTTCTGCGCAGTTAAGTCTGTTAACTGTGGTGAAAGTTCAGCGATTTTCACAAAGTCAGTGGCATGCAATTCCATCTGCTCATGTAGCGATTTGATCTGCGTATCAATTTTGCCAATCGAGCGTTCCAGCTTGGATAGCTCTTTTTGTAGATCACGGATTGAGGAACTGCTTAGTTTCTCTTTTTCAGGCGATTGATTGAGCATCGAAGAATCACGGTCTTGTAATGCGCGCAGTTCCAGAAACTCTTCCAAACCTCGAGGAAGGTCACGCAATCCCCCATCGCCAAGAACTGCAACAAAAGTGTCACAAACTCGCTCTAGGAAATACCGATCGTGAGATACCACTAGCAATGTTCCCGAGAAACTATCGAGCAGATCTTCCAGACTTGCCAAAGTTTCAACATCAAAATCATTTGTCGGCTCATCGAGAATCAGCACATTTGGTCCGCCCATAAGTAACCGAGTTAGTTGAAGTCTGCGGCGCTCCCCGCCCGATAAATCTCCGACTGGTGTCCACTGCGCTTCATTGGTGAAACCCAGACGCTCGCAAAGCGATGACGCACTTAACTCTTTACCTTTACCAATCTCAACTCGGGCAGCTACTTGCTCCACGGCCTCGAGCACGCGCCATTTGGGATTCAGCTCTTCTAAATGCTGCGACAAGAATGCCGGTTTAACTGTTACACCTGTTACTAGCTTTCCTTGCGTGAGAGCGAGCTGACTCGTAAGCACCTTTAGCAGTGTCGTTTTGCCAGCGCCATTTACTCCGGCAATGCCAATGCGATCGCCTGGGCCAATGTTCCAATCCAAATGTTCAAATAAGTTGCGCTCGCCCAAGGTCACCCGAGCATTATGAAGTTCGTATACGGTGCGACCAAGTCGGGCATTGGCAAATGCAAGTAACTCAACGTTGTTACGCGGTGGCGGTTCGTTAGAAATTAATTCGTTGGCCGCGTCAATGCGAAACTTCGGCTTGGTGGTTCGAGCTGGTGCGCCGCGACGCAACCAGGCGAGTTCTTTTTTGATTAAGTTGTTTCGCTTCTGATCTTCAACAGATGCTTGGCGCATGCGCTCGGCTTTCGCCAAAACGAATGCAGAATATCCACCGTCGTACTCTTCAACTCGGCCATCAATTACTTCCCAGGTTCGATCACTAACCTCATCCAGGAACCAACGATCGTGGGTAACAACAGCAAGAGCTAAGTTGCGCCGAGATTTTAAATGTTCGGCCAACCAGGCAACGGCTTCAACATCCAAGTGGTTGGTGGGCTCATCAAGAAGCAATACATCAAGGTCGCTAATCAAAAGAGTTGCCAAGGCAACTCGGCGGCGTTCGCCACCCGAAAGTGGGCCCATCGTTCGAGTAAGTATCTGCTCGCCAAACCCACCGAAAAGTCCAGTCAGAACATCGCGCACCAAGGCGCTGGTTGCCCATTCGTGGTCTGACTGTGTGCCCAGAACGATGTCACGCACAGTGGCATTTGGATCGGCGCTATCCACCTGGTTCAGTGTTCCCACCAAAATGCTGTTGGCTCGTGAAACTCTTCCGCTATTTGGAGTTTCATCGCCAGCCATTACTTTGAGCAGCGAGGATTTGCCGCCACCATTGCGGCCAACTATTCCGATTCGAGAAAATTCAGCAAGCCCTAATGAAACTTGGTCTAAAACAGCACCCTTGCCATAGTCAAGGGAAACGTTCTCGATGTTAATTAAGTTGCGGGGTGCCACGGCTAACGCCTTTCGTTAACCCCATTCTGCCGTATAAATGTAGGGGCTAGATTCGGCGCATCGCCAAAGAGGGATTCAAGTTCGTAGTCCTACTGCGCTCTGAAATATGCGACAAGCGCGTTGGCATGGCCATGCCCCATTTCATACTCTTGCTTGAGGTATGCCACCATTTCCATGTGTTTCTCAATCTTGCATTTTTTGAGAATTTTCATCCACTCATCAATCGTCTTGCCGTATTTCTTCTCAATCGACGGAAAATAAGACGCAGGGCCTTTAACTTTTTCAGACTCACTGTTGGCAGTTGGCGACATTTTGTAGCATCCTTTGCGGGTTCAATCACACTAAGCCTAATGCTCAAATAAAGTCTGAGCCGAAAATCTGAACCTCCAAAACCTATACCGTCTTCAGGCCAACTTGGTCTAAGTAATGAACGGCAAATCTTTCACCGTGCCCGCGCAACTTTAGACATCTAGCCGGAAAACCCACAGTTCATTGGGATTCTTACTCGGTCAGCATTGGTGGCCAAAAATGTCAGTGCTGCCCCTCATACTTGGAATTCTGAAAAAGGAGTCCAAATGCAAAAACCAGTACTAATCGATAAAAACCTCGTAGATAACCGCGCCCTTGCCCTCGTCGACATTGAAAACTTAGCCGGCACCCCACAGCCAAGCGCTGAACTTATTCGAGAGATTGAATCAATCTTCTACTCGAATGCGCACATGAACAAAATGAGCCAGACCTATATTTCTTGCAACCACTTGGCTGGATTCTATGTCGGCACCAATTGGGAGCGCTCTTGCACACTTTGTTTCCGAAGTGGCCAAGACGGCGCAGATTTAGCATTACTAGAACAAGTAAATGCAATTCCAAACCTAAAAGATTTCCACTATGTCGTAATCGGTTCAGGCGATCACATCTTTGCACCGCTGGCTCGCAAATTAAAACGACAAGGTCACTTTGTTCATGTTATTGCTCGCCCCGAGAGTCTTTCTGGTGAGTTACGCCGAGCCGCAAGCCACGTATCAAGCTTGAACTAAGGCCTCTTGTCAGTTGATTGAGCAGCCAGTGACAGGCGTTTGGGTACTGAAGCCTGGCGTATAGCCAAGCCCAGAACCCTTGGTAAACATGTACGGAGTTTCCATTGGATTTCCATGGATCGACCACTGTGATACTGAGCCGATGTTAACTGTCTTTTTCAAAAGCATGTTGATTGAAGGGGCGCTTGACATGTAAGTAATTCCACTCCCCATTGAAACTACATATTCAGAATTCATTCGGGAATGCATGCCCGGATCCCAGTACATGGAAATACTTTCGCTAGATCCGAGGATATTTGAGTACCATTTCGTGTCACCTTCTAGCGATAACAACGCTGGTGCACACGGAGCCGGTGGCTCCCTCATTTGACTTTCGCGCACTGAATTTTTGAGATTGACAAAAGTGCCTTGTAATTTGCTGCTCACATCTATTGTGTTGAAATTCCAGCGAATCCAATCAGAATCATTAATTCCAGCAGCTGGAGTTAAATTATTTATCTGGCCAAGAAACTGCGAATTTTCAAACGGCTTTAACATTGTGCGGGTAGGTACAAACAAAACCGGTTTTAAAGCGACAATTTTCTTTTTACGCAAAGTTGCTTGAAAAATATATTGAACGGCTTCCTTCTTGTTGATCAAAGCGCTTGGTACGAGTGAACTTTGAAATAACATTTGCTCATTTTTGCGATCGTAAAAGGTGGCAGATTTGGTTGATCCAGACTCACCAGCAACTACTACTCCGTACTTCACTCTTGGGGAATCTGCAGGGTACCTGATAGCAGACTTTGTTGCATAAAACACTTTGCAAGTCGGTACTGAAATTCCTGCGACTTTCTTCGCAGCGCTCATTTTGGCACAAGGCTTTGCGGCAGTGGCAGAACTAGGATTAGTTACAAAGCCAGCCAAAATGGCAATCAAAGTTGCCGCAATAAATTTACCTACACGCATAATACGAATCATAGTTTCAGATGTGGTTTCTAAGTAGCCAATCCTAAAATTGCCAGCAAACTAGTCGCGTTCGCGCGGACCAGTTTCTGAACGCGTAGATCTAGCCATGAACGCCTGCAGCACTTCATAAGGACTTTTTCCGTGATGAATAACATTCACTACTTGTTCAGTGATGGGCATCTCGACCGAATATTTGCGGGCTAATTCAAGCAGTGGCGCACAACTCTTAACGCCCTCAGAAGTTGTCTTAGTCGCAGCTTCAGCTTGCTCGATACTCATGCCTTCACCCAAGTAAACACCGATAGTGCGGTTTCGCGAAAGTGGGGATTGGCAAGTCGCGATTAAGTCGCCAACCCCCGAAAGCCCCGAAAATGTGTACGGATGCGCACCAAGTGCAACGCCGAGCCTAGAAAGTTCGGCAAGGCCCCGAGTCATGATTGCGGCTTGCGAGTTTTCGCCATAACCCAATCCAACAGCCATGCCGTTTGCAAGTGCAATCACATTCTTGAGTGCGCCAGCGAGTTCCACACCAAGCACATCGGTTGTGTAATACGGGCGAAAGTATTCAGTTGTGCAGGCATCTTGCACCTTGCGTGCTGAATCTTCATTGATGCACGCAACAGTGGTTGCAGCAGGCTCTCGCGCGGCGATCTCATGAGCCAGGTTAGGACCCGACACAACAGCTACTCGCTGTGGTGGAATTCCTGTGGCATCCGAGATTACTTCGCTCATGCGCATTGAAGTACCTAACTCGATACCTTTAATCAGCGATACAGCAACGGCGTCAGCTGGAATCTGACTACCCCACTCGGCCAGATTGCTGCGCAGAGTTTGGGACGGCAGTGCCAAAATAACTAGTTCAGCATTTGCTAGCGCCTCTGAAGAAATCGTGGTCGCACAAATGTTTGCCGGTAATGCCAGGCCTGGGTGATAGGCACTATTGGTGCGATGTTCATTTACCTCAGAAACAATTTCTTGTGAGCGCGTCCAAAGCACAACATCGCAACCCGCATCCGCCAAGATCATCGAGAACACTGTTCCCCACGAGCCTGCGCCCATTACTGCAACCTGCATTTATGCGTCGTCCTTAGGTTCTGAAGTTTTCTTGTTCAAGGGTACGCGTCGGTCAAACACAGTTGTGGGAGGTTGCTCTTGGCGAATCTGCGCCAATATTTGGGTAATTGCTTGCATGATTCGCTCGGTTGCTTCGCGCAGCGTTTCGGAAGTTATTGGCAAGGCGCGCAAATCGTCAAGATCTACGGCTGGGCCAGCCCAAACATGCATAGTTTTACGGGGAAAAAATTTTGGTAACTTGCTGCCATAAGGGGCAAGAACTTCTTGTGGTCCCCATTGCGCAGCTGGAATTACTGGAGCGCCTGTGGTCAAAGCAATTCGAGCCACGCCGTTCTTTGCAGTCATTGGCCACAGGTTAGGGTCGCGCGTTAATGTGCCCTCAGGATAAATCACTATGCACTCGCCATTGTTCACAGCTGTAATAGCTGAATGTAATGAAGCAGCGGCATCGGTAGAGCCCCGATGCACTGGAATTTGCCCAGCACTTTTTAGCATCTTGCCAAAAACTGGGACTTTGAAAATCTCGGCTTTAGCCAGAAAGCGAACTGGTCGGCCCTGATCGTTACAGAAATGCGCGGCAACTAATGGATCGAACCAAGACATGTGGTTCATGGCCAGAATTACTCCACCTGGCTGTTGCAGGTTTTCGCCACCACGCCAATCACGTTTCGTTAGCACCAGCAGTGGTGGACGAAGCAGTGCCTTAACAACTCGGTACCAGGCACCTGGCTTTGTCTGTGGCTTTAGTTGACCCATAATGAAATCCTCGCATACCTAAAGCAATCGGGCCCGCAGGGTCACCCCTACGAGCCCGATTAACTAGGTCGCTTTACTTACCTGAAACCTTCTTCTTGAATTCTGCGCCGGCGCGGAACTTAGGCACTGAAGTTGCAGCAATCTGAACTGTTGCACCAGTCTGAGGATTGCGGCCAGTGCGAGCTGCGCGGTCTGACTTCTCGAAGATGCCGAAGCCAGTTAGTGACACTTTGTCACCCTTAGCAACTGCTGCTGTGATGCTACCGATTACAGCGTCAACTGCTGCGGTAGCGTCTTTCTTGCTGATGTCAGCTGCTGCTGCTACTGCATCAATAAGTTCTGCCTTGTTCACGTGGAACCTCCATTGTTACCCGAGGCCAAGGCCCCGATTTGCTGGGTTCATCATCAACGGGAGTCGATGATGTCTTGCGGTCGAACCGGACTTCCCCGCCCGGTTCACCACTGACTTTACGCACCAAACACTAGGGTTTTAGCAGCAACACGCCGTAAAACCCTAGAAAAATAAGCAATTTTGGGCATTTTTCGGGTTTTTGGGCTGTTTTTGAGCAAAATCACTCAGTTTTATAAAGGCACTTCTTGCAGACTAGGCGCCTAATTTCTGTTGGGATGCGATGAAGTCTGCAAGCTGTTCCCGATAAATGGGGTCACATCCTCTGCGGGTGCAAGTGTAGGCTGCCGCGCTTACAGCTTGACTCAAGATGTTTAGAATTTTTGCCTCTTCTAGGCGTTCCTGCGGGTTGAGTTCGGTATAACCACTTACTAACCAAGCCATAAGTGTGTCTCCAGCGCCCACCGTATCAATAACCGAAACCGCAGGAGCGCCTACTTGACCCACTTGCTTGCCATTTCGATAGGCGAATGCACCTTGGGATCCGGCGGTTAGCACAACAAGTCTCGGGCCCAGCGTGCTGAAATGAGCAGCAATTTCTTGTGGACTTCGGGCTGGATCAAACCACGCCAAGTCTTCATCTGAAGCCTTCACAACTTCAGCAGTTTTGACCCACTCAACTATTCGTTCACGTGCAATCTGCGAAAGTTCCATTTCTTCAATGGCCGATGGCCTTACATTGGGGTCATAAAAAACAGGAACTCCATGGCCTTTGTGGTTCTGCGCCCACTTGAACATAGGTAAAAAACCTGGATCCGCAATACTCGCAAGTGAGCCAGCGACTATAGCAACCGTTCCAGGTGGGAGCGGCCTTGCTAGTTCTTGCTCTGTCCATTGCCAATCAGCAGTACCGTCGAGGGCAAATTTATAGGCGGGGATGCCATCATTATCAACTACAACCTCTACAACTGTTGCAGGTTCATCTGCATCAATTGAGTTTGTAACATCAACTCCAGATGCAGTTGCATGATTCTTCAGTGATTGCCCTTGGTAGTCTGATCCAAATCGGGCACGAAAATCAACATGAAAACCACACCTTGTCAATGCTAAAGCTACGTTCGCAGAGCTTCCACCGGGCACATCAATAAAGGCTTGGCCACTAACGACCCGATCCACTACCACTTCTCCGACTACAGTTACCGTTTCCACTTTGTATCACCCTTTGACATTCGTATTAATTTATTTTTGTACCCAGACTGTTGTGTTGGGCAGCAGCATTTCAGGTGATTCAGACGTACTAGCAATCAATAGCGTACCTTCTGGTAAAGGAACCGAGTCAGAACCGAAATTCGTCATACATTGCCACCCATTTTCGCGCTGAAAGTGCAGAACATTGGAGTTTGGATTTTCAATCCAGCTAAATGATTCTCCAACCAGAATCTGTTTACGGATTTTTATTGCATTTCTGTACATTTCCAGAGTTGAACCTGAAACTCTATCCTGTTTGTCAGCAGCGAAAAGGCCGAATCCAGAGGGTTGTGGCAAGTGTGGAGTGCCTGAGCTAAAGCCAAACGATTTTTCATTTGCACTCCATGGCAGTGGCACCCGACACCCATCGCGCCCCTTAGCGGCGTGATGTGAACGCTCCCACATTGGATCTTGAATTTGATCCACCGGGATATCAGCAACCTCATAGAGACCTAATTCTTCACCCTGAAAGAGGTATGTAGACCCAGGTAAAGCCAAAATTAACAATGTTGCGGCACGTGCTCTTGCTAAGCCCAAAGCACTGTCCGGCACGGGTGATTCACCAGAACTCAACAGCCAATCATCTGCATCAGCAATTTTGGCAAACCCATATTTGGTGGCATGTCGGGGCTTGTCATGATTTGATAACACCCATGTAGAAGATGAAGCGTTAATTGCAGCGAACTCCAGATTTTTGGAAATCACTGTTCTGAATTCTCCCGCATCAAATTCCGAACTGAGTAAATCAAAATTGAAGGCCTGGCCTAGTTCATCCGGCGATGCATAGAGCACTCGTCTTTCAGGGCGAATATACGCTTCGGCAACGGCAACTCGAGGCGGATTATATTCATTGAACAAAATTCGCCAAGATTTATAAACTTCGTGCACTTCGTTACGATCTAAAAAAACACCGTCACCAGTCAATGGAGTTTCCATCTCCCGGAGCACGGGATAGCTGCGAAATGGCTGCGACATGTCCTTCTTTAAAGCATGTGCTACATCAATGCGAAAACCGTCCACTCCACGATCGGCCCAAAACTTCAGGATTTGGAGAAACAATTCTGGGACATCCGGGTGTTCCCAATTAAAGTCTGGTTGTTCAGGAGCAAATAAATGCAGATACCACTGGCCGAGTGACCCATCTGAGTTTTGGGTACGAGTCCAGGCGGATGGCGCGAAAAATGAGGGCCAATCGGATGGAGGCAACTCTCCGTTCTCCCCCGACCCATCATAAAAGTGATACCGGCTGCGTTCGGGTGATCCGGGCTGACTCGCTAAAGCTTGCTTAAACCAAGGATGTTCGCTTGAAGAATGGTTTGGAACTATATCGACAAAAACACGAATGCCAACTTTATGCAGTTCGGAAATTAGCTCATCAAAGTCGGCAAGGCTCCCCAGACGTGGGTCTACATCCGTATAGTTTGCGACATCATAACCCCCGTCAGCAAGAGGAGACGGATAAAAAGGGCTTAGCCAAACTGCATCAATACCAAGGTCTTTAAGGTACGACACTTTCTGGGTAATACCTTTGATGTCGCCTAAACCATCACCATCTGTGTCAAAAAAACTGCGCGGATATATTTGATATACGACAGCTTGTCGCCACCAGTCTGAGTCCAAGGTAGAACTATGTTCAATTTCCGATGCGTGATCCTGGGAATTCATCATCGTCTGCATAACTATTTGATTGCTCCTAAAGTAACTCCACGCATTAGAGTGCGCTGGAAAATAAGGAAAAACCCTAATGAAGGCAACAAGCCAACAAGTGCAGCTGCCGCTCGGGTCGTTGGATCACTTGTGTATTGCCCAGTAGTAACAGCCATCGCAAGTGCGACTGTTTGATTGTCATTAGATGGCAAGAGCACGAGCGGAATTAAAAACTCATTCCAGGTCCAGATAAAGAAGAATGTCGCTAATACCGTCATGGTTGGCCTTACGATTGGCAAGACCACATTCCACATCGTGCGGAAACTTCCGGCTCCGTCAATGTGAGCAGCTTCGACAATCTCAGCTGGGAAATCTGCTAAAACCGCAGACAGCATGTAAGTGCCGAATGCACTTTGAATCACCGAAAAAATAATGATTACACTCCACAAATTGTCATAGAGATTGAATTGTTTAGCCATCGAATACATTGGGTAGATCATTGCTTCTTGCGGAATTGTGAAGGCAACCATAAAAATGGCGAGAATCGCAAACCGGCCGCGAACTTTTCCAATGCCAATCGCATACGCTGACAAGAAACTCAATGTGACACCAATTAGTGCAACAAAAAAACTAACTGTGATGCTATTCAAAAGCTTTCGCGTGTAATCAACATCTGTCCAAAATTTCGAAATACTGGACAAATCCATGCTCTTTGGCAAACTAAGCGGACCGCTTTGTAAAAAATCCTCCGGCGTTTTGAATGCATTGACAATAGCCATCCAAAGTGGGAAAAGCCAAGCTAGAACAACCACAATCGAAATTGTGAACACGAGCCAAGCACTGGGTCCAGGCTTTTTACGTTTGTGTTTAACAATCGATTCTGTCGGCGAAATAGTTGCTGATGCAGAGGTCATGATTAGGCTTCCTCTCGATTTTGCATGCGAAGTAAAACAATCGCTAGGACAGACAGAATTACCGACAGGACGGTAGCAATGGCTGCACCATAGCCAACTTTTTGAGTGGTGAAGAAATGAAAGTACGAGAAAAATGATGGAACAACCGTTGAGTCTCCGGGACCACCTTGAGTCATTACATAGACAGGCGCGAACACCTTCAAGGCAGCCACGGTTGTCGTGAGTAGCACTACAGAAATTTCAGGACGCAACTGGTTGACGGTAATTATCCGAAATCGTTGCAGCCAAGTGGCACCATCCAACTGTGCAGCCTCGTGAAGTGCTGGGTCAATTCGAGCCATACCTGAAACAAAAATTACAACTGTGTATCCGATCTGAATCCAAATCAACATGATAGATACAGACAAAAGTGCCAGTCTGGAATCGCCAAGCCAATTTTGGGTGAGATTCGGAAGTCCGACACTCTCTAAAAAGTTATTTATTACTCCAGAGTTTGGCTCGAGTAACCAAACCCATAAGATTCCCGAAACTGTAATGGGAATGATTTGCGGAACAAAAAGTCCGACTCGCATGAAACTTGAAGATGCATTTCCAAATTTGGGTGAAATGTAATCAAAAATAACTGCACCAAAAAGTAAGCCCAGTGCTGTTGGGATTAACGCCATCGCGCCAATGAATTCGAAAGCGTGGATAAATGACTTCCAGAAAGTTGGGTCATGAATTAGCTCTTGATAATTTGTGAAACCTATGAACTTTGGCTTACCTAGCCCATTCCATTTGGTCAGGCTCAAATACACATTTCGCACATAAGAAGCGCCAATTACTGCTGCGAAAGCAAACAGACCGGGCACTAAATACCAGTAATACGTGGCTCGACTTGACTCGCGAGTTTGTAATTTACGAGATGCAGGCGCATTTCTATTCTTAGCCATGACGTTCACGAGTGAAATCCTTTCTGACGCCGCTTTGAGCCATCTACTACAGCGAGTGCCAATGACTCATTTGCAACTTAACGAATAATCCTCGGTATGTGTCTGACTCGGGGCGCACACTCCCGAGTCAGACACTCTTTAGTTAGTTACCGAGAAGACTTACGGCTTGTTCTGGTTATAGAAATCACCGGTTGTCTTGATGTAGGCAGCCTTATCGCCGTCAGATAGCAATTGCACGCCTGCCTTTAGTAGCACGTCATAGTAACCAGCTACGGGCCAGTCTGGGTAAAGTCCCAAACCGTCGGCTGCAACAATCTGCGAGAACACCTTATTTGTCTTGATTGCAAGATCGCCAGTTAATGCGCTTGGATCTGCAGCAAGCGGAAGACCGCCCTTTGAGCCCAGCTCATTCTGATACTTCTTGCTTAAGGTTAGGTCGATGAACTCAGCAGCTAGGTCTTTCTGCTTTGAACGGGTAGGGATGACCCATACGTTTCCTGCAGAGCCTTCAGCGATGCCAGATCCTGGGTTAGCAAATTTATCCCATGCAAATTTAGCTTTTGAATCGACATCTTGATCTAGCCATGTTCCACCGAGCATCAATGGGTATGTGCCCTTTTCAAATGCTGCAACAGCGGCATCCGCCTTCACACCTGAAACCTTGGAGTCGAAGTATCCCGCACTCTTCCAACGATTGATCGTGTCGATAGCGTATGTCCATTCTGGTCCATTGAAATCAACTGGATTCTCGAAGAATTGGAAGTCCTTAACCCACTGCTGATTCGCCTTTGATACAGCTAAGGCGTAAGCCATGTGAACAATCTGATAATCGCCACCTCCAAGTGCGATAGGAGTAACGCCCTGAGCCTTAATCTTTGCTAATACTGCATCAAGTTCATCCACTGTAGTTGGAACCGCTACACCATACTTTGCAAAAGCATCTTTGTTGTAGAACCAACTCACGTACTCACCATAAGTAGGAATTGCGTAGAGCTGACCTTTACCCATAATGCCATCGGTGTAACGACCAACGAGCTGACCAGAAGCCGGAATCAATGAATCCCAACCGTACTGCTCTGAGTAATCAGTAAGATCCGAAATCAAACCTGCCTGCGATGCGGTACCTGCTGTGGCGTTACCTTTGTTCCACTCAGCAAGGTCTGGGGCTTTGTCCGAATCCAAGATTGCATTTCCTGCCTTCTGGATCTGATCCCAAGTCTTCTGCTGGAACTTAACTTCGATGTCTGGATGGTTCTTCTTAAATTCAGCAAGAGCGTCTTTCCAAGTAGCAGCCATTGCTGTGTCCTTGTCATACCACCAAATGTTGAATGTTTTGGGTGTGTCTGAACTACTTGAACAAGCTGCCAAAGTTGTAGCCAGCAGACCAGTAGCCACAGCGAGTGCTGCGAGACGAACACCACGGGAGGTTGAGATTTTCATTTTCAATCCTTTTTGTCGGTTTCGTTGTGGTATCATCGACACGTGTCGACAACAATCAAAACATACTGAACAATGTCGACGCGTGTCGACTACATTTTGCAAATGTTATCAAAATGTTATAAATGGTTACCGCATTAGAATTAAGGCAAATCGGGAGTAGCAGTGGCAAAACGAGCAGACGTCGCAAAAATGGCAGGGGTTTCGGAAAGCACCGTTTCGTATGTGCTTAGTGGGGCACGTCCTATCAGTGACGAAACCCGTAAACGGGTACTCGAGGCCATCAAAAAGTTGGACTACCAGCCCCATTTTGCGGCAGGTTCGTTGGCTACTGGGCGCAGCAAATCAATAGCTTTGCTCTTCCCTTCTGGCCAATTTGGATTGCCACCGTCAGCTTCTGAATACATTGTCGGAGCAGCCAATGCCGCTCGCGAACATGGCTATTACCTAGTTCTGTGGCCGAGCCACGAATCAAACTTTCAACAAATGCGCAGTTTGCAATCATCTGGGTGGATTGCTGGCGCCTTACTCATGGAAATTGAACTCAATGATGAGCGAGTTAACTACTTGGTAAAAAATAAGATACCACTCTCGCTTATCGGCCGGCCTTCGAAGCAAGAGAAACTTGATTTTGTCGATCAAGATTTTGATGAAGTGGCAAAACTCACCCTGGAATACCTTGCTAGCCTAAAACACACAAACATTGCGTTAATTGACACCGAAGCCAAGCAACTTACTCAGGTTAGCGTTGCAATTCGATCAACTGAGGCACTTAAAAAACTCGCACCAATTCACGGTATAAAACTGATCGAAGTCTGGGTGGAGAATAATGCAACTTCTGGTAAAGATGCTGTGGAACTTATCCATCGTGAATATCCAGAGGTTACGGCAATTATTGGCCTGAACGATGTAGCAACAATGGGCTTATTCAATGCAACGCATGAATTAGATATTGAAATCCCGAAGGACATATCCCTAATTTCACTGAGCACTCCGAGCGAATATGCGCGAATGACTTGGCCTCCATTAACAACTGTTGCAATGCCGGCATATGAAATGGGAAAGCAGGCTGCGGAAATATTGATTCAGCGCCTTGAGGGTAGCGAGGCAGAACCGCAACAGAAGTTGTGGGTTGGTCAACTTGAGATACGGGGAAGCACAGCTGAAGCCCCGAAACGGAACAAGAAATTTAAGAAACAGTAACAGGTTTAAATGATGGGCGCTTGGCCTCAAACTCTGCGATTTGATCAACATGGCGCATCGTCAAACCAACATCATCTAAACCTTCAAGCAGACGCCAACGCACATAACTATCAACTTCAAACTTAGCTGTTACATCACCAGCAGTAATCTGTGATTTTTCTAGATCAACAGTTACCTGAGTTTCTGGATTAGCTTCAACTAGTGCCCAAAGTTTTTCAACTACATCCTGATCAACAACTGCGGTCAGTAAGCCTTGTTTGCCAGAGTTACCGCGGAAAATATCAGCAAAGCGTGAAGAGATTACAACTTTGAAGCCGTAATCCATCAAAGCCCAAACCGCATGTTCACGGCTCGAACCAGTGCCGAAATCTGGGCCAGCAATAAGCACGGTCGCATTTGCGTATGCAGGTTGATTCAAGATGAAAGATGAATCTTTGCGCCAAGCCGCGAATAACCCATCTTCAAAACCGTGGCGAGTGATTCGCTTCAAGTATTCAGCAGGAATAATTTGATCGGTATCAACGTTGCTTGCGCGAAGTGGCGCCGCAATTCCAGTATGAACTGTGAACTTATCCATTGAGTTAACCAACCTTTTCTTCGAGGTCTGCCGGTGAAGAAAGTGTGCCGCGAAGAGCAGTGGCGGCAGCAACCTGCGGCGAAACTAGGTGCGTACGACCACCAGGGCCCTGACGGCCTTCAAAGTTGCGGTTAGATGTTGATGCGCTACGTTCACCTGGAACAAGTTTGTCTGGGTTCATGCCAAGACACATCGAGCATCCAGCTTCACGCCATTCAGCACCTGCGTCGATAAAGATCTGGTCGAGCCCTTCACTCATTGCAGCTAGGCGGACCTTTACCGAACCAGGCACGATCATCATGCGCAGGCCATCTGCAATTTTGTGACCCTTGATGATTGCTGCTGCTGCTCGTAAATCTTCAATACGCCCATTGGTGCAAGAACCAAGGAATACCGTATCGATCTTGATGTCTTTCACTGGAGTGCCAGCGGTTAGTCCCATGTACTCCAAGGCCTTTGCCGCCGCAGTCTTTTCAGTTTCGTTATCGAAATCATCTGGCGACGGCACAACACTGGCCAATGGAACACCTTGGCCTGGGTTAGTGCCCCAAGTTACAAATGGGCTCAGTGTGCTGGCATCAATAAGTACTTCAGCGTCGTAGCGAGCATCGGCATCCGATGGCAACGTACTCCAGTATTCAACTGCGGCATCCCAATCGGCGCCTTTAGGTGCATGCTCGCGACCCTTGATGTATTCAAAAGTGGTTTCATCAGGCGCGATCATGCCTGCGCGAGCGCCAGCTTCGATACTCATGTTGCAAATAGTCATACGCGCTTCCATTGAAAGCGCTTTGATTGCATCCCCGCGATATTCAAGAACGTAACCTTGTCCACCACCGGTGCCAATTTTGGCGATGATGGTCAGAATCAAATCTTTAGCAGTTACATCTGCAGGCAAGGCCCCATTAATAGTGATGGCCATAGTTTTGAACGGCTTTAGCGGAAGCGTCTGGGTTGCAAGAACATGCTCAACTTCACTGGTACCGATGCCGAAAGCAAGTGCGCCGAATGCTCCGTGTGTTGAAGTATGTGAATCGCCACAAACAACTGTCATGCCTGGTTGGGTCAAACCAAGTTGCGGTCCAACTACGTGCACAATGCCCTGTTCGGCATTGCCCAGGGAAAAGATTGGTACACCAAATTCAGCACAGTTATTGCGAAGCGCATCAACCTGCGCGCGACTTACTGGGTCAGCGATTGGCTTCAAGATGTCCATTGTTGGCACATTGTGATCTTCAGTGGCCAGCGTTAGGTCAGTGCGATGCACTGGGCGACCAGCAGCGCGCAAGCCATCGAAGGCCTGAGGGCTAGTTACTTCATGTACCAAGTGCAGGTCAATGAACAGTAAGTCTGGCTCGCCATCGGCGCGACGGACTACGTGATCTTCCCAGACCTTTTCGGCAAGTGTGCGACCCAACTTCATACTCCTTTAAACACAAAATCCCATGGAAAATTCCATACGATTTCGTAGCCCCGACGGGATTCGAACCCGCGCTACCGCCTTGAGAGGGCGGCGTGCTAGGCCACTACACAACGGGGCCCTAGCTAACATCGCCTTACTCACCATGAGCTGGGGTACCTGGACTCGAACCAAGACTAACTGAACCAGAATCAGTTGGGCTGCCAATTACCCCATACCCCATCGGCTTTGGTCTAGCGACTACGAAAGTCTACCCGAGAGTAATGCGAGGTGCGAAATTAGTCTGTGACAGCATCAGCAATGCGCGAAAGTGAGCGCTCTTTGCCCAAGAGTTCCAAGGACTCGAACAATGGTGGAGATACCCGGCGGCCAGTTACCGCAACTCGCACGGGCCCAAAAGCGAACTTGGGCTTGAGTCCGAGTCCATCAATTAAGGCGCCACGTAATGCTTGTTCGATGTTTTCAGTGTTCCAAGTTTCGATTGACTCGAGCGCGCCAAGAGCTGCGCGCAAAACTGGAATTGCTTCCTGCGTTAAAACTTTTTCTGCCTCTTCTGGATCAACTGCAAACGCTGGACTGCCTGCCTGGTCGTAATACAAGAATCCGAGCATGCCAACACCCTGATTCAGAGTTTCCATGCGCTCTTGCACCAGCGGAATCGCCTGCGCCAAAGTTGCCAATTGCTCAGCCGTTGGATCAACACTGAACACCCCAGCTAGTTTCAGGAACGGAACTAAGCGAATCGCTAAATCATCAGCACTTAACGCGCGCATCCATTCGCCGTTGATTGCAGTGCACTTGCGTAAATCGAAACGTGCTGGGTTTGCATTCACTCGGGTAACATCAAAAACCTGCGCCATTTCTTCCTTTGAGAAGAATTCACGATCTTCACCAAACGACCAACCAAGAAGCGCCAAGTAATTGATCAAGCCTTCAGGTAGGTAACCTTCGGTGCGATACATCAACAAACTTGATTCAGGATCGCGCTTTGAAAGTTTCTTGTTGCCTTCGCCCATCACATAAGGAAGATGGCCGTAAAGTGGGCGCGGTCCCTTTGCAATACCCAAGGCAGAGAGCGCATCAAATAACGCGAGTTGTCGTGGCGTGGAACTCAGAAGGTCTTCACCGCGCAAAACATGCGTGATTTCCATCAACACATCATCAACCGGGTTTACCAATGTGTATAACGGTTCACCAGTTGCGCGAACAATTACATAGTCAGGCACATGCTCGGGCGCAAAAGTTACATCGCCGCGGACTAAGTCTGTCCAAGTTGAGTCGGTGTCAGGCATGCGAAAGCGCACAACCGCTTTGCGGCCCTCGGCAAGGTACGCAGCTTTTTGGTTGTCAGTTAGGGTTCGACATTTGCCGTCGTAGCCCGGGGTTTTACTTGCAGCCTTTGCCGCCTCGCGCCTGCCTTCAAGTTCTTCAGGCGAGCAGTAACAGTGATATGCGTAACCACCATCAAGAAGTTTCTGTGCTACATCGGCATAGATGTCCATGCGCTCTGACTGGCGATACGGTCCAAAAGGACCACCTACTTCGGGGCCTTCATCCCAATCAAGGCCAAGCCAACGCAGTGAATCTAAAAGATCTTTATAAGACTGCTCGCTATCTCGCGCTGAATCTGTATCTTCGATTCGAAAAACAAATTTGCCGCCGGTATGACGCGCGTAAGCCCAGTTGAATAAGGCAGTACGCACCATGCCCACATGCGGATTACCAGTTGGCGAAGGACAGAAACGAACTCTTACGTCTGACACAAAACTCCCTTATTAACTGCGAGCCACAACAGGATTAGTTAGCGTGCCAATCCCCTGAATCGTCACACTCACACTATCGCCAGCCACAATCGGCCCAACACCAGCAGGTGTACCAGTCAAGATCACATCGCCTGGAATCAAAGTCATGATCTGCGAAATCCAAGAAACCATCTCATGAACCCCGCGAATCATCTCTTTGGTATTACTGCTTTGCTTTACTTCATCATTTACTTCACAAGAAATTGCCAAGGTTGCTGGGTCCAGCTCTGTTTCAATCCACGGGCCAAGCGGGCAGAAAGTATCGAAACTTTTTGCCCGAGTCCACTGCTTATCTTTTGCCTGCAGATCTCGAGCCGTAACATCGTTAGCGCAGGTGTAGCCAAAAATTACTTCCCCAGCTCGTTCCACTGGCACATCTTTTGCCACAGCACCAATTACTACTGCAAGTTCCGCTTCGTAATGAACTTCATCTGACTGATCTGGTAGCACAATCGAATCTTCATCGCCAATTACAGTTGTGTTTGGTTTGAGGAAAATTACTGGCTCGTCTGGAACGCTGCTATTCATTTCGGCTGCATGTTCTGCATAATTTTTGCCAACGCAAATGATTTTGCTTGGGATCGTTGGAGCAAGAACTTTTAGTTCATCAAGTTCAACAGCTACCCCTACGAATTCGGGATCGCCCCAAGGCAACCCACGAAATAACGCAACCTGCGTACCTTCAAGTACTCCATAAACAGGGGTCTCAGTGTTTGGGATCATTACTCGAACAAAACGCATGTTCTAACCCTATCGGGCGCAGCCTTACGAATTAGTCGTTGTGAGCAAGTAGTCCGTACGTAATCGCATCTTCAAGCGCGAGCCACGATGCAGCAATAACATTTTCGTGTACACCAACTGTGTTCCAACGCTTGATTCCTTCAGCAGTTTCGATAAGTACGCGAGTGACAGCACCAGTTCCTTGTCCGCCATCCAAGATACGAACTTTGTAATCAACAAGCTCTAGCGACTCAAGCTCTGGGAACCTCTGCACAAGCACGGCTCGCAGAGCATTATCAAGGGCATTAACTGGGCCATTTCCTGACCGAGTCTCAGAAATTAAATCGTCACCGAACCGAACATTTACTGTCGCGTCGCTGATAACTTTTCCGTCTTCTTGCTGTTCGGTTACCGCGCGCCAAGAATCGACCACAAACTTATGCGTGCTTGCACCAGTTAGCGCTGTTTGCAGTAACAACTCGAATGATGCATCGGCTGCTTCAAACGACCAACCTTGTGCTTCAAGCTGCTTTACTTTCTCAACCACTTCACTAATGGCTTCCGGGTTTTTCGACAGGTCGTAACCGAGTTCGCGGCCTTTAAGTTCAATCGATGCCCGGCCTGCCATTTCGGTCACCAAAATGCGCATATCGTTACCCACAACAGTTGCATCGATATGGTTGTAAAGCTCAGCGTTTACCTTTAGCGCACTCGCGTGCAGGCCTGCCTTGTGTGCGAATGATGAAACACCTACGTACGGCTGATGTGTATCAGGAGTTAGGTTGGCGATTTCGGCGATGGCATGTGAAACGCGAACCATTTCCTTAAGCGCACCCTCAGGCAACACTGGTATTCCTAATTTCAATTCAATGTTTGCAACGACCGAGAACAAATCAGCGTTACCGGTGCGCTCGCCATACCCATTAGCTGTGCACTGAGCGTGGGTAGCCCCGGCCTCAACTGCTGCAATCGTGTTGGCAATTGCGCAACCAGTGTCGTCTTGGCAATGAATACCCAACCGAGCACCAGTGCGAGCCTTAACATCAGAAACAATAGTGTGAATGCCAGTTGGCAGCATTCCGCCGTTGGTATCGCACAGAACAGCCACATCTGCGCCTGCATCAATTGCTGTTTTAACTGCTGCGACTCCATAATCAGCATCGTGTTTGTAACCGTCAAAGAAGTGCTCAAAGTCAACAAATACGCGCCGGCCAAGTGAAGTTAGATGTGAAACGGTGTCGGCGATCATGGCCAAATTCTCTTCACGCGTGGTCTTTAGCGCTTGCTCCACATGCCATACGTCACTCTTTGCAACCAGCGTGATTACTGGAGCCTGTGAATCAACAAGTGCTTTTACCTGAGGATCTTCGGCGGCAGTAATTCCAGCTTTGCGAGTTGCGCCAAAAGCTACGAGTTTTGCGTTCTTCAATTCGACTTCACCAGCGGCCATGCGCGCAAAAAATTCAGTGTCTTTAGGTAATGCGCCTGGCCAGCCACCTTCAATAAAACCTACGCCGAATTCATCTAGCAATTTAGTGACAGCAAGTTTGTCTTCTACTGAATATGTGATGCCTTCACGCTGAGCGCCATCGCGCAACGTGGTGTCGTACACATGAAAATCGTCAGTTAATGCCATATCAAATAACCCTATGCATCCAGTTGTGCACGTCAGGTGCTGCCCCAGTTTGAATATCGACAAGTGCTTGGCGCAATTTCATCGTAATTTCTCCTGGCTGACCATCCGCGATAGTCCAAGAACCAGAGTTTTTACTATCAACTCGACCAACAGGAGTGATAACCGCTGCAGTACCGCAGGCAAACACTTCAGTGATTTCGCCAGATGCGCAATCTTCACGCCATTGCGCTACTGAAATCGTTTCTTCAGTTGCAGGAATACCCAGATCGCCAGAAAGAGTTAGTAATGAATCTCGAGTTACTCCTGGCAATAATGTTCCAGTGAGTTTAGGGGTGGCAACTCGAGCGTTTTCACCTGATCCATAAACGAAGAACAGGTTCATCCCACCCATTTCTTCAACATATTTGCGTTCAATAGCATCCAACCAAACAACTTGGTCGCAACCGTTTTCAGCAGCTTCTGCCTGAGCAATCAAACTAGCTGCGTAGTTGCCTGCGCATTTTGCTTCACCAGTTCCGCCTGGAGCCGCGCGCACAAAGTCATCTGAGATCCAAACCGAAACTGGCTTAACCCCTTGCGGGAAATATGCGCCCACAGGTGAGGCCATCAAAGCAAAAGTGACATGAGTTGATGGACGAACGCCAAGTGCATCTTCTGAGCCGAATTCAAGTGGTCGCAAATACAGCGACTTTTCTGGACCTTCGGGCACCCATTCGTGGTCTTGACGAAGCAATGCTTCTATCGCGCCCAGAAATATGTCGGACGGTACGGGAGGTAAAGCTAGTCGATAAGCAGAGCGCTGGAATCTAAGTGCATTAGCTTCAGGACGGAATAAGTAGATGCCGCCATCTGCATGACGATAAGCCTTCAATCCTTCAAAGATGGATTGGCCATAATGCAGCGCATTTAGCGCCATTCCGCCAGCTTGTGCGGCATTTGAAACTAATTCTGATTGCTGCCAGCCACCATCTTTGGTCCAAATGGTGCGCACGATGTTGTCGGAAAAATATTTACCAAAACCTGGATCGCTTAAGATTTCGGCCCGCTCTTTGGCAGAAACCGGTGCGGGATTTGCCTTAATTGCCACTTGATCAACGTTGCTTTCGCGCTTACTCAATGGATATAACTGCGCGCCAGAATCCACCACTGCCGCGGCAGTGACATCTAGATTCGGGTGAACAGTTTCAGCCATATGTACACGCTACCTGTTTTTAGGCAGTAACGGCAGTGGCTAATGCATCGCCAATTTGGCTAGTGCTGCGGACACCACTTCGGGTAGCAAGGTCGGCAGCCACTGCTGCTTCTACCTTTTTGGCGGCTTCGGCTTCACCAATATGATCGAGCAACATAGCAACACTTAATACTGTTGCAGTTGGATCTGCTTTGCCCTGCCCAGCGATATCAGGCGCGCTGCCATGAACTGGCTCAAACATACTTGGATTCGTGCGACTTGGGTCGATGTTGCCACTAGCTGCCAAACCGATACCGCCAGCAATTGCTGCGCCGATGTCGGTGATGATATCGCCGAATAAGTTATCGGTTACAACAACATCGAAGCGTTCTGGCTGGGTCAAGAAGAACATACTTGCGGCGTCCACATGGCAATAGTCAGTTTCGATATTTGGAAATTCTTTAGCCACTTCGTTGAATGTGCGCTGCCATAAGTCACCGCCATAAACCAAAACATTGGTCTTGTGAACCAAGGTGACTTTTCCGCGACGCTTTGTTGCGCGAGCAAATGCATCGCGAATAATTCGTTCAGCACCGAAACGAGTATTGATACTTACTTCAGTTGCAACTTCATGCGGTGTGTTCTTACGAAGTGAACCACCGGCACCTACATATGGGCCTTCAGTACCTTCACGGCAAACTACGAAGTCGATGTCTTCTGGCCCTTTGCCAGCAAGCGGGGATTCAACACCAGCAAAAAGTTTCACTGGGCGAAGGTTTACGTGATGATCCAGCAAAAATCGAAGTGGGAGTAGCACACCGCGCTCAAGAATTCCCGGTGGCACTGACGGATCGCCAATCGCACCTAACAAGATCGCGTCGTGCGTCTTTAGCTCGGCAACCACGCTATCTGGCAAAGTTTCGCCGGTATCGTTGTAACGCTTTGCGCCTAGATCGTAAACGGATGTACTGATGGACAAGCCGGCCAAAGGCGCCACTGCTTGAAGGACTTTGAGCCCTTCAGCGACCACCTCGGTGCCGATCCCGTCACCAGGAATAACTGCAAGTTTGATGTCTCGTGCCATGCGTTCAAGGTTAGTGGTGCAAGGCCACAACTGAAAAACCGCACTAGGGGAGCCAAATTCGCGCTTTTTAATAACCTGAAAATGCTGATAACCTAAAAGCAATGTACGTGAGCCTGCTCCTTCGCAGCCGCGACGAGGCCTAAGTCGGTCTGCTCGTCGCGGAGTTTTTGTTGTGCCGAGACTTTGTCCCTTTAAAACTCACTACATTCAACTGGAGAACCGCACATGAGCAAACATGACGAGCGAAACCCACAGCAACCTTCTGGGATGCCATTTCAGCGTTACGCACCTTTTACCCCAATCAACTTAACCGATCGCACCTGGCCAAACACCGCTATCAAACAAGCACCACGTTGGTGCGCTGTTGATCTTCGTGACGGAAATCAAGCACTTATCGACCCAATGACTCCAGATCGCAAACGACGCATGTTCGAATTGCTAGTCAAGATGGGTTACAAAGAAATTGAAGTTGGCTTCCCGTCAGCTAGCCAATTGGATTTTGACTTTGTGCGCATGTTGATTGAAGAGAACTTGATTCCAGACGATGTCGTGATTCAGGTGCTTACCCAAGCACGCGAACATTTGATTGAACGTACTTTTGAATCCATCGCGGGTGCCAAGCAGGCTGTGGTTCACCTCTACAACTCAACCTCAACATTGCAACGCCGAGTTGTTTTTGGGCTAGACAAAGATGGCATCAAGGACATCGCGGTAAATGGCGCTCGCCTATGCCAGAAGTATGCCGAACAGATTGATGGCACCGAAATTTACTTTGAGTACTCCCCCGAATCTTTCACTGGAACTGAACTTGATTACGCAATTGAAGTATGTAACGCCGTAAACGATGTATGGCAGCCAACACCGGATCGCAAAGTAATTATTAACTTGCCAGCAACTGTTGAGATGGCGACGCCAAATGTTTATGCCGACAGCATTGAATACATGAGCCGTAATTTGAAGTACCGCGACTCCATTGTGCTGAGCCTGCATCCACACAACGATCGGGGAACTGCAGTTGCTGCTGCCGAACTTGGTTACATGGCTGGCGCCGATCGAATTGAAGGATGTCTATTTGGCAACGGTGAACGTACCGGAAATGTTTGTTTGGTTACTTTGGGCTTGAACTTATTCAGCCAAGGAATTGACCCGCAGATTAATTTCAGTGACATTGACGATATTCGTCGCACTGTTGAATATTGCAATCAGCTAAATGTGCCTGAGCGTCATCCATATGGTGGCGATTTGGTTTACACAGCTTTCTCTGGCTCACACCAAGATGCCATCAATAAAGGTCTGGCTGTTATGCAAAAAGATGCGGATGCTGCTGGCGTTTCAATTGATGAAACAACTTGGGCTGTTCCGTACTTGCCGATCGACCCTAAAGATGTTGGCCGCAGTTACGAAGCAGTGATTCGTGTTAACTCGCAGTCGGGCAAAGGTGGCGTGACCTACATCATGCGAACAGAACATAACTTAGATCTGCCTCGCCGCCTACAGATTGAATTCAGTCAGGTAATTCAAAAAGTAACTGACTCTGAAGGTGGCGAAGTTTCACCACAAGCAATGTGGGATGTTTTCTTGGACGAGTATCTACCGAGTAAAGATGCACCTTGGGGCAGATTCAAGTTAAAGACTGTTGCTGTAGATAGTGATGTTGATGGCGAAACTCGAGTTCGAGTTGGCATGAGCGACACCGCATCCGCCCAAGAAACAGTTGCGGCTGAAGGAATTGGTAATGGTCCGATTGCGGCGTTTTGTGATGCATTGTCGCAATTAGGAGTTGAGGTAAAAGTTCTCGATTACCACGAGCACGCCATGAGCGCTGGTGGCGATGCGCAGGCAGCTGCCTACTTGGAATGTTCAGTTGCGGGTCGCACACTTTGGGGCGTAGGTATTGACTCCTCGATCGTTACCGCATCACTTAAAGCGGTAGTCTCAGCAGTAAATCGTGACTTACGAAATCAGGAAGGCTAAGCACATGGAAAAGCATTTGCGTCTCACGTTCCCACAAGATCAAGCAACACAGCCAGTTATCTATAACTTGGTTAAAGACTTTGATGTTGTTCCATGTATTCGCCGGGCTGCAATCGAGAATCATTTCGGTTGGATGATCCTGAGCCTGACTGGTGAGGCGCAGCAAATTGATGCAGCGATTACTTACCTCTCAAGTATCGGTGTTGAAGTTTCTAGCCCTGAAGGTGACATCGTCGCGGGTTAATTCCAGCACTGCCGTTCAAGTGGCAAAAATTTATTGCAAGTCTTGCGTGAGCAATCTGTGACCGATTGGTGAACTGCGCTCATTAACTTCAATTTATGACACAGTCCCAAACATTAACCAGAAACCCATCTAATCGAATCGCTCTGCTAGGGACTTATCCCCCAACTGAATGCGGAATCGCCACATTTACCAAATCATTGGCATCTGCATATCGCGCTAATGGGGTTGATGTGGACATTGTGCGGTTGATGAACGATGATTCATCCGAATCGCCCCAGGAAGTAGCCCACGAACATTATGGCCACTCAGATGTTGCCAGGACCGCTGAAATCCTAAATGGATACGAACAGATTCTGATTCAGCATGAGTTCGGCATTTTTGACGGCCAAGATGGCGATGAAATCATGGACATTCTCGACCTGCTTGAAATTCCAGTAACTGTTGTTCTGCACACCGTTCTTACAAATCCAAGTTTGCATCAGCGTGAAGTAATGAATCACATTGTGCGCAAGGCCGATGCGCTTGTAACAATGACTCAAGCTGGCAAAGCAAAACTTATTGCGAACTATCCAGTTGCCACCCGAAAAATTCATGTAATTGCACACGGGTCACGAACTATAAATAAAACTGTCGAAAGCATTCGAGTGAAATCAGAAATGCAGCGACCACGGATTTTGACTTGGGGTCTAATCGGTCCTGGCAAGGGTATCGAATGGGCGATTGATGCGCTTGCTGAATTAAAGGGTGAAATGCCAATGCCCGAATATGTGATAGCTGGGCAAACTCATCCGCATGTGAAACTTTATAGTGGCGAAAATTATCGGGATTCGCTAGTGCGTCGCATCAAGGATCATGGCCTTGAAGACAGTGTAACTTTCATCGACCATTACCTTTCAGACACTGAACTTGATGAATTAATCACTACCGCCGACATCGTTTTACTGCCTTACGACTCGTTGGAGCAAGTTACATCAGGTGTTCTAGTTGAGGCATTAGTTGCCGGAGTGCCGATTATTGCCACAAACTTCCCGCATGCCCACGAAGTGCTTTCGGATCATGGTGGAATTCTGGTTAAACAAAAGGATTCGCTTGCCATCGCTTTAGGAATTCGAGCGATTCTCGGCAGCAGCAATCGAGCAAATGCCATGCGGCACAGACTGCACCGTAAGGGCCAGTCTTTTTTATGGCCGGCTATTGGCAGTAAATATTTAGAAATTGCCCGCCAATTAAACGGAACAAAATATTCAAATTCAACCAAATCACTAGTTAGTTAGAACGGAAGCAATGTCACTCAACTATTCACACCTACTCGCACTTTCGGATGATGTAGGAATTTTTGAACACGCCAAATATAACAAAGCCCGGATTGAACATGGATACTGTGTAGACGATGTTGCCCGAGCGCTTATTTTGATTGAACGAAATCAACCTGACAGCGGAACCATTCAAGACCAGCGATTAACCTACTTGCAATTTATTCGCGAAGCCCAGACTGAAACAGGTGAATTCATCAACCGAAAAGATGTATCGGGTGTTTGGAACGGTCCGGCCGAAATCGCCGATCATTGGGGTCGCGCACTCTGGGCGCTTGGGACAACTTTTAGATACGACCAAGATCGAGATCTAGCTTATGAAGCACTACAACGTTTCGAATTAGGCGCCAGGAATCGCAGTGAATTTATGCGGAGCATGCTTTTCGCATCACTTGGAGCGGCGGAAGTATTAGATGTTGATGCAAAAAATAGATTCGCTCTATCCCTTTTAGACGAAACTGCCCAAAGAATTGAGTCAGTAGCAGATGAGAGCGAACAGGATAACGGTTGGCTTTGGCCCGAAAAACGCCTCACTTATGCCAACGCTGTACTACCTGAAGTTCTGATTCTGGCTGGAGTGCGACTAAACAATCGCGATTACCTGGTACGCGGAATTGTTCTACTTAAATGGCTACTCAGCATGGAATCCAAAGCGCCACACTTTTCGGTAACTCCAGTAGGTGGCAGAAGCGCAGACGAAATGCCAACAAATCTTGATCAGCAACCTATTGAGGTTGCTGCTTTAGTTGATGCCTGCAGCACTGCTTACAAAGCGACAAACGACAGCCAATGGTTGGCCTATATTGCGCGTGGTGCACGTTGGTTTGCCGGATCAAATGATGCCAGAATCCCAATGCACGATCCGATGACAGGAGCAGGATTTGATGGCATGACCAAAGATGGCCGAAATCATAATTGCGGAGCCGAATCAACGATTGCTTATCTTTCAGTAATGGACCAGTACGAACGACATTTTGCGGGCGCTAATGACACTCGCTGAACGCACTAGCGTGATATTGCGCCCGAATCCACAGCGAGTTCTGGCTCGGCTATTTATTCCGGGTGAAGAACATCTGATTGTGGGAAAGAGTCGGGCAAAAGAAGTTGTAGCTAGATGCATGAATCTGTCTGAATCAACGGTTCAAGAAACATTTGCCACAACAATCGCTCGATTCGGTCATCGGCATCGCGAATTGGAAGATCAACTTCTAATCCATTTCTGCGCCGTTGAAAATCTGGTAGACCCAAGTGAGCCTGAACTTTCTCGCGAACGAAAAATGTTAATTGGCGCCTACTTCACGCAGGAATACTCGTTTGAGTCTGCGGCTTACTTCAATCCATCAATG
>Ga0214921_10002681_pt1 | contig 28480 bp, 54 predicted proteins | sample LL1505_MetaG_FD_177992 | JGI IMG/M metagenome (GOLD analysis project Ga0214921, IMG submission 177992) | Freshwater microbial communities from Lake Lanier, Atlanta, Georgia, United States - LL-1505 | ecosystem: Environmental > Aquatic > Freshwater > Lake | place: USA: Georgia | collected...
CACAAACATCAGGCGGCGTCCGCCGCCTGATGTTTGTGTTGGACATGCTGATACATGTACTAAAGCTTTTCATCCCACCCACCTACCGTCACCAACACAAACAAAAAGCTCCCTTGCGGGAGCCCTTGCTTTTACTTACACTTTTCTAGTAAGTAGTTATTAACTAAGTTCCATTCGAACTCGTTAGTTGGTTCTACCTTGCTCAGTTTTAGTTCTTTTATACTTACTTTAACTACATCGCTAACTGTTGGCATTTATTCCCTCCCCTCATAATCGGCCTCTATTAAGGCTAGTTCTGCGTCAATGCGTGCATCTTCTTTAGCGCGAGCTCGCCACTCATTATTTATAATCTCGTAAACCTCGCGTAGTAACCCTAGTTCACGTTCAGTAGGTTTATTAGAACCCCAACCTCCTTTAGGCTTGGGAGCAACATGGCGAAGCAGTTGAAGCGTGAGCGCATACATATGGTCTTCGTTTAACATGATGGGTTGAGGTTTTCTTAATCTAGGCATCTTGTCCCTCCGTGTCAGTTTCGCCATCTTTAATACATCCTGTGCAGACATACCATCCGCCATCTATCATTACAAAATCTGATACGCCCCCGCAATATGTACAAGGTTTAGTAATGTCAAAATCCACATCACACCTCGCAATCGTGCCCGTAGGCATCATCTTGGTTGAGCCCCTTGCCACATTCGGGGCATGTGACCTCGTATTTAAACCCTAGTTCACCTATACGTTTTCCCGCGTTAATAATACTCATGCGTCCACCCCTTTTTCTAACGCCTCGTGAATATACCCAATAGGTACCTTTAGGGTTTCAATTTTTTTATGCCCGCCCTTTTTATAGGTAATGACTAGGTACCTATCACCTGTGCGCTTGCTTTCCCATACTTTAATCATGCAACTATTGCCTCCACTTTTGCTAAACAATCGGGGCAGATGAGAAAGGTTTCTGTTTCTATTGGATATGACGTTAATAGTTCTAGGTTGTATGCGTAATCGCATCCGTAACAGGTCATCATGATGCAACCCGCAATCCTTGGGTCTTGATGACTGCCAATTGGCATTTAGTGCATAGTGATGAGAAGATGGGTAGGTCTGAGAGTGCAATCTCTCCGTCGAACCCTACTGCCTCGCAAGCCATGTTGTGCATTTTGCCTCCTATGTTGATGTTGTTCATAGTCTATGTTCTCTCCTAGGCCTAATACAAAGCCTGTTGATAAAGTTATCCACAGCCTCGGCCTGCATTGTTTGTGTTGGACTATCCTGATGGATAGTCCAAAAAGCCTTCCCCTTTACCCGAGCCACCCAACACAAACATCTCGCAGCTTGTGGATAACTTTATCCCCACCTCCTTGACAAGCCCTGCGAACGGGCAGGGCTTGTCAGGTTTAGGAGGCATCCTAAATCTCGGGCTCCTCTGTACTAGGCTCAACACTAAAGCCTGCTCCCATAGGCTCATCGTGTGATGAACGAGTGATGAGGAGATTACGCCCAGCTAAACTAATGCGTAGAGTCCATTCCCCATTGATAAGCAATGACTCAAAGACTTTACTAGCATCGGCCTCGACTATCTTGTATCCACTAGTACGCATCCACCCCATATTCTGCCCGATAATCTTTACGTACTTAGGCTTGCCGTTGCGTGTTAAAAATTCGGGGAAAATAGATTCCTCAAAGTCCTCCTTAAGAGGGACATAGCAAACCTCACCCATGCAACCCTCGTCGTATCCACCCTCGCATGAACAATTACTACTAATCGTAATCGTTACTATTCCAATTGCTCCGTCTTTTACCATTGGTGAACCGTATTTATTATCCACAATTATTCCCCCCTAATATCTGCAAGATATGTGTCTATTGCTAACTCTGAAAGGATGTCAGCCTCCTTGGCGCACTTAGTACATACGCCCTCCTCGTTGATATCAACAACCCAATTCTGAACCTTGCACTTTTCGCAAGGATAGACGCTCCCGCTCATTGTTTGGCTCCGTCCGTGTAACCTGCACTGTATCCGTCTAACCATGTGTTTTGTACTTTTTCGCGCCAAGTAGAATATGCAAGTACTACTAAGAAAGGTAAGATAAGTACAACAAAGCCCATGCCAAAGTCTGAGGCAAGAAAGTCGCGTATCATGCGCTCACCTCATGAGGGTTGAAAGCCTCGGTACTATCTCCTGCGGGACGAAAGTACTTTCCGCGATTATAGGACTGACCTGCCTTGAGAGTATTAAGTAAAGCCATCATCTCCTCGGCTTGTGTGCGTGTCATAGTTAGTTTATGAGATTCCCACTCAATAGTGACAACCTCAGCCATATGATAAGCGTAAGTGATTACTTCATCATCTAAGTAGAATGATGCGGACATATTCTTGCCTCCTAGTAGTATCGGCACCCGTTGCGCCGTTGCCATAAGTCTAGGCGCACACTACTAGGCTAAGCAAACCCTGTTGATAAAGTTATCCACAGGCCACCCGCTCTACCCGCACCCCCCCAGGGTTAAGCGACACGCCCGAGCGCGGGGTGGGGCAGGCATCACGAGTAGGTATGTATTGATTGAGTGGGCAGTAGCCGAGCTTGCATATTAAATTTCGGGGGATACAATTTGAGTATGGATTACTCATTAACGGTTAAAGAAGAGGCGTTAGTTGCACAAGTGGGTTGGGCACGACAAGCAAGGTTCTTGGCACAACCAGAGGCCAATGTTAATTATTCTGAAGGGGATGTGTGGGAATCCTTTCAGCATATGATTTGCGCGGGAAGTGAACTGGCTTTTGCAAGAATGATGGGGATTGAAGATTTTGTTCCTAGTGAGGGAACTTTTAAAACAGAGTTAGATATTCCTGGTTTTGGTGAGATTAGATATGCCTTTCCTCCTGACTTCCCAACCTACTCTGATGGAGTTCGTGGTTTGCGTATAACTAAACGTGACAAGGATGATTTGGTGTATGTGTTAATTGCGGGGGGATTGGGAAGAAAGACAAAGAGAATTGCCCCAGAGTGGAAGGGTGCTCCCTATATAGCTTTAGGGTGGATGTGTGGTGGGGATGCAAAGAAAGAGCAGTGGAAGTTTAATGAATCTACATGGTATGTACCACGTACTGAGTTAAAAGATATGAAAGAGTTAAGATTGGTGTCTGATGTTAATAAACGGGGTTGATTGGAAGTCACGTCTAGAGTTGAGGTTGTTGCATGCAATACTGCATCCATCTGAAGACTTTCGTTGTAGTGCTAAGAATAGTCATGGGTATAGATGCGCTAACCGTTCTACTGAGAACACCTACCTTTGTCATGTACATAAGGACAAGTAGATGTTAGTTAAAGAGTTTAAAAAGGGTGTGAACCTATCTTTTGGTAGAGGTAGCTTTGATGATTGGGCGGTAATTGTCCAGCATCCAACCTTTCCTAAGTTTCCAACGGATGAGTGGTACTTTAAAAAATTAACAAAGTTTGCTCTATACAGTAGCCCTTCTGAGGTTTATGACCAGTTCGTTGAAATCTATGAGTTAACAACGAAAGAAGTAGATGAAAAAGTATTTAATACAATTTCGGGGATTGCTAAAAGATATCCTTACCCACTTGAGTTTGATTTAGTCTTTTGTATTCTCTATATGGGAATGATTGCAGAAGAGAACAAAGAGGGAGCAATACTCGGTAAGAAGATTAAAAGGTTGGGTGTGTATCAGACATTGATTGAAGGACTGGGTGCAACGAAAGCTGCACACTACTCAAGAGGCCAAAGCGCCGACTACCTGCTCCAAGTATGCAAATTTCGTGGCTTCTAAGGAGAAGAAGATGAGAACATACCTAGAACAAAACATCCGAGAGAAGATTGCTCAAGAGATTGAAGCCCTAGAGGTCCACCACGAGAACGCCCTAGGTGTAAAGATTATGGCAGCAGCAATAGCCAGAGGCCACGACAGTAACCCCGACCCCCTCTAGCGGGTGTATCACACCATATATAGCCCCGTCGGAAAGCTAAGGAGAGTAAATGAAAGATGTAATCCCAGAGATTGTAGGAGATGAAGCCCTGATTCAGGCAATCTTAGAAGTGAAAGAACGAGAGACTGAAATACTTGCAGCACAAGCGATGTGCGAGGACAAGGATGGAATTGCTCATCAAGCATTAGATGCTATTGCAGATGGTTACGCGTTAGCGATTGATATTTTGTATGGCTACGAGGTCATCGAGTAGGTATACTATTTTCCAGACAACGTATCGCTACCTTGTCGGATGGACCTGGGCATTGTCCGTAAACTGCCTCTAATTTTAAGGGGTTATATGAGCGCCTGTATTAAATGTGAGCACGAGCTCTATGACAGTCCCGTGTGTTTTGTAGATACTTGCAAATGCGTCTGCTCTAGGGGTGCGCCATGAGCCAAGAGGTCAGCGAGCCTAAAGACGAACCTATCAATAGGGATATAGACTGGGCCCATGTTAATAAAATGCATCGTATCTGGCAAGAAGAACACAAAGACCACGCCCCTGTCTGGTGGTCAATATGAGTAGTACTTCAGAGCGCCCTTGGGGAACATACACAATTTTAGATGAAACCCCCTCAAGTAAAGTTAAAAGCATTACAGTAAAGCCCGCTCAGCGCCTTTCTTATCAAACCCATGAAAAGCGCTCTGAATACTGGGTCATTGTTGAGGGTAGCGGAACTATCACTTTAGATGGCGAAGAGTCCTCTTGTTTAGCAGGGGATGCTTTTATAGTGCCCGTAGGCGCAGCTCACCGTATTGCAAATACTGGGGAGAGCGATTTAATTTTTATTGAAGTACAACTAGGCCTTTATTTTGGCGAAGACGATATTGTTCGTATTGAGGATGATTATTCACGATGAGTAAAACAAGCGAAAAAAGAGCAGCCCGTACCGCAGAGGCCGCTGACTTTGTTAAGCAACGCCGAGAGATGACGCTAGAGATTTTTGAGCGCAACTTTGAAGTGGGTCTTAAGATTTATGAAGATAATAAAGACAAAATGTCACCTGAAGAGATTACTCTTTTAGAGGCTGAGATTGAATCTGCACAAAAAGCCATAGAGGAATACAAGGCTAAGTGGCTCTAGATGTGTGAGCATCAAGAGGGTGACCTCGTTACTTCTATTGTAGTTATACACCGCACCATTGATGAACATATAGATGACTTTGACGCCATAGGAATTGGTTAAAACGCTACCTTTAGCTCGTGCATTTCCTTAATTGGGTCCTTGACCAACAAGAAGAACCTGGCAACCTAGGCGTCTTTTCTAAAACCATTTGGCAAGATATTAACAATGGTTGTGGGGCCCGATATACAACCCCTCTTGAGTGGCGCAGCCACTTTGATAAAAAGCACCCACGCACAAAAGAACGCCTTAACGCCCTGTTATCTGCTGCTTACATACAGTACGCATCTGCTTTTACTGCGGAAAAAGAATAAAAGTACGGGATACTACTTGTATGAGCGCAGAAGATACCTCTAAAGACCCTGCACGGGTTATTGATTTTTCTGCCGCTAAAAAAGCTAAAGAAGATGCTCTAGAAGCCCCTTTAAACAGCTCAATTGCACACCACCCAGCAAACCTTATGCGTTTGCATCGAGAACAGAACGGTGGAAAAAATGATTAGTGACCCAGCTTGGGGTAAGAACAAAGCTCAACGTAGTGGTGCGGTAGGGCCAGTTAATCGCATACGCAATACAGAGTTTCGTAATATTAATGTAGGGCAGTATTCTGGGCCTCGTGCCTCTTACCAGCGCTATAACGTTTCAGAACAGGCACAAGATATCCTTAACCGTCAGAACAGGAGCTACAACAAGTAATGGCTAAAACTATTAAAGTTTCTGGCGAAGGCCACACTATTAAGAAAAATAAAAAGGGTGAGGTTATCGTTGACCACGCTGGTAACAAAGGCAAGTATGACAAAATCAATTTGACCAAAAAAGCTGGTGCTAAGACTATTAAAGCTGGTGTAAAAGCTACTAAGGATTGGCATAAGAAAAATGGGTAACTTATATGTATGAGTATCGAGTAAAAAAAGTTACTAAGATAGTAGACGGAGATACTATTGACGTGGAGATTGATTTGGGATTTGACATCAGTTATTCCCAAAGAGTCCGCCTTAATGGGATAGACACGCCAGAAAGCCGTACTACAGACCTTGAAGAAAAGAAGTTAGGGCTTGAAGTTAAAGAGTACCTAAAGCATAGACTTGAAGGTAAAACAGATATTGTAATTAAAACCGAAAAACCAGATAGCTCTGAAAAATATGGTCGTATCCTTGGTACTTTATCCGTTGACGGAGTTTCTATAAACCAAGAAATGGTAGACAAGGGATACGCTTGGGGTTATGACGGAGGAACAAAAAAGAAAGATTTTAAAATTCTTAAAGAAAAGAGGGCAAGTAATGGCTGAAGTTAAAAAAAGCGGTCCACAAATTGAACGTAAGAGCGGAACAGGTGCTCCTTCTGAAACAGGTTCATATGTGACACCAAAATCCGCTCGTAAGACAGGTAACGGCGCCCCGACACCTGTTGTATCTCCACAATTTAGACGATTTGGAACACCTAAATAATGGCTGAGACTAAAAAATTTGGGCCTTATAAAGGTTCTGAGGCTAATGGCGGACGCCCTATCTATGTCTATAAGAAAAAGGTAGCGGGTAAGTGGGTCACTACTTCTAAGAATAAAGCCCGTGCTGATTATGAGTCTGAAAACGGCAAGATTAAGTCTAAGAACAAGACAGTTGACCATAAAGACAATAACCACAATAATGACTCTAAGGGCAATCTTCGTATCCTAGATAAGGGTAAGAACACTGCTAAAGAGAACAAGCGCCGTGCAGGCAAGAAGGAGAACGAGAAGTGAAAAAAGGAGACCCTGTTCTAAAAAAAATGGCAAAAAACTGGGCTTCCCATAAAGGAACTCCGTTACTTTCTGAAAATACTGCACGTTCTATATTAAAAAGTATACAGTTTAAAAATACACAGTCACAGACTACTGAGGGGAATAAAGAGTAATGGCAAATCCAATGAAAGCATGTGAAAGTTGCAAAGGTACTGGAAAAGCTATAGATAACGAGAAGAAGATGCACAGGAATTCTGGTAACAATCCCTATCCTAAATCAAGAACAGATATGAAAAAAGTTCCTACATCTAAACCTAAAAACCCTTCCGTAGAAAAAGGCAAAAAATAATGGAACCTACAGCCACTCAATTTGAAAAAAAGCAAACTATTTATCTTAAAGGTGAGAGCCAAAAGAATTTAGAACTGCACGCTGAAAAACAGAATAGAGAAGAAAAAGACATCACTCGTAAAATGATTCCAGCTAAGGAATACGAGAGAGATGTAAAGTCTGGCGTTCAAGGCGCAAAAAACATTGTTAATCTTAACCCAACAGTTGCAGAAGCTATGGCTAACCCAGGTACATTGGGTGGACCAGTAAGTGGCGCAGCATTAGCAAAACTTCGCGCAAAAAAATCTGAAGCAAAGCGTACTAAAGAGAAAGAGATGAAACGTCGATGAAACCATCAGAAGCTCAGTTTAAAGAAGTTCCTTCCGTACCAGGGCTTGCTAAATATGATGATTTGCCAAGTGCAATGACTAGCGGACGCGGTAAGCGTGTCTCATCTGGAGTTAAAGTACGCCCAGAAGAACTAGGTGCTACAGGGCTTTCACAAGAAGAATACAACCGTGCAAGCACAACTATTACTGAAGCAGCAAAAAGCGGAATGGCTGCTGAACGCGGTGCCGCAATTGTTCACAATAAAAATGTTATTGAACATACCAAAGGAAAAAAAGCAAACATAGTTAAGATTAAATCTTGAAAAAACACCGCCAGCATAAGCACGTAGAGTTAAACCGCAGACGTGGTTTGCGTGTCGGCGGTGTTGTAGTTCCTTATTGGCCTTCATACTATTGGGGCGGTGGTGGAATGAATCCACAACCAGATTCAAATAACACAGGGAATTCATCAGGAACAACTACAGATGGGATGGCAGATGGTGGAGACGCAGGAGCAGCAGCGGGAGCTAACGCTTAACGATAGATGTGATTCTTGTGGCGCTGCTGCAAGAGTTGTCGCTACACTTCTTAATGGTGAATTATTGTTCTGTGGTCATCACGCAAGACGTTTTGGACAAAGTTTAGTTTTAAAATCTGTAAACGTATACGACCCAGAGGGCGAACTTAATTTAGTACAATAGTGTTTTAGCAAACGGGAGAGTGCTTGAAACTATTGCGCCTATTCGCAACACTATCTCTTACAACATTTCTTTACTTATTAGGCCAATCAACAGGATATGCAGATGATGTTGTTCCACCAGCTCCAGAGCAGGTGGTTGTTAGTCCTGCCCAACAAGCCGTCAATACCACACTTGCTACAGCAGTAGCTGAAGTTTTACAAGCAGCACAGGCATCAGACACAGCATCAGTTACAACAGCAACAGCAGTAACAGCGGTTGCTGCATCTAACACAGCCGTAGCAGCAGCCAACACCGCAGTTGCAACAGCGGTTGCAGCGGTAGCAGAAGTTGCAAACACAACAGCAGTCACAGCAATAGCAGCAACAGTAACGCAAGACGTTACTACTGCAGTACTAGCCGTGGTTAATGCAACTGCAGCAATACCTGCAACAGCAACAACAGCAAGTCCAGAAGTTGCAGCTGCACAAGCAGCGGTCACCGCAGCAATACCAGTTGTAGCCGCAGCAGCAGAAACAGTTATATCGGCCTCCCATGTAGTTTCCACTGCTCCTCTCACTACAGTTGCAGAGGTTGCAACAGCTGTAGCAACAGAAGCGGCTCAAGCAGACACCGCATCTACTGCAATACAAACTGCAGCTACCCAAGTAGCAACGGCAACAACAGCTGTAACAGCAGCCCAAACAGCTGTAGCAGCAGTTTCTCCTACTCGTGTAGAGGCGCAGACTCAATTAACACAAGCAAATGTTGCAATTAACAACGCACAAGATGCAGTTAATGCATTAGCAGCAACTGTTGGTGCATCAACAAATGTTTTGGCAAATACTGATGATGCTGGCGTTCGTATGAATTTACCGTTTAATTTACGAATGGGTAATACTGTTTATAACAATGTGTATGTGGGTTCAAATGCCACTATTACTTTTGGTGTTAACGAAGGAGGAAACTATTACTCAACTCCTAACGCTCCCTCTATTTCTGTAGCGGGTTACGATTGGACTACATGGAGTAATGGTTCTGGGGTTACCTACTCAACAACAACTAATACTCTTACTGTTGCTTGGGATGTACGTGTCTATCCTTTAAGAACAGCCGATACTCAAATGACACAGATTAGATTTAACGCTGATGTAAACCCAGCAGATGGCGCATGGGCAGCAGATGTCAGTGTTACTGGTCCTATACCTAATGGTGCTCGCTTTAATGTTCGTGAGACCACCAACGGAACAGTCACCGCTATTACTGATACAAATTCTGGGCCTGGATTTAATGGAACAATCAGTCAAGGCGCAACATTCACACCTATTCCAGACCCAAGCACTGCAGTTGTTCAAGCTGCTATTGATACCGCTAACGCACAGATTGCTACTTTAAATACTGCTATTACCGCTGTTGTTGCTACAAATGCTGCAACTACAACTGCAGCAGCAACAATTGCCCCAATTGCTATAGTGTCTGCAAATACACTTGCTGTATTAAGCACAGCAACTACATCTTTAACTGAAAAAATAACAGCACTTGCAACCGTATCAACCGCTGTTGATAAGGTGCTTACCGCACCTGAAGTTATTGCCTCAACACAAACTATTCTGGCTGCTGTTCCTGAGCCTGTGCCTGTTTCTCCAACGCCTTTGCCAGCGCCCGTTGAGCAGCCCGCTCCAACGCCTCTGCCGTCTCCTGAGCCATCTCCACAACCTACTCCTTTACCAGAGCCTCAACCAGAGCCACAGCCAACCCCAGAACCTGCACCTGTTGAGCAGCCAGCACCTGAACCTGTTCCTGCGCCTGCAGAAGAGCCTCCAGCACCTGTTGAAGAGCCTCCTGTGGCAACTCCTGACCCTGAGGGTTCAATTGGTGAGCCACCTATTGAGCCACCCACAGAAGAGCCATTACCACCCACAGAAGAGCAACCACCAGTGGAAGAGCCTTCAGAGCCACCCGTAGAACCCGAGGAGCCTCCTGCGGTAGTTGAGCCACCCGTGGAACCAGAACCAGAACCAGAGTTACCATTGCCAGAGCCACAAAATCCGTCACCAGAATCACAATTACCTCCACCGCCTCCAGAAGTAGCAGCTGCTACTAAGGATGGAAATATATCAGACAAAGAAGCACAAGCTGTAGTCGATGCTTTGGGTAAAGACGGAAAGATTACAAACGCCGAAGTTGCATCCCTTGTTGCTGCCCTAGCCCCAGCTGGTCAAGAACTTACACAAGACCAACGCTCTTTAGTTGCTGATGTAATTGTTGAACAGTTTAAAGGCGAGAACGCAGTACCTGCTTCAGCTTTAGAAGCTGCTGGTATTGAGTTTAAAGACCTACCCCCTGAACAGCCTGTTGAGGTTAGGCAGGATGAAAACGGTAACGAAGTTATAATTACGGCAGACGTGGCTGCGGCTCTAGTTCTACTAGAGAACCCATCGGAATTAATTGGCGCAATATTTAGCGACCCAGGTGAGGCGTTACAAGCACTAGGAAACATTGGTGCTGATATGTCTCCCCAAGAACGTGAAGAAGCACAGAAAATGGTAGTCGCTGCTGTTATTGCGGGAGGCGCCGCTCTTAATGCTGTTGGCGCTGCTGGGGGAGCCGCATCAGGAGGAAGTCGTTCTGGTGGTAGCGGTGGTGGAAATTCTGGAGGCGGTGGCGCTTCTGGAGAAACAAAAGGAACTAGGAGAAGGAAGCCTTGAAAAAACTATTTAAAGACATGATTGACCAACTATGGACACTCCTAGGAATGTTTATTGCATGGGTAGTTCTTGACGGTTCTGCAAAGACCGTTGTTGGTTACGCAATTGTTGGAACATTATTTGCATGGGCAGTTACCTATCCTATCCGTAATCCAAAAGATGAAGATTAATGATTAAAAAGATTATGCTAGCCTTGGTTCTAGCACTTACACTCTCAAGTTGTGGGTACAGCGGTGGGTTTAGATACCCTTGCCAAGACCCCGCAAATTGGGAAATTGCAGAGTGTAAACCGCCTATCTGTACAGCTTCACAGATTTGCCCCGAGGACTTAGTAAAATTACCTAAAAAAGAAGGAACACCAAATGTCTAAAGAAAGATTATCACCTCAAGATTTAGATGCTAGATTAAAATTTATCTTAGGTATTACGCTAGGAACAATTTTATTATGCACATCACTTGGGATTCTTTACGGTCTTTTATTTGTAACACAGCCAATTGGAGCACAGTCAGAAAATGACAAAATGTTTTTCAACGTTCTAGGCAGCATTGCTACTTTTATTACAGGTACTCTTGCGGGTATTCTTATTGGTTCTTCTGGTGCTAAAGATGTTATGGCAGCACAGTTGTCCAACAAAGAGATGGATGCCAAGAATACACAAGCTGATAAGAAGCTTGAAGCAGAAATTGATGCTACTGCTGCTCGTTTAGCGGCAAAGCCAGATGGCGCTATGCCAGAGGTACAACCAGTTGATACAGATTGGGATAAAGACTAATGGCAGAACAAGGAACAGCAGCACGTCTTATTGAAATTGCAATTGCAGAGCTAGGAACTATTGAAGGTCCTAAGGATAATGAAACAAAGTATGGCGCTTTTACTAAAGCTAACTTTCAACCATGGTGTGGTTCTTTTGTTATGTGGTGCGCTAACGAAGCTGGAGTAAAGGTGCCTAATACCGTTTACACCCCAGGTGGAGCGCAAGCTTTTAAAAAAGCTGGTTCGTGGATTGACGGAGACCTTGCAGACCCAGAACCAGGAGATATTGCGTATTTTGATTTCCCCTCAGATGGCGTCGATAGAATTTCTCACGTAGGAATTGTTATTAAAGACAATGAAGATGGAACAGTTTGGTGTATTGAAGGAAATACCAGCCCAGATAAAAAAGGAAGCCAAAGAAATGGCGGACAAGTTTCAAAGAAACTTCGTGCATTTAAGAAAAACAAGGCGGGAGAGATGATTTCTATTGTTGGCTTTGGTCGCCCTAAGTTTGGGGGCGCAGCTGCGGATAAACCAGCTGTTGTAAAGCCTGCAAACGCAAAAACAGCAAAGTGCCCAACCTGCGGTAAGTAATGAATGATGCTGAACGCAGACGGCGCTACACATGCGCTTTCTGTGAAAAAGTATTTGTAGTCCCAGAATTAGCGCGAAGTTGTGAAGAAAAGCACCTTGCTTAGACAGAAAACAATCGTTCTTTAGGAGATTATTAAGCCATGGCAGAATTTGATTTTAATCAAGCACCTGGAAAAGGTGTGGGCGGAAGCTTAACCCGACAAATAGGTATGGCTCTTGGTCTTCGAGGACGTAGGGGTGGCGGTAGCGATGGCTTAACTGCTAGAGACCGTGGCCTTCTCATGGATAAAGCGCACTTACAAGGTGTAGAGCGCGACATTGTTGGCGGAGTTGTAAAAGAAAATGTAGTCCGTACAACAGGGCGAGAAACTCGCCGTACAGAAAGTTCCAAAGCTCGAAGCGCAGATAAAAATGCGGCCAAAGCACACACTCGTTCAGAAGCAGCAGCACAGTCAGCACACGACAGAGGTTTAGCGGATAGAACTCATTCTTTTGATACTTTAACTAATGCTTCTACAAATCCAGCATTTAAAGACATTAATTTAAAAACAGGTTCAGCTTCCTTTCACCCCCAGAAAAAAGGTACTCAATTTAGTGGTGTAAGCGAAGCTGCCGATTTAAATGGTATGTAAATGCCTAAAAGAATTTTAGCCCCTCAATCAGACCAAGAATCTGAATCTTGGGAGACTATGCAACGCAATAAAAAGAAGATGACTTCACGCCAATTTCGTGATGCTCTTACTCGTGCCGAAGGTTCAATCCCAGGTATTAAGACGCACGTCTATGATGGAAAGCGTTTTGGCGTATGAGCCGCAAAGAAGAGTTTAAAAACATAGCTAAGCCAGTTCTAGTCAATGACTCTAGATTTGGGCTAAGAAAGATTTACCTTAGTAATAGTGGAAAAGCCAAAAAAGGTGTTTATCAAAACCCTGGTCGAGGAGCGAACGGAGAACATAATGGCTAGTGCAGCCGCATGGCAACGCAAAGAAGGAAAGAACCAAAAAGGCGGGCTCAATGAAACAGGGCGTAAGTCCTATGAAAGAGAACACCCAGGGTCTAATTTGAAGGCTCCAGTAAAAAAGGAACAAGCAAAGAAGTCTCCTAAATCCGCTTCACGACGTAAATCTTTTTGCGCCCGTATGGAGGGCATGAAGAAAGTAAACACGTCTAGCAAGACTGCAAAAGACCCAAACAGTAGAATTAATAAGTCCCTTCGCGCATGGGATTGTTAAAACCCTCTAGAGAAAAGGTACTACATAATGGCATTAAACAATAACGGACACTTGCTAGATGATTCTGGTAATGTCGCAGTAGATTTCGTATGGGGACCACTTCCTGTACAACCAAACGATGAGCGTGCAGCTTCTATTAGCCAAATTGGTGGCTCAACAGATGACTACGCATGGGCAGCAACAACTAAGGTTGCTTCAACTCGTCTAGATGCAGCACTTGATAACCACGCTGCTGTAGAAGCAGCATGGGGCGGATACCCAGCATTTGTATCAGCTGCAGGTAACTTTCAAGTTACAGCAGTTTCTGGTAACGGAACAACAGTAAGTTACACAGCACAAAACAGCCTTGCAGTTGGAGATTCAGTCAACATTACAGGTCTTTCTGCAGGTGCTTACAATCTTTCAGCAGCAACAGTTGCTACAGCTAACAATCTTGGATTTACAGTAACTAACGCAGCTAACGCGGGCATTATCACAGGACAGCGCGGTAAAGTTGAACTTGTTACAGCCCTAACAGCAGCTGATGGTGCTGGAATTGGCTACATTGTAGTTCCAAGCGTAGTTGGCGATACAACAGCACTAGCTCTTGATGAGCTTAAGGATGCTGGTTACGAAGCAGGTTCAATTACAACTGCAGCGGCAGCTACAAACGCAGTTTCAACAATTACAGCAGTTGCACGTACAGGTACAACAGCAACAATCACCTCAGCAGGTTCTGGTGCTAAGTACCCAGTAGGTACAAAGATTACAGTTGCATCTCTTGTATCTCCAAATGATGTACTTAACGGTACATACACAGTTACAGCAGTTGCTACAAACACTGTTTCATACACAACAACAACTTCAGGCGCACTTTCAACATCAGGCCTTACAGTTGCTGGTCTTTCAGGCGTGGCTGGAACAATCAAAACTCAGTCAACAGCAGCAAATACAGCAACAGTGGCTACAACAGCAACAATTACAATTACACCGTTTGCAACAGTTTCATAATCTCAATACAACTAAAAAAGCCCCAGCCAATTGGCTGGGGCTTTTTTATTAAGCCAACATACTATTGACAACACTTGTCATAGAGTTGACTCTAACTCCTAATTTTCTCCTCATTTGTATCCTGTCAGTATCTGATGTACCAGCCCAGATGCCGTGAACATCTGAGTTGACTGCGTATTCCAAACACTTAGTTTGAAAGCTACATGCTCTACAAATAGGTATTACGATTCTTTTAAGTTTTGTAGCCTCGCTTGCGTTATTGGGGAAGAATAACTCGGGGTCTACCTGAGCACACAATTGTGAGCCGTCAAAATAAGGGGCTTTAGTACCATCCTTTGCTTCGCCAAAATTTTTCTGCGTTACATGCACCCGTTGGGTCATTTGTGCTCCCGTATCGTTTCTCGATATAGCGTAGTCCATATTTTATTTGCAACCGTGCTTGTTCAGTCTGGGTGACTTTATAGTTTCCCCAAGTACTCGGCATAAATTGTGCAATTCCATATGCACCCGAGCTCTTGTTAAGCGCCTTAGGATTAAAATTGCTCTCCTTAGTCCAGATAAAGCGAAGGCATGACCACTCTTTAATGGACCAACCCTTTGCATATACGGTTAAGAAAGCCAGTGCTTCTGCATCGAAGTACTTTACCTGTGGGCTATTTACGGCTTCCACAGCCGCTGTTCGCGTTGTCTTCACCTTAAGATGTTTCAAAGATACTGTTACTGTTTTTTCAGTAGGTACCGTTGGAACCGTCTTGAGTGCAAACGCGGGTGTAATCAAGTTAGGTAGAAGCATAAAAGCTACTAAACTACTTGCAAACACCTTCTTCAAATCAATCATTAGATTAATTCTGATATTGAGCATCGCTGCTCCTCTCAGTTGGCGAAAGCCACCATCGCTGGTGGCTTCTGTCATGTACTAGGTAACCAAAGAGTTACGTGTCGTGTCAAGTCCAAACAGATATATTTATTTTATTGAGACAAATATCGCTTATATGTGTTTAATTAAGCATAGATATTTAATATTTCGGGTATTTAATTTTGGACAACCATTCTCATATAATGAAATTTGACATTTCTACAGAATGGGTATATTCGTGTCCTTAAGTGATAAGCTTAGTATTGCCTTCTTTTTATTGGCACAGACAGCAGCAGCAATTAAATACTTTATGCGTTTAGAAAAACGCCTAGATAAGATTGAATACCAGCTTTATGAAAACGGCGGGTCCTCTATGAAGGACCAAATGAACGATAGCCGCGAAGACCTTACTCATCTTAGGACAGAATTTTTAGTATTAAAAGCTAAACTAGGAGAGTAAGCCCTTCTAAGGAGAACCATGAATAAAGCAATGCTTGAGTCCTATGCCCGTAACCTTCTAGGTCAGGTACTAGGCGCAGTAACAATCGTTATGTCCACCAGCAATTTAGCCAGTCCTTTGGATTTTGGAAAAGCTCAGTGGATGCTTGTAGCAAATGCAGTCTGGGCATCACTTGTCCCCGTAGCTCTACGCTATGTAAATAAAAAAGACGTTGCATTCGGCTTAACAAAATAGTCGGAAGAGACATACAAAAGGGAGCCTTTAGGGGCTCCCTTTTGCTATGATGTACCCATGGTTAAATGTGCTAATTGTGAGAACCCAGCAAACTACACTAACGCTGACCCTGGAATTAACCCAGTTAATTATTGCGCTACGTGTTTACCCCTATGGTTACGTGACCGCGCTTCTCAAGGAGACTTCCCTCTAGTAACTCCAATTGTTGATGACGAATCAAAAGTAGAAAAAAAGAAAACACCTAAGAGCCCAGAATGAGGATGACCCGCGTTAAAGCGGTTCAAGTTCATTCAGTACCTGAACGTATGGAAGAACCGCGAGGACCTTTTCCCCGCGAGTTATTTAAAGAGCCAGAGATTGTTTCTGACTATCAACCTCAATACGCTGAAGATGGCGGTGGGTTTGAACCTGGTTCAACAGCGCAAAATAATTACACACCACCAAAGTATCTAAGATGCAAGGCTTGTCTAGTGCGAGTGCTAGAATCGGAAACTGAAACTCATTTCTGCGAGGAATAATGGCTGACAACTTTAGACCTAATAAAAGGCAACAAGCACGTGCAAACGAGCGTTGGGGTGAAGTTAGCACAGAGCTTTCTAAGTTAGGCCCACTTAATGATTTTGAAGTTGTTACCCCGTTTGATGTTGCAATTTATAATGAAGCTATGAAGATGTTTGGGTCTGAGTCAAGAGAGGCATCTCCCACATACCAAACAATGACAGCGCCTAGTGTTAACCCACCAAGACCAAGAGCTTTAAAAATTGCTTATAGTAGACAAGCTAAAAAACTTGTTGTTAAATTTAGAGACAACACTTGGTGGGAATACAACGATATTCCTGTTGAGATGTGGAATGACCTTAAAGTTTCTAACTCCACTGGTAGGTACTTAAAACACTCTGGATTAGATACCCATGATGATATGGGCCCTTTTGACCCAAATCAGATGACAGCAGAAACTAGGGTATTATTTAACGAATTATGAAATCCTACGGACCACTATACGTTGATAAAATTCAGTACTATCACAATCGTTTCCTGCCAATTTTTGAAAAAGGCTGGACTCAAGAGACCGAGTATCCCTACCGCAAGAGCAGGGTATGCTTTGTTCTTAGGTTTCCCTTTACCAAGCCTGGGTTTGTGTTGGGAGCTTGGATACCAGTAGAAGGCTATGTCTTTGAAGAAGATGCAGACGATATGCTTGCCAGGGCGTTAAATTTGCGCGAAATGGATTTAGAGACCGAAGACATTAGGGAGTGGTGATGTTTAGAAAGAAAGAGATTTGGATAAAACCTTTTTCAGAAAAGGTTTCTAAAAGAGTAGAGAAAATTCCAACAGCAGAGTTAGAAAACTGGATTGAACAAGCTACCTATGAAGTAGGTCGTTGTATGTCAATGTACAACAAGTCTCATAGGGAAATGACTTATTTAGACGAAGCACTTGTTGGTGCCGAAGCACTTCATGCCGTTGTCTTTGAACTTAAAAAACGCACCACGCCACTTAAGTAGCGGTTCATAGATTTATCGACAATTGGTGTATGATAATCCTTGCCTCTTCCTTCTCCCGTAGGCAATCGGAGGGCCTGGGTTAATAGCCCAGGCTTTCTATTTTCTACTAAACTAAGGTAACCATGAGTAACTCAGACGTAGAATTTGTTGAAGAAGAAGAGCTTCTAGAAGACTTAGAAGATGATGACCTACCTCCCGAGGAGGAAGACACCCTCGATGAACTTTCTAAAGAGTTTGTAAAAAAACTTGTAGACCGCTGTATTCAATTCATGACAGCGTTGGTGGGTCACGAACTTCACCCGTATCAAATGCCCCTTGCACGACGCATTATTGAGTCGGTCATTATTAACGACGGTGAAGAAGTTACAGCACTGGCTGCTCGTCAGTCAGGAAAGTCAGAAACAATTGCTAACACTGTAGCCTCCCTTATGGTTTTGCTTCCACGCCTTGCTCGTATGTATCCAGACCTCCTTGGTAAGTTTAAAGATGGAATTTGGATTGGTATGTTTGCGCCAGTTGAAGGACAGGTAGAAACCCTTTTTGGTAGAACAGTTAATAGGTTAACTTCTGAGCGTGCATTAGAAATTTTGGGCGACCCAGAAATTGATGACTCACTAGGTAAAGTTCCTGGAGTAACTCGCCAAATTAAACTAAAGAACTCAGGCAGTAGCTTAATGATGATGACTGCAAACCCTCGTGCAAAGATTGAATCAAAATCTTTTCATCTCATTGTTATTGACGAGTGTCAAGAAGCAGATGACTTTGTTGTCTCTAAATCAATCTCTCCTATGCTTGCTTACTACTCAGGAACTATGGTTAAAACAGGCACTCCTACAACGCACAAAAATAACTTTTACCGCTCTATTCAATTAAACAAACGCAGGCAGACCTCCCGCAATATTAAACAAAACCACTTTGAGTGGGACTACAAAGATGTATCTAAATACAACGCTAATTACGCAAAATTTATTAAAAAAGAAATGTTGCGTATTGGTGAGGATTCAGATGAGTTTCAGATGTCGTACTGCTGTAGGTGGCTACTTGAACGAGGCATGTTCGTTACATCTACAATTATGGATGAGCTAGGAGACACTTCTCAAGAAGTAGTTCGTGCATGGCATCGCTCCCCTGTAGTAGTAGGGGTTGACCCTGCTCGTAAAATAGATTCAACTGTAGTTACTGTTGTGTGGGTTGACTGGGATAGACCAGATGAGTTTGGTTATTTTGACCATAGAATTCTTAACTGGCTTGAGCTTCACGGTGATGATTGGGAAGACCAGTACTTTCAGATTGTTAGCTTTCTTGCCAACTACGACGTACTTGCAGTTGGCGTAGATGCTAATGGTGTGGGTGATGCCGTGGCACAAAGACTTAAACTTTTATTGCCGCGAGCAGAAGTTCATGCTGTTGGTAGTAGCTCCCAAGAACAATCTAAACGTTGGAAACATCTTAAAGCTTTAATTGACCGTCGTATGGTTGGTTGGCCTGCTCATGCAAAAACACGCAGACTTCGTACTTGGAAGCGTTTTTATCAACAAATGACGGATTTGGAAACAAAGTTCCAAGGACCAAACTTTAGCGCCCAAGCACCTGACGAAGCCCATGCCCATGATGATTATGCGGATTCGTTGGCTATTGCTTGCGCCCTTACTATGGACTTAACAATGCCCTCAGTTGAAGTATCTAGTTCTCCCTTTTTTAGATAAAAATTTTAGGCTTTAGGCACATTTATTTACTATAAAGCGGGAAACTATCTAGTAGGAAAAGGCCTTTCCAATAACATCCTTAAGGAGTACTAATGAGTATTGCACCAGCACCTAAGATGCCAGAAATTCCTGGCAACACATACGACCGTAAATTTGCATCTGCAACACCAGGACAGCGCGGACCACTTCGTTTTGAAGAAGGTCTTGCAACTGACACTGACGTTCCAGCACAGTTTACAGAAGGCGCAATGCAGGGATATGTTCCTGCACCAGGTCGTCCAAACCGTAACAAGGCTGTTCACACAAAGACTGCAGAAGAGACAATGCGCGAGCGTGCTCACGTAGGTTCTGCTGCATGGGTAGAGGCACCAAACACACTTGGTGAATTTGCTAAGGGTGGATTTGCTGACCACGGCGATAACAAGTTTGAAGAAGTCTTCCGCAACGGTTCACACCAACAGCGTCTTAACCCAGCTGTAGTAGAAGACTAATTTAGTTTCTCGTCCCCCCGTTCAGCGTTTCACCATGCTGCGGGGGGCGAGAGCTTTTTACCTAAGGAGTATTCATGGCCCTCATTAGAGGTAAAGAAGTACAGGAGTCGCCAGACCAAACACCTGCAAATCCAAAACTTTGGAACATGATTACTACGCAAGCACGTTCTAAATTTGCTAAGTATCCATCACCTGCAGCAGCTCATTGGGTTCACACTCGTTACACACAACTCGGTGGAAGTTTTGTTAAAAATAAGGGCCAAGTAGACCCTCGTTTTCGTGATTATGCACAAGAAGCACGAGACAAAGAAAAAGAAGAGCGCTCAACGGCGCACCCAGTTACAAAAAAAGTAACTAAAAAAGTCACCAAGTAACATAATCCGTTTTAATGATTTGTCGACTTTGGTGGTACAGTTTGTCTATTGAGTTTTGGGAGGGCGGTAAGTGAGTAGCATTGATTTCTCACCTCCCTCATATAGGGCAGCCTCCAGCGACTTAACAATTTCTATCTCCCCATTGGGGCTTGTTGAATTAGCTGACGAAGAATTTGAAGTTCATGGTCCACGCCTAAATCGTTATTCACTTAACTGGGCTATGTATCTTGGACACCATTACAGCTACCGCCGCCAAGCTGGCGAATCTCAAATAGCTCTTAATTATTATCGCGCTTTTACTGATTTTGTACTTAATTTTACATTTGGTAAAGGGGTCTCCTTCCGTTCTCCAAAAGAAACGGAAGCTATTGTTCCTGACCTGCTAGAGCGAGTATGGGAAGTAGATAACAATAAAGCCACAGTATTGTGGGAAATTGGTCAACAAGGCGGAGTATCAGGCGACTGTTTTATTAAAGTTGCTTATGAAGAAGCCTATGTTGATACTTCTGGTCGTGCACATCCAGGACGAGTTCGTATTCTTCCTTTAAACGCATCTTTTGCATTCCCAGAGTTTCATCCACATGACCGCGAGCGCTTAATCCGATTTAAACTCAAGTATCGTTTTTGGGGAACATCTCTTGAAGGTACTCGTCAAGTATTTACTTATACTGAAATTTTGACAGATGATGTAATTGAGGAATATATCAATGATGAACTTATTGACTCCCGTCCTAATCCGCTTGGCACTATTCCCGTTATTCATATTCCGAATGTTCGCATCTCTGGTTCTCCTTGGGGTCTTGCTGATTGCCACGACATTGTTAGCATTAACCGTACTTATAATGAAACTGCTACTGACATTGCTGACATCGTTAACTACCATGCTGCGCCCGTTACGGTCATCATTGGTGCAAAAGCGTCACAGTTAGAAAAAGGCGCAAATAAAGTATGGGGTGGTTTACCTAAGGATGCTCGTGTAGAGAACTTAGAAGGCGGAGCACAAGGTCTTAAGGGTGCAATGGAGTTCTTGGCTATGCTCAAGAAGTCAATGCACGAAATGATTGGTGTTCCAGAAACAGCTTTAGGGCAAGCACAACCGATATCTAATACTTCAGGTGTAGCCCTATCTATTCAGTTCCAACCTTTGATGAATCGTTACCATCAAAAAATTATTCAATATGCTCATGGCTTAGAACGAGTTAATGAACTCATTTTGCTTAGCCTTGCAATTAAAGAACCAGAGACTTTTATCTGGGACCCGACAACTGACGTTAAGTTAAAGAAGGGCCAGGTAGACCGCCTAGACCCTAATGACCCACTTACCTACCGTTCTTATGTACAGTTCCCACAACCACTACCTCTTGATAAGTTAATTGCGCTTAACGAAATCCAGTCTCTTCTTTCTCTTGGACTTGAATCTAAGGAAGGCGCACTGCGTACTCTTGGTGAAGAATTCCCAGCCGAAAAACTTAATGAAATCCGTCAAGAACTTATGGACGATGCCACGGCAGATGGCGCACTTAAATTGCTACAGACTCAAATTGAACAAGAAATTATGGAACTTACTGGCTCTGCTCCTGGAATGGTAGGCCAACCACCTGCTGGTGGAGCATCTGCTGGAGGGGCTGCTGGAGAACCCGCACCCGCCGTACTACCGCCAACAATCGACGAGGCTTTAATGGCCGCAGATATGGGCGAAGCTGACTTGAGAAACAAGTTAGTAACTGAAGCTTATGGAACTATGTTGCCACAGCGACGTGTTCCAGAAGAGTACGAAAAATAAGCGTTTATGCTGACAATTTCGCACTAAGAAGTAAAACTTAATATAGATAAAAACGTTAGGTCATATGTGCTCTTAATTCGGAAAACGACCCCTAGGATGTAAGGAATATAGCTATGGAAACAGCAGAAAACATGGCAGGTGCTTTTGAATCAGAAGCTAATGTCGCTCCAGTCGTAAACGTGTCGGGTGTTGACGCACCTACTGTTACTACTACCTCTTCTAAGTTTTATACAGATGAAGATTTAGCAAAAGTTCGCTCGCAAGAGAAGGACAAGCTTTATCCTCAGATTGATAAACTTAAAGAAGAAGTTGAAAACCTTAAAAAAGAAAAGCAAGAAGAAGCCGCTCGTAAAGCGGCAGATGAAGCAGCTAAAATGGCTGCAGAAGCTGCAAAGCAACAAGCTCAACTTGAAGATGAATTAGACGCTAAGTCTCTCATCAAAGTTAAAGAGCAAGAGTGGTCAGAGCAGTTGGAGCGTGAGCGCACTGAGCGTGAACGAGCCTTCGCTCTTCTGGAGCGCGAAAGAGATTTTGCTAATCTCCAAAGCTACAAGCAAAGCAAGTTAGAACAAGAGCGTGACAACATCATGCCCGAGCTTCTCGATTTAGTAAGTGGTAATACCGCTGAAGAAGTCGATGCAAGTCTTGAGAGCTTGAAGGAACGTTCAGCAAGAATTCTTGAATCGGCGCAATCTGCTATGCAGAATGCCCGCAAAGAAATGACTGGTACAAGGGCAACTTTGCCACCAGCAGGTCCACTGGAAACTAATACGGAGCAACGTAACTTTACGGCGCAAGATATTGCGTCAATGTCGATGAATGAGTACGCAAAATACAGAGACAAGCTAATGAGCGACACCGCTCGTGGCAAGTCTAAGGGACTATTCGGTTAACCCAAAAATCCAATTCAACCAAGGAGTTAAAGCTAAATGGCATCAGGTATCACAGGAACTGGCTCACTCGCAGCCGCACCTACCGCGTACTCAGGTACAAACACACAGCTAACTCAGGCGATTCAGACAATTTGGTCAAAGGAAATTCTTTTCCAGGCCATGCCAATCCTTCGCTTTGAGCAGTTCGCTGTAAAGAAGACAGAACTAGGTGTTGCACCTGGTCTACAAATCAACTTCATGCGTTACAACAACCTAGGCTTTGCAAATGGCCTTGTTGAAGGTGTACGTATGCAGACAAACGCATTGACAGCACAGCAGTTCTCAATCACAGTATCAGAGCATGGTTATGCTCTTGCTGTATCAGAACTACTTCTCAATGCATCATTCGATGACGTAATGGCTTCAGCCTCACGTCTTTTAGGTCGTAACATGGCAATCTATCTTGACCAGTTGTCACGCGACACACTTTACGCTGCATCATCAACAATTTACGGTGAAGACCGCTCAGCTCTAACAGCTGTTAACAACTGGTATGCCTATGGCACAACAGCTGCTAACCGTGCTGCTATGACTGGTGAATACTACATGACACCTCACACAATCAAGGATGCTGTTGAGACACTATCAACAAAGAACATTCCTCGTTTAGGTGAGACTTACGTAGCATTCGTTCACCCTCACCAGTCACGTCGCCTACGCGATATGCCTGAGTTCATTGAAGTAACAAAGTACGCTGCACCAGGAAACTTCATGCTAGGTGAAATCGGTCGTTTGTACGACTGCGTATTCATCGAAACAACACAGGTTCTTAAGGTTGCTGGCGGAGCTGGCTCAAGCTACTCAGCAGATACAACTGTTGCTAACCCAACTGTCGCAGCTGGTGGAGGTTACACAACTCCAGCAACAAAGACAGGTAACGGCGGCTCAGACCGCTACGCAGCCCTATTCATTGGTGACAATGCATTTGGTCACGCTATCTCACTTCCAGTAGAACTCCGCGATGGCGGTATTCTAGACTTCGGTCGTGAGCACGCACTAGCTTGGTACTCAATCTTCGGTCTTGGTCTAATTACTGACCAGGCTGTTGTTGTAGCAGAAACCAACTAATAGTTTTACCCGCCGAGGGGGGTTGGGCAACCAGCCCCCCAAAGCATATTTACCGAGACACTAAACTGGAGGATACAAATGGCTAGCAAAGTAAAACCTGGCGATGTTACAGGCCGTGTGCGTGAAGCACAGGCAGCTGAATTCGCTGAAGAACAGCAGGCTCGCGCCGCTGAAATGTCTATGGCTTCTGCCGAAGCACAAATTAAGCTTGAAACTGAAGTACTTGACGCAACACAACCTAATCGCGCAACAGTAATTGTTGATGAGGTTATTAAAGTTGGTAAGCAAGATGACACAGTTGAAATTCGCGTAATTGAGAACATTGAATCAATGACTCTTGGCGCAGGAAATCACTACTCATTTAAAGCAGGTCAAAAGTACAAAGTAACTCGGGCGGTAGCTAAGCACCTTGAAGAAAAAGGTTACTTAGCAGGAGTTATCTAAGCTTAAAATTCGGCGGAGGGGCGGGCATAGTAATGCTCGCCTTCTTCGTTTGAAGAGATTTTTTATTGTTTTACCGCCATTATTGGAACAATAGTATTGAGGGAGTTATAAGTGGCCGTTTTGACTGACTTAGTTTCCCGAGTTCGTCTTGAACTTGGAGACCAGCCAAAGCAGTTTACTAAAACTTTTAAAGGCGATGGTTCAGTCACAGATTTTAATTTGGCAATTAAGCCTCTTGATGTTTATACACTTGCCGTATATGTAAACGGTAGCCCTGTAGCTAATCCTTCTGGATACACAGTAGAAGCAGATTTGGGCGTTATACATTTTGTTCATACCCCCGCAAATAATGCGGCAATCCTTATAACAGGAGTTGTCTTCCGCTACTTTACAGATGATGACCTTTGTCGTTTTGTTAATACTGCGGTAACTCAACACGTCTATAACCGTACAAACGGTATGGGCAGCCAAATGACTATCGGTCTTATTCCACCTGTTGAAGAGTATCCACTAGCAATCTTGGCAACCATTGAAGCCCTATGGGCTTTGGCTACAGATGCTTCTTTTGATATTAATATTCAAGCCCCCGATGGTGTTTCTATCCCACGGTCTCAGCGTTATAGTCAACTAACACAAACAATTCAAAATCGCTGGGAACAGTATAAGCAACTTTGCTCTGCATTAAATATTGGGCTTTGGCGAATTGAGATGGGAACTCTACGTAGAGTATCTCGTCTTACTAATAAACTTGTACCAGTCTATATGGCCCAAGAAATTGATGACTCTCGTAAACCAGAGCGTGTCTATATTCAAAATGATTTAAATGGTCGTACGCCATTTCCTACTTATGCAGACCTTGTGGATATTACTTTGTACCAAGGAGATTCTTGGTCAGCAGAGTTTGACTTCCCATTTGATATTACGGGTATTGATTTTAAGGCGCAAATTCGTTCTTATCCAGGTTCACCATCGCTATATGCAACATTTACAGTTGAGACAGTAGATGCAGTAGCTGGTAAAATTAGACTTTCACTTACTAATGACAACACTAAGTACATGCCTGTTAGAGCATTTTGGGACTTGCAAGCAACAACAGAAGATGACCCTACATATCAACAGACATTCCTTCGTGGTCAAATCTTTACAACTCAGGAGGTAACAGTATGACGGTCTGTACCTGTACAGGAACGTGTACATGTGGCACTCAAGCAATTGTTGTAACAGTTGGTCAAGGAGGACCTAAGGGTGCTCGTGGTCCCCAAGGTGTTCAAGGTATTGCAGGTGCATACGCTGGTCAAGGTGCTCAAGGTGTCCAAGGTACTCAAGGACCCTCTGGCGGTGTGCAAGGTGCAATTGGCGCTCAAGGAACCTCTGGTTCTCAAGGCGTTCAAGGAGGACTTGGAACTCAAGGAGCAACAGGTTCTGGAACACAAGGCGTACAAGGTATCCAAGGAAGAACTGGTACGCAGGGAACAGCTGGCGGCGGAGTAACCCTTCAACAGCTAGCAAATGCTATTTCTAATGCAACTTTAGATACTACCGATGACCTTTCTGAAGGTGTAACAAATAAGTACTTTACGGTAGGCAGAGTTGCCTATACCCACACCCAGGGAGTATCAAGTGCTACCTGGACAATAAATCACAATTTAGGTTTTTATCCTAACCTTACAGTTCAAGATTCCGCTGGTACTATTTATGAAGGCGAAATTGCATACACTAATTCGGACTCACTTACGGTCACATTTTCTTCCGCGTTTTCAGGCAAAGCATACTTATCTTAAGGAGATAACAAGTGGCCCGTAAGTTTTTAACCCCGATTGATTTAAATAAGCTCGAGCTTCAAAATGCTCGCGTACAAAATCTAGCATCAGCCCCCGCCTCACCAGTTGTTGGTCAAATTTATTTTGATACAGCACTTGGTTACCTTCGCTCATGGAATGGCACTGCTTGGATTAATACAAGCACAGGTGCTCAAGGTGCAACAGGTACAACAGGCTCTCAAGGCACAACTGGTACGACAGGTTCTCAAGGCACTACTGGTACGACAGGTAGCCAGGGAACAACTGGTACTCAAGGAACAACAGGTAATACTGGTTCACAAGGTACTACAGGTTCACAAGGTACAGTTGGTAGCCAAGGTACAACAGGAACTCAAGGAACAACTGGTACACAGGGAACAGTTGGTTCACAAGGAACTACTGGAACTCAAGGTACTGATGGTACTCAGGGAACTACAGGTACTCAAGGTACAACAGGTACTCAAGGTACAACAGGTAACACTGGTTCCCAAGGTACCACTGGTACAACTGGCTCACAAGGTACAACTGGTACACAAGGAGCTATAGGTTCAACTGGTTCTCAAGGTACAACTGGAACTACAGGTAGCCAAGGAACAACTGGTGAGACTGGTTCACAGGGTACTACTGGTACTACAGGTGCTCAAGGAACAACAGGTGCTCAAGGTGGACAGGGAGATACTTACTCTTCTACCTCTACAACATCATTTACATTAGGTGCAAGTGGTAGCCAAACAATTACTACTGCCTCAACTGTTTTAGATTATTCTGTAGGTCAGAATATCATCGTTGCCTATGACGTAAATAATATTCAGTACGGTATTGTATCTTCATACACCGCTGGAACTTTAGTTTTTGAAAAAGTTAAGTTTATTGGTTCTGGAACTTACGCATCTTGGTCTGTTAACCTAGACGGTGCTGTTGGTGTTGCTGGAGCACAAGGTACCACTGGTACAACTGGTGCACAGGGAACTACAGGAACTACAGGAAGCCAAGGAACAACAGGTACAACTGGTAGCCAAGGCACGACTGGTTCTACAGGTAGCCAAGGTACAACTGGTACAACTGGAAGCCAAGGAACAACAGGCGCTCAGGGTACTACTGGTGACACTGGTAGCCAAGGTACTACAGGTACACAGGGTACTACTGGTACCCAAGGCGCAGTTGGTTCACAAGGAAACACTGGTTCAACAGGTTCACAAGGAACTATTGGTGCACAAGGTGCACAAGGTGAAGTTGGTACAACTGGTACACAAGGTACGACTGGTTCTCAAGGAACAACAGGTAACACTGGTTCACAAGGAACAACAGGTAATACTGGAAGCCAAGGTACAACTGGCTCACAAGGAACTACAGGTACTCAGGGAACTAACGGAACTCAAGGAACTACTGGTTCTCAGGGAACCACAGGAACTCAAGGAACTACTGGTACAACAGGTTCTCAGGGAACAACTGGTAGCCAGGGAACTGACGGTCTTGCTGGAGATAAGTACTCCACAACTGCAACTGGTTCAATAACACTTTCTAATAATGGTTCTGGTTTAACTGTAACTGTTTCTGACACCGCTGTTGATTACACAACTGGTCAAGACATTATTCTTGCTTACGATGGCGCAAATATTCAGTATGGTCGTGTAGTTAGTTATGTAGCAGGAACTGGTGTTCTTACATTTGATGCCACAAGCAAACTAGGTTCTGGAACATATTCAGCCTGGACAGTAAACCTCGCTGGTGCTGTTGGTATTGCTGGTGTACAAGGTACAACAGGTAGCCAAGGAACCACAGGTTCCCAAGGAACTACTGGTACGCAAGGTACTACAGGAACAACTGGAAGCCAAGGCACTACAGGCTCACAAGGTACTACTGGAACACAGGGAACAACTGGTACCCAAGGTACAACTGGAAGCCAAGGTACAACAGGTAGCCAAGGCACACAGGGAATTATTGGTAGCCAAGGAACAACTGGTGCTCAAGGCTCTACAGGTGCACAAGGTGTAACTGGTAGCCAAGGTGAAATCGGTTCAACTGGTTCACAAGGAACAACAGGTACTACAGGTTCCCAGGGAACTACAGGTACAACTGGTTCACAAGGTACAACAGGAACCACTGGTTCTCAAGGTACTACTGGTACGCAGGGTACAACTGGAACAACAGGTTCACAGGGAACAACAGGTTCACAAGGTACAACTGGAACACAAGGTGTTCAAGGTATCCAAGGACAGAACGCTGGTATCCTCAGCGTTGGTTCTGGTCTATCACTTTCAGGTGGTGGTGAGCTAACAGTTGATACTACAACAATTGCAACTAAGGCTTATGTTGATGCAACTGCAAGCGGACTAGATGTTAAGGCATCAGTTCGTGTAGCAACCACAACAGCTGGAACTCTTGCATC